>VFQM010001388.1_pt1 | contig 21373 bp, 21 predicted proteins | sample 3512391 | NCBI WGS metagenome assembly VFQM01 (sample SAMN10412369, study PRJNA504923) | tailings metagenome | isolation source: Replicate 1 from Balatoc abandoned mine | place: Philippines | reverse complement strand
ATACAGGCATCTTTTGACTACGTCACTATCGATAGTATGCAATTATCGATAGTGACTTACAAAGTCGTATGAGAGGTTGCTAGACTTTGGCGAAGTCGTAGCATTTTCACCAGGCGCACCGACGCTGAACCTGCTGACGGCAATTCGATAGCGCGCCGGCACCGCTCCCGCTGGTCCATGCTCGCGCGAATACGAAGTCATTGATACGACGGCAGTCCTCGTCCAACCGCGCAGTTAGGTAGCGGGGCGAATCTGCAATCTGACCTTACTGCTTTGCGCGAGCGAGCTGCGATCGCGCGAGCCTGAAGGTCCCATTCGCCCGGCGATTCCCGCTGTCGTTCCGGTCAGACGACAATCGCAATTTGTTCTCCCGCTCGAGATATGCTAGCCCTACAATGGGTGTTGCTCATCAACACCATTGAGTGAGTATCGCCATGCTTTTTACGACTGGGCAGCTGCGGTCGGCATTTGGGCTCAGCAAGCAGCAGTGGCGCAGCTATCGCGATGCATTGCCTCCGCTTTCAAAAGATAGTGGGCGCGCTGCTTGCTTCAGCGCCTCCGACCTGCTTGCAACGAGTGTTGTTCACCGCGTCAGCGGGTCGTTGGGGATGCCGCTTGGCAGTTTCACTCCGCTGGCATCGCCAATGTTCGCGCTGCTTCGCACCAGCCCATGGCCGCAAGTCGAACGATCAAGTTTATTTCTCGACTTCACTGGTGCTCGGGTTGAGCTTGCTGATCGCGAGCGGCGTATGGCAACTGTTCCCGTTACGCTTTTGGTCGATCTCGCGCCGCTCGTCGCCGACCTTCGCCGGCATCTGCTCGCCGGAGTCCCCGACCCGCAGCGCGACTTCGCTTTTCCTCCGATGCTGGCGGGAACGCGGCAATGAACTTGCTGGACCGCATCGAAGGTGAGTTTCTGAAGCTCGGTTATCGCGCCGACGCCCTGCGCCGCGACTATGCTTTCAGCGATGTGTGGGGCGAGCCCGGCGCAACCCGCCGCGTAGCTTTTGCAGCGTTTACCCAGACGCCGCCATCCTATCGGTCGGCCGCGTTCGCGGTAATAGAGGCAGCGCCTGAGGCAGCGGCCGAGGCGATCCGGTCACGCCGAGCGCTAGGGGCGCCGGTGTTCCTCGTGGTCGAGCCCGATCAAGTGTCGGCGTGGCAGGTGCACGCGAACACTCCTCCAAGCCGTCTCGCGATGGTACGACCAGAGGCGCTGGCAAGCCTCTTTGCGGAACGGGGGGAGAGCTGGGCCCCTGATCGCATTCACCGCGCCAAGTCTATTGGCCATTACGAACCCGAGGCGCAGCTCGACTTCGTCGACGTCGGGTTGATCCCAGCCATAGCCGGCGAGATCCACGGCAAGCTCGATCAGCTGATCCGGGAAGCGGTCGCGGGCACGCGCACGTTCAACGGAGATGACGCGGTGCGCATTTTCTTCCGCGGCGTGTTCCGGCTCCTCGCTGCCAAGATTCTGACCGACCGCCAGCATGAGCGGGCAACCAGCTGGGACTCAGACGACGTTCGGTCGGTGCTGGACGCGATGGACGACTATTATCGGCTCGGCAACGTGTCTCAAGCCTGGCCGTCTGCTGCAATCGCCGCCTTGGACCCGGTGTGGGGAGTGTTCCGCTGCGGCTTCAATGTCGCGAACATATCGGCCGACGACCTTGCGCACGTCTATGAGTCAACGCTGGTAACCGATCAGGCGCGCGCCGAATTCGGTACTCACAGCACGCCGCGCCATGTTGCCGATTACATTGTTGCGCGGTTGCGCCTTTGGGAATTTTCCGCAAATCCGCCGCGCGTGGTCGAACCGTTCACGGGCGCGGGCGTATTCCTGGGCTCGGCGCTGCGACTGCTTCGCGACGCGCTTCCGGCCGAATGGGACGACAAGCAGCGCCACGACCTCCTCGTCGGCTGTATCGCCGGTGCCGAGATTGATCCGTTCGCGGCCGAAGTTGCCAAACTGTCGCTGATCCTCGCCGACTATCCCAACGCAAATGGCTGGCAAATTGACGAGGCCGATCTGTTCGAACCCGAAGCACTTAGCACGCGGCTCGAGGGTGCTCGCGTGGTTCTGTGCAATCCGCCATTCGAGAGGTTCAATTCAGAAGAAGCAAAACGTTACCCGCAAGCCCATGCAATCAGCCGCTCGAAGGCCGTTTACGCTTTGGAGATGGCGCTCCGCGCGAAGCCCGATATGATAGGCTTCGTTCTTCCGAACACGGTCCTAGTGGATCGTCGCTATGCTCGTCAGAGAATAGCGCTCGAGCGCGATTACGACGAAATCGAACTGGTCGCGCTTCCCGACGGCATCTTCAACATCTCGCAGGCGAACTCGGCGCTGGTGATTGCGCGTAAGTCGCAAGGATTGGCCGGGCAACGACTGCGTGCTGCTACCGTTCTCGACCGTGACAAAAAAGCTTTCACGGCCAGCGGTGCACCGTCGTTGATCCACGAGCTTACGCGAGATCGCGAACGCAGCCACAGCGGCGACCTCTGGATTACTCCCTCGCAGGAACTCTGGGACAGTCTTGCCGACAATCCGACGCTTGGTACCTTGGTTAAAGGTAGTTGGGGCCTACGCTGGCGCGGGGGTCAGCGCGGCAAAGTCAGTAATCTGCCGGGGCCGAACCGCGAAGTCGGCTATCAGGATAGCGCGAGCCTCCACCAATTCCGCCTCGGCCCGCCTTTGTGGTTGGACGTGACGCCGGAGCACCTGCTGGCCGGCGGCAATCTTGACTGGGACGCACCCAAAATTCTGTGCAATGCCACGCGCCTCAGCCGCGGCTACTGGCGACTGGCGGCGGCGGTCGACCGGCGCGGACGACGCGCGACGCAGCAGTTCATCGCTATGTGGCCGCTGGCAGACACCGGGGTTGATCTGGACGCGCTCGCGGCCGTGATCAATGGACCAGTGGTCAACGCATATCTGTCCGAACATTCCTTCGACAAACGCTTCCGGATCGCCAAGCTTCACGACGCTCCCATTCCCTTTGAGCTGCCCCCAGAGCTCGGAGAACTCAGCCGCAACTACGCCGCGGCGGCAGAGGCACCAGACCCAGACCCGAACAATCTGGCACGGATGCTTGCAGCCATCGACCGATGCGTGTTGGAGGCTTACGGTCTCAATGAGAACGCAAGCGCTGAACTGCTTTCCCGGATGGGCGACGATCGTCCTGTGGTTGGCGCCGCAACCCGCCGCCGTCGCTTGTCTCAGCCCCAGCCCCATAGAGCTGATGGTGACCTTCTTCGTGGTGTCGAGCACGAGTGCGGCAGCGGTTTGGGGGCAGTAGTCTCGCGCCAAATCGGCGCACAGCGCCTCGATACGCAAACCAGCCCGTTATCTGTTGCTGAATGGGCTGGAGAGGTCCGCGAAGCCAACAAGCTTGAATCCCAATTCGGCCTTCCGGAGGGCAGGCTCGCGGGCTGGGCGAGGGCGCATGAAGTGATCGCACTCAGCACGACCAACGGGACGCGAGTCTTCCCACTTGAACAATTCACCGGCGGCAAGCCGTTTGACGGCATCGCAGAGCTACTCAGCATCATCGGCCGGCCTGAGGTTGCTTGGGCGTGGCTTCGCACACCCCGGCCAGCATTAGATCTCCCGTCACCGCTCATTCTCCTCGAGCGCGGGGAGTTGCGGCTCGTGCTCGATCTTGCCGCCCGCGACTTCAGCTGACCCCATGGCGCTCCACAGCGCGCTACTCGCGAAGCAAACCACAGCATTCGCTTTCGAAAACTATGTTCGCATCGTGCGATCTGAGTTCACAGCTACCCCGCTTGGCTGCGCACCCGGCGTATCACGATTTGGCGGAACGACGGGGGCGTTCGCGGTGCTGTATGCAGCGCACGACCTTGCGACCGCGCTTGCTGAAACGGTAGTGCGCGACCGGTTTGAAGGGCTGCCCGATCGGCGGCTCTTCGTCGCCGAACTCGCCGGACGCAGTGCAGCTACACTAACCACTACGACACCGCTGCGCCTTGTCGACCTGCGCAACGGCGGCTGCTTGAAGCTCGGTGTGTCGACCGAGGTAATCGGTGCTAAGGGCTTCGCCGAGGCTCAACAGTTCGCCGATCAGGTTTATGCCAATCCTGAAATCGACGGCATAATCTATCCCTCGCGATTAACCGGCGCGAACTGTGTGGCTATACATGACCGTGCGATCATGACGTGCCTCCGCGCTGATGTAGTTGCTCCGCTTGTTCAGCTTGAGAATGTCGGCAGAGCGTTGGACGCTCTCAACATCAGCCTGATCGGGTGAAATTAGCCATTACTCTGAATCGGTCGCGTTCAGCATACCAGTCAATACTGCTTGCGGACTTCACCCAATTTCCTGGGAGCCAGACGTCCGCCGAGCTCGAAGTGATGGCGACAGCAGCTCGCCGTTTTGCTATGGATCGCATCGTCGACCGGTGGAGGCGCTCTGATTGAGGCTAGCGCGCCGTGTAGTTTAGCCCAGTCACCAATTAACCGGAATTTCGGGTGCCGAAAACGGTGAGAGCCGGAATCCGGTAATTAAGCAAAAACGACAGGTAATTCGCCTCTGCCCCAAAGGCGCTCTTACCATAAGCCCCGATTATGGTAAGTGACGTTTCGAACCGTCCAAGAGCCTGCTAGATTTTGGCCTAAATCTAGCATACGGATGCTGAGTGGACGAAGCGGACCTTTTCTGGATCACCGGCCTGCTCCATGGCCGAATGCCGCAGCTCGCGCCCAAGGTGCGCCGCGCGATCGATCTCGCTCTCGTAGACATGGCTTGGCGCACCTTCGTTCGCGATGCCGGCGCTCGCGACGATGGCCGCTCGGATCAGGCGTCCAGACCTGATGACGATGTTCTGCGCACCACCGATCCGCGCGCGGGTGCCGTTGCGGGGTTCCTCGCATCACAAGCCGGGCCCTTGCAGTCGGCCGCCAAGACCATCCAGCTCGCCCGCGGTGCAAGCGGTCGCCGGTTTAGCCCGGAAGAACGCGCGATGCTCGAGGACGCGCGATCAGCGCTAGCGACCGCAAGGGTCTCGCTTCGCTCTGGGCCACCGCACAATCGCCTGCTTGCTGCGCTTCGCTCTTTGCGGGCTGATTGGCGCTTCATTTGCCCACCGCCAGGCCGCGGCACGGAGGCCGGAGGCGCCTGGGCCGTCAACCTGGCCCTCCTCACCATGACTTCCCCCGCCCCGGTTCCCGGCATTGTCAGTCGCGCCATCTTCCGTGACGACCTCCAGCTTGGCACCGTGCAGGTGATTGCATCTTGGACGAAGGCTGCCCATGCCGTACACGAACGAGCGATTGCGATCGGGGAGCGGATGCAATCCGCCGACGAATGCATGGCTGATGTGCCGGTCAACTCTCGAGCCCATGATTTAGCCGGTCCCCTCGCTGCAATCGGGGCGCTTCATCGATCCTCAATCAAGCGTGGGTGGCAACTATCTGACGCCGGTGTCACTCTGGTGATGCGCAAGCTTGCCGATCGCGGCGTTGCATTGCAGGATCGAAATGGAACGATTTTTTGGCATATGAGCACGCAAGCTCGTTCTGAAATACCGCCGTCGGATCCTGACCGAGAAAGTGTTCTTTCCGACCTCGCTGATGCTGTTGCTTTCGCCGACAAGGTTCTCTCAAAGGTTGCTCGGATCCGAGATTAGGCTCTAGGCGTCGCCTCCAACCGCGTGCTAAATCGGATCGGTGCCTCTTCTCGCTTCCATTGCCTTCATCTGTACACCAATCGCCGTCTGGGACGGGGACGGGCCGATCTGGTGCAAGGAAGGTCCTAAAATACGCATCGAGGGAATTGCGGCGCGGGAAATGGATGGGTCGTGTCGCCGTGGGCATCCGTGCCCTTCTGCTTCGGCAGAGCAGGCTCGTGATGCGCTTGTCCAGCTGCTAGGCACTCCGACTGGTCGGCTGAGCAGTGGCCACATCTCGATACGTGCCAAGGCGATCTCATGCCGATCATCAAGCGAAAGCTATGGCCGCACCGTCGCTTCATGTCGACTTGCCGATGGCAGAGATCTCGCTTCAGCGATGCTGGCGACCGGCACTGTTCTGCCTTGGCGCTAGCCTCTTCCGCCCATCTCCTCACTGGCCATTCCGCCGGACCTATAGAGGCCCCGGAATTATTCCGGTTCTCAATCTCGTCGGACACCAACAAAAAAGCCCCGGGCAACCCGGGGCTTCCTTTCATCGGCTTCGGACAGCCCTCAACGGGAGCCGAAGGTTTCCCTGAACCAATTCCACATGCTGACCTCCTGTTGGCACGCCGTGTGCTAACAGGGATGGTTAACATATCGTTATTGTTTGGCAAGAGCTAGGCAGCGATCCGTATTTGCCGCATGTGCTGGAGAAGGTCGTTGATGGGCATCGCCCTCGCGAAAAGGTAACCTTGCGCATAGTCGCAACCCATGTCAGCGAGTAGCGCAGCGGTCTCTCTGTCTTCGACGCCCTCGGCGACTGCCCTCCGGTCGAGCGAGTGTGCAATATTAATTGTCGCTTGGACGACGGATCTGCTTTCGGCCGAAACCGTCATGTCGGCTACGAACGACCGGTCGATTTTCACTTCAGTACCTGGGATGCGCTTGATGTAATTCAGAGCGCCGTGCCCGGTGCCGAAATCGTCGATCGACAGGTGAATACCGAATTCGCGAAGTGCGCTCATGACGGCTTCCACGCGCCTGTCATCGAGCGGAGCAGTCTCGGTAACCTCGAAAATGATGTTCTCGGCCGGGATGTGGTGCTTCGACATGAGGAAGGTGATGTCGTAAATCAGCTGCACCCTGGTAAGGGCAATCGCCGATATGTTGATGGCAATCTGGAATTTAGGATCGATTTGCCGAGCGAGGCGTGCACCCGCCAATGCTGTGTCAATGACATACATCGTCAGGTCATCGATGCGGTTATGGGTCTCTGCCATCGCGACGACTTCTTCAGGAGGTACGGCACCGTGCTCGTGATGCGTCCAACGCAGCAAAGCTTCCGCACCGACGGTTCTCCCGGTGGCGAGCTCGATCTTGGGCTGGTAAGCCACCTGAACCGTGTTTCGGGCCATTGCTTCATCGAGATCCGACAGAAGCGTCAGTCGCTTATCGCGTGCAGTCAGATAGTCTGAGTTTGCTATGATGGCAGGTGTGCAGGCTTGCAGCGCATCTTCGGCCGACTGAATCGCTGTGGCTATACGCGACCTGATCGAAGCTTCGTAGTTTGCGTCAACGCCGATGTGCGCCGCGACATCGACCTTTGTTCCTGCATGGGCGATCCCCCTCCTGAAGAGAGCTTGCAGCCCCGCCAGATGGTCTGCGAGCTCTGCCGTTTCGATCCTGGGCCTCAGCCAGATGATGGTGTCTTTGTGAAACGCGAAGTCGACCTTGCCTTCCGTGGTTGTGAGCCGTCGGGCGCCTTCCCTGATGAAGTCGATAATCACCTTGTTTGAGGAATCTCTGGTGATGAACGAGAACTCCTTGATCTTGAGGGCGAAGACGAGGACGCTGTCGTCAGGTGTTGCGCTTTCGAGCGCCTCAACGCGCAGGCAGCCAGTAGATTCGTCGAAGACCCGCCGGGCTTGGCGCTCAAGCGCGACCATACCGATCGTAAGACACAGAAGGGCGGGGAAGACGTCGACGCCGATGGAGAGATAGTCCATTATCAGCGGCACTGTAATCATCAGCGCCAAGGCGCCCGCGGCTACACGGTATGCGGGTTTCCTCAGGGTCGCCTGCCATAGCATGAGGGCAGCCGACAGGATCAACCCCGGGATCCACCCCAGATCCATCGGCGGTCCTTCTCGTAGAGTGTGCGCGCCGAGTGCATGGAAATAAACACCGGGGATCTTCGATCCCAAGGGCTCATAGTGCACATCACTAGTGCCCGTATACGTCTGGCCAACGACAACCGCATGACCTCGGAATGTGTCCCGATCGAACCGTCCCTGCAGGACGTCGATGTAACTCACGCGTGAGATCGAGTGGATGTCGATCCCGAAGTCGAGCCGATACTCTTTTTGCGGCCCTCGATAGCCCGCTAGCCCTGCCGAGATTGATGGAACCGAACCTCTGCCCACGGGCGTTGCGGTCGGAAAGACGTAGCTCAGGTTGAACGGGCCGCTCTGACCGATCATCGAGGCCAGACGAGCGTTTTCTTTGAACCGCTCGATGGGCTGAACGACCTCGTAGTCGTGAACCCCTTCTTTAAGCGGGGGTGCGATTGCCAGATAGGTCTCGGGGTGACGTTTGAGAGCTTCTTCGAATGCTTCGTCTGATGTCGGATTGGTCGGGTCCGCGTATGCTTTGTCGAAGAAAACCCTGCTCGCACCTGCCTCGAACAGCTGATCAAGCAGTTGCGCATCCTTCTTCCGGTCCGGAAGGTTCGTCTGCAGGGCATTGAGCGTCTTGTCGTCGATGGTGACAACGATGATATCGGAAGGAGCGTCATGCGTTCGAATTTCCGCTCTCATTGCTCGGAACATATCTTCGGCGGGCAAGCCAAGCTCAATGACGCCGGCGATCACTCCTATACCGATCGCCAACAACGCCGACCTCATCGCCTTCGACACTGCGGGCATCGACCCCCGATCACCGCTATCTGACGCCTGCGTTGCGGTCGGGCTTGGTCCGCGCCATCCGCTCATTGTTTTCCGGATATTCGATAGGATCATCACGTCGGCTGCTCCGGCTCGCTGCACTGCCGCCGCGAGCTGTCTGCCACGGCCTAACTGACCGATATTCAAAGAATTATTAATTCTGGTACGCGTGCTGCTCTCTTTCCCGCTGACTTGCTCTCTCCTGAACCTCGTGCTTGTCACGCGCACCGCTCAGGCTATCGCCGTTCGGCTCGGCCCCCTGGGTTGATTCGACTCACATCGCCTCCGGACCTTTTATCATCAGTCGTGTCTTGAGGTTCCCATCCACCCGCCTGTGCAGATCGATTCCATTGTGGAGGTCCTCCCTGAACTCCATCAGCTCTGCGACGGTTTCATATTGGGTGTTCGGGCCGAAATACTTCTTCGGCCCGTGCCACTTCTGCCCTTCGACAACGCGCATCTGCCAGGTTCCGAGCGGTGCCGCAGTGTAAATCTCCTCTCCCGCCCGGACGAAAACCGCCATCCTGAAACGACCCGTCTCCGGATCATAGAGCTGCACTACGGCATTCGAGGCGCTCGCCCTCACGGTCATCCGGCTTCTGACGCTCTTTTCCGGAAGGTCTGCTGCAACGATGACTGTGCCGGTTTCGGGGAAGGGCAGGCCAGTCTCGGGGTCAGGCAACCAACCAGCCCTCTTAAGATCTCCGAGCATCGGGATGAATGCTGCAACCACCATGAGCACCGCGATGATCCAGTTCGCCGGCGTCTGTCGGTAAACCATGCGCCTGTAAACTGTCGCGTTTTCAGACCCCACGAACCCCTTTCCCGAGCGCTGCCGTCGCCTCTGCGGGTCGGCGCTCATGGATCGGCGCTCCCGCATATAATCCCGATCGTCTAGTCCCATGATCCCCTCTCCACCCCGCCTGAAGGACTCGCCGCTCTCACGGCTCCTGGCGTTTGTCGTCATCGCTCGGGATCAGCCTGTCCTCTCCATCCCAAGGCGTCCCCTCGAAGGCCGGTTGTCCCTCCACGTAGGTTATCTTTGTGGCGGCGTCCTCGCGGGCGCTGCGGAGCACGTCGAGGATCGTCTTGTTCGTCCAGTCCTGAGGTTTGCCGACGAAGGCTCCCGCAATCGCGCGTCCAAGTCGCTGATCGAGCCCGCCGCCCTTGTCGATCACGTCGATCACATAGACATCGAGGTGATAAGCGTAGGCAGAGTCCTCTGCCTTCATGGGGAATAGGCAGAGGGTGATGCGCAGCCGCTGCGACCCGCGCAGGCGGCGCTGACCATTGGCGATCCAGACCGCCCCGTTGCATTGGACCTGCATGATCTCGGCCGCATTGCCCGCGCCTAACAGGGCACCAAGCGCTCCGAACCTTCCGTCTGAGAGCGGGTTGATCAGTTCGAAGCTGCCGGGCTTCTCAGGGGGCTCTCCGCGAACCAGCGGCGTTGCCACCTGTGTGTCGGTGGTGTTCTCCTTCAGGCCAAGCCGCAGCGCCTTGATGAGCTCTCCTCGCGGAGCGTCGGTCTCTAGCTTGAAGATATGGTAGATCTCCTGCGTGTCCTGGTTGTCCTGTGCGAACGCCGGGGCTCCCCACGCAAGCATTGCTGCCGTGCAAGCTCCCGTGACAGCTTTCACGGCCGGTCCTATCTTCATGTCAGATTCCTTCCCTTTCTGCTTTCCCTTGGTCGACTGTCTTGAGCGATATGCGTTCACCCGCCTTGACCTTGATGACCCCCAGCGGCTTACCCAGCTTGAGGTCAGTCATCGTGATCAGGCTGTGCGCCGTTCCCGAAGTGACGACTGCGTGCCAACTCCCTTCTGGCACCATCAGCTCCGCGACCTTTCCTCCGCGCACAAACCCAACGAAGACTTGCTTTCCTTTCGGGTCGACCAGGTGCAGCGCCAGCGGCTGCCCGGGTGACGTTATGGCAATCATGCCGGTCGGCGCGTCGTGATATTCGTTCCTCACCCTGAACTCGCCGTTCTTGGGCAGACCAGTCAGGTCGATCAGATCTCCGAATGGTTGCGCAATGACAACGTAAGCCAGTGTTGTTGCACTGAGCACCAGGGCTGGCAGCAATCGGCCGCCGGGTCCCATGATTGGCGGTGTGCGCAGCCTGCCATCTCGCGAGGCCCGCATGCGCTTCGCGTACTGGCTCGCCTCCCCGCGCCAGTTTCGCCGGGCGTAGCGTGAGGCGACCATATCTGCCTCATCATATTCGATGCGCGCGCGATCATCGCGCCAGACCGGCAGGGATTTTGGCCCGCCCCGCCTGCGGTATCGCTCGGACATATAGTCTCTCTCATCGATCGGCACGGCGCACCCCTCCCGATCGTGGCTTCTTCGGCACCTTTGGCGTTTCGCCTTCGCCCATGACGAGCCAGACCGGATCAACGTTAAACCGGTCGCGCATCGGCTTCAGGATCGCGATCGGCGGTTCGGTGATGCCCCCCTCCCAGTTCAGCAGGCTGCGCCGGGTGTAACCGAGACTGGCCGCAAAGCACTCTTGAGAACGGCCGGACATTGTTCGCACCAAACGGATGCGTGTTCCTATGGTCGTTTTCATGTCAGCCTACCACCAGCAGCCCTGCGCTGCCGAGCAGCGTGGAGGTCACCCCGAAGACTGTCTTAGCGATGGAACGCCACCATGCCTCCGCTTCCATCAGCACACCGCTCGGATCACGATCGACATGCGTGCGCAGCCCTGCCGTTCCATCCCAGACATCGATCACGCCCCATGCGAGCAGCGCTCCAGCAATCCATCCGGCATAGGCCTGCGGGTCGATGTAGGCGAGGGCGAAGGCCGCGGTGACGCCGCCGACCAGCGGAAGCATCGCCACTTTGGCAAGGTCGAGGAGACTGGCCACGAATGCCTTGTTCTGCGTTATCCGAGCGAAAGCGAGCGGGCGCCCGCACCGCGGGCACTCTGCAAGTCGCAACCGGGCCGGGCGCAGCTCGATTACGCCTTTGCAGAACGGGCAGTCGCAAGCCGTTTCTGTCATCGCCAGAATCCGTCGTTTCGGCGACCGGTCTGGTTATTGTAGTCCTCCTTCTTGTCGTAGGCGCTCTTGCGGATCCCGACCTCGACCCGCTCGCCGCCCGCCCCGCGGATGTGCAGGTCGCGCAGATCGATCTTGTTGCGGTGAGCCCAGTCCTTCGCTTCCCGCTCGCTTCCGAATGTCCCTGCGTCCTCGTAGTCGAATGCCATGTCTTGGTACTCCTTCTTGCTGATGATGATTGCTCTCTGATGCTTACCCTCGATGCGGCTGCCTCGGATCGAACCCGAGTGCGCCGTGGAGCAGCGTGGCGACACTCTCCCGGGTAGGACGTTTGCCGGGCGGTATTCGGACTGTGATATATCCGGCATGTCGGGTGAGGGCGTCGCGGTCCTTGTCGGTGCTCAGCCGGTGGCTGGGATCGTCTAGCTCGACGAGCATGATGATCGCTCCCGTTGCCGGGTCCTCTACGACGAAGTCGACACGCTTCGAGCTGAAGCGGTTGAAGGTCGACCACCATTCGGACTTCGAGAGGTTCTTCGCTGGCTGCATGATGGCGCCCATCGAGACCTGGCTGTGGACCCGGGTTCCCGGCAGAGCATCCTCGATCATCGCGCACACCCGCCGCTCTGCCTGGGTCATCAGCGGCCGCGGCCGCACCTTGAGGCGCGCCAAGCCGCCGCCGCCCCGAAGAAAGATCGCGACCCCGATCAACGCGAGTAGCAAAAGCCCCATCAGAAACGGCGCGCTCAGCGCGGCCGTGAGCGGCCCTGCGAAATCGATCTGGCCCTTGGTTACGCCTTCCATGGCGCGGCGTCCTTCACGACAGGTGCCCGCCCGCGCGGAAAGAGGGCATAGACTCGATGTTCGCCCACAGGGTGCGCTAGACGCGTAACCAGCTTCACGAACGTCACCGCGATCGACCCGACCAGTACGGCGACGAGAATGACGAGACCCAGTGCGACCAGCTCTGCGGCAAGCTTCTGGTTGTCGGCAGCTTCGCGCATGTCAGCACACCCCTGCACGCCATGGGTATTGAGGTCGCAGACCACGAACCCCTCACCGCGTACCGTCGAGGCGATTTCCCCAAGCCCCATCTGTTTCACAGCGTTCGAAATCGTCGGTTCCCCGGCGAGCTGCGCCTGGAGGCTTTGCTCAGGGGGGTTCGTCACCTCTGTTCCGCTTTTGGTCGTAGCCATTGCCATCCTCCTATCGGCTGCGTTCGATGTTGCGTTCGGGTATGTCGCGTTGCGGGGTCGCTCGCAGACTTTCCGGGTCGATCCGGTTCTCGCCCGGTGGCGGTTTCAGATGATCGGGGATCGTTGGCCGGAACTCGGATGAAGGCGAGAGCCGCTCACTGCGTTTCTCTTCGACTTGCTTTTCGCCGATGGTCTCTAGCGCGCTGCTCTTGTCACCGGGGTTCCTGCCGATCTGCGCCAGCAGCCGGTCGCGGTCATTTGTGACGATCGTGATGTCGTCGCGCACGCGGGTCATCATCACCAGCGCAAGCCGCTGGTTCGACAGATGCCTTGCGGAGGAGTGCATCTCGCCGATCGCCATGTCGCGGGTGTCGCCCTGCGCCTGGTGCATGTTGATCGCATAGGCCAGCCCAAGGCGCTCCAGCATGCGGTCGTTCTGTTTGAGCTCGACCGTTTCGCCGGCACGGTTCTCAACCGTAACAATCCCGTCCTTTATCCCGAGGATCCTCGCCTCTTCCGATTTCATCAGGCCGCGGGCGTTGTCTTTGTCGGTCCACCGCACCTTGTCGCCTTCGTGGATCGTTTCCTTGTGCTTTTCGGAAAGCCGTAGCGCATCGCGCTTGTCTGCCGGGTCGATCTTACCGGGGTCGAAACGCTTCAGCTTGCCGTTCTCGTCCCGCAGGAGCACCCTGCCCTTGCTGTCCACGCCTTCGACATCGTAACGCCCGCGTGAGAGCCCTCCTGGAGCATTCTGGCGCATCACCTCGAGCAGCTGGCCCTTGTGGTAGGTTGCAGCGTAGCGCAGCTCCTCGCGGGTCGCATGGGCTGGCAGAAGGGTATTGAGGGCGAGGCCCTCACCCTTGATCGCCCCTTCGGCTTTCAGCCCTTCCTGCACCATGCGGTTCAGGTCTCCGCGCGCTTCGCGGCCTGAGGAGTAGATTGCAGTCCGGTCGCGAGCAGCAGCCGGCAGTTCGAGCCACATGCGCGCTGTGACCTTCAGATGGTCCGCACCCGCTTCGACCACCCGTTCACCAAGGGAGGCAAAGCTCTCCTTGAACATGCCTGCGCGGGCCAGCCCGGCGGCTTCCTTCATGTGTTCGGTCCGCTGACGCAGCGAGGTGTCTATGCGCGCCATTGCGGGATTGTCTGACTGGATCAGCGAGAAGCTTTTCCCCGCCTCGATCGGCTGCAGCTGTGCGCGGTCGCCGATCATCACGAGCCTTTCCACCCCGAGGCGATTGGCGATAGTCAGCAGGTCGTTCATCGGCTTGTTGGCAACCAGCGAGGCTTCATCGAGCACCAGAACCTTGCCCTTGAGCGCCTCGCGCGAGGCTTCGAAGCGCTCACCTTCGCCCCGCAGCGCCCCCCTCAGGTGCTCGTTGATGAACGAGGAGACCGTGCGCGCCTCGATCCCCTGCTTCACCACCTCTCCGTCGGGTCCGCGGATGGTCGTGTCGTTTCTGAGATCGCTCGCCATCTTGTTCGCAAAGGCAAGGCCAATGACCTCCCGTCCCTCCTGATGCGCGACGCTGGCGATTGCTGATATGATTGTCGTTTTTCCCGCGCCGGCGACCCCTTGGATCACGACGGTTCGATCCTCGCTGGCCAGCGCCAGCGTGCCGGCCGCGATCTGCTCGGCGTTGAGCTCATTGCCGCCGGCAACCTCGCGCAGGCGGGCCGGTGCGTCGGCCGCCGCAATGATGGGAGCGCTAGCCTCTTTGCCCGCCGCGACATTTGCGAGCGTCGCCCTCTCGATCGCCACATGTTCTGGCGTTGTGTATTTGCCCGGTTTGCCGTCGATCCGCTCGCTCTTGCCTTCGAGCATCTTCCCTTCTGCGACCAATCGGTCCATTCGCGCTTCGACCGCTTCGGAGGTCACCCCCTTCACGCCAAGATCGAGTGCCGTCTTCACCAGCTCGCCGCGAGTCCATGAGGTCTCTCGCTCGCCGATGATCCGCACCGCCGAGGCAGTCGCTATCTCCGTTCGCAGCGCCGTTGGCGTCATGAACAGCCGGTCGAGTCCCGGCGTGACCAGCGGGTCGCCAGGCTTCAGGTAAAGCTTTACCGTGTTGCCGACCGCGCTGACGGTCGCGCGCACCTGATCGAGGCTGCCGAGCGATCGTTCCTTGCCAGCACCCGCACGCTCGCGGGCAGCTTCGACGATCGCCTTTGCGTCGAACCCGAGGTTTTTCGCTCTCTCGGCCCATTCCGCTCGCAGAGCTCCTTTATCTTCTGCGTTGAGTTTCGGATCCCTGGTCTTGACGACCACTGCGTCCCTGCCCTGAGGGGTCGATACGCCCAGCTCCTTCGCCTTGGCATCGATCTGCTGGCTGCGCTTGCTGAACGCCTCGATGACATCGCGCGGCACACCTTCGATCTCAAACTGACCGTGCTTACCTGTGATCTTGGTCTCATAGCCAAGCTTCTCGAGGTTGGTTCTGAGCGCGGCGTTGTAGATCGATCCGAGCACCGAGTTGTTCTTCCACAGCTCGCCGTTGTGCAGCGCCCTCCATTTACCGTCCTTGTCCTGCGTAAGGTTAGCGATGACTGCGTGTGTGTGGTTCTGCGGGTCGAGTGCGCGGCTCGTGTCATGCTGAAAGAGCGCATACACGAGCTTGCCGGTGCCGACCGGCTCGCCCTTGCTGTTGCGGCTGTAATCTCTCCCTTCAGCCAGCTGCTTCTCCGCATAGGCCATGGTCGCCTTGACCGCTGCAATCTGGGCCTCGAGGATGCGCTTGTCCCCCCCCAGCTGCGCTAAAAGCGAAGCCGATTTCGGCATGGAGAATGTCATGTCCATGCCGTACTGACGCTTCTCATTGCCATTGACGATCGTGCCGTCTGGAAGCTTGCCGTCGAGCACCTTCTCGAAGTCTTCCTTCGAAACTGGCCCCTTCAGCCCAAGCGATTCCGCGCCCTTGCCGGCCCATTCGCTTACCTCGGCGGTGCCCTCGCCGACGTAATAGTCATCCTTGGAAAAGTAGGTTGCGGCCCCTCCTGCGGATCCGACTGATGAGACAGAGAGCATCACACTGCTCCCTTCTTTCCGTACCTCAACATCGTGCTGCTCGGCCCCCCCAGCAGCAACCAGCTCCCGTCAATTGCAAACTCTTCGCAGGCATTGCGCAGCACGCGATATGGCGGTGCGCAGATATCACATTCGTATTGGATGAGGGATTGCCGCGAGACACCCAGCACGACAGCCATGTCCTTCTGCCGCAAACGCACAGAGGTCCGCACCATTTTCATGCGAGCCCCGATTGACGGGATTGGCCGCGATGACGTGCCCCTTTGGTGATGCGCGGCGCTCATCGGCCAAGGTCCATATCGTCGTCGATCGAAGGGTCATCGCGGTCCTTTTTCTCGGTCCCGAAACCCTGCCGGTTCTCCCTTTCCAGCTGGCTTTCCTGGCCGCCCGAACGGTTTGCGTTCGGCTTTTCAATCTGTCCCTTTTGCTGCTTTCCAGCGCGCTCCTCCAAATCCTTGCGGGCGAGCTTCCGGTGGCCGCCGTCATCCTTCTTTTTCGGTCGGACGTAACCAAGCCCGTTTTGTTTTGCCCCACCGGCTCGCCCGTCGCTTTGATCCGGATCTTCCGTTTTCAGCTCCAACCGCTGCTTGTCGATCTCACGGTCCGGATCGACCACGCCCTCCAGCTCCTCCCTCAATGCCTCCGCTTCCCTCTCGGCGTCGCTCACCGCAATTTCTGCTTCATCAGCCAACACGGACAGCTGCTCTTCCTCTCTCCCACCCTCTCGATCACCACCCCCCATTTCCGCGATCTCCTCGGCACTGGGGGCGTATTCTGCGGCGTGGAGGTCATCAACGCGATCGAAGCCGGTCGCCTTGACGGGGTAATCCTTCCACTCGAGAAGAATACGGGCGGCCGGGAAGCCATCCGGGAACTTGACGAAGCCATGCAAGCTCGGAAGGTTGCTGATATCGACCGGCATCACGAGTTCCTCGACGTTGCTTCGCGGCGTGATCGTCGATGCGTCGCGGTTGTCATTGTAGCCGTAGGAATAGGCTTCATCCATGATGCGGACTTGCCGATCGCCGATGAACTCGGAGCACCGCCGTGACGTCTCGGGATCGGCGGTCTTGAGAATGAGCTTCGTGCCCGCGAGTGATGCCAGATTCGTGGCTCCGTTTTCGCCGTAGGTCTCTTCAAGCTTATCGAATGAGTGCATGCCCAGAACGAAGGCGCCGCCAAAAGCACGCGCTGTTTGGAGCCCGTGATCAATCGCGGGCAGCCGGTGCAGCGCATGCACCTCGTCGATGAGGAACCACGTACGCAGATTGCGCGTGCGGCCCATTTTGAAGAGAGCGTTCACGCAGAGATCCATCCACAACGTCAGCAGGGGCCTGTTGAGCGTCAGGTCCGGATGGGTCGACGTGATGAAGAGGATCGAGCCTTCCTTCACGTCGGTCGTCATCCAGTCTGTGATCGAGAAGCCTTTCTGGCCCTTTGCTGGCGCTGGCAGGAACCGGATGACGTTGCCGTTGGCGATGAAAGTTGTGCGGATCGACTCGGCCATTTTTGCAGCAGAGGGAGACATCATTGGTCCTGCCACAGAGCCCTCCAGCTGGGCATGGATCGTCTTGAGATCCGACTGCATCAGGTAGTAGGCAAGAGCTGCGTTCGTCGGGCGTCCCATCTTGATCAGCTTCATGCACATCTCGACGAAAAGCGTACGCGCCGATTGCTGCCAGAAGTCATCCGATGCGCTGTGGCCGCTCGGCACTAGCGCGGTTGCTGCGCTCATGAACTCGGCATAATTTCGGCAATCGTTGAAGATCGACCAGGGCTGGCAGCGCTTGTCCATCGGGTTGAGGATCACGTCTGTGTCCGGATCGTAGAAGCTCTCTACGAAGGTGCCCGTCAGATCGAAGATCACGCACCGATGGCCACGGGCGCGCGCCTGTGTGACCAGCTTTTTCAGCTCCGTCGTTTTGCCCGCCCCGGTAGTGCCGATGAACATCGCGTGTGACTGTTCGAGACGCCACGGATAGGGGACACCCGCTAGCCGATAGGGCGTGTGCAATCCTGCCCGTTCCCGCTCGATCAGGGGCGCTTCGAGGATCTTGTCCGGGTCGAGCGGCGGCTCGTGTTTTGCACATTCCTTTTCGTGCTCTCTCCAGTTGTGACGCGTCACTTCTGCCTTGAGCACATCGCGTCCGACCATGATGGCGCCGCGTTCGTGATGCTCGGTCATGATCTCCCCGCCGCGACGCTTGGAGAAGTCAACGAACCAGATTGTTAGCGGCACACAGATGAATGCAGCGCCAAGTATGGACGAGACAGAAATCTGCACCGCCTTCGCCCAGGCTGTCTGCACAACAGGATGGTACGGCACCATGATCATGCGACCCTGCACAACCTCGCCATTGGGTAGTGTGAGGTTCGCCATCTTGTCAGGATTAAGCCCGACCCAACTCCACAGCTCGCCAAGAATCTTCATCATCACAAGCTGGAATTCGTGCTCATGAAACGTGAAGAGGCCGAGCGCGCTGACGATGACGACCGCCGTCCAGAACCAGGTGTAAAGCGGCATCCGGACAGCTGCCCAGATCATCTTCAACTCGTGGTTGAACAGCTGCGATCCGCGCGTGAAATTCCCGGCGTTTCGCTTAATATGGCCGCGCTTGGAATCGTGCGTCAGCGTTGCCGCTTTTTTGCTGAAGCGGATGTCTTCAGCCATGATGGTTCTCAGCGTTCGATTGCGCTTGGTCCATCAGGTGGTCAGCGTCGTCGGGGTATTGCTCCTGGACGATCAGCGAGAGTGCAAGCTGGCTGTACTCAAGGATCGTGAGAGCGCGTTTTGTATTGAGAACGATGCCCAGTTTGAGCATCGGAAGTCCGACCGATATCGAGGCGCGAATTGCTTCGGCCCGGGATATACCGCGAGCCTTGGCGTAGGCGTCGAGATGATCGAGACTTTCCTGGGATAGGCTGACGCCTGATCCGATTAAGTTCGAAGCCATACAAAATCCAAAGTTTGTATGGCTTGGTTACCGCACGGTCCTTATACGTCATCCGAAACGCACTGTGAAGCAAACTTTCAGTCGAAATATGCTTCGGATTTAACCTATTGAAAACAATGCGTAGTTTGCACCGGGGATTGCGCCGTCACAGAGCCGAAATTTGCTTCAACTCCAAAAATGACGTATAACCCATTGGTAAATTTGCCAATGTCAGTGGAAAGACACTGCGGCGAGCCGCATAGGGTGTGCCAAAACTTAGGGACTGGAGCTGTTGCTCGCCTTCGTTCGCCTTGGGTGATTGGGTGTTGCCAGGGATTTCCCGTGGAGCCGGCGGCGTTCTGCCGCGACTGCCTTGCCCGCGATGGGGCTCAGCGCTTGATGCACTGCTCGATGTTGCGTCTGGAGGCGTCCTTGAAGCTGTTACGATCGACGCAAGGGCGCAAGAGCATCAGGCAAAAAAAGACCTCGAAATATCCCTGGTGTTCGTTCATCACCGCAGGGCATTTCGAGGCATGGAGATTTGTCAAATGGTGTCGAAGGTTGAACGCGAGCGTCGGGCATTGGAAGCTGCAGAAAAGGACCTTCAGGAACGTCGACAGAAGCTGGTCGAGCTTGAACGCGAGGAGGCGCAGCGTGAGCTCGACCGATGCTTGAAAAAAGTCGGATCAGAGCACGCCCTTGAGCTCCTCAAGTTGGCTATCAAGGCCAAGCCCAAGGCTGCTGTTTCAGCGCTCCGAGACATGGCAGATGCCAAAGGTCAGTCTTCCGCTTGAACTCTAATTTCTCGTCGAGGGAATGGGCTTGAGGGCGGCGCCAGGCACCGCCCCCGTCTGGGTCAGAACTCGTCGTCCATTTTGCCGGTGGCGGTGTAGACGATCTGGTCGATGAGGTGCATCGGCAGCTCGCCATAGTCTGCCTCTTCGACGAGGATGTAACCGTCCTCGGTCTGCACCACGTGAATATCGAAGAATGTGTGGTAGGAGCGCCGCTCTGCCTCGAGCGTTTTCTCGTCGAGCGCGATGATGTTGGAATTGATCTGGCGAAGCTGCGCCGTGTCGGCTTCGTAGGTTTCCGTGGTGTAGCTCATGGTCTGCCTCCTGTCGCTGGCGGCCCGTCCGCCATGCCATGAATCAGCGCCCCGGCTGTGCGCGGGTCACCGGAGCGAAGCGGAGGCTTGATGAAAAATTGATCGAGTGGTGCGGAAGCCGCTGCGCGGCTTCACGGTCGGTCCATTTTTCATTGACCCGCGTGTGGCCGGGGTGCTCATGGCATCTGTGGTGGACGGGTCATCGACAGGTGGCCCTGAGACACTCCATGGGGCGAGCCGAAGATCGATGCGGTATTCCCCTGTCGATAGTGGCCTGACGCACCGCGCACGAGAAAAGGGCGCCGCGGCTCGAGACCGGGCGCCCTTCCCTCTTCTTCGGTCCACGGGAGGCTTTCGCGGACCGAAATCAATCCTTTTGAAGTGGCAGCGGCGGGTTTTGCATGTCATCGACCAGATCGTTTGCCCTTCGCACATCAGCGGCCATCTTTGAGACGACATCGGGTGTCTCGGCTGCCGCGCGAAGAAGAAATTCGTCTCCCTCAGCTTCGCAGTCGAGGCAGCTTTCGTGGTCGAAGGTGCCACATAATTCCCATGCTTGCGTTTCTTCTGCCCATCGAGCCAAAGCATCCTTGGCGACGTTTTCGGATCCGCAGGACGGGCACATCAACCGTACGCGTGTTCTTGGTCTGAGACCCTTCGTCATTGCGACCACTCGAGCACTGGAAGCTGATCGCCGCAATTCGTGAAAGCGATCAGGGACAGGCTATCGAACAAGGGCTCGATGCGTGCTCGCACGAAGGCATCATATGTGCGTGGCGACCGCAGCGCTTCCTGGACATCTCCGAGTGTCATCGAGCCGCTCGCGTCATCGGATAGCCCGAGCGCGAAGAGCATCTTTTTTGCCAGCTCTTCGCTCATCATGAGTTCTCGCGCCAAGCTGATGTTCGACGATACCCTGATCGTGATCGGCTCGTCTCTCTGCCTATGCTCGATGCGGATCATTCGGCCAAGGAACTGCGCTTCATCGAGAACTGCGATCACGTCGGCCCGGTATCCGAAGCATGCTGAGAATGCAGCAATCGACAGCGAGTTAGCATTGATTTCGAAGTTTAGCGGCGCGTAGCCGAATTCTCCCATGTCTGCGTCGATCGTGCCGTGCTCGCCATGCAGTTTCCTGACCAGTGCTGCCAGCTCGAGTGCTGTAATTGAGGCAGGCTTTGAGTGGAGCGTTGTCTCGCGATCCTTGATTCTGAACGTGACGAGCATCTTTGCCTCCTGCCGTTGCTCGCCAATGCCTTCCCCCTCCCCTCCACAGGATCTCTCCATACTTTCCTTGGGTCGGCTTGTTACGCTGTAGTTTTTGCCCATGGGCATGATGGGCCGCTTTAAGTGTGTCGCTCCGAGAAGGTAGTCGATCAAGGACGGCAGGCGCGGCGGCGATGCCAGCGAGGCACGAATGTGCCGATGCGCTGGCGAGCAGTGCCGCGCCGGGATCGGGCACACGGCAGACCGCGCGAAGCCGATGCGGACGAAGGTCCGCAAGGCCAGCAAGGGACTGCCGGTGCCCGCGCG
>VFQM010001387.1_pt1 | contig 21405 bp, 16 predicted proteins | sample 3512391 | NCBI WGS metagenome assembly VFQM01 (sample SAMN10412369, study PRJNA504923) | tailings metagenome | isolation source: Replicate 1 from Balatoc abandoned mine | place: Philippines | reverse complement strand
TTTGTAAGGAAGACTTAAAACATTGTATATGGAATTAGGTATTTTAAAAACAGTAGCAGCTCGTCAAAAATGGATTAATGAAGCTCGCGATTTCACCCCATGGCTTGCAGAGAATATTAGCGCATTGAATGAAGCAATTGGTCTTGAATTAGAGGTTGAGAATATAGAAGTTCAATGTGGTCCTTACTCAGCTGATATTCTCGCTAGAGACACAGGAACAGATAAATATGTAGTCATTGAGAATCAGTTAGAAAAGACAAACCATGATCATTTAGGAAAGGCCCTTACTTATGCTTCTGTATTGGATGCTTCAACCATAGTCTGGATTGCAACAGAATTTACACCCGAGCACAAAAAAGCATTAGATTGGTTGAATGACCACACTTTGGATGAGGTTTCTTTTTACGGTGTGCAGGTAGAACTTTGGCAAATTGATAACAGTAATCCTGCCTTACGCTTTAATGTTATATGCAAACCAAATGAAGCTGTTCGGCAAGCCACGATCTCCAAGTCAACAGATGAACTTTCTGATAGTCGTAAGTTTCAGTTTGAGTTTTGGACCAAATTCAAAGAAAAAATTTCAAAAACAAAAAAGATCCCTTCGCTACAGACACCAAGGCCACAGTATTGGTTTAATATAAGTCTTGGAAAGTCAAACATTCATCTTTCTAACACTTGTAATACTGATACGAATACTGTTGGTGTTCGTGTATACATAAGGAACACTATTGTTAGTACAATGTTACCATATCTTGAAAGCAAGAAATCCGAAATTGAGTCATATATTGGACAACCACTTCTTTGGAATCCGAATCAGGAAGCAATCGATAAGGTAATTGTTCTCACACAATCGTTTGATCTTACTAATCCAAGTGGTGAGAAAGAAGCTTTAGATTGGCTGGTCGAATACACAATAAAATTTCGAGAAGTGTTTTCAAAAATAATAACACAATCAGGATTGTGAAAATCCACCATCTTTAGCCGTAGAGTCTCACTACTACCCCCACTCGCCCTCGTTTGTAACGAGGGTGGTCGAGGTTAGCGATTGTATCGCACTATCTTAAATGGGTGTATTAGCGCTAATCGGAGTCAGCGTATTGCTGAGTTTATGTATAGCTCGCGGGTCTTAATTCGGAAAATATATTTAAGTATGCCAAGTGATAGATATTTTACGAACGACCATTACTTGTGATATTTTCTTATTTTCGTTTATAAAAAGATTTAGGACTCGTATAGCACTGCAAGTGCCGACCTCAGGCGTCCTCGTTACAAACGAGGACGAGAGTAGGTTGTTTATATTCGGTTCGTTATTCCACATTATTTCACAAACAATTTCAGGTATTGATCGAACGAGAACAGACGGTTGCGGCTTTGGCCCGTGGTTTCTTTCAAAATTTTTGCTTCCACAAAATTGATCACCAGGTCATTGGCAGCCTTGTAACTAAGTTTTGTTATTTTTTGAACTTCGCGCACATCTACTATCGGGTGTTTAAATAAATAATTGAGCAGCAGGGCAGCGCTATTGCTTCTGCGCCCAAAGTTTTCGTTCACTATACGCTCCATTTTTTCTTTTAGCTTCAACACATTGGATAGTGTATCGGTTGCCTCCTGCGCAGTGTCGGCCACTCCCACCAGAAAGTATTTTAGCCATTGTGTCATATCATGTTTGGTACGCACAAAAGTGAGGTTGTCGTAATAGAGACTTTTATTTTTTTCAAAATAAGCCGAGAGGTACAACAAGGGTTCGTTGAGAATATCTTTGTCAACCAAAAACAGTGTAATGAGCAAACGACCTATCCGCCCGTTGCCATCTAAAAAAGGGTGAATGGTTTCGAACTGGTAGTGCGCAATAGCAATGCGAATAAGCGCGGGCACATCCAGCGCTTCGTTATGCAGAAAATTTTCTAGGTCGCCCATCCATTCATCTACATAGGTGTGGTGTGGCGGAATGAAAACTGCATCGGCCAGACTGGTGCCTCCAATCCAGTTTTGACTTGTGCGAAAGGTGCCGGGCTGCTTGTGCTCACCACGCACACTTTGCAAAAGTATGTTATGTGTCTGGCGGATCAATCGTGAAGAAATAGGTAGCTTTTGTAACTCTTTAATGGCCCGGTTAATCGCGTGGATGTAATTGGTTACCTCCTGCCAGTCGTCTTTGCGCTCCGGTGCAATTTCATCGGCACGTAAAAAGGCTTCGTCAATACGTGTTTGTGTTCCTTCAATGCGACTCGATACAACAGCTTCTTTGGTAACATGCAGTTGAATAAACAAATCAATACTTGGCACCAGGCGCGCAAAAGAATTTAACTCACCCAGCTTGATGGCGGCACGCTCCAACAGTTTATTAATTTGCTGATCGCTCCAAGTCCACTGGTCGTTTATTTTATTGGGCAAAAAATAAGTGTACCCCGTAGGACTTTGTTCAAAACGGCCTGCTTGAAATTTCTCCAGTTCGATCATTTTACAAAAGTAACATATAGTTTTCTTTATTTTACTTTATACACACTAAAGTAAAATAAGATTTTCTTTATTTTACTTTACTGACAGAATGGATTCTGATTCATTGAAAATCAGGTGCTTAGCTAAGTTTTTTTTACCAGTAAGCGATAGTCCTTAAGCTCTGGTCGTTAAAGGTCAATCCCGATCTTTTCATATTAGCCCGAATCCCCCCACTCGCCCTCGTTTGTAACGAGGGTGATCGAGCTTAGCGATTGTATCGCATACAGCATGAGTATTGGTATTAATTGTAGGCTGTGTTGTGGGTAAGGTTCAATGTATAGTTCCTCCTACTTCCTTGCAAATTCTAGTAGCGGACCAATATCATTTTTATCCGCTGTTTTAACAGCAGTCAGATATTCTTTTCTTGTATCACTGGTTTTAGTTAAATCAGCAATAGCACCCCAGGTAAAGACAGGTCTTCCAAAAATCTTTTCAATTATTAAATCGCCCATCATGCGCGAGTGTCGGCCATTGCCATTAGAGAAGCAATGAATTGATACAATGCGGTGCTTAAAACGAACCGCAATTTCATCGGGAGGATAAGTACCATGATCAATCCAATAGTTACAATCACCAAGTAGCTTTCGTAATTCAATGGCCACTTGGTACCTGTCCACACCAATATTTTTATTTGTCTTTCTAAATTCACCAGCCCATGCCCACACATCGCTATACATTCTCTTGTGAACCAGCTTTATAAAATCCTCTGTAAGGATATCTTCCTTCTTAAATTTTCGAGTCAACGTCCATTGAATAGCCTTTTCAATATTTAGTTGCTCAAACTCATCCAACTCTCCGCGTGTTGTAATAGTAGGAATCAACAAGCCTTCTTTCTCTTCTTCGTCAAGAGGTGTTTGCCCGTCAACTAATTCAAAATCTAATCCCATAAGTATCGGGGCATTTCTCGTTTAATATCATCGGCTAATTCACGCACCGCTTTTTCAAAACGCTCTTTGCTCACTTGTTGGTCTTCAAGCTTCATGGTGTTATCAGTACGCATCACAATTTTTCTGGCAACGGCCATGGCTTGCTTATCCAACATGTTCTCAAATGAACTCTCCTTAGGAACAAAACCATAAACCAATTTCATGTCCATGGCATGAGCTACCTCACGTAAATTTTTCAAAGTGATATTTCCATTCTTTTCGCGCTCCTCAATTTCCTGGGCACTTTGAGCAGTTATACCCAAACGATTACCAAATTGCCGGAACGACATTTTCAATGCCGTACGTATACCATGAATCCAGCCTTTGGCCGGAGCCTCGGGAAAACTAGCCAAACCAGCCAATTTCCTGTCTAATTGCTCAATTTGAAGCTTCTTTAAATTTTTCATAAGGCTATAGCCTGATAAATGATTATCAAATATCAGGCTATAACCTGATAAAAGCAAATTAAATATCAGGCTATAACCTGATAAATAGTAGCAAAAAATCAGGCCATAGCCTGATAAATCATACAAATTTCAGGTAGCAATTAGCGTTTGCTGCCGGATTCTAGTTTTTCCGGAGTTGAGCAAAAAGTTGCAATAAGTACCCCACTCACCCTTGTTTGTAACAAGGATAAGCGAGCTTAGCGATTGCATCATACACAGCATTAGTATTGTCATTAATTGTAGACTGTGTTGTGGGTAAGGTTAACTGTATAGTTCATCCTTGTTGGTGATCCAACACAAGCGCCACGCACAAGACCAACAAGACCTTAGCTAAATCTTACTTATTTTTTTGCACTCTTAAGCTTAGCATTATACCAAATACAGAAGTGTCGGTATGGCGACACCTGATGGTAAAGCATTGTTGTAATTAGCCAAGAACCCTGGCTAAAATAAAAAATGACATTCTGTACTTTCACTCACACATGCGTTTACTTATTCAGTATTGTAACAAAATGAAGTTTGTCTTTAGCTTTTTTCTTCGTTCAGGCTCCAATAACAAGTAACTACTACCTACGCGTAGAAGCTCAATGAGTTGGCTGCCATCCCTACACTAAAACATTAAGTCAAAAAAATAACTACTGCATAATCCAATTTTTTTATGAGCGCCTTTGAATACGTAACCGTACTGATCTCCATTATCCTTGGTTTAGGCATTACACAAATACTCACCGGCCTCGCTGACATATTTCATAAGCGTGAAAAGGTAACGCTGTACTGGCCCCATATGCTTTGGGTTTTATTTGTACTAGTACTGCACATACAAGAGTGGTGGGTGACCTACGAATTAAAAAATTACCAACCCTGGCGCTTACCTACTTTCTTGTTTATCATGATGTACCCGGTAAATCTTTTTGTACTGGCCAGGATGCTCTTCCCGATACGCTTAAAAGGAAAGAGAATTAATCTCAAAAATTTTTATCTGAAAAATTACAGGAAAATATTTTCGCTCTTTATTGCTTCAGCCATTTTATCTGTGCTGTATAATTTATTCATACTCAATCTCAACTTTCAAACCCAACTCCTTCAAGCGCTTTTAGCCTTAACCTTTACAGTGATTACCATAAAAGAATATCAACAGGAGTGGATACATAAATCACTCTCTGTTATTGTAACGTTTATTATGATTATCTCCATCGTGATTGAATGGAATGTGTGGCTGATTAATTAAGCGAAGAAGAATCGCATCAAAAAAAGTGTGCTTCCCTATTATGCCGACCCTCCGTTAATATGGAAAGCAACTTACCTCATGCAAAAGCAAGAAGGACTTGTGCAGTAAGCTATCGTAAATAGTGTACTTATCATGGGAGCAAATAAGTTACGATAACAAGCACCACCCCCTACCCCCGCCTCGCTGGCGGGGGACAGTGCTTCGAATATGAGTAGGTGTAGTGAGTAAATCCCTGCAGCAATTAAAAAATTAAAGCCTGACTATTCATGTAAGCATTTAACGCTTGTCACTTCGCTTTTCGTAAAGCATGTTTTGGAGAGTGCTTTGATTTACTTAGAACGTCAGCGCCTTTATTGAATAGATCATTGGCAATGCAAATAGTAATGACTACGCTATCCCCCTCCTTGGAGGGGGTAGGGGGAGGAACTTCTGTAGACCACTAACCCCATTTAGCACTAGTGCTGTGCATAGGTCTCACCAACAAATACGCGCATCAACATACGCAAATTCAAAAAGCAGGATAGACTTGGTACTTTTCTTTTCAAACAAGCTTACATAAAACCAATAGGCGTGTAGTGGATAGAATAAGCTATTGTAAATGACTATTTTACTATGGAGTGATTTGTTATACTACTTGCAACCGCCTCGCTGGCGGGGGATAGTGCTTCGAATATGAATAGCAATGCTAAGTCAAGTCGTGCCAGGATTAAATGGCAAAAGCTCGAATCGACTGCATGCCTTGCACGCCAACGGTCTGATTTGTTCGCCAGCGAACACCAAAAAAGAATAGATGCTCAGTTTTACGCAAAATTCTGCATGAAAAACTATTGGCATGATTATTATTCCTACATTTAGAGAATATGAAAAATTATCAACTGGGTGAGTTTGAAGAGATCGTCATACTCACCGTTTGCATACTCAATAGTGAAGCGTACAGCGTAGCCATTAAAGATGAAATTGAATCGCGACTTGCAAGAACTGTGAGCATGGGCGCACTTCATACAGCCTTGAAAAGATTGGAAGATAAAGGCTATTTGAAATCCTTTGCTGGCGAGAGTACAGAAGATCGTGCCGGTCGTCCAAGACGTTATTTTGAAATAACGGCCTTAGGAAAAAAAGCTATGCGACACAGCAAAGAAACCAGAGATGAACTTTGGAAGGCCATCCCTAACGTAATCCTGGATTCGAAATTAACAAAGTCAGTGTTTGCTTAAGCTGTTGTATGAAAGCTAAACCGCCACGCTTTGCCCTGCGCTTTTTTCAATGGTACTGCCATCCGGAACTGGCAGACTATATAGAAGGTGATTTAATGGAAGTGTACGAAAGGCGTTTGAAAAATGGATCGAAAGCAAAAGCCGATTTACTTTTTATTGTTGATGTACTTCTTCTTTTCCGACCTGGTATTATCCGCTCAATGGATCAATCTCCTAAATTTTATCATAGTATGATGCTGAAGAATAATTTAAAACTAGCTGTTCGCAATCTTTGGAAAAATAAAGTTGCCACCATCATCAACGTGTTTGGTTTAACGGCAGGTATTACCTCTGCCTTGTTAATCACCTTATTTATTTATCATGAAATGAGCTTCGATGCTTTTCAGCCGAATAAGGATAGGATTGCGCGTGTTATTATGGAGTATGGTTTTGAAGGCAGCACTGATAAAGTTAAGGGAACCTTTACCAGCACAAAAGTAGCACCTGTGTTTTCACGCACCTTTCCTGAAGTGGAAAAAGGTATACGCATGACCGATGCTGAAGTCATTGTGAAACTGGACAACGAACCGATGCTTGAAAGTAATTTCATGTTTGCCGATTCGTCCTTCTTCCAGGCTTTTGCGCACGATATGCTGGAAGGTAATCCTTCTACAGCATTAAATGGCACCGAAAAAGTTGTACTAAGCGCCTCAACGGCTTTTAGATATTTTGGAAAAGAATCTGCCCTCGGAAAAACTTTATTGGTTGGTAATAAAGCTACTCCTTATGAGGTAACCGGAGTCATGCGCGATTATCCTTCCACTTCACAAATCAAATTTGATTTCCTCGCCTCTTTCTCTTCGCTGAGAGCCAATCAGGAAGAATCCTATTTTAATGCCAATTACACAACTTACCTGCTACTGAACAATGCACAGGCTTTTGCTCCTTTGCAGGAGAAACTACATCCCTTCATGGAAAATGAAATGAAGGGCAGTGGTGCCTCCGTTCGTTTCTACCTGGAGCCCTTCTCTGATGTTCACCTGCGTTCCCCCTATGCTGATTTTACCGGCAGTATCAGCATTACTTATTTGTATACACTCGGTGGTGTGGCTCTTTTGATTATGGTTATTGTTTGTTTTACCTACATCAATTTAAGTACGGCAAAATCAATTGAGCGTGCACGGGAAGTAGGTATTCGCAAAGTGTCAGGGGCTGTACGCTCACAATTATTCTGGCAGTTTATTGGCGAATCCTTTGTCTTGTGCAGCCTTTCAGTATTAGTGAGTGTTGGTATGGCCATTACTTTTTTACCTGCCTTTAATGAGTTAATTGGTAAGCAGCTTAACATGTTTGATCTGTTTAATCCAACCTTCTTGCTGGGAACCTTTGTCGCTACACTAGTGGTAAGTATTATTGCAGGGGCTTATCCGGCTATTATACTATCCCGCTTACAACCTGCCCGTGTATTAAAAGGTGTGTTTAGAAATACAACCTCAGCCAAGGTGTTACAGCAATCGCTTACAGTTTTTCAATTTGCCATTTCCGTATTCCTCATTATTGCTACAGCCATTATTCAGGGACAATTACATTTTATACAAAAACAAAAACTAGGCTACGATCGCGAGCACGTAGTGACACTCGCTGTTGGTGGGGGCACTGATTATAACCTGGTAAGCACATTAAAGAACGAATTAAAAGCAAACACCAATGTGCTTCATGCATCACGTTGCGCCAGCACACCGGTTAATATTTACAGTGGGTATAGCATGCGTTTACCCACCATGCCTGAAAATGAAGTTATTTCTGTCAATGCCAATCCTGTAGATGCAGGATACATTAAAACAACAGGTCTGGAACTGCTTGCAGGCACAGATTTTACAGAAGAGCAGGTGGTGGGTACGATTGATATGGATTGGGAAAAAACCCAGTTCTATTATATCCTCAATGAAAGTGCTGTAAAACGTTTGGGATTCAACTCACCCGAAGAGGCGATTGGGAGAGAAATGATACTCAACAGTCCTGGTAAAATTGTTGGGGTTATCAAAGATTTCAACTTTCAATCTTTGCGCACTAGCATACAACCCCTGGTATTGTTTACGGCTGCATGGGGTAATCGCTTAATGGTAAAAGTAAAGGGAGATGACATAGCGGGTACCCTTGCCTTTATGGAAACAACATGGAAAAAGCTTTTACCCAATAGACCTTTTAACTACACCTTCCTCGATCAGGAATATAACAGGCTGTATAAGAGTGAAGCACAACTGGGCACGATGATGAATTTGTTTGCGACCATTGCTATTGTCTTGGCCTGCTTAGGTTTGTTTGGCTTATCGTCTTATATGATTCAGCAACGCAATAAAGAAATAAGTGTGCGTAAAGTGTTAGGTGCTTCTGCCTGGAATTTACTCAGCATTTTATCAGGTAATTTCGTTCGCTTGGTGCTTGTCGCCATTGTTATTGCCACACCGCTTGCGTACTTGTTAATGAAGCAATGGCTGGACGGTTTCGTGTATAAAATCGGTTTAGAAGTATGGCTCTTTGCCGCAGCAGGTATGGCTACACTCCTGATTGCTTTACTAACGGTAAGCATACACGGCATGCGGGCTGTAGTGGAAAACCCGATAAAGGGATTGAGGTCGGAGTGAGATGTATCTTACTTGTGACTAGACAAAGGTTTAAGATGAGCTGCTAATGAGTGCTACTCCGTTTGGATATTAGTAGTTTCAAAAATAAGAGAGCTTTAGTAAGAGACCATCCGTCAGACAGCTGAAAGCAAAAGTAAGCAGCAGTCTGGCGGATTTTAATATTATCAAATTTTCAAATCAATCAGCCCATCACCGAATTAACGAATCAGCACATCAAATCAGATTGCTTCGTCAACGCCTCCCACAAACCCTGCTGTTTCCTCACAATGACAGTATGCTAGTTTCAAATCATCAAATCTTCATATCCATCACCGAATTAACGAATCAGCACATTAGCACACCAACAAATCAGCACATCACCGAATTAACGAATCTGCACATCAACTCATCAGCACATCAACTCATCAATTACAATCTTCCAAAGTCTACAATAAAGGCATCCGGAAATTTACCCTTTACGCTACCCCTGAATTGCTCAGCCTTGGCACGCGAAGGAAACTGGCCTAAGACCAGACCATAATATTTTACACCATTGAGTACTTTAACCTGTACCGTTACTTTTTTCTGATACGACTTCTTTAAATTATCCGTGAGTCGCATCAGGTTTACCAACTCCTGGTAAGTGGCGATCTGCACACCAAAACCTGATGGTTTACTTCGCTCCACTTCAAAAGTGTAAAACTCCTTTTCTTCTACAGCCACATTACCAATAGGCCTGGGGGTATCACTTGTTTTGCCATCACCCGCATCAATTACTTCAACCTTTACGTTGGCAAGGCCCTGGTTGATAAAGCCCAGTCTTTCAGCTGCCGATTTAGACAAGTCAATAACGCGATCATCCACGTAGGGTCCGCGATCGTTAATCACCACCTCTACACTTTTGTTATTGTCTGTGTTAGTCACGCGTACTTTTGTACCAAAAGGCAGGGTTTTGTGCGCGGCAGTTAACTTATTGTGCTTGTACTTTTCGCCACTGGCTGTGGGGCGACCCTCAAACTTATCGGCATAAAAAGATGCCTTGCCGGTTTGAACCTGTGCAAATAAAAATGAGGCAACTAATGAGAATGCAATAGAAAAAGCTGTTTTCTTCATAAAACAAGATTTGTTGAGTAAAAATAAGCATTGATTTGGTGCTTCATTGGCTTATTGCAGAATTAAGTCTACCTTTGCCCGGCAAATAACAGATCGTAAATATTATTTGCTATGGCGCTAGACAGCACCAAATTTCTTTATGAAGCCCTCACATACGATGATGTGCTTCTTGTTCCGGCCTACTCCGAAGTACTGCCGCGCGAAACAGACACCACCACCAAACTTAGTCGCAACATCCAGCTGAACATACCCATTGTTTCTGCTGCTATGGATACAGTAACAGAAGCGGACATGGCCATTGCGATGGCCCTGGAGGGAGGTCTCGGTTTTATTCATAAAAATATGAGTATTGAAGCGCAGGCCGACCAGGTGCGAAAAGTAAAACGTTCGCAGAGTGGTATGATCCTCGATCCTGTTACACTGCTGATCAACTCAACCGTGCGCGATGCCGAAAAAATTATGCGCGAGTATAAAATCGGTGGCATTCCGGTAATTGATGAGAATGGTAAGTTGTTAGGCATTATTACGAACCGCGATCTGCGTTTTCAAAAGGACATGAATATGCCTGTTGAAAAGATCATGACCAAAGAAAACCTGATCACAGCGCCTGAAGGTATTACTTTGGAAAAAGCAGAAGTGATTCTGCAGCAATACAAAATTGAAAAGCTTCCTGTAGTGAATAAAAAAGGTAAACTGACAGGACTGGTTACCTATAAAGACATTCTTAAAAAGAAAAACAAACCCAATGCCTGCAAAGACAAATTTGGTCGTTTGCGTGTAGGGGCTGCCGTTGGTGCTACAGCTGATGTGTTAGATAGAATTGAAGCACTTAAGAACTCAGGTGTAGACATTATCAGCATTGATACAGCACACGGACACTCTAAAGGTGTGATGGACGCAGCGAAGCGAGTGAAGAAAAAATATCCTGAACTTGATCTTATTGTCGGCAACATTGCCACTGGTGAAGCCGCGAAGGCTTTGGTAAAAGCCGGAGCAGATGCTGTAAAAGTAGGTGTTGGCCCGGGCAGCATTTGTACAACACGCATTGTTGCCGGTGTTGGTTTGCCGCAGTTGTCTGCAGTATACGAAGCAGCTAAAGCTTTAAAAGGTAGCGATGTTCCTGTCATTGCCGATGGTGGTATTCGTTTCTCGGGTGATTTGGTTAAAGCCATTGCTGCAGGTGCAAATAGCATTATGGTGGGATCTTTACTTGCCGGTACAGAAGAAGCACCTGGTGAGATGATCATTTTTGAAGGTCGTAAGTTTAAGGCTTATCGCGGCATGGGTTCATTGGAAGCCATGGACGATGGATCGAAGGACCGTTACTTCCAGGATGTAGAAGATGACATTAAGAAGTTGGTGCCCGAAGGAATTTCCGGACGCGTAGCTTATAAAGGACAAGCCTCTGAAATTTTGTATCAGATGGTGGGTGGACTGAAAGCAGGTATGGGTTATTGTGGTGCTAAGAATATTGAGAAGCTTAAGCAAGCCAAGTTCATTAAAATTACTTCGGCTGGTGTTACAGAAAGCCATCCGCATGATGTAACCATCACACGCGAAGCGCCAAACTATAGCAGGAAATAAGCTGAGCTTTCTGCTCTCACCTCCAGTCCTCTACAAAGGAAAGGATGATTAAAGAGCCTGCTTGCCCGTAGCCGTTTCGGCAAAGGCAGAGCCATAAAAAAGGAAACCTGTACAATTTACACTGTACAGGTTTTTTTATTGAGAGAGTTGAAAACGAATTAAAGTGCCAGCACAGATTTGCTTTTCAGCCAGGTACGTGCTTCGCGCATGTCTTCGAAAGTAGAGAACTCAATCAGGTTGGATTGCGCTATCATTTCTCTTACGGCAAAGCGGGTGAATTTGCTTTTGGGCAATACGATCGCCCAAAACTTAACACCCATGCTTTCAATTTCGGGTAGTACGCTTTGTTTAAAGAACTCCACATCTATATCCAATATCGGGCCAGCTTGTCGGCTGTCTGTTAAAACATGGAGTAAATCGAAGTTTTTTATTTCCTGGTGCAGCAATTCAAGTCTTTTTATCTGTACCAGCTGAAAATGCTCACTAAACTTGGGTAAACCTTGTGCTGTAGCTTTTACACAGGGCACTTCGTCATCTAATTCAATAGTAACGTAATCGTCCCTATAAAACTGTTTCACCATAGAAACGCTTATTTTTTTCAGATCTTTTATTATTCACAGCCTGTAAAGCCTCTTCAAACGTATTGAATACACCCACTTTCTGGGGATCGAGGCCTTTTAAGACTTCTTCCAACGAAAATTGTGAGAAAAGGTTTTTCGGTTTTACATATGCCTTGTATTGTAATCCGTTTTGAAACTGTTTTGGCAGGTAACTATTGTAGTACAGATAAAGGGCTTCAATCGATATAGGCTGCGATTCTGAGAGGTTTGAGATGCCATAAACTTCACGATACTCATTCGAAAGTTTTTTTACCAGTTTAAGATAGGCCTCACTCATTTCTTTAAAACGTGTTAAAGAGGGGATGTGATACATGGTAGCAAAAATGCAAGGTGAATAGCCATCGCTCCATACCTTAGCAAAGTCCTCGTCAAATACTACGTTCATATTATAATTTCAAATTTCAAATTCAATATTTAAAATTGGTGGCTCCTTCTTATACACTTCTCAAATCCTCAAATCAACCAGCACATCACCGAATAAACGAATCAGCACATCAACTCAGATTGCTTCGTCAACGCTTCCCGCATGCTCTTCTGTTTCCTCGCAATGACAGATTTCTTTATTATCAAATCCTCAAATTCCCAAATCAATCAGCACATCACCGAATAAACGAATCAACCCATCATCCCAGATTGCTTCGTCAACGCTTCCCACATGCTCTGCTGTTTCCTTGCAATGACAGTTTTCTTTATTATCAAATCTTCCAATCCTCAAATCAATCAGCACATCACCGAATAAACGAATCAGCACATCAACTCATCAGCACATCAAACAAGGAAGCTCCACATAAAAAGTTGTCCCCATTTTTATCTGCGACTTCACCCTGATCTTGCCGCCTAGTTTATCTACCATGGCCTTGGTGATAAACAAACCAAGCCCAGTACCCTTTGCCTGAATAGTCGCCCTGAAGAACATTCCAAAAATCTGATCGACATAAGCCTGATCAATACCCAAGCCATTGTCTTCTACCGTGAGCAATAGTTGTTGCGCATCGGTTGCTATACTGATTTTTACAAACGGAGGATTTACCTGTGGATTGTGATACTTGAGGGCATTAGAAATAATATTTCTGAGTATCGTTCTGAAACGCACCACATCTGTGGTAAATACAGCGTCACCGCTTACATCCAGGTAAGCATGCACCTGGTTGTACTGATGATGAAACTCTTTAAGCAAGGCACGCACTTCTGTTTCAATATGTATGCTTTCGGCTGTAGGTTCCGTTTTATTATTATAGGTAATTGATACCAGATCTTTCAACAAACCATCCAAGTGGTGTACCCGCTCACTAATCAGCTGTGCGTAGTTTTTAATAAGGGGTGAGGGCTCATCTAAGTGAATCAGGTTTACCAATCCTAAAATGGTGGTTAATGGTGAGCGTAAGTCGTGCGAAGCATGATAGATGAATTGATCCAACTCATGGTTAAGTTTCTGCAATTCCGTTACCTGACGTTTGCTTTCCGTGATATCAATCAGGATGCCTTCCACAAAACCCTGCTCAGCAAAATAGCGACAGCTTATGCTCACCCATTTTTCATCACGACCAGTTTTTGAAATCTGAAATTCAAAATTTTCAACTTTCGCCTGGTCATATAAAGTATGGCATAACACAGCGCAACGATCTGCGTCTGTAAACAAATCCTGAAAGCTGATATCTGCCAATTCATCTCTGCCTAAAATTTCTACAGCTTTTTCATTCAATAGCAAAATGCGCAGGTCTTTCATCCTGAACTTAAAAATACCTGTATAGGCATTGTTGAAAAGATTCAGGTACTCGTCTTTGATTCTTTTAACACGGTGGTTGTAAAGTGCTTTATGCGTAGTGTCTTTCAACACTACACGAAAACCAGTATGGATACCGTTGTCATCTTGAAGCTTGTTGATTTTCATTTTAGCCCAAAACCTGGCGTTGCGTTTTTTAACACGCCAATCGCTCGTCACCAACTGACCTTGTGTGGCGGCCAGGGCTAATTCTGCTTCCGGCTTCTCTAACTGCCGGTCTTCCGAACAATAAAAAAGTGATATATGATTGCCGATAACCTCCCACTCTTCATAGCCGGTAATGTTCACTACCTCCAGGTTGCTGCTGATAATAACACCGTCTTTATTGAGGATAAACTCTTCAAAGCCTCTTAAAATGTTAAAAAGGGATTTATCCTTTTCAATGTTTAGGGAAGTGTTTTCCCTGGTTAGCGAATTGTACATGAATGAATACTTAATCAAAGCCGCCTCCGACCTTACTGCCTGTGAATCGGTTTTGTAACGAAAAAGTAAACCTAATGTTTACATTTTATTACCTTTTTGTGTTTATTTGTAACCTTTTAATTTACATTTGTCGCATGAGTGTCAATTTCAATCAATCCAAATCTGTTCACATCGGGGCGCTAATTCAGCAGGTTTTTGAGCAAAAAGGAAGCAAACTCTCTGATTTTGCTGAGCAATTAGGGACAGTGCGCCAAAATGTTTACAGGATTTTTAAGAAGCGCCACCTCGACACGGGTTTGTTACTGCGTATATCTCAAGTGCTGGAACACAACTTTTTCCAATACTATTGTCAGGAGGGTGAGCAGGATTCCTTAAAGGATTTACAACTTACAAAGCTGAATGAGGAGTTGAACCTGGCCACAAAGGAGATCAGCTACTTGAAAAAAATTATTGCTTTAATGGAAGAGCGAGCCGAGCTGGTACAGCAGGTGGAGAAGGAGCTTACAAAAGCAAATAAAGGAGTGGAAGCATAAAGGCTGCATCACCCAACAAGCGATAAGCTTCATGCTTAACAAAAAATGCAGGAAAGCTGATCAATATCACTTGCACAGCGATCATAGAAAAAATAAGTAGTGCTGCTGTCTTGTCCTTTTCTACCCAGCACAATCCAACAGCAACAAGGCCAATCAACCACACAATACGTTTTGTTTTATTTTTACCAAGCGTAATGGCCATTGACTTAAAACCATCCTGCTGATCCTTTTCATAATCGTACCAGGAGAAGACAAGCAAATTGGCAAGTGCACTCAACATAAACATACTGATACTGGCGAGTGGCAGTGTCTGTAGTGATAAACGCGTTACCATAAAAGAAGGCAGCAAAACTCCACAAGTGTACAGGATACTGATCAGCATTTCTTTGGGTATTTTCAGGTAGCGGTGTAGCAATAAATAAAGCGCTACAGCACTTATCAGTAACAAGCCTCCATACAAAACCTGTATGCGTACAAAAAATAACAATACAATTACAATAACTATTGCCAGCAGCACCGTAAACAATAATGTATTGAAATGCTGTTGATGAAAACGATGCCGCGTTGTAGCTGCCGAACCCACTACCCCTTTTGCATCAAGTAGATGATCAGTGGTGTAAATGATCCAAACACTAAGCGCCAGAGCAGCAATGCCATAAGGTAGCAATGTTACCTGCAGCATATTGGCAAACATTAATGCGCCACATACTGAACCCAGCATCACATCAATACTCAGTGTATTCAGCAACCTGTAAAATTTTACCAGCTTCATCTGGCTGCTAAGATAAACTATACTATTGTCCGACTGAAATTTGACACCTTAAAGCGAGCACTTGATTTTCTTGATTCAATTGTCTCTCTCTGATGGAGAGAGGAAGGAGTGAGCCTGCCTGCACGTAGCCGTTTCGGCAAAGGCAGGGCCAATAAGCAAGTATCAAGAAAATCTAGTGCTTGAAGATATTCTACACTTTAACAGTAACTTATATTAAACTATAAGTCTTGTTTGTTCGGATTGTGAATTAATTGTGATAATTTTCTGATCCATTTCCATATACCTTATGAGCGAAAAGAAACTATTTCTGCTGGATGCCTACGCCCTTATCTACAGAGCCCATTTTGCCTTTGTAAAAACGCCACGCATCAATTCCAAGGGCATGAATACCTCTGTGCCCTTTGGTTTTACCAATACGCTACTGGAAGTGTTGTTTAAACAGAAACCGACACACATTGGTATTGCCTTCGATACTTCGGCACCCACTTTCCGCGATGAAATTTTTACGGAGTATAAAGCTAATCGGCAGGAAACGCCTGAAGATATCCGCAGTGGTGTACCGCTCGTAAAAGAAATTATCCGTGGCTTCAACATTCCCATTCTTGAGTTAGATGGTTACGAAGCCGATGACGTGATCGGTACCATATCCAAAAAAGCTGCAGCCCAGGGTTTTGAAGTGTATATGATGACACCCGACAAAGACTATGGCCAGTTAGTTGACAAAAATATTTTTTTATACAAGCCTGCTTTTCTCGGCAATGCCGTTGACATTATGGGCGAAAAAGAAATCTGTGAGCGCTGGGATATTGCCAATGTATCGCAGGTGATTGAAATTCTTGGTTTACAGGGCGATAGTGTCGATAACATTCCGGGTATTCCGGGTTTTGGTCCTAAGACCGCGGCTGAACTGATAAAAAAATATGGCAGCATTGAAAATATTATTGCCAACGTACATGAATTAAAGGGTAAGAAAAAAGAATTGGTAGAACAATATGGAGAGCAAGCCTTAATCTCTAAAAAACTCGCTACCATATTTACTGAAGTGCCTGTTGAATTTAATGAAGAAGATTTAGTGTATACAGGGCCTGATAAAGAAAAGCTAAAACCAATTTTTGATCATCTCGAATTTAAAACCTTGGCAGCACGCGTGTTCAGCGATGGCAATGCCCCTGCTACCATTAAGACTCCTGAAACTTCGCAGCTCTCTATGTTTGGTGGTGGTGAAGCGAGCGCAAGTGATCAGCAGGCCAACACTGGTTCTCAAAGTTTTGATGCGAGTAAGGTCACATACAAAGTAATAAGCAGAGAAGATGAATGTCAGAACCTGGCGGATAAACTCAGTAAGCAAAAAGAATTTTCGCTTGAACTAAGTAAAGAGGCTGATGAAAAATTCATACTTGCTTTCTCAATGCAGCCTGGTGAGGTTACGTATATACAGTTCACAAAGACAGAAACAGCAACGCTGAAGATTTTTGAAGAAGTGTTGTCTAATAAAGCTGTTGGTAAAATCGGTTATAATATCAAGTCCACCTTGCTCTCCTTAAAAGAATTTGGTGTAGCGGTTGATGGAAAACTCTTCGACCCGATGATTGCCCACTACCTGATTGAACCTGAAATCGGTCACGACCTCTCTTTACTCAGCGGACAACATCTGCAATATCAATTGCTGGAAGAAACACATAACTTCACAGAACGGATTTGCGAACGTGTAGACATCAGCCTGCAACTAAAACAAAAACTGCAACGCGAATTAGAAAAGCGCGGACATGCCCGCTTGATGAGCGATGTAGAAATGCCCTTGCTCAGTGTACTGGCTGATATGGAATTTGAAGGTGTTAAAGTTGACACAGCAGTGTTGGCAAAAATGTCGGAAGAATTGAAGGCTGCCTCTGAAGCAGTGCAGTCCGAAATTTTTAAGCTGGCCGGAACAGAATTCAACATCGGTTCACCAAAACAGCTGGGCGAAATTCTTTTTGATAAGATGAAGCTCGTTGATAAAGCCAAAAAAACCAAGACCGGGCAATATGCCACGGGTGAAGAAGTGCTGGCTACCTTGGCAGATGAACACCCAATCGCCAAAAAAATTCTCGATTACCGTGAGTATGAAAAATTGCGCTCCACTTATGTGGATGCCTTGCCCAAATTGATCTCCGCCCGCGATGGCAGAATACACACCGACTACCGACAAGCCGTAGCGGCCACCGGCAGATTAAGTTCTAACAATCCCAACCTTCAGAACATACCCATACGCACCGAGAAAGGCAGGGCCATCCGCAAGGCTTTTGTAGCACGTGATGAAAACTTTTTATTCATGTCGGCCGATTACTCGCAAATCGAATTGCGCATAGCCGCCTCTTTTGCCAAAGATGAAACCATGATAGAAGCGTTCAAAAACAAACGCGATATTCACGCGACAACGGCCGCGAAAGTCTTTGGTGTGCCCTTAGAACAAGTAACTCCGGATATGAGACGTAAGGCCAAGGAAGTAAACTTTGGTATTTTATACGGAAGTACCGCCTTTGGTTTGTCGCAAAACCTGGGTATCTCCAGAACTGAAGCAGCGGAAATTATTGAATCTTATTTTAAAGAATTCCCAGGCATTAAGCGCTACATGGACGAGTCCATTAACCAGGCACGGGAAAAAGAATATGTAGAAACCATATTGGGCAGAAGACGCTACTTGCGCGACATTAACTCACGCAACGTAACCACTAGGGGTTTTGCAGAGCGCAACGCCATTAACGCACCCATTCAAGGCAGTGCAGCAGACATTATTAAGATTGCGATGGTGAATATTCAGCAGTGGATGAAGAAAGAGCAAGTACGCTCACACATGATCATGCAGGTACACGATGAATTGGTGTTTGACTTGCACAAAGAGGAAAAGGATCATGTAAAAGAAAATGTAGTGCGCCTGATGAAACACGCCATACAGTTAGAAGTGCCCATGGAAGTAGAAGCGGGTGTAGGTTTGAATTGGTTGGAAGCGCATTGATTTAATGGACAGTCGATTCTTTGGGACGCTGAGGAGGATAGAAAATTGTCTGGATCAGGATTTTTAGGATTGAAGGATTTACAAGATTACTCAGTGTGCTTAAGAATTTTGGTGCATTCAGGGGATTCAATCCTGATCCTTGCACTTTTCAAGGCATCAATCATCTCAATTTCTCGCATGTCTAGCAGCTCAAGGCTCGTAGCTAGCAACTTAAGTTATGCAGCTCTTCCGGATTTGCAATTAGACAACTGTAGTTGCGGATAGGAGATCTTTTATTTTTTGTAATGCCTTATTTTTGAAGTTGTCCGTATCAGGATTTTTCTGATTGAAGGATTTACAGGATTGTGTAGTGTACTTGAGTTTTAATGAATTCATGTGATTCAATACTGATCCTTGCACTTTTCAATGCATCTATCATCTCAATTTCTCGCATGTCTAGCAGCTCGAAGCCAGTAGCTAGCAACTAAGCCTACCTATCCTATTGACACTACTTATTCCGCTACTTCTTCTGTCTGATTTTGCTTTTCGTATAAGTCGCGGTACATGCCGTTTTTCTCCAGCAGACTTTCATGCGTACCTTCCTCTACCACATTGCCATCCACCAACACAATAATTTTGTTAGCTAATTTGGCAGAAGACACACGATGAGAAATGATAATTGTCGTGCGACCCACCATGATGCGTTTCAAACTGTTGAGAATTGTATTTTCCGTTTTTGTATCTACTGCGCTAAGGGCATCATCTAACATTAATATTTTTGGCTCGCGCACAATAGCACGGGCGATAGATACACGTTGTTTTTGCCCGCCCGAAAGGGTAATACCACGTTCACCCACCCGTGTAGCAAACCCATTAGGGAAAGACATAATGTTGTCATACACATCTGCATCTTTGGCGGCCTGGTGTATTTGTGTTTCGCTGATATCATCCAAAGCAAAAGCAATATTATTTTGAATAGTATCACTAAAAAGAAAAACATCCTGAGGTACATAACCAATCTGACTACGCAGACTAGTCAGATTATAATCTTGTATAGGCACATCATCAATCCGTATTTCTCCTTCACGCACATCATACATGCGCGAAATAAGATTTGATACTGTGCTTTTGCCTGAACCGGTAGTACCGATAATGGCAAGGCTTTCTCCGGGGTTAACAGTGAACGAAATATCTTTTAAAGCTTTTATGCCTGTATCAGGGTAGGTAAAAGCAACTTTTTTAAATTCAATTTTGCCCTGAAGTTCGCGTTCAACATTTCTTTCAGAAACAATATTAGAGCTAGTGTTGAGAAATTCATTGATGCGTTTTTGAGAAGCCTCTGCGCGCTGCACTAGACTGGTAGTCCATCCTAAGGAAGTAACAGGCCAGGTGAGTAAGTTTACGTAAATGATGAACTCAGCAATATTACCAAAGGTGAGCGTGCCTTTAATTACTTCTACACTACCCGCATAAACGGTGAGTAAAGTGCTTAAGCCAATTAAGCCCATAATAAGAGGGTAAAAGAGCGATTGTACTTTCGTGAGTTTCAATGATTGATTTTTATAATCATCACTCTCTTTTGTAAAGTTTTTAATCGATTCGTTTTCACGATTAAAAGATTTCAACACGCGGATACCACTAAAAGCTTCTTGTACAAAGGTGGAAAGTTTCGATTGGTGCTTTTGAATTTGCTCTGACCTGCGTTCGATTTTATTATTCACTAAAAATATACTTAGTGATAATAGGGGCAAAGGACTTAGGGCGTACCAAGTCAGCGTACTGCTGATGCTGAACATGACAGGAATCAACATCACAAATAAGGTAACTAATTGTAAACCGTACATGATAGCCGGTCCAAGGTACATGCGCACACGACTCACATCTTCACTGATGCGGTTCATGATATCACCGGTATTATTTCTTCTGTAAAAACTTAAGGGCAGTGCCTGGTAGTGTTCGTAGATTTCATTTTTTAAATCGTATTCAACTAACCGCGACATCACAATAAGTGTTTGCCTTACGAAATAGAGGAATAGACCACGCAGCAAAGCCATTAACACAATCAAACCTGCATAAATAAGAATGCCATGTGCGAACACTTCAAAGAATGTGTTCTGCGCACTCACACCGTTTAAGGATTTATACACACGGATATTTTCAACGACAAGATCAAGAGAGCTTCTTACCAATTGTGCCGGAACAATCTGAAATACGTTGGAAATAATCACGAATACTGTGCCCAGAATCAGATGCCATTTGTACTTGAGCAGGTGCTTATTGAGATATTTGAGTTCTTTCATCTATTTACTGATCATTCTTTGGTCAATGTTGGCCTTCCAGCCTTTCTTACTTTATCCACATAAAAACACTGCCAAATGGCTGTTTCTATCAAGAAAATTCGGGACTACCTCACTACAACGAAATATTGTTTTTTATGTTCATGCAAACGTTTGAATTAAGCTAACTTTGCATAAATTTCAACATGCTTCGGCATTAGAAAGGTTGTAAAACTAAACATAAATCAAACGCAAAAATTCCATGCAGGTTAAAGAACTTGAAAAGGTGGAGGCTGCCGGCATCTTCGGCACACTTACACAAATGGGTCATGAGCAAGTGGTGTTTTGTAATGATGAGGCCACTGGCCTGAAAGCCATCATTGGTATCCACAATACAGTATTAGGCCCTGC
>VFQM010001385.1_pt1 | contig 21424 bp, 17 predicted proteins | sample 3512391 | NCBI WGS metagenome assembly VFQM01 (sample SAMN10412369, study PRJNA504923) | tailings metagenome | isolation source: Replicate 1 from Balatoc abandoned mine | place: Philippines | reverse complement strand
GTCCGTTCGGCATCCGACGCCTCCTGGCGCCGGTGCCACAAGCGTCCGATCAGTTCTGCGTGCTGCAGGCATCGGCCAGGGTGCGGTAGCGCAATACGCGCTCGGCACCCTTGGAGTCGCGGTAGGTCATACGCGCCTCCACGGGACCACAGTGCTTGCTGGTGTCGCTTTCCACACGCAGTACCTGGGCAATGCCCAGAGCCTGGCCGTAGTGGTAATCCTCAATAGGCGTATCCGAAGCGTGAGCGGTGCCAAGCAGGCCAAGGGCCAGCAGGACGGTAAAGGCATAGTGCATCTGTCGTAACCTCGTGCTGATAACAGAATCCCGCCAGGGCCGGGCTGGTCGCTGGCGGTGAGTACGGGGCAGATGCTAGGGAGCCGCATGCACGACTTGAAATCACTTTTGCCAATAGTGGCTATCGCTTGACAGGCCTACCAACGCGGTGGTGCGTAGTAATAGCTGTGCCGGCCAGCATCACGCAGGCCCTGCTGATAACCCTGCTGGTAACCCTGCCGATAGGCCTGCCGCGGCTTGTGCGGACGATGGTAGTGGGACGGCTGCTCGCGCCGCTGCTCCCAGCGGGCAAACCCCTGGGGCTGGCCATGCGCTCGTCCGTAGTAGCCGGACTGCGGCGCGTAACCCTGCTGGCGCGGTGCCTCATGGCGCTGCCCGGCGAGCACCGAGCCAAGTGCCACGCCCGCCACGGTTCCGATGATCCAGGCTTCCCGTTCGCCGGCCTGGGTATGACCCGCCAGCAGCAAACCGACTGACAACACAGCCACAGGGGGCAGATGACGCAACATGGCGAATCTCCTCAGGGGACAGGAAATACCGCGCGCCGACTGGCGCTGCGGTTGCCTGATATGACCTGCGCCGCCCTGAGCAAGTTGCACCGCTGCCAGGTAATTTCTTCTTTACAGCAGGCCCAGTTCCTTGGCCCGCGCCACGGCCTGGGTGCGCCGCTCCACGCCGAGCTTGCTGTTGATATGCCGGGCGTGGGTTTTCACCGTATGCAACGAGATGAACAGTCGCTCGCTGATCTGCTGATTCGAGTAGCCCTGGGCGATCAGACGCAATACATCGCTCTCTCGACCAGACAGCGGTTCGGCCAGGTTGCCTGGGGTGACCGGCAGTGGACTGGAAAGCACTGGCAGGTAACCGAGCAACTGGTCGCGTAGCGGGCCAGGCGCGCAGGCTTGCAAGGCGCCACGCCAGGTTTCCGGTTGTCGCTGCAACAACTCCAGCAGTGGCATCAGTGCCCCACCCTCGGCCACCTGCAAGGCGTCGCCCAGCACCTGCTGCGCCTCGACCGAGCGCCCGGCGCCCTGCAGCAGGCTGAACAGCCGGGTCTGCGCAATCAGTGCCAGCAGCTGGCCGCCTTGACTCTGCGCCTGCCCGATCAGCCCGCGCAGACGCCGCTCAGCCTGCGCATCATCCCCTTGCAGGTGAGCCAGGCGAGCCTGATAGAGCTGGATATGCAGGGGCAGTTGCGGGTGGAATTCCGGCGCTGCCGCCGCTTCTTCGCCACTGTAGGTCAGTGCCAGACGAGCCAGCCAGGCAGCAGCCATCTCCAGCTGCCCCTGGGCCAGCCACAGCTCACATTTGACCAGGGTAATCATCGCCAGGTAGTACACCGGCGGAACATCCCAGCTGTGCATGAGCCGTTCTGCCTCAGCCAGCTGGGCGAAAGCCGCATTGAAGTCCTGACGCCAGCCAGCACTCCGCGCCAGCACACAGTAGCCCAGCAGCAGACTGATATCACGACACTGCCGCGCCTCGTGGATACCGGCGGCAAAGCAGGTTTCGCCGGTTTGCCAGTCACCTTGCAGGGTCAGCAGGTAACCCTGGTACAGGGCCAGGCGTGCACGAATCGCGTAATGCCGCTGGGCCGGCAGGTCGGCGAGCAGCGCCTGCCCGGCATGGATCTCAGCCAAGGCGCGGCGCACTTCGCCACGCGCCTGCAACACGCGCGCGCGGTCATAGTAGGCCAGCGCCTCGAACAACGGATTGCCCATGCGCTGGGCCAGCTCCAGGGCATCGCGATTGAGGCCGCGCGCCCGCCACAGGTCGCCACGCGCCACGGCCAGGTTGGCCAGGGTCGACAAACAGAGCAGGCGCTGCCCGGCTTGTTCATGCCCGCCACTGGCCAGCGCCTCGCTGCAATAGGCTTCGGCACGTCGGGTATCACCGCGCCCGCGGGCGATGAAGCCGCTGAGTGCCAGCCACTGTTGCAGCAAGCCCTGCTGGCTCGCGCCGTCACGTGCCGGCAGGAAGCGCGCCAGACAGTCGCTGAGTTCTTCAGCCGCATCCAGCTGGCAGGCCAGCGCCAGCGCCCAGCCGTAGAGGATGATCAGGCGCGGCGTGCTGGCCAGCAGGCTGTCGGGGAGGTCCATCTTCCAGCGCAAGAGTTGCCCGACATTCTGTTCCGCCAACAGTTGCTCTTCGGAAAGATTCTGCACCAGGCTGGCCGCCACCTCTGGATGACCGGCACGCAATGCCTGGTCAATCGCTTCATCCAGCAGCCCCTGGCCACTGAACCAGCGGCAGGCGCGCAGATGCAGGCCGGCCAGCGGCTCGCCAGCCTGCTCAAGACGGTTGCGCAACAGGTCGGAGAACAGGTGGTGATAACGAAACCAGCGGCCCTGCTCGTCGAGCGGCACGAGAAATACCTGGTTGGCCTGCAACTGGGCAATGATCGGCTGGCTGTCATGGGCATCGCGCAGTGCATCGCAGAGCTCTGCGCAGAAGCGCTCAAGAAAAGCGGTGCGCAATAAAAACCCCTGCACCTCCGCGCTCTGCCGCTCGATCACCTCTTCCAGCAGGTAGTCACGGATCAGTCCCTGGTCACCCTGCAGGCCACGCTCCAGCAGCGCCGGTTCGGCTGACTCCTGCGCCGCCAGCAGCCACAGGCGCAAGCCCGCCACCCAGCCTTCACTGCGCGCCAGCAGCGTACTCAGCAGCTCAGCGGGCAGGCCAGCCCCCTGCGCACGCGCCAGATCGAGCATCTCGGCATCACTCAGCCGCAGGTCCTGTTCCTGCAGCTCCAGCAGTTGCCGGGCCAGGCGCAGGCGCGCCAGGTGCCAGTCAGGGCGCTGACGACTGGTCACCAGCAGCACCAACCCCTGGGGCAGGTGGTTGAGCAGAAACTGCAGGCAACGATCCAGCACCTCACCCTGCGCCAGATGGTAGTCGTCCAGCACCAACAACAACGGAGCCGACGCCTGCGGGAGTGCTTGCCACTCATCGAGTAGCTCGCCCAGCCACTGTTCGAAGGCGAAGGGCTGGTGACGCTGGCGCAAGCGCAACTGAACCAGTGCTTCCTCGCCAAAGCCCGCGCGCTGTTCACGCAAGCCAAGCAACAGTCGCTCAAGGAAACGCCCGGGATCGGCATCGCGCGCACTGAGTCCAAGCCACAGGGAATGCCAGGGGGCTGGCAAGGTTTCACAGCACTCGATGGCCAGCGAGCTCTTGCCGAAGCCCGCCGGAGCGCTGATCAGCAGCAGCCGTCCAGTCAGCCCTGCGTGCAGACGCTGGCACAACTGCGGACGCGACAGGTAGCCCGGTGGCAAGGGGGGGCGATAGAAAGAGCTGGCCGCCTCAATCATCACCGAACTGCCTGCCAAGCCGTCATTCATTGCGCAAATCCCTGCTATCCCACGTGCCGCACACCTTACCTTGAGCCCTCGCGTGGGCAAAGCGGGGTTTTCCATAGGCATAAAAAAACCGGCCCACCAAGGGCCGGTTCTTCATACAGCGAGGCTTAGCGCACGCCCGCCTGGCGCAGGGCCGCCGGGGTGTAGTCGCTTTCCTTGGCCGGGAAGCCAAACTCGTAAGCCTGTTTCTCTTCGTTCTTCATGCCCAGGGCAAGGTAACGACCGGACAGCAGGTCATACAGGGTTTCCACGGTGTACCACGGTACCTGATGGTTGTAGTAGTACTGGTTGTGCGCTTCGGCAACACGCCACAGGGTGCCACGGCCGTCGTAGTGGTCGATGGCACTGGCTTGCCAGGTATCTTCGTCGATGAAGAAGTCACGCTTGGCATAGATGTGACGCTCACCCTGCTTCAGGGTAGCGGTCACGTGCCATACGCGGTGCAACTCGTAACGGCTCAGGTCCTGGTTGATGTGGCCAGCCTTGATCACGTCGGCGTACTTCAGGTCCGGCGAGTCCAGCTTGTAGGTGTTGTAGGGAATGTAGATTTCCTTCTTGCCGTTGAGCTTCCACTCGTAGCGATCCGGAGCACCGTTGTACATGTCGAAGTTGTCGGAAGTACGCAGGCCGTCGGAGGCGGTACCCGGACCGTCATAGGACACCTGCGGAGCACGGCGTACACGACGCTGACCGGCGTTGTACAGCCAGGCCAGACGCGGTTCCTTGACCTGGTCGAGGGTCTCGTGAACCAGCAGTACGTTACCGGCCAGACGCGACGGAGCAGTTACGCGCTGTTTGAAGTAGAACAGCACGTTGCTTTCCTTGCTCTTGTCCACGTCGGCCAGCGCACCACGGAAGGTGAACTCGTCAACGAAGTAGACCAGCGAGTAGGAACCGTTGGCCTGCGGGGTGGCCTGGGTCACGAAACGCTTGACGCTACCACCCCGGTAACGGGTGATGTGGTTCCAGATAACTTCCAGACCGTTCTGCGGGATCGGGAACGGGTTGGCGGTATCGAAGTTGGCCAGGCCGTTGCCGTTCTGCACCATCACGGTGTTGGTGGCGTTGCGCTTGGTCGCTTCGATCACGCTATCCGGTACGGTGGCGCTACGGTGAGTCGGGTAAACCGGCATGCGGTAGCTTTGCGGATAACGCTTGAACATGGCCAGCTGGCCGGGGGTCAGCTTGTCCTTGTACTGCTCGACGTTCTCGGCAGTGATGACGAACAGCGGCTTCTCGCTGGCAAACGGATCCTGCAGGAAACCACGTGCATCTACAGTGCCGGCGTTCTTCGGCAGACCACCGGTCCAGGCCGGGATGGTGCCGTCGGCATTGCCAGCCATTTCCGCACCCAGCGGAGTCAGGGTAGTGCCCAGCTTGGCGGCTTCATCGGCAGAAACCGCTGCCATCACGCTGCTCGCCAGCAGGGACAGGCCCAGCACACCGGTTTGCAGCAGGAGTTTCTTGGCTTTCATCGTATCTTTCGTCCTTATTCTGATGATGTGCGCAAAATTAGAAGTTCACACCGAAGCTGAGCGCAACGAAGTCACGGTCAATCGAGGTGTTGTAACGGCCACCAAAGAAGTCGGTATAGGACAGGTTGGCGGTGTAGGTGTTCTGGTATTCGGCTTCGAGACCCAGGCTGACAGCCTTACGGCCTTCTTCGAAGTTGGCACCCGGACCAGGCGAGTAGCCATCCACGTCATGCGACCAGGCCACGCTCGGACGCAGGTTCACACCCGCGAAGACATCCAGGTAGTCCCAGATGGCGCGTGCGCGGTAACCCCAGGAGCTGCGGGTTGTGAAACCATCGTCATTACAGTGCTTGGTCTCGTTGGAGAAGTCGGTGTTACCGACTGCACGGCCAAGAGTCAAGTTGTTGAGCAACTGGCAGGTGCCGTTGGGCAGCTCACCCGGGCCAAATACCGGATCACGACCGTAGCGCGCTTCGCTGGTCGGCTCCAGGCCGCCCACGAAGGTCATGCCAACCTCACCCACCAAAGTCAGACGGTCGGCGCCCATGACCTGATCGAAGAAGTGCGTGAAGGTAGTCTGCAACTGGGTCACTTCCTTACGGTTGTAACCGTTGCGAGTAGCACCCGGCGCAGCGGTCAGTACGGAGGCATCGGCATAGGGGTTGTCGAAGCCGGGGTTGGTCAGCGGACGCACGGCGGAAAACAGCACGTCAGTGGTGTTCAGAGCAACCGGAGCGTTCGGACGGTAGCTGATTTCACCCTGCCAGGCCGTACCGGTAGGCAGCGTGGTGGAGAAGCTCACACCATACAGACGAATATCTTCCGGATATTCCATGAAGTAGCTAGAGTTACCCGCTACAGCCAGGGCAGAAGCCGCACCATTGAAGATCGGCAACAGGGCGTTACCTACGTCGTATACTTCCTGGCCCGGCGCAATGGCACTGAGGAACGGTGCCCGGCTGTGGTAGTTCATGGCGTAGACGCCGAACTCGGTATCCAGCGGTTCGGAGAAGTAGCGGAACGCCAAGCCCCACTGCCCGCTATCACGCGCATCGCGGTCCTGGCCACGTGCCACCAGGTTACCTTCAGCATTGACATTGATCGGGTTGAGACCGTTACCGACCAGAATGGGGTTGAGGGCACCGGCAACCAGGGGAACATCGTTGGTCAGCAGGCGCAGGTTGTCATTGCAACCGTCGGCCGCCACGTCAACCTGAGAGAAGAAGGTGCCGCAGTTGTCGAGGACGGTCTGATCCCATTCCAACTGGTAGAAGGCTTCCATCGACAGATGGTCGGTCAGGCTCTGCGAAACGAAGAACATGTTGACCGGAATCAGGCCTTCCTTGATTTCAGCGCCAGGACGGCGGAACGCCGAAACATCAATCGGGTTGACTGCGTTGATGCTGTTCTGGATGAAGGTGCTTTCACCCCAGCTCACAACCTGCTTGCCCAGACGAACAGAACCCGGCTGATCGGCGATCGAATAGTTGTGGTAAACGAAAGCATCGAAGATTTCCGCCCCGGAAGCCTGGCCAAGCTGCTTACGGTTGCTGTCGCTGATGTCCTTGAACAGGCGGGACTCATCCTTCAGTTCGACGTCGTACCAGTATTTGCCACGAACGAAGACACCGCTGTCGCCGTATTTCAACTCAAGGTCATGGATACCCTTGAAGATCTTCGAGAAGGTCTCACCTTTCTTGAAGTTCAAACGACCATCGTCGGTAGTCTGGGACAAGCCCTGGCCGCCATTGTTGACACCGATCAGGTCACGATCGGCACTGCGTACGGACCAGCTGGCACCCACGGACAGGGAAGAGTCGAGTTGACCTTCGATTTCACCGATATTGAAAGTAACGCCGAACGCGGGTGCGGCGAGGGTGGATGCGAGGCTGACGGCCAGCGGCAGTTTTGCCAGGCGCCAGAGTTGCTTGGTTGTGGTCATCGACGCTACTCCATGTTTTTTTGTTATGGATGGTACGAACTATATAGCTAGCGAGTGATGTCGCCTTATCCCTCGAAAGAGTGATTTGCGACCCCCCGGTGGCATCTGCCCTCGCCTTGCGAGCCGCTCTGGCGTGGGCCAGACAGACAGAATCGCTAAATGAGAGCAAATTGCGGGCCAAACGCTCGTTTGACCCGACAGTCATTTTGTAGCCCAGCACCCGCGCAGGCTACAGGGTAGACAGGAACGGGCTACCGGCGGCCTGCCATTGCTGGATATCCAGGCGAATACGTTTCTTATCCAGCTTACCAACGCTGGTCTTGGGAATTTCGGTAACAATTGCCACCTGAGTCGGGATTGCCCACTTGTTGATATGCCCCTGCTCGACAAAGGGTTTCAGGTGTTCCTTAAGTTGCCGTGCATCCAGTGCCTGACCATCGCGCAACACCAGCAAGGCAAACGGCCGCTCCCCCCACTGCGGATCGGGCACACCGACTACCGCCACTTCGCGCACCGCAGCGTGCTGGCTGATCAGGTCTTCCAGCTCCAGCGAGGACACCCACTCTCCCCCGGTCTTGATGACATCCTTGATGCGGTCACGAATATCGATGTAGCCCATGCTGTCGATGCAGGCGACATCGCCGGTATGCATCCAGCCGTGCTCCCACAGTTCGGCGCCCTTCTGCGGCTCGCGGAAGTATCCCTGGGTCAGCCAGGGCGCGCGCAAGACCAGCTCGCCCTGGCTTTCCCCGTCATGCGCCAGAAAACGACCCTCAGCATCCATCAGTGCGGCGTCCACCAGGGGCACCGGGATACCGGCCTTGACCCGGTAAGTGACCTGTTCGTCGTCACCCGCTGCGCGCAATTCATCATTGATGTGCGCACAGGAAATCAGCGGACAGGTTTCCGACATGCCGTAGGCGGCTGTCAGCTGGATCCCTTTGGCCTTGGCGGCACGGTACAGCGAGGTATTCATCGCGCTGCCACCGATGATCAGCTTCCAGCCGGCAAAGTCGACGCCCTCAGCCGCCTTGGCATGCATGACCATCTGCAGAATGGTTGGCACGCAGTGAGAGAACGTCACCTGCTCGTCACGCCACAGGCGCACCAGCAGTTCCGGATCGTAACGCCCGGGATAAACCTGTTTGACCCCCAGCATGGTGGCCACGTAAGGCACACCCCAGGCATGCACATGGAACATCGGGGTGATCGGCATGTACACATCATCGCTGCCCATCAGGCGGATACTGTCGAGGCTGCCGAGCACACTGGCCATCGACAGGGTATGCAGCACCAGTTGCCGGTGGGTGAAGTACACCCCTTTAGGGTTGCCTGTGGTGCCGGTGGTGTAGAAGGTAGTCGCCAGCGAGTTCTCGTCGAAGTCCGGGAAATCGTAGTGGCTGGAGGCCCCGGCCAGCAGGCTCTCATACTCGCCCAGCAGGTTCGGTAGCGCGGCGTTCTGTTCACCCGCATCGCTCAGCAGCAGGGTGCTCTGCACCGTGGTCAACTGCCCGGCGATCCCCTGGTACAAGCCGACAAACTCACTGTTGACCAGTACCAGTTTGTCCTCGGCATGATTCATGGTGTAGAGAATCTGCTCGGGCGACAGACGAATGTTGATGGTATGCAGCACGGCACCGATCATCGGGATGGCGAACATGCATTCCAGGTAGCGATGGCTGTCCCAGTCCATCACCGCGACCGTATCGCCAGCCTTTACACCCGCAGCGCTGAGCACATTGGCCAGACGCGCCACGCGCTCGTTGAAGGTGGCATAGCTGTAGCGCAACTGGTCGCGATAGACGATTTCACGAGTCTTTTCGTAGCGCGCGCCCGACAGCAACAGGCGCTTGATCAGCAAGGGATAGGCGTAGGCGTTGTCCGCCGCGGGGAGAATACGGGTCTGCAGCATGGCATTACCTTGGACTTGTTGTTGTAGAAGAAGCCATCGCCGGCGGGATAACGCCGACGCTTGCCGCACTCTAGTCAGCCAGGCAATGCTGATTCATCAGTCAAAGGAATGATTTGCCAGACCGGTAGCGCGCCACATCAACGGCTACCGGCAGGCCACAGACTAATCGCCGATGCGCCAGCCGTTACTGATCGGGTAACGCCTGTCACGCCCGAAGCCACGCTGGGTAACACGCGGCCCAATGGCCGCCTGACGGCGCTTGTACTCATTGATATCCACCAGGCGCAGCACGCGCTGCACCGTATCGGCGGCAAAACCGGCGGCAATGATGGCCTGTGCGGACTGATCTTCCTCGACGTAGCGGCGAAGGATTTCATCGAGTACGGGGTAAGGTGGCAGTGAGTCCTCGTCTTTCTGGTCGGGCGCCAGTTCGGCGGAAGGCGGACGGTCGATGACCCGCTGCGGAATGACCTCTCCGGCCAGGCTGTTGCGGTATTCGCAGAGGCGGAACACCAGGGTCTTTGGTACATCCTTGAGCACATCGAAACCACCCGCCATGTCGCCATACAGGGTGGCATAACCCACGGCCATCTCGCTCTTGTTGCCGGTGGTCAGCACCAGATACCCCAGCTTGTTGGACATGGCCATCAACAAGGTGCCACGGCAACGCGCCTGGAGGTTTTCTTCCGTGGTATCGCGCTGGCGACCGGCAAACACCGGCTCCAGGGTATTCATGAAGGCCTCAACCATCGGTGCAATCGGTAACACCCGATAGTTCACACCCAGCGTACGGGCCTCGGCTTCGGCATCCTCCAGACTGATCTGCGCCGTGTAGTGATACGGCATCATCACTGCGTCCACCCGCTCGGCGCCCAGCGCGTCAACGGCGATCGCCAGGGTCAGGGCCGAATCGATACCGCCGGACAGCCCCAGCAATACCCCCTTGAAGCCATTTTTCCGCACATAGTCGCGCACACCAAGCACCAGGGCCTGGTAGACACTGGCCTCCAGCTCGGGCAAAGGCGCGCAAGCACCCGCCTGCACGCGCAGGGTGCCGGCTTCGCGATAACAGTCCACCTGCTCCAGGCTTTCCGTAAACGCCAGTGCACGCTGCAGCACACGGCCATCGGCGGCCATCACGCAGCTACCGCCATCGAACACCAGTTCGTCTTGGCCGCCGACCTGGTTGACATACAGAATCGGCAGCGCCACTTCACTCGCCCGCTGCGCCAGCATGCGCTCGCGCTCGGCCTGCTTGTCCAGATGAAAGGGTGAGGCATTCAGGCTGACCAACAGCTCGGCGCCGGCGGCCCGGGCCTGCGCTGCGGGCTCGGCGTGCCAGATATCCTCGCAGATGGTCAGCCCCAGGCGTACCCCCTTGACCTCGACCACACAGGGCTGCTGCCCTGCCGTGAAATAGCGCTTTTCATCGAATACCTTGTAGTTGGGCAGGCGCTGCTTGGCATAGCGCGCCTGCACTTGACCGTCGGCCAGCAACACGGCGCAGTTGTAGCAATGCTCACCCTCACGCCAGGGCAGACCGAGCAGCAGGCTGATGCCCTGCACGTCCTGGCAGAGACGCTGCAAAGCCGCCTCGATACGCCGCTGCATGCTCGCACGCAGCAGCAGGTCCTCGGGCGGATAGCCACACAGGCTCAACTCCGGCAACACCAGCAGGTCAGCCTGCTGCTGGCGGGCCTGTGCCGCTACCTCGATGATGCGTTGCACGTTGCCATCGATATCGCCCACCCGCAGGTTGAGCTGGGCCATCACGACTCGCAAGGCCGGGGTCATTGCCGCTCTCCAGAAAAACACGGCCCAGCGGCCGCCAAAGACGGTCATTGTCCCGCATTGCCTGGCCCCCGACAACGCGCCCAGGCGTTTGCCGCAACGCAGCCAGACACCCTAAACTGCAAGCCCAATCTTCCTGCGAGCCTGTCATGGGTATTGTCCGTCTTATTATTCTGCTGGCCCTGATACTGGCCGCCCTGTGGCTGTGGCGACGCCTGCGACGCAGTGCCGGGCAGCCACCACGCGACAGTCAGCCGATGGTGCGCTGCGCCCACTGTGCCACCTTTGTCCCGCAACAGCGCGCGATTGCCTTCCAGCAGCAATGGTACTGCTGCCCCGAGCATCTCCCGCAGGATCGTTCGTGAGCCCGCAGGACCTGGCTTTCAGCGGCGCCCCCGCACGACGCCTGCTGCGCCTGTACCATCTTTACCGGCTGAGCATCGGCCTGGCGCTGCTGGTACTGATCGCCAGCAGCCTCGACGACCAGTTGCTGAACATGGCCCACGCCCAGCTGTTCCGCTACGGCAGCTGGTTCTACCTGGGGTTCAACCTGCTGGTGACCCTGCTGGTCAATCGCCCACGTCACCTGTTACAGGTCTTCAGCCTGGCGCTCGGCGATATCCTGCTGCTTGGCGCCCTGTTCTACGCTGCCGGCGGCACCCCCAGCGGTATCGGCCATCTGATGGTCATCTCCGTGGCGATCGCCAACATCCTGCTGCATGGACGCATCGGCCTGCTGATCGCGGCGGCAGCAGCCAGCGGCATCATCTACCTGACCTTTTATCTGAGCCTGGCCCATCCTGGGGCAGCCGGGCAGTTCCTGCAGGCTGGCGGTCTGGGCGCGCTATGTTTTGCCGTGGCCCTGTTTGTCCAGGGACTGACCAAGCGCCTGCAACAGAGCGAGAGCCTGGCCGAGCAGCGCGCCGCCGAGCTGGCCAACCTGGAAGAACTCAACGAGCTGATCATCCAGCGCATGCGCACCGGCATTCTCGTGCTGGATAGTCAGCACCGGGTTCTACAAGCCAACCAGGGCGCCCTGAGCCTGATCGGCAAGAACAAGCTGGTGGGAAAAATCCTCGACCCCTTCGCCCCGGAGCTGATCCGCCGCCTGCAGCAATGGCTGATCAATCCGACGCTACGTTCGGAAGGTCTGCAGACCTCGCCGACGGGCCCATTGCTGCAACCCAGCTTTGTTCCCCTGCAGCGTAACGGGCAGACACACACCCTGGTCTTTCTCGACGACCTGTCGCAGGTCGCCCAGCAGGCCCAGCAACTCAAGCTGGCGTCACTGGGACGCCTGACCGCCGGCATCGCCCACGAAATCCGCAACCCACTGGGGGCCATCAGCCATGCCGCGCAACTGTTGCAGGAGTCCGAGGCACTGGACCCCGCCGACCAGCGCCTGGCGCAGATCATCCAGGACCATTCGCGGCGCATGAACCTGGTGATCGAGAATGTCCTGCAACTGTCACGCCGACGCCAGGCCGAACCCCAGCTACTCGATCTGAAATACTGGCTGCATCGCTTCGCCAGCGACTTCCGCAGCAACCACGCCAGCGACAAGTACAGCCTGCACCTGGAAACCAGCAGCGGCAGCCTGCAGACGCGCATGGACCCGCACCAGCTGACTCAGGTACTCAGCAACCTGGTACAGAACGGCCTGCGTTACAGCGCCCAGCGCCACAAGCACGGTCAGGTCTGGCTCAAACTGTTCCGGGACAGCGACAGTGATCTGCCGGTACTGGAAGTATTGGACGACGGCCCCGGCGTGCAGCCGGAACAACTGCAGCACATTTTCGAACCCTTCTTTACCACCGAGAGCAAAGGGACCGGCCTGGGCCTGTATATTTCTCGCGAGCTGTGCGAGAGCAACCAGGCCCGCCTCGACTATGAACCCCGCGAAGGCGGCGGCAGCTGCTTCCGCATCACCTTCGCCCACCCACGCAAACTGAGCTGAGCATGACCCGCCAGAGAGCCCTGATCGTCGACGACGAGCCCGACATTCGCGAACTGCTGGAAATCACCCTGGGTCGCATGAAGCTCGATACGCGCAGCGCCCGCAATGTCCGCGAGGCACGCGACTGGCTGGCCCGCGAGCCGTTCGACCTGTGCCTGACCGACATGCGCCTGCCCGATGGCACCGGCTTGGAACTGGTGCAGTTCATCCAGCAGCGCTACCCGCAAACCCCGGTGGCGATGATCACCGCCTATGGCAGCCTGGACACCGCGATTGGCGCGCTCAAGGCCGGCGCCTTCGACTTCGTTACCAAACCGGTGGACCTGGCGCGCCTGCGCGAACTGGTCAACAGCGCCTTGCGCCTGCAGGAGCAACAGGCCGGCGATGCCCCCAGCGACGAGCGGCTGCTCGGCAACTCGCCACCCATGCAGCAGCTGCGTAGCCAGATCGGCAAGCTGGCGCGCAGCCAGGCACCGGTCTACATCAGTGGCGAGTCCGGCAGTGGCAAGGAACTGGTCGCCCGCCTGATCCATGAGCAGGGCCCGCGCGCCGACAAACCGTTCGTGCCGGTCAACTGCGGGGCCATCCCTTCCGAGCTGATGGAAAGCGAATTCTTCGGCCACAAGAAAGGCAGTTTCACCGGAGCCATCGAAGACAAGCAGGGCCTGTTCCAGGCGGCTCAGGGCGGCACGCTGTTTCTTGACGAAGTGGCCGACCTGCCGCTGGGCATGCAGGTCAAGCTGCTGCGCGCCATCCAGGAAAAAGCCGTGCGGGCGGTCGGCGGACAACAGGAAATGCTGGTGGATGTGCGCATCCTCTGCGCCACGCACAAGGACCTGGCTGCCGAGGTGGCTGCCGGGCGCTTCCGCCAGGACCTGTTCTACCGGCTGAACGTCATCGAGCTACGCGTACCGCCGCTGCGCGAGCGCCGCGAAGACATCCCGTTGCTCGCCAATGTTCTGCTGCAACGCCTCAACCAGTGCAGCCATAACAACGTGCAACTGAGCGAGGATGCCATTGCCAAGCTGCAGAGCTACCGCTTCCCCGGCAACGTGCGAGAGCTGGAGAACATGCTGGAGCGCGCCTACACCCTGTGCGAGCACGAGCGGATCGAGGCGCGCGACCTGCGCCTGGCTGACAGCAGCCTGCCCAGCGACGGCGGCGAAACCAGCCTGGCCCTGGTCGACAATCTGGAAGACTACCTGGAAGCCATCGAGCGCAAGCTGATCATGCAGGCGCTGGAAGAAACCCGCTGGAACCGCACGGCCGCGGCCGAGCGCCTGGGCATGAGCTTTCGCTCCATGCGCTACCGCCTGAAAAAGCTGGGTATCGACTGAAGCCAAGACCGACTGGTCAGCCATGAGGCTTGCAGGTCAGTGAACACGCGTTAACCATATTGATACTTTCAACTGCAAAGAGCCCACCATGCTGCGATTTCTTCCCGCCTCCCTGCGCGGCCTGATAGCCAGCCTGATCCTGGCAGCCAACACCCTGTTCTGGTGCTGGCCGCTGTTCGCCCTGGCCCTGCTCAAGCTGCTCATCCCCATCCCGTTCATCCAGCGCCAACTGCGCTTTGTCATGCACTGGATCGCGGAAACCTGGATTGCCATCAACAGCCTGTGGATGGACCTGGTACAACCCATTCGCTGGGACGTGCAGGGCCTGCAGGGGCTGGACAAGCAGCACTCCTACCTGGTGACCAGCAACCACCAGAGCTGGGTGGACATCCTGGTGCTGCAATACCAGTGCAACCGACGCATTCCGCTGCTCAAGTTCTTCCTCAAGCAGGAACTGATCTGGGTACCGGTGATCGGCCTGTGCTGGTGGGCGCTGGAATTCCCCTTCATGAAACGCTACAGCAAGGCCTACCTGGCCAAATACCCGGAAAAGCAGGGCAAGGATCTGGAAACCACCCGCAAGGCTTGCGAGCGCTACAAGACCAATCCGGTATCGGTGTTCAATTTTCTCGAGGGCACCCGTCTTACCCCGGCCAAGCACAGCCAGCAGCAGTCACCCTTCCAGTACCTGCTCAAGCCCAAGGCCGGCGGTATCGCCTTCGTCCTCGACGCCATGGGCGAGCAGCTCAGCGCACTGGTCAACGTCACCCTCCACTATCCCGACGGCAACCCGAGCTTCTGGAGCCTGCTCAGTGGCCAGGTACACAGCGTGGTGATGCGCGTGGAAACCCTGGAAATTCCCGCCGAGTTCCTGGGCAAAAGCTACGACAGCGATGAGCAGTACCGTCTGCAGTTCCAGCAGTGGGTCAACCAGCTATGGCAAGCCAAGGATCGCCAACTGCAGGACCTGCACCAGCGTTATCCGGTCATTCGCCGCTGATCCTTAACGCTCCGCTGATAAGAAAACGCCCCGCTGTGCGGGGCGTTTTGCTAGCGACACACGTTAATACTGCGCGTTGGGCAACGGCCGCAGATTGATCTCGACACGGCGGTTCTGCGCCCGTCCGGATTCTGTGGCATTGCTGGCCACCGGCTGGTCAGGCCCCATGCCGCGCGTGGTAATACGCATGCCGTTAACGCCCTGCGCCATCAGGTAACTGGCCACACTCTGCGCACGACGCTGCGAGAGATTCAGGTTGTAGGCGTGAGCGCCCACATTGTCGGTATGCCCGACAATCTCGATGCTGTTCTGGTCGTACTGGCGGAAGGAGTTGGCCAGGTTGTTCAACGGCGCATAGAAGTTGCCGGCGATATCGGCAGAGTTAGTGGCAAAGGTGATGTTGCCCGGCATGATCAGCTGGATATTATCCCCCTGGCGCTGCACCTCGACCCCGGTTCCCTGCATGCTGCGGCGCAGCTCGGCTTCCTGTTTGTCGGCATAGTAGCCGTAGCCACCACCCGCCGCCGCACCTACGGCCGCGCCAATCAGCGCACCTTTGGTACGGTCCTTCTTGCTGGATGTCGCCGCCCCCACCGCCGCACCGGCAATCGCCCCGACAGTGCCGTAGGTGGTCGACTTGCGCATCTGTCCGTCATCGCGCACATAAGGGTTCTGCACCGCACAACCAGCCCCCAATGCCACGGCAGTGGCCAGCAAGAGCATTCGCGAAGGTCTGAACATCATGGTAAATCTCCCGTATTCAACAGCCAGGCCAAGTGCCTTGCCGAATTGGAGCACGCCGGGCGGAAAAGATTCCGTGCTCAGGCACGCACGAAGGGGTTGTCACGCATTTCGTCGCCCAGCCGGGTATCCGGGCCATGCCCGGTGACCACGGTGGCATCCTCGTCCAGGCAATACAGGCGCTGGCGAATCGAGCGCTCGATGGTCGAGTAATCGCCACCCCACAAATCCGTGCGACCAATACCGCGTTTGAACAGCGTGTCACCGGCAATCAGCAACTTGGCATCGGCAAACCAGAAGCTCATCGAGCCCGGCGTATGACCCGGCGTGTGCAACGCCACACCACAGCCGCAGGCCAGCTCCTCGTCATCACTGAGCCACTGATCCGGCGCCGGCACCGGCGTGTAAGGCACACCAAACATGCGGCACTGCATCTCCAGGTTGTCCCAGAGGAACTGATCGTCCTTATGCAAATGCAGGGTCGCGCCGGTCTTCTCCTTCATCTGCCCCGAAGCGAGAAAATGATCGAGATGGGCGTGGGTGTGGATGATGCTCACCACCTTCAGCCCATGAGCCTCCAGACGCGCCATGATCAGGTCAGGATTGCCGCCCGGATCTACCACTACGGCCTTCTTGGTCACAGGGTCGCCGATGATCGTGCAGTTGCACTGCAAAGGCCCGACGGGGAAGGTTTCGCGGATCAGGGCGGGGGTTTCACCGGGCATAGGTACTCCAGAGCAAAGTAGTTCGTGCGCGTTCGGCGCAGGAAAGTTGTGCAATGACGCTTCACGCGAAATATTCGGCAAGCACAGGATCAGTCTCGCGGAAAAATCGACCGAAGGCTGCCGGGCGCAGAATCAATGCGCTGCGATTTTACGCTAGCCGTTCGCCCTGGGCCGAATAAGGCGCGGAAAACTGATCACCACCTGCCAGCTCATCACTAAAACGGCCATGCGACACTCGTCGAACAAAATGACTCTATGGCGCTTTTCGGTCACAGGCTAAAATCGCCCATCGGCCCACCACGGCCCTGACTCAACGAGAGGTTATACAGATGTCCGATATCGTCATCGTCAGCGGTGCACGCACCCCCATGGGTGGTTTCCAAGGCAGCCTGGCCAGTGTGCCGGCAGTCGAACTGGGCGCGCTGGCCATTCGTGAAGCGGTAGCCCGCGCCGGCATCGCCGCCAGCGACGTCGAGGAAGTGATCATGGGCTGCGTACTGCCCGCCGGCCTCAAGCAGGGCCCGGCGCGCCAGGCGGCCCTGAATGCCGGGCTGCCGGCCGCCACCGGCTGCACCACCATCAACAAGCTGTGCGGCTCGGGCATGAAGGCCGTGATGCTGGCCCATGACCTGCTCAAGGCCGGCAGCAACCGCGTGATGATCGCCGGTGGCATGGAGAGCATGTCCAACGCGCCCTACATCATCGAGAAGGCCCGTACCGGGCTGCGCATGGGCCATGGCGAGATCAAGGACCACATGTTCTTCGACGGCCTGGAGGATGCCCGCAGCGGTCGCCTGATGGGCTCCTTCGCTCAGGAAACCGCGGACCAGTACGGGATCACCCGTGAGGACATGGACGCCTACGCCATCGAGTCGCTGAAGCGCGCCCAGGCCGCCATCCAGAACGGCGAACTGGCCAGCGAGATCGTCCCGGTCACCGTCACCAGCCGCAAGGGCGAGGTGCTGGTGAAGGATGACGAACAACCGCTGACCGCCAACCTGGACAAAATTCCGACCCTCAAGCCGGCCTTCAAGAAAGACGGTACGATCACCGCAGCCAACGCCAGTTCGATCTCCGACGGTGCCAGCGCCCTGCTGCTGATGACCGCCGAGGAAGCCGCCCAGCGTGGCCTCAAGCCGCTGGCGAAGATCGTCGCCCATGCCACGCAGAGCCAGGACCCGAGCGAGTTCACCCTTGCGCCGATCGGCGCCATGAGCAACCTGTTCAAGAAGACCGGCTGGAGCAAGGACGACGTCGACCTGTTCGAGATCAACGAAGCCTTCGCCATGGTCACCATGCTGGCCATGCGCGAGCATGGCCTGGATCACGCTAAGGTCAACGTCTACGGCGGCGCCTGCGCCCAGGGGCATCCGGTGGGTTCCACCGGCTCGCGGATCATCCTCACGCTGATCAATGCGCTGCAACGCAAAGGCGGCAAGCGTGGTGTAGCTTCGTTGTGCATTGGTGGCGGCGAGGCCACCGCAGTCGCCATCGAGCTGCTGTAAGACCTTTCACGGTGCCTGCCTGGCAGGCACCGTGCCTCTCCGCCGGCTCTACCAGCCGACCCCCAGGCCAATCAGGTAGCGCCGCTGCGACTGGGTCACACCCAGGCCGCGCACCTGGTCCAGCTCGTACAACAAGCTCAGGCGAGCCCAGCTGTTGAGGCGATAGCGCAAGCCCATTTCGCCATCCAGCACATAGTCGATCTGCTGGATGTCCGGCATCTGTAGCTTGGCATTGCCGTAGAGCTCGACACGCGTGCCCCACAGCAGGCGTTGGTAATCCGTCTCCAGCGACCAGGTATCAAAGGTCAATGCACGCTGCTCACCTTCCAGACGAAAGCGATTGCGCATCAGGGTCATGTCGAAGCGCCCCAGTTCATCGTCCCAGAACAGATAGCCGGGCCCCATGCCGATGCTACGCTGACGGCGCAGGTCTTCCATGACATCCTCCTGCCAGTCCAGGCTGCTTCGCCAGTACAACTGCTCAGCGAAGAAGCGATCGAGGTCGTACTCCAGCTCCCAGTTATCCTTGGTCTGCGCATCATTCTTACGCTTGTCTTCCAGCTCACCCTTGAGCAGATGTCGCCACGGGCCATGTTCAATACGCGTATCACCCTTGATCTTCAGCTCATCGGTGTCGTCCGCTTCGCGCTCGATATCCAGCTTGAAGTCGAGATTGCCTTCCCAGACCAGGTCATCGACCAGTTGCCGTGGCGGCACAGCACGATTGATATCACGCAGAGCCAGGGTTCGCGGAGTTTCTCCAAGCAGCCGAACCTGCCCAGGTTCCGCGGCCTGCAGGCGTTGTGCTCGTTCAGCCGTCACCCCTTCACCGCGCAGCAACAGGGCCGTTTCGGAACTTAAGGTCTGGATATTCTTCCAATCGATGACCACTCGCCCGGCATAAGTGGTATCCAGCACCAGTTTGCCGCCATCCATCAGTATGATGGTGCCACTCAGGCGGTCACCATTGTTCAGCCACACCGTATCGGCCAGGGCTGGCCAGGCCAGCATGCAGAGGAAAAGCACACGCCACATGGAATCAATTCATCACCGTGAGTCAGAAGTTGCACAGGATGCCTGCAGGCCAGCCTCTGCAACAAGCGCCAGTGAGCGGCGCGCGGCACTCTATGCCGTGCTGGCAGGCATACCCCAAGGCTATTTGCTGAGCTACGGACAGCTCGCCGAACTGGCCGGCCTGGGCCGTGCGGCACGCTGGGTAGGCCGGGAGCTGGCCCTATTGCCGGATGACAGCCAGTTGCCCTGGCACCGCGTCGTTGCGGCAGGTGGTCGCCTGAGCCTGCCGGCGGACAGCCTGGCCGGGCAAGAACAGCGCGCCAGACTGGCCGCGGAAGGTGTACCCGTGCTCGGCGCACGTGTCGATTTGCGACGCTATGGCTGGCATGCCCAGCCTCCCAGGGGGTAGAGTGCCCGCTTTATTCCGCCTGTCTGCTACAAGGCCTGTCAGTCGATGACCGAAAATACCTGGCGCGCCGCCCTGGCCGCCTATGCCAGCCCGGCGACCCTGGTGCTGCTGCTGCTGGGCTTTGCCGCCGGCCTGCCCTACATGCTGGTGTTCTCCACCCTGTCGGTATGGTTGCGCGAAGCCGGTGTCACCCACCAGACCATCGGCTATGCCAGCCTGATCGGCCTGGCCTACGCGTTCAAATGGGTCTGGTCACCCATGCTCGACCAATGGCGCCTGCCATGGATCGGTCATCTTGGGCGACGTCGCTCCTGGCTGGTGCTGTCACAGGCCCTGGTGGCAGCGGGGCTGGCCGGCATGGCCCTGTGCGACCCACAACACAACCTCGGCCTGTTGATCGGCATCGCCGTGGTGGTGGCCTTCGCCTCGGCCACCCAGGACGTCGCCATCGATGCCTATCGTCTGGAGGTCGCCGATGACAGCCGCCAGGCTGCGCTGGCTGCCAGCTACATGGCCGGTTATCGTGTCTCGGCCCTGCTGGCCACCGCCGGCGCGCTGTACTTTGCCGACTGGTTTGGTGCCAACGACGGTCTCTACCATTACAGCGCCTGGTCCAGTACCTACCTGCTGTTCGCCCTGCTGATGCTGCCAGCACTGTTCACCAGCCTGCTGATGCGCGAGCCACAACGCGCCGCCGATATCAGCCGTGGCAACGGCCACAGCCTGCTCAGCCAGTTGCTCTCGGTACTGGTACTGATTGTCCTGCTGATCTCCGTGCCGGCACTGTTCACCCAGCTCTACAACACCGGCTTCAATGCCGCCCTCGAAGGCGGCGACCCACTGAGCCTGGTCACCGAGGATCGTGCTTTCCTGCGCGCCATCCTTTACGCCATCCTCACCGCACTCTGCCTGTCCAGCCTGGGCCGGCGCAGCCTCACGCCGGTGCTTACCCCGGTCAACGACTTCATTCGCCGCTATCGTTGGCAGGCCCTGCTGATGCTCGGACTGATCGCCACCTACCGCCTCTCCGATACGGTGATGGGCGTGATGGCCAACGTGTTCTACATCGACATGGGCTTTACCAAGGAACAGATCGCCAGCATCAGCAAGCTGTTCGGCCTGGCCATGACTTTGATCGGGGCCGGAGCCGGGGGCTTGCTGATCGTGCGTTTCGGCATTCTGCCGATCCTGTTCATCGGCGGCCTGAGCTCGGCAGCGACCAACCTGCTGTTTGCCGTACTGGCCGGGATGGGTGCCGACCGCGACATGCTGATCTTCACCATCAGCATGGACAACTTCAGCTCCGGCCTGGCCACTGCGGCCTTTGTCGCCTACTTGTCGAGCCTGACCAACCTGAAGTTCTCCGCCACGCAATACGCCTTGCTCAGCTCAATCATGCTCCTCCTGCCGCGCCTGATCGGCGGCTACTCCGGCAGCCTGGTGGAGAAGCTGGGCTATGAGCAGTTCTTCGTCACCACCGCGCTGCTGGGTATCCCGACCCTGCTGCTGATCGCCCTGCAATGGCGCAACCAGCCCCTGCAGCCTATGCCGGCCAGCAGCGATGACGCGACACAGCCCACAGCAGAACAACGCTAAGCCAGGCAACCAGTCACTGCATGATTTCCGCCCATAAAAAAAGAGCCCCGTAGGGCTCTTTTTTTACCGGCTGGACGCTTACACGCCCGACGCCTTGGCCGCCGCCACGTCCTTGATGGACAGTTTGATACGGCCACGGTTGTCGACATCCAGCACCAGCACTTCAACTTCCTGGCCTTCCTTCAGTACGTCGGTCACCTTCTCCACGCGGGCATCGCTGAGCATGGAGATGTGTACCAGACCGTCCTTGCCGGGCAGGATGTTGACGAAGGCGCCAAAGTCGACGATGCGCTCGACCTTGCCGACGTAGATCTTGCCGATTTCCGCCTCGGCAGTAATCGACAGTACGCGTTGCTTGGCCGCTTC
>VFQM010001382.1_pt1 | contig 21461 bp, 15 predicted proteins | sample 3512391 | NCBI WGS metagenome assembly VFQM01 (sample SAMN10412369, study PRJNA504923) | tailings metagenome | isolation source: Replicate 1 from Balatoc abandoned mine | place: Philippines | reverse complement strand
CGGCGCAGCAGCGGCCAGTGCACGCGCACGGCGAGCGCCATGCCGGTGGTGCCCAGCATGCGGGCGGAATCGTCCAGGCTGGCGGGCATGCGTGCATAGCCCGCCTGCACTGATTGCAGCGCCACCGCGGTGAAGCGCACCAGGTACGCCCACACGATGCCCAGCGCCGTGGCCGTGACCCAGTAGCCCACGCCCGACGCGGGCCAGCCCGCCTGGACCCAGCCCACCGGCAGCAGCAGGCCGACCACGATCACCGCGCCCGGTATTGCGTAGCCCAGGCTGGCCAGTTGCGACACGCCGCGCGTGAGCGGCGTGGGCCGGGCGCGCACGGCAAAGCCCAGCGCAAGCGCGATGAGCGTGGCCAGCACGGCCGACAGACCGGCGAGCCAGACGCTGTTGATCGACCATTGCACGAACATGCCCCAGGGCAGCACGTCCCAGCCGCCGATCAACGGACGCAGCATGAACAACAGCGGCAGCACGAAGCCGAACAGGATGGGCAGCGCACACGCCGCCACCGCCAGCGCCGCGCGGGCCCCACGCAGGCGCACGGGCTGCGCCTCGGCGCTGCCGGCCCGCTGGCCGCGCGGGGACACAAAGCGCATGCGCCGCTGGGCACGGTGTTCCACCCACAGCAGCGCAGCCACGGTGAGCAACAGCAAGGTGGCCAGTTGCGCGGCCGCGATGCGGTTGTCCATGGCAAGCCAGGCCTTGTAGATGCCGGCGGTGAAGGTCTGGATGCCGAAGTAGCTGGCCACGCCGAAGTCGGCCAGCGTCTCCATGAGCGCCAGCGCCACGCCCGCGGCCACGGCCGGGCGCGCCAGCGGCAACGCCACCTCGCGGATGCGGCGCGACAGCGGCGCCCCGAGCAGGCGCGCGGCCTCCATCAACTGCGCCGCGCGCTCGGTGAGCGCGGTGCGCGCCAGCAGATAGACGTAGGGATAGAGCGTGAAGGTGAACACCCAGACGGCACCCGGCGTGCTGCGCACCTCGGGCAGCAAGCGCCCGCGCAGGCCGAAGGTCTCGCGCAACCACACCTGCAGCGGGCCGCTGAACTGCAGGAAGTCGGTGTAGGCGTAGGCCACCACATACGCGGGCATGGCCAGCGGCAGCAACAGCGCCCATTCGAAATGGCGCCGGCCAGGGAAATCGAACAGGGTGACGGCGCTGGCGCCCAGCACCCCCACGATCGCCACGCCGAGCGCCACGCTCACGCACAGCGCCAGCGAGGTGAGCGTGTACTCGGGCAGCACGGTCTGCGCCATCTGCAGCAACACGTCGCGCGCGGCCGCGTCGAAGCCCAGCCAGGCACCGGCGAGCGCAAACACCGGCAGCACGAGCACGGCGGCCAGCAACAACAACAGGACCTGGGCGGGCCAGCGCGGCATGGAGGGGGTGGCTTTCCGGGCGCGGGGCCTTGACCCGCATCAACACAAATGAGAATTGTAGTTATCTACAATGCCCCACATGTTCCTGCAGGTCTCGCAACTCCAGGTGCGCTACGCCGGCGCACGGCAATCCGCTGTCGACGGCGTGAGCCTGGGCCTGGCCGCGGGCGAGATCGGTGTGCTCATCGGCCCGTCGGGTTGCGGCAAGACGACCCTGCTGCGCGCCGTGGCCGGTCTGGAACGCGCGCAAGGCGGTAAGATCGTGCTCGGCGGCGAAACCGTGAGCGCACCCGGGCGGCACATGCCCGCCGAGGAGCGCCGCATCGGCATGGTGTTCCAGGACTACGCCCTCTTTCCGCACCTGGACGTGGCCGCCAACGTGGCGTTTGGCATCCACCGCCTGCCGCGCGCCGAACGCGAGGCACGCGTGACAGAGGTGCTGCGTCTGGTGGGGCTGGACGGCATGCAGCAGCGGCACCCGCACGAGCTGTCGGGTGGTCAGCAACAGCGCGTGGCGCTGGCGCGCGCGCTGGCACCCAACCCTCGCCTGCTGCTGCTGGACGAACCCTTCTCCAACCTCGACGTCGACCTGCGCGAGCGCCTCGCACACGAAGTGCGCGCCATCCTCAAGGCCGCCAATGCCACGGCGCTGTTCGTCACGCACGACCAGCTCGAGGCCTTCGCCATCGGCGACCGCATCGGCGTGATGCACAACGGCCACCTGCACCAGTGGGACGAGGCCTACGCGCTCTACCACCGCCCGGCCACGCGCTTCGTGGCCGAGTTCATCGGCCACGGCGTGTTCGCACCGGCGCAGATCCTGCAACACGGTGGCACGGTGGCGGTGCAGACGCCCCTGGGCCCGCTGCAGGACGTGGAGGAGTGCCCCCTGCCCACGGCCTACGACGCCGGCCTGTGCGACGTGCTGCTGCGCGCCGACGACATCGTGCACGACGACGACGCACCGGTGAAGGCGCAGATCGTGCGCAAGGCCTTCCGCGGCTCGGAATTCCTCTACACGCTGCGCCTGGCCAGCGGCGAGACGCTGATGACGCATGTGCCCTCGCACCACAACCACGCGGTGGGCGAGTGGATCGGCATTCGCGCCGAGGTGGACCACGTGGTCACTTTCGAGCGCGGCGGCACGGCCTCGTCGCCACCCGCGCCCGCCGCACCGCGGCGCGCTGCCTGATCTCAGCGCTGCGGCCGGCGCAACCACCACATCACACCAGCGGCCACACACATCAGCCCCACGGCCGCGCAGGCCAGCAGGTTGATGAGCGCGTTCCACCACCCGAGGTCGCCCTGGTGCAATGCAGTGGCCACGGCCATGGTCCTGGCCAGGCCGTTGTAGTGCTCGAAACGGATGTCGGCGAGCACGCGCCCGCTGTAGCGGTCCACATGCACGGTGCGATCACCCGTGGGCTGCTGGCTGTCGCCGCTCATGCTGTCGCGCGAGATGGTGAACACGCCGGCCTCGCCCCGTGGCAGGGCAATCTGGTACTGGCCGCTGAAGCCCAGCTCGCGCGCCATCGCGGCCGCGCGGTCCAGGTCCACCGGTGCAGCGCTGGCAATGGGTGTCGAGACCGGCATCGGCACCTGCGTCAGGCCCCAGGGCACTTCCTGCAGGCCCGCGGTGTTCAGCGCGCTGTGCGGCTTCGCCGAGGCGGGCACGTCGTACCACTTCTCTGCCGGAAAGCTGTTCCACACCTGCAGCCATTTCGCACCGGTGACGCCGGTCCAGGTGAGGCCGGTGAGCAGGAAGCCGAGCAGTAGCAGGCCGACCCACGCACCCAGACTGGCGTGCAATGAACGCCACCACACGCGACCCTTCGCTCGCGACGCGACGCGAAAGCGCGAGCCCGGGGGCTGCGCGCCGCGCGGCCACCACAGCACCGCGCCGCTGAGCAGCATCAGCAGCGCAGCCCAGGCCGCGATCTCGATCAGGCGGTCGCCCACCTCGCCCATCAGCAGCGTGCCGTGGATGCGCTCGGCCCAGGCGAACGGCGTGCTGCCCTTGTCGACCAGCCTCAGCACCTCGCCGCGGTAGGGGTCCACCGCCAACGCGTAGGTGGTGTCGCCTTGCAGCACCTCGAACCAGGCGGCGCGTTCGGGCGCGCGCGGGGCGATGTAGGTAAGCAATCGGCCCTCGGGCACGTGCGCCAGCGCGGCCAGCGCCTGCTCGCTCACGGCGTGCGCCCGCGGCAGCGGCTCGACCACGGGGTTGGTGCCCAGACGGGTCTGGAAACCGGTGAAGAAGACCATCACGGCGCCGGTGAGCGCCAGGGTCAGCAGAAAGGGCAGGACGATGAGTCCTGCCACGGCATGCCAGCGCCACGCAATGGCGCGCCAGCGAACAGGCCATCGGCGGCGGGCGCGCGCACGCACACCCGCGCCCGACGCTTCGGGCGAGAAAGACATGGAAGGGCCTCGCGCGCGGCGGTCAGTGCTTGTGCATGCCGTGGCCACCGTGACCAGCGGCCGCAGGCGCAGCCGGCATCACACCCAGCGCACGCGCGGTGGCCTTGACGTCCTGCGTGAAGCGCTGGCCATCGGCGCGCTCGAACACCAGCGTGAGCGGCACCGTGTCGCCAGCCTTCACCGGCGACTTCAGGTCCATCAGCATCACATGCAGGCCGCCGGGCTTGAGCTCCACCGCCTGCCCGGCGGGCAACGGCAACACGTCCAGCGCGCGCATGCGCATCACCTCACCCTCGAGCTTCATCTCGTGGATCTCGACGATGCCCGCAGCCGGCGAGCGCACCTCGACCAGGCGGGTGGCCGCGGGTGCGGTGAGCTTCATGAAGGCGCCGGTGGCCGACTGGTTGGCCACCGTGGCGCGGGCCCAGGCGTCTTGCACCTGGACAGGGGTTTGGGCCCAGGCGCTGGATGCGAGGGCAAGAGAGCAGGCAAGGAACAGGTTTTTCATGGGGAAATCCGAATCAGAAAGGCTGACGCAGCACAGGCCGTGAGGCCAGTGCCGGGCACATGGGATTCAGACCCCAAGGGGCGGGGCGCGGGCGGGCGCGTGCGCGCTGGCGGGTGCTTGCGGGCCGCGCTGGGGCTGCGCCAGCGGAACCGGCTGTGGCGCCGCCTCGGGCAGGGCCAGCACATGCGCGGGCGGCAGGCCGGCGGCGCCACCGCCGATCACGCCCCAGGGACAGGTCAGCGCGCCCTCGGCGGGGTGTTCGCCCGACACCTCACCGGTGTCGGCGGTATCGACGGTATCGGCGCGAACCCAGGTGATGCCGCTGGCGCTGCAGACCTGCACCCAGTGGCCCCCTTGGCCATGGGCCGCGAGCGCGGCCTGCGACAGCGTGGGCGCGAGCGCACCGAAGCCGATCGCCAGCAGGGCGATCCCCGCGGTGCACTTCCTGAACCAGCGCTGCAGAGGCATAGGACGGGATTTTACGGGGGGTCCGCTGCGCGACGTCCCGCTGCCCCGGCCTTGGTTAGCATGCGCCCGCGCATCCGCGAACAACCCCTGGAGACACCCCATGCTCAAGCTCTGCGGTTTTGCCGCCAGCAACTACTACAACAAGGTCAAGCTTGCCCTGCTCGAAAAGGGCGTGCCGTTCGAAGAGGAACTGGCCTGGATCGGTGAAGTCGACAAGGCCTGCAGCCCGCTCGGCAAGGTGCCCTACCTCAAGACAGACCAGGGCGGCCTGTCGGAGTCGACCGTGATCCTCGAATACCTGGAGGACGCCTACCCGCACCCCGCCCTGCTGCCCGCCGACCCGTTTGCCGCCGCCAAGGTGCGCGAGTTGGTGCGCTACCTGGAACTGCACCTCGAACTCGTGGCGCGCAACCTCTACCCCGAGGCCTTCTTCGGCGGCAAGGTGAGCGACAGCGCGAAGGAAAAGATCGCGCCGCAGCTCGAGAAGAACATCGCCGCCTTCGCGAAGCTCACCACCTTCTCGCCCTTCATCGCAGGCGACGCGTTCACGATCGCCGATTGCGCGGCCATCGTGCACCTGCCGCTGGTGAGCAGCGCCACGAAGATCATCTATGGCCGCGACTTCATGGCCGCCCTGCCGGTGCGCGACTACCTCAAGCGCATGGGCGAGCGCCCGACGGTGCACAAGCTCAACGCCGACCGCAAGGCCAATACCGAGCTGATGCTCAACCGCGCGAAGGCGAAGGCCTGAAGCCCGATCGGCGACGACAGAAAAAAGGCCCGCGACGCGGGCCTTTTGGGTTGTCAGCGAGCGCACCGCTCACTTCTTCGGTCTGATCGCATCGGCCGTTCCCTGGATGAAGGCCTTGATCTTCTGCACGTCGTCCTGGCTCAGCTTGCCGGTGAAATCGGGCATGCCTCGGGCCGTGGCGGGGCCCTTGAAGACGAACTTGTCGAGGTTCTCGATGTAGTTCGCGTCCATGTAGCCGAGGTTGGGGATGTTGCCGCCGCGGTCCACGCCGGGCACGCCGTGGCAGAACACGCAGTTGCTCACGTACAGGGCGGTGCCTTCGGGCACGTGCTGCGGGTCGTACTTCACACCCTCCACGAGCTTGCTCATGTTGTAGGCCACGAAGGCCGGTGCGGGCGCCTTGCCCCCGATGGCGAACGTGTACACCGTGCCGGGGCCCTGGCGATCGGTGGCACGCTGCGCCAGGCCATAGACCCCGCCCCAGCCCACAGCGATGGACACGTACTGCTTGCCATCGACCATGTAGGTGGTGGGCGCGGCCACCACGCCGGTGCCGGTGGGTGTCTCCCACAGCTTCTGGCCGTTGGCGGCGTTGTAGGCCACGAAGCGGCCGTCGGCCGTGCCCTGGAACACGAGGTTGCCAGCGGTGGTGAGCGTGCCGCCATTCCAGGGCGAGACATGCTCCACGGCCCACGCGGCCTGCTGCTTGATGGGGTCCCAGGCCAGCAGACGGCCGAAGGGCTTGCTGGTGGGCGGCTCGACGTTGGCAAACATGGCGAGGTTCCAGCCCATGCCGCTGTGCGGTTCACCCGGGCGCACGGCGTTGAACTTCCAGTCCTTGTTGTCCACCAGCGAGATCGGCACGCCCTGCACCGGCATGTAGACCAGACCCGTCTTCGGGTTGTAGGACATCGAGTGCCAGTTGCGCGCGCCGTAGGCGCTGGGAATGATCTCGCGCGGCCGGTCGGCCACCCGCGCGATGTCGGTCTCGATCGGGCGGCCGTTCTTGTCGTAGCCGGTGGCCCAGTTCACATCGACGAAGTTCTTGGCCGAGATGAACTGGCCGTTGGTGCGGTCGATGATGAAGAAGAAGCCGTTCTTGGGCGCGTGCATCACCACCTTGCGCTTCTTGCCCTCCAGCGTGAGGTCGGCCAGGATCATCGGCTGCGAGGAGGTGAAGTCCCAGTTGTCGCCGGGTGTCTCCTGGTAGTGCCACACGTACTGCCCGGTGTCGGGGTTGAGCGCGACGATCGACGCCAGGTAGAGGTTGTCGCCGCCCGCGGGGCTGCGCTTCTTGTGTGCCCAGGGTGAGCCGTTGCCGGTGCCGATGTAGAGCAGGTTGAGTTCGGGGTCGAAGGCCATGGCATCCCATGCGGTGCCGCCACCACCGGCCTCCCACCATTTGCCCGCCGGGTCCCAGGTCTTGGCCGCGCGCTCCATCGACGCGTCCTCGAACGGCTTGGACGGATCGCCTGGCACCGTGAACCAGCGCCATTTCTGATCGCCGGTTTTTGCGTCGTAGGCCGTCACGTAACCCCGCACGCCGTATTCGGCGCCGCCGTTGCCGATGATGACCTTGCCCTTCACCACGCGCGGTGCGCCAGTGATGGTGTAGCTGAACTTGCGGTCGATGATGGTGTCCTTCTCCCACACCTTGGCGCCGGTGGCGGCGTCGAGTGCGATGAGACGGCCGTCGTAGGAGGCCACGTACACCCGGCCCTCGTGCAGCGCCACGCCGCGGTTGACCACATCGCAGCAGCCCTTGTAGCCGGCCTCGCGCGGTACCTGCGGGTCATACGACCAGATGCGCTTGCCGGTGCGCACATCGACCGCGTGCACCACGCTCCACGAGGCGGTGACGTACATGATGCCGTCCACCACCAGGGGCGTGGCTTCCACGCCGCGCGTGGACTCGAGGTTGTAGGACCACACCAGGCCCAGATCTTTCACATTGGACGTGTTGATCTGCTCAAGCTTCGAGTGGCGCGTCTCGGCATAGTCCAGCCCGTGGGTGGGCCAGTCCGGCGTGGTGCGCGTGTTGCTGCGGATGAAGGCCTCATTGACCTTTTGCGTGGCGGCAGCGATGTGCGCGGCCGAACCCTTGGCCTGGGCTTGCGCTGGCAGGGGCACGGCCACGGCAGCAGCCAACAGCAAAGCAATGCCGAATCCGATGCGTGGGTCGGCGCCGGTGCGGGCGCCCGGCGGGCGCGATGGTGCGGTCATGGTGTCTCCTGTGGGCCGCCCCTGGGGCGGCATGTTGGGGTCGGTACTTGAACGCGCGCATCCGCCCGGGCCCGGATGCCGTGCCTGGCATGTTCGGCAGCCGGCGCATTGACGGCACCCCCGGGGTTTCCCGCAGTGCTTTTGTTCCACGGTGGAACATGGCCGCCGCGCAGCGCAGGGATTTCCCGAAACCCGCAGCGACGTGCCACCGCCATACTGAACAGCACCATGGCGCTCTCCACGCAACCCCTGTTTTTCCAGACCACCGAGCAGCGCACGGCGCTGGCACGCCAGCGGTTCTTCGAGGAGGGCGAGCGCCCGAGCGGCCTCGTGAACGAGGCCGTGATCCAGTCGTGGATGCGCTGCACCGCAGCACGGCGCGATGCGCAGCGGCCCGTCAGCTTCGACCCGGTGACGCGCAGCCGCATGCACGCCTGCCTCACGCGCAATCGTCAGCTGCTGCAGGCCGGCAATGAGGAACTGGAGCAACTCGCCACCGCCCTCAGCGGCACGAATTGCCGCGTTCTGCTGACCGACGCACAGGGTGTGGTGATCCACGCCAGCGCGCCGCTGGGTTCGGCGCCGCAGCCGTTGATGCAGGTGGCCAGCCGTGTCGGTGTGAACCTCGCCGAGAGCGAGATCGGCACCACCGCACCGGGCGTGGTGGCACGCGTGGCCCAGGCCTGCACCGTGCATGGTGGCGAGCACTTCCACGCCATGCTGCAGCGCCTGCACTGCGCGGCCGCACCCATCCGCGACGTACACGGGCGCCTGGCTGGCGTGCTCGACCTGTCGATCGAGGGTTCGCCCTTCGGCTTCGATGCCGCAGCGCTGGTGGGCCTGTACGCCAGCACGATCGAGAACCGGCTGCTGCGCCTGCAGTCACCCGCGCACCTGGTGCTGCAGTTCCAGGCCACGCCCAAGGTGCTGGACACCCCGCTGGAGGCCCTGGCCGGCGTGGACGCGGCCGGGCGCCTGGCCTGGCTCAACCCCGTCGCGCAACGCCTCACCGGCGCCGACGCCGCGCTGCAGCCGTTTGCCATCGACGTGTTCGGTCTGCCGCTGGAGGCCCTGCTGTCGTTGCACCGCGAGCACGTCCCGCGCGCACTGCGCCTGCCCAATGGCCTGACGGTGTGGATGCGCGCCCATGTGGGTCGGGCCGATGGCGTGGACTTCAACCGAGCCGTGACCTCGGGTCGGCCCGCCAGCGATCCGGCGCCGGCCATGCCGGTCGCGACCGATGCGCACACCGGGAACGCCGGGAACGCCATGCAACGTGACAGCGCCGTCGGTGGTGATGCCGCCACGCTGGACCACCACCGCGACCGCGTGATCAGCGACACCCTGACTGCCTGCGGCGGCAACATCGCGCGCGCGGCGCGCCAGCTCGGCGTCTCGCGCGGGCTGCTGTACCGCCGGCTGCGCGCTCAGCGTGGCGATGCGGCGTCGAACGTGGTGGCCAGCAAGGACTGAACCTCGGTGCGCAGATCGTTGGCCCAGGCGCGGCGGTCGCGCGCGCCGGCACGCTGTGGTGTGCCGAAGCTCACCACGGCCTGCACCGTGTCCGAGCACAGCGTGCGCCAGACGGACGCCACCAGCGTGTCGTCACCGATGTAGACCGGGCCTGGATGCGGCTGGCCGCTCTCGCGGTCGAGGTAGCGCAGCGCCATTGGCAGCGCGGGTGCGCTGGCGGCAATGGCCGACTGCAGCAGGTTGGCGTGGAAGGGCAGCAGCGCGCGGCCGTCGGTGGTGGTGCCCTCGGGGAAGACGCTGACCACATCGCCCTCCCGCAGCCGCTCGGCCACGCGGTGCACCACGCGCATGGCATCGCGCCGGCTGTCGCGTTCGATGTAGAGCGTGCCCGCGCCGGTGATGAGCGAGCCCAGCAGCGGCCAGTGTTGCGCGTCGGCCTTGGAGACGAATCGGCTCGGGTGCACCGCGTTCATCACCAGGATGTCGAGCCATGAGAGGTGGTTGGCCACCTGCAGCAGCGGGCCGTGCGAAGGCACCTCGCCGTGCACCACGAGCTCGATGCCCATGATGGCCAGCATGCGGCGCGACCACTCGCGCACCAGCAGCTGGCTCTGGGCGTGCGTGAGGCGCCCGAACTGCGTGCGGATGGTCCACAGCCCGCGCACCACGTGCGCCACCGCGCGCACGACGCGCCCGATCGCCCGCCAGCGCTTCATTCGGCCAGGTGGGCGATCTGGCCCGCCACCAGCGTGGCGCGCACGGACACGGGCATCTCGTGGCCCTCGAACGGCGTGTGTTTGCCCTGGCTGCGCAAGGCGGCGGGCGACACCGCCCAGGGTGCATCCGGGTGGAACACGAGCACGTCGGCCGCACCGCCCACGATCAGCTGGCCCACGCTGGCCTGCAGCGTGCCCAGGCTGGCGCCCAGCACACGGTGCGGGCCGTGCGTGAGCGGTGCCAGCGCCTGCATCAGGCCCAGGCCTTCCTGCTGCGCCCAGCTGCAGGCCAGGCCCAGCAACAGCTCGACCGCGGTGGCACCGGGCTCGGCCTCGGCAAAGGGCAGCGTCTTGGCGTCGCTGTCGACCGGGTTGTGGTCGGACACCAGCGCGTCGATGGTGCCGTCGGCCAGCGCGGCGCGCAGCGCATCGCGGTCGCGCTGCTGGCGCAGTGGCGGCTGCAGGCGAAAGCGGCTGTCGTAGAAACCGATGTCGACGTCGGTGAGATGCAGGTTGTGCACGCTGACGTCGCAGGTGACGGGCAGGCCCTCGGCCTTGGCCGCGCGCACCAGCGCCACACCCGCCGCGCTGCTGAGGCGGCACAGGTGCACGCGCACGCCGCCCTTGATGCCGCGCATGAGTTCGAACAGCGTGTGCAGTGCGATGGTTTCCGCGGCAGCCGGTACGCCCGAGAGGCCCATGCGCGTGGCCAGCGGGCCGCTGGCGGCCACGCCCTTGCCCAGCCACAGGTCCTGCGGACGCAGCCACACCGTGTAGCTGAATGTGGCCGCGTACTGCAGCGCGCGCAGCAGCACCTGGGTGTTCTGGATCGGCACCTCGGCCTGCCCGAAGCCGACGCAACCGGCCTCGGTGAGTTCGGCCATTTCGGTGAGCACTTCGCCCTGCAGACCTCGCGTGAGCGCACCTAGCGGAAACACGCGCGATCGGTGCAGCTTCTCGGCCCGGAACTTGAGCATGTCCACCAGGCCCGGCTCGTCGAGCACGGGCTCGGTGTCGGGCGGGCACACCAGCGAGGTGACACCACCGGCCACCGCGGCCGCGGTCTCGCTCTCGAGTGTGCCAGCGTGCTCCTGGCCGGGCTCCTTCAGGCGCACGCCCAGGTCCACCAGGCCGGGCGCGACGACGCAGCCGGTGGCGTCGATGGTGCGCGCGGGGTGGAAGTCGCCCGCAACGCTGCCGATGGCGATGATGCGGCCCGCGGCGATGGCGATGTCGGCCATCTCGTCGCGCCCGCTGGCGGGGTCGATAACGCGGCCGTTCTGGATCAGGATCTTCATGGGTTCAGGCCTCGTTGCCAGCGACGATGCTCATCACGGCCATGCGCACCGCAATGCCGAAGGTGACCTGCGGCAGGATCACGCTCTGCGGCCCGTCGACCACGGCGGAGTCGATCTCCACCCCGCGGTTGATCGGGCCCGGGTGCATCACGATCGCGTCGGGCTTGGCCCACTTCAACCGCTCGGGCGTGAGGCCGAAGCTCTTGAAGTACTCCTGGCTCGAGGGCAGCAGCGCACCGCTCATGCGCTCGTTCTGCAGCCGAAGCGTGATCACGACGTCGCAATCCTTGATGCCTTCTTCCAGCGTGTGGCACACGCGCACGCCCATCTGCGAGAGGTCACCCGGCACCAGCGTGCGCGGACCGACCACGCGCACGTCGGGGCAGCCGAGCGTGGTGAGGGCGTGGATGTCGGAGCGCGCCACGCGCGAGTGCAGCACATCGCCCACGATGGCCACCGAGAGCTGGGTGAAATCCTTCTTGTAGTGGCGGATGGTGAACATGTCGAGCAGGCCCTGCGTGGGGTGCGCGTGGCGCCCGTCACCCGCGTTGACCACGCGCACGTGCGGGGCGACATGCTGTGCAATCAGGTAGGGCGCGCCCGACTCGCTGTGGCGCACGACGAAGATGTCGGCCGCCATGGCGCTGAGGTTGGCAATCGTGTCGAGCAGCGACTCGCCCTTGGCGGTGGAGCTGCGCGCGATGTCCAGGTTGATGACGTCGGCGGAGAGCCGCGTGGCCGCGATCTCGAAGGTGGTGCGGGTGCGCGTGCTGTTCTCGAAGAACAGGTTGAAGACGCTCTTGCCGCGCAGCAGCGGCACCTTCTTCACCTCGCGGTTGCTCACGCTGGTGAAGCCGGCCGCGGTATCGAGGATGTGCGTGAGGATGTCGCGCGACAGGCCCTCGGTGGAGAGCAGGTGGATGAGCTCGCCGTTCTTGTTGAGCTGGGGGTTGCGCGAAGAGGTCATGATGGGATGGCCTCCAGCACGAAGCGAAGATGGCCCGCGTCATCGCGCGCCAGTTCGAGCGACTGACCCGCGGGCACCGTCACCTTGGCGGCGCACAGGTCCGTCGCCACCGGCAGCTCGCGCCCGCCGCGGTCGGCAAGCACCGCAAGCGCCACGCGCGCCGGGCGGCCGTGGTCGAACAGTTCATTGATGACCGCGCGCACGGTGCGCCCGGTGTAGAGCACATCGTCCACCAGCAACACGCTTGCGCCGTTGACGTCGAACGGGATGTGCGTCTGCATGCTGCTGGCCAGCCCGCGCTGCGCGAAATCGTCGCGGTGCATGGACGAGGACACCACGGCCACACGGCCCGGGCGGCCCAGATCGGCGTGCAGCCGCTCGGCGATCCAGGCGCCGCCGCTGGCGATGCCCACCAGTTGCAGACCCGGTTCTTGGGCGACACGCGCGCGCACCTGGCGCAGCAACTCGGCGTACAGCGCCTCGGCGTCGGGCGGGGCGGCGGTCTGTGTCAAGGCAGGCTCCTCAGGAACTGTTCCAGGATGATGCAGGCGGCTTCGGCGTCGGCGTCTTTCGCGCCGCGCGAGAGCGCTTCGGTGGTGCTGTAGCGCTCGTCCACCTCGAACACCGGCAGGGGGTGGCGCCCGCGCAGGCGGCGCGCAAACTTGCGCGCCATGGCGGTGTTGGCGTGTGCGGCGCCGTCGGGGTGGAAGGGCACACCCACCACCAGCGCGTCGGGCTGCCATTCGCGGATGCGCGCGGCCGCGTGCTCCAGCCGCGCGTCGCCCTCGGCCACGATGGTGGCCTGCGCCGTGGCGCTGCGCGTGAGCCGGTTGCCGCTGGCCACGCCGGTGCGTTTGAGCCCGACGTCGAAGGCAAGGAAGGTCTGCGCCGTGGTGGCCGCAGGCTCACGCATGGCCGGCATCGGGCGAGAGCATCCACGGTTGTTGCAGGCCGAGCAGCGCCAGGGCACGCGTGTAGCGCTCGGTCACCGGCACGTCGAATATCAGGTCGACATCGGCCGGCACGGTGAGCCAGCTGTTTTCGGCGATCTCCGATTCAAGCTGCCCCTGGCCCCAGGAGGAATAGCCAAGCGAGACGAACACGCGGCGCGGCCCGGCGCCCGAGGCCAGCGCCTCCAGCACGTCCTTGGAGGTGGTCATCTCCAGCCCGCCGGGAATGGACAGCGTGGAGGCATACACCGACTCATCGGCCTCACCGCCCACCGCCTCGTGCAGCACGAAGCCGCGCTCGGTCTGCACCGGGCCACCCTGGAACACGGGCTGCTCCATCAGGTCCTCGCGGTGCAGTTGCAGGTCGACCTTCTCGAACAGGCGCGGCAGCAGGATGTCGCTGGGCTTGTTGATCACGAGGCCCAGTGCGCCGCGCTCGCTGTGTTCGCACATGAACACCACGCTGCGGCCGAATAGCTCGTCGCTCAGCCCCGGCATCGCGATCAGGAAATGATGGGTGAGATTGATCGGAGCAGAATCGGCGGCCATGGGCGGATTTTAGGCGCGCCCATGCACCCGCGGCCGGCCCTGGCCGCACATTCCCCCTGCCCTCACCATGAGCCAATTCGACAACGGGCTGATGTGGTTTCGCCGCGATCTGCGCGCCAGCGACAACGCGGCCCTGCACCATGCGCTGCGAAGCTGCCGCAAGGTCTGGTGCGTGTTCGTGTTCGACCGCGACATCCTCGATGCGCTGCCGCGCGCCGACCGGCGGGTTGAGTTCATCCGCGAGTCGCTGGTCGAGCTCGACACCGCGCTGCGCGAACTCGGCGCCGCGCACGGACACGCCAGCACCGGGTTGATCGTGCTGCACGACCATGCGCGCCACGCCATCCCTGCGCTGGCGGCGCGCCTGGGCGTGCAGGCGGTGTTCACCAACCACGACGACGAGCCCGACGCGCTAGCGCGCGATGCCCGCGTGTTCGGTGTCCTGGCGCACCAGGGCGTACTCATGCGCAGCTTCAAGGACCACGTGGTGTTCGAGCGGCGCGAGGTGCTGACCCAGGCCGGGCACGCCTTTGGCGTGTTCACGCCTTACAAGAACGCATGGCTCAAGGCGCTCACGCCCGATCACCTCAAGGCTTGTCCGATCGAACCCCACGCTGGCGCCCTGGCGCCCCTGCCCCCCCAGGCGGCAGACCTCGACCGGCCCGTGCCGACGCTGGCCGACATCGGCTTCGAGACGACGAACCTGGCCAGCCTGCCCGTGCCCACCGGCGCCAGCGGTGCACAACGCCTGTTCGACGATTTCCTGCAGCGCATCGACCGTTACCAGGAGGCGCGCGATTTCCCTGCAGTGAAAGGGCCGAGCTACCTCAGCGTGCACCTGCGCTTCGGCACGGTGTCCATCCGCGCCCTGGCCAGCGCAGCACATTCGCTGCAGTTGCAAGGCAATGCCGGCGCCACGACCTGGCTGTCGGAGTTGATCTGGCGCGACTTCTATCACCAGATCCTCGCGAACTTCCCGCATGTGGCCACGCGCAGCTTCAAGCCCGAGTACGACGCCATCCGCTTCGAGCACGGCAAGCACGCCGATGCCTTGTTCCAGGCCTGGAGCGAGGGCCGCACAGGCTACCCGCTGGTGGACGCCGCGATGGCGCAGATCAACCAGACCGGCTACATGCACAACCGCCTGCGTATGGTGGTGGCGAGCTTTCTCGTGAAGGACCTCGGCATCCACTGGCAGCGGGGCGAGCGCTACTTTGCCGAGTACCTGATCGACTTCGACCTGGCGGCCAACAACGGCGGCTGGCAGTGGGCCAGCTCCAGCGGCTGCGATGCGCAGCCTTACTTCCGCATCTTCAACCCGGTGAGCCAGAGCCAGAAGTTCGATCCCCAGGGCCGCTTCATCCGCCGCTACCTGCCACAACTGGCAAGCCTGCCCGACGCCGCCCTGCACGCACCCTGGCAGGCGCCGGCCGTGGAGCTCGCGGCCGCGGGCGTCGAGCTCGGGAAAACGTATCCGCGCCCGATCGTTGACCATGCGCTGGCGCGCGAGAAGACGCTGCAGCGCTACGCCGTCGTCAAAAAGCAGAACCCGGCCTGAGCCGGGTTTGCGGGGTGTGCAGGCCGCGGTGTGGCGGCCGCAAGGTCAGGCTTCGGCGGTGGTTCGCGCGTAACGCGCCACCAGCGCCAGCAACTCGTCTTCCGAGTACGGCTTGCCCAGGTAGTGGTCAACGCCCAGTTCGCGCGCGTGCTCGCGGTGCTTCTCGGCGATGCGCGAGGTGATCATGATCACCGGCAGATCGGCCATGCGCGCGTCGCCACGGATGTTGCGAACCAGGTCGAAGCCATCCATGCGCGGCATCTCGATGTCGGACAACACCACGGTCGGGCGCTCCGCCTGCAGCCGCTCCAGAGCCTGCAGGCCGTCGGCCGCCAGCGACACGCGGTAGCCCTCGCGCTGCAGCAGGCGCTGCGTGACGCGGCGCACCGTGATGGAGTCGTCGACCACCAGCACCAGCGGCACGTGCGCCATCGGCACATCGGGCACCGCATCGCCACCCACCGGCGTCTGCGCCAGTTGGGGGTGCTCCTGCTGGTGGCGCACCCATTCGGCCACCTGGGCGCCGTACACGGTGGACAGCGCCACCGGGTTGTAGATCAGGGCGACCGCGCCGGAAGCCAGCACCGACATCCCTGCCAGGCCTGGCAGACGCGAGAGCTGCGAGCCCAGGTTCTTCACCACGACTTCCTGGTTGCCCAGCACCTCGTCGACGTGCATGGCCACGCGGCGCGCCGCGCTTCGGAAGACGACCACCGGCAGCGTGCGGTGCGTCTCCTGCGACTGCGCCGAGGACTGCAGCAGCGCACCGCCCCAGTAGAACGGCACGTCCTCGTCGCCGTGGCGCAGGTGGCCGCTGGCGTAGGACGCCTGAAGCTCGGCCGGCGAAAGGCGGCGCACGATCTCCACCACGTTGGACGGCACACCGAAGGCGAGTTCGCCCACGCGCAGCATCACCACCTGCGTCACCGCGGTGGTCAGCGGCAGCACCAGCTTGAACTGCGTGCCCTGGCCGCGTTGCGTTGCGGTTTCAATGCGCCCGCCGAGCGCAAGCACGTCGTTGCGCACCACGTCCATGCCGATGCCGCGGCCGGCGAGTTCGGACACCTCCTTCGCGGTGGTGATACCGGCTTCGAAGATCAGCTGGGCCGCCTGCGCGTCGTCAAGCGCCGCATCGGGTGCGACCAAGCCGGCTTCGCGTGCCTTCTCGCGCAAGCGGTCGAGGTCGATGCCCGCACCGTCATCCGAGAACACCAGGGACACGTCGTTGAGTTCCTGGTGCAGCGTGATGTCGATGCGCCCCTCAGCCGGCTTGCCGTGCTGCTCGCGTTGCTCGGGCGATTCGATGCCGTGGGCCACGTGGTTGCGCAGCAGGTGCTCGAAGGCACCGGTCATGCGGTCGAGCACGCCACGGTCCATCTCGATGTTGCCGCCCGCGATGTCCAGGCGCACCTGCTTGCCCGACTCCTTGGAGGCTTGCCGCACCACGCGGTACAGGCGCTCGGAAATGCCCTCGAACTCCACCATGCGCGTGCGCAGCAGGTCGCGCTGCAGTTCGCGCGTCTGGCGACCCTGGGCCACGAGGTTGTCTTCGGTGGCTTCCACCGCGCGCTGCAGGTTGCGCTGCACCGTGGCCACGTCGTTCACCGACTCGGCCATCATGCGGGTGAGTTCCTGCACCCGCGTGAAGCGGTCGAACTCCAGCGGATCGAACGACTGATCGTGGTCGCGGGCCTGGGCCAGTCGCGACTGCATCTGGCTCTCGGCCTGCAGTTCGATGTCGCGCAGTTGCTGGCGCAAACGGTCCAGGTTGCCGGTGAGTTCCTTGAGCGAGGTGCGCAAGGTGACGATCTCGGCTTCCATCCGGGCGCGGGAGATGATGACCTCGCCGGTCTGGTTGACCAGACGGTCCAGCAGTTCGGGGCGCACACGCACCGCGGCAGCGGCACGCGCACCCAGTTGGGCGGGCGCCACCGGCGCCGTGAGCAGGGCACCCAGGGGCGCCGCCGCCGACGCGGTGGCCGGGTCCGACGGGGCTTCGCCCGCAGCAGGCGTTGTCACCGCCTCGACGGCCACCGCTTCCGGCAGGGACTGGACCACACCGCCGGTGTCGGCATCGGGGTGGCGCAGCAGGTCGAAGCGCGCGACGATGGCGTCGAACGCCTCCTGCAGCACCTGCACATCGCTGCCACGCTGGACATCCGAGCCCAGGCGCTCGGCCGCGGTTTCCATGCGGTGGGCCATTTCGCCCAGACGCAAGGCACCGGCCAAGCGTGCACTGCCCTTGAGGGTGTGCAGATTGCGCAGCACCTCGGCACGCGCGCTGGCGTTGTCGGGGCGTTGCACCCATTGGCGCAGAGCAGAACCGAGTTGCGGCAGCAGTTCCTGCGCTTCTTCGGCAAAGATGGGGAACAGATCGACGTCGATGGTGTCGACCGCGTCGATGTCGTCGTCGATATCCTGGCGACCGCGCGAAACCGCTTCCACGGGGGCAACGGGCTCGGAGGGCAGAACGCCCCAGGCGGTCTGCACGGCAGCCGGCACTTCGATCGGCGTGTCCGTCGGCACATCGACGGGTGCTTCCATTGGCGCATCCAGCGGCGTGGCCAGGGGCATCTCCTGCGCCGTCTCTGGCATGGGCGCTGCCTCCACCACCTCGATGGCCTCGGCATGCGCGCTTGCTTCCGGCTCGTCGTCGCCCGGCAGCAGCTCGACGTTATCGGTCAACTGCAGGAACACGCCGTCGGCACTGTCGGGTGCCGGTGCGTCGCTCACGGCTGGCGCCGCCGCCTCGGCAAAGGAGTCCGGGTCGTGCAGCGCACGCAGGAGATCGGCCAGCACGGCGGGGTTGGCTTCCTTGAGGAAGCCCGCCGCAAACTGGTGCAGCAAGCGGCGGATGTCTTCGGCCGCTTCAACAAACAGGGGGCCCAACGCGGTTGCGGCCTGCTGGCCTTCTGCCTGCCGCGCCGCCACGGCCTCCAGCGCATGCTCCAGCGCGCGCGCAATGTCGGACAGCGACTCAAAGCCCACCGTGCCGGACGCGCCGGCCAGCGAGTGGGCCAGCCCCTCGGCCTGCTCGGGCACCGGCATGTGGGTTTCCAGCGCCCATTCGGACAACGCCGTGTTCAGCCTGCGCGACCACTCGTCGGCCTCGTTGAGGAAGACGTTGTAGAGCTTGTGGCCGATGCGCAGCGGGCCGATTTCGCGCACCTGATCGTCCGGTGCCGAGGCCTCGGACGTGTCGGGCATCTCGGGCGTCGCGATGGCCGTTGGCATCGTTGCCGGCATGTCGGTCGGCGTGGGCACCGACAACTCGATTTCTTCGACGTCGGCAAAGCCCGATTCGACGGCATCGCGCGGGAAATCTTCGATCGCATCGAATTCGGGCATCACGCGCGATGGCGGGCCCTCGCGCTCGTCGGCAGGCTGCGTCGGCTCGGGCAGTGCCTCGTGTGTTGCAGCCTCGGGCGTCGCAGCCTGTGGCGTTGCGGGCTCCTCGACAACGGGCTGTTGTGCCGTGGCCTCCAGGGTCGGCAAGCCGTCGATGGTGTCGGCCGGCTCGGCAGGCACCGCGACGGCGGCCAGCAGATCGAGGTCGATGTCGGCCAGCAACGGCGCGTGCTGGGAGTCGAGTGCCGCCGCTTGCGGCGCCACCTCGGGTGCAGCCGCAGGGGTGAGGGGTGCGGCCTCGATGCCATCGGCCACCAGGGGAGCAAAGGCGCTGGGCGTGGTGCGGATCGGCAACCACGTGCCCTGCTCGCGCAGGGCTTCGGCGCTGGCGCGGAACGGCTGCGAGCGCCAGGCATCGGCCTGCTGGGACTCGATCGCCTGGACCCACTGCTCGAAGTGATCGAGCGCATCGCCCGAGAGCGACAGCAGGGCGTCGTTGGCCGGCCGCTGCTCGGCCAGGACCGCATTGAGCACCTGCTCCATGGCCCAGGCGGCTTCGCCGAACTCGTTGAGGCCGACCATGCGCGAGCTGCCCTTGAGCGTGTGGAACGCGCGCCTCAGGGTGGTGAGTTGTTCGAGATCGGCGGGCTCGGTGCGCAGGCGGGCGATCGCCTCGCGGCCGTTGACCACCACCTCGCGCGCCTCCTCCAGGAAGATGTCGAGCAGTTCGTCTTCACCGCCGCCATCGTCCTCGGTCGCGGCGGGCGCCGGTTCGGCGGCCGCCTCGGCTTGCGAGGCGGTCGCGGCCTCGGTGAGGCCGACCAAGGCCTGGGCGGCCACCCGCGCGTCGTCGCGCACCACGGCTTCGGCGGCTTCGCGCGCCGCCTTGGCCATCGCTGGCTGCTCGGCCAGGGTCGCGCGGTCGGCCAGCGAGTCGAGTTGCTGGCTCAGGCCACTGAGGTCATCGATGCCACCAAAGACACTGTCGACCACATCGCGCACGCCTTCCTGCAGCGCCTCTGCATCCGCCTTGGCGGGGGCCGCGCGGTCCTTGCCGACGCTGGAGCGGCCCATGAGCGGCACCAGGCCGCCCTTGTCGTCGTCGTACACGAACAGCTTCTTGGCCAGCCCGGGCTGGTAGCTGAGCATGTCGACCAGGAAACTCAGGGCGCTGAGGTTGTCCCCCAACTGCTGGAAGGTGCCGGCCTCGCGAGCGCGCGTTTCATCGATTTCGGTGTCGAGGATCTGTTCGACACGGGTGCGCATGCGCGAGACCGCCTGCACCGCATGGTCGAGGCCGAGCACCGAGAGCACACCGCGCATCTGCGCCAGTTGCGACGCCGCCACGTGCAGGCCCGCTTTCTCCTGCGGGCTGCGGAAGAACTGATCGAGCGACTTCTCGACTTCACCAAGCGACACCTTGAGCTCGCCCACCACGCTGCCCATGGTCTGGCGATCGCTAACCCGCCGGTAGAGCTGCTCCATCCAGTCGTCCAGCGGACGCGGCGGCTGGCCATCGATGACGCCGTTCAGGCGCGTGGCGAGATCCTGGGTGCGCGCGGCAAGTTGCGCATCGGCGGGATCGAAATCCTCGAAGGCGGCTTCGAGGTACAGCGTGGTGGTGGCCACTTCCATGGCCAGCTCGGGGCGCACGCCGCCGGGCTCGTTGACGGCGCGATCGGTGGCTTTCACCAGGGCCGCAGCGAGCGGCGCGCTGGCCGGATGCAGGCGCAGCAGGGATTCACCGATCAGGCCGAACTGGTCGGTGACCTGACGGGCGCGCGACGAGTCCCCGCCAGAGAACAGGGACCACGCCTCCTTCGCGGCGTTCATGCGCTTGCGCGCCGTCGCCAGTACCGCGGGGTCGTAGCGGCCGAGCGTGGCCTGGTGATAGTCGACCGGCTGATACCTGTCAAAGCCATAGGCCTCGCGCACGGCGGGCAGGTGTGCAGCGGGCTGTCCGGCCTTCGGCGGGGTCTGGGCGCAGAAGAACAGCAGGTCGTTCAGCAGCGTCTCGGACACCTGGGCGCTGCCCGATGCCATCTGCCCGAACTGCATCAGCAAGCGCGACGTGGCGCGCTTGGCATAGACATCGAAGGCCAGGCCGTGCGAGGCCACGCCTTCGAAGAAAGCCGCCGCCACGCGCCAGAACGTGCGTTGGCGCGGCTGCGTTGCACCGGCCGACAGCCCGGCGCACAGCTTGCCGAGTTGCTGGCTGGCGGCCGTGCTCTGGGTCTTGACGACCAGCAGGATCAGGCGGTCGAAGAGGGAGCGCACCGCGGGCGCCGCCTCAAGCGGCTTGACACCGTCGGGCGCAGGAAGGTCGACAGCGCGGTGGTCGGTTTCCCACAGATCGGCCGGATGGATGCGCTCTGCGTTGGCCAGCTCGAGCACTTCGCGGTACTGGTGGAACAGGGCCACCGGCTGCACCGGCTTGTGGTTGAGCACCGCTTCCAGGTATTCGACGAGGGCGAAGCTCGCGCGCTCGACGCGGCCAGCCGCTTCCTCGGTGCAGGTCTCGGGCTTCTGCACGAAGCGCTGCACCGCCGACTCCATGCCGCGCACCACCTGCGCGGGCGCTCCCAGGCCCACCACTTCCAGCGCACCGACGGCCTGGTGCAATTGCTGTCGTGCAATGCGCAGCGCGGCAGGGTCCACCGCTTCCAGGTCGCTGTGCCGTGCCGCCTCGTTCTCGCGCACGAAACGGCGAATGGCCTTGTTCGCCCCGTCCAGCGACTTGCGCAGCTCTTCGAAGACCCAGGCCAGAGGACCGAGATCGGCAACAGGGAGGTCTTGAAGGGCGGATTCGGTCGCTTCGGCCATGGTGATCGCAGTGGGTCAGC
>VFQM010001380.1_pt1 | contig 21486 bp, 14 predicted proteins | sample 3512391 | NCBI WGS metagenome assembly VFQM01 (sample SAMN10412369, study PRJNA504923) | tailings metagenome | isolation source: Replicate 1 from Balatoc abandoned mine | place: Philippines | reverse complement strand
CTGCGGCGCGACAAGGCCACCGCCCACGTGCCGATCATCATGCTGACCGCCCGCGGGGCCGAGGATGACAAGATCCGCGGGCTCGAAACCGGGGCCGACGATTACCTGACCAAGCCCTTTTCCCCGCGCGAGCTGATCGCCCGCGTCGGCGCGATCATGCGGCGAATCCGTCCGGCGCTGGCCGGAGAGACGATCAGCGTTGGTGATCTCTCGCTCGATGCCACCGCGCACAAGGTGACCCGGCGCGGCCAGGTCATCCAGCTTGGCCCCACCGAGTTCCGCCTGCTCAAGTTCTTCATGGAACACCCGGGGCGCGTCTTCAGCCGCGGGCAACTGCTCGACGCCGTCTGGGGCACCGAAAGCGAGATCGAACTGCGCACGGTCGACGTCCACATCCGCCGTTGGCGCAAGGGGATCGAGATGGAGGGCGCACCCGATCCGGTGCGGACGGTGCGTTCGGCAGGGTACGCGCTGGAGGCGGTTTGACTGTTCCTCCCTGAGCTCCGCTCGGGGAGGGGGACCGTCCGGAGGACGGTGGAGGGGTATCCCTCGAACGTCGCATACCCCTCCACCATGCTACGCATGGCCCCCCTCCCCAATCGGAGATTGGGGAGGATCAATGAAAATCCCGCGATTTCGGAATGACGCGCGCATCGCGCGGATGGCCGGCGCGGTGGTAGGCTGGCAGCCGTCCAGCAATCGGGCGGCGGACCTCGTCGGCGCGGTCGAGTGTGGCGGGCAGCAGATCGTCCGATAAGGCATGAAGCGCCGGGGTGGCGTCGGTCAGGTGGGTGGCGATGACGTGGATCACCTCGTCGTCATACTCCACCCGCCCCTTCACCTCGATCAGCCGCGCCCCCATGATCACCTTGCGCTGCTTCTCCATCAGGTCCGGCCAGATCACCAGGTTTACCACCCCGGTCTCGTCCTCCAGCGTGATGAAGCAGACACCCTTGGCGCTGCCGGGGCGCTGGCGGATCAGCACCACGCCGGCCACCTGCACGGCCGAGCGATACTTGCGCTCCCTCAGTTCGCTCGCGCGGACAAAGCCACGGTCGGCCAGGCTGGCGCGCAGGAAGGCCAGCGGGTGAGCCTTCAGACTGAGCCGCTGGGTCTGGTAATCGGCCACCACTTCTTCGGACAAGGGCATGGCCGGCAGGCGGGTGAGCGCGGTCTCCGCACCCTCGTCGCGCGCGGCCATGGCGGCGAACAGTGGCAGATCGGGCGCAGCGACCAGGCTGCGCGCATCCCACAGCGCCTGCCGCCGGGTGAGACCGAGCGAGTTGAAGCAGTCCGCCGCCGCCAGCCGTTCGATCAGTGCCGGGGATAGCCCGGCCCGCTCCTTCAGTTCGCGCACATCGCGAAACGGCCCGGCTTCCCGCGCCGCGACGATCCGCGCGGCGGCGGCTTCGGGGAAGCCATCGACCTGCCGCAGGCCGAGGCGCAGTGCGCCGTCCTCCAGCGTATTGTCCCACCCGCTGGCATTCACATCGACCGGCAGCACCGCCACCCCATGCTCACGCGCATCGCGCACGATCTGCGCCGGGGCGTAGAAGCCCATCGGCTGCGAATTGAGCAGCGCGCAGGCGAAGGCCGCCGGGTAATGGCACTTGAGCCAGCTTGACACGTAGACCAGCAAGGCAAAGCTGGCGGCGTGGCTTTCGGGGAAGCCATATTCGCCAAAGCCCTTGATCTGGCTGAAGCAGCGGACGGCAAAATCCGGATCATAGCCGCGCGCGACCATCCGCCCGACCATCAGGTCTTCCAGTTCATGGACCATGCCGCGGCTGCGGAAGGTGGCCATGGCCTTGCGCAGCCGGTTGGCTTCCAGCGACGAGAATTTAGCCGCATCGAGCGCGATCTTCATCGCCTGTTCCTGGAAGATCGGCACCCCCAGAGTGCGACCGAGGATCGAGGTCAGCTCGTCCGGCGGGCCATGCGCCGGTCCGGGCGCGGGAATCGCCACCGCCTCGGCCCCGCGCCGGCGCTTGAGATAGGGATGGACCATGTCGCCCTGGATCGGCCCGGGGCGGACAATCGCCACCTCGATCACCAGGTCATAAAAGCAGCGCGGCCTGAGGCGCGGCAGCATGTTCATCTGCGCCCGGCTTTCGACCTGGAACACGCCGAGCGAATCCCCTTTGCACAGCATGTCGTAAACCGCCGGATCCTCCCGCGGGACCGTCGCCAGGATCAGGTCCTGCCCGTGGTGATCGCGCAACAGGTCAAGGCACTTCCTGATGCAGGTCAACATCCCCAGCGCCAGCACATCGACCTTGAGGATGCCCAGCGCGTCGATATCGTCCTTGTCCCATTCGATGAAACTGCGATCGGCCATGGCACCGTTGCCGATCGGCACGGTCTCGGTCAGCGCGCCTTCGGTCAGGATGAACCCGCCGACATGTTGCGACAGGTGGCGCGGCATACCGATCATCTGCTGGGTCAGCGCCAGCACGCGCTTCAGGTGCGGATCGGACAGAGCCATGCCGGCTTCCGCCATGTGCTTTTCCTCGATCGAACGCCCGTAACTGCCCCAGACGGTCTTCGCGAGCGCAGAGGTGACGTCCTCGGACAGGCCCATCGCCTTGCCGACCTCGCGGATCGCCATGCGCGGGCGATAATGGATCACCGTCGCGCACAAGCCGGCGCGGTGGCGGCCGTACTTCTCGTAGATGTGCTGGATCACCTCCTCGCGCCGCTCGTGCTCGAAATCGACATCGATGTCGGGCGGCTCGTCGCGGTCCTCGGAAATGAACCGTTCGAACAGCAGCGCGTGCTCGACCGGGTTGACCGAGGTGATCCCCAAGCAAAAGCAAACCGCCGAATTGGCCGCCGAGCCGCGCCCCTGGCACAGGATCGGCGGCTGGCGGCTGCGGGCGAAATCGACGATCTCCTTGATGGTCAGGAAGTACTGGGCCAGCTGCTTCTTGCCGATCAGCGCCAGTTCCTTGCGCGGCGTTTCGGCCACTTCATCGGGCCCGCCGTGCGGATAATGCTGGCCCGCCCCTTCCCAGGTCAGGCGATCCAGATAGGCCTGGGCATCAAGCCCGTCGGGATAGGTCTGGCGCGGGTATTCATAGCGCAGCTCGTCCAGGCTGAAGCGGCAGGCATCGGCCAGCTCGCGCGCTGCCGCGATCGCATGGGGCCAGCGCGCGAACAGCCGCTGCATCTCCTCGGGCGATTTGAGGTGCCTTTCGGCATTGGGTTTCAGTAGATGCCCAGCTGCCGCGACCGTGGTCTTGTGGCGGATAGCGGTCATCACGTCATGCAGCGGGCGGCGCTGCGGGGCGTGATAGAGCACCTGGTTGGTGGCCAGCAGCGCCAGGTCATGCGCCTTGGCCAGGGCGTCGAGCCGGGCAATCCGGGCCAGGTCATCGCCGGTGTAGAGATAGCTGGCGGCCAGGTGGCGCAGCGTGGGTAGGCGGGCGATCAGGTGGGGGAGCAGGTCCGGAAACGGGGCGGTGCTCACCACCTCTGGCCGGGCTCCACCCAGCGTGACAACATTGCCCGGAACCGCCACCGTCAGTTCCGCATCAAGCTGCTCTGGCGGCACCAGCACCAGGTGCACGCCCTCGCTGTGCTCTGCCAGCAGGGCGATATCGATGTCACAGGCACCCTTTTCCTGCCATTCGCCATCGAGCGTCGCCATCCGCCCGGCTGAGATCAGGCGGCAGAGCCGGCCATAGGCGGTGCGGTCCGCTGGGTAGGCCAGGAACGCCAGCCCCTCGACCGTCTCGATCCGGCAGCCGATCACCGGCTTCAGCCCCAGCGCCTTGGCCTCGGCATGGATCCGCACCACCCCGGCCATAGTGTTGGCATCGGCAATCCCCACCGCATCATAGCCCAAGGCCCGCGCCGTGGTGACCAGGTCGACCGCGTCCGACGCGCCGCGCAGGAACGAAAAGCAGCTGACCAGCCCCAGCTCGACGAACGGCGCGCGGCCGGGTGGCGGCAGACCGTCAGATTGGGCGCGGCGGCGCTCTGGCGTGAGCGGGGCTTCAGGCACAGAGGCCCTGCAAAAACCATTCGGGCACCCCGCCGCGGCCATCGTCCACCAGGCCGGCGCGATAGATCCAGTAACGCCGCCCCTCCCCGTCCTCGATCCGGTAGTAATCGCGCAGCCGCACGGTCGAGCGTTCGCGCCACCATTCCGGCGCAATCCGCTCCGGTCCCTCCGCCCGCGCGATCTCGTGCACTTGCCCGCGCCAGCGGAACCTACGCGGCAGGCCATCGGGGCTGGCATAGAGCACCGCGATCGGCTCGGCCCGGTCGAGCAGCTTCAAGGGCCGCGCGTGGAACGGCAGGTCACCCTGGCTGGCGCTTTCGCTCTCCAGCGGCGGCACCCATTTCTGCGCGCGTTCCGGCACGTGGCTGGCCCGCGGGACCGGACGGCGCACGGCATCGGGGCCGAGCCGGATCGAGAGCCGGTCGATGCAGGCGGCGAGCGAGGTGCCATGCAGTTCCGCCGCTGCCTCAAAATCGCGCTGGCTGAGCGGTAGTGGCTCGGTCCAGGGCGCGCGCAGGCGGGCCAGTTCGATCCCGAACCCGGCGTCGAGATCGTCGAGCTTGCGGCCGAACAGCGCGGCGATATGGGCCGGATCGCGGCTGGCCGCGGCGAGTTCAAGCCGGCGTTGCAGCACCTCGCCATCGACCTTCCACAGCGCCAGTTCCAGCCGCCGCGCGCCCAGTGCCCGCCCTTCCAGCACCCGCACCAGATCGGCGCAGAGATCGCCCAGCACCTGGTCAAGCAGGCTGCGGTGGCGGATCGGCTCCATCAGCCGCCGCTGGACCAGCGGGACATCGACCGGAAGGACCGGCAGCAAGGGCTCCGGCACCCGGCCCAGCAACTGGTCCAGCCGGATCAGCGGATTGGCGGCGGGCGCCTTGTGGTTGCGGAACCGCCGCGCCAGCGCATCGCGCGCGACGCCCGACAGCTCGCCGATCCGCTTGAGGCCCAGCCGCCGCAGCACCAGCACCGTCGCGGGATCGAGCCGCAGCGCGGCGACGGGCAGTTGGTCAAGGCTGTCACCCGGATGGAGAATCGCCCCCTCCGGCCCATAATGCGCCAGCGCCCAGGCTGCCCCCGCCGTGGGGGCAATCGCCAGCCGGGCAGCAAAGCCACGCCGGGCCAGCGACCGGGCAGAATCGGCGATCAGGCCTGCCTCACCCCCGAACAGGTGCGCCACCCCGGTTACGTCGACCACCAGCCCATCGGGCAGGTCGAGCGCCGACCACGGGCCGCAGCGCTGGGCCCACAGCGCCAGGGCCTCCAGCGCAGCGCGATCGCCCGCCGGATCGGCCGGGGCGACGGCCAGCATGGGGCACAGCGCGCGGGCATCGGCCAGCATGGTCCCGGTCTGCACGCCTGCTTCCAAGGCAGCCGCATTGGTCGCGGTAATCCGCGGGCCGTGGGCGGTCTCGCTGATCAGGGCCTGGGGAGTGGCATCGGCACCTTCCCCCGCACGCAGCCCTTCAGCCAGCCGCCAGCGGTCGATCGCCAGCCGCGCCAGCCAGATCGACAGGATGCGTCGATTGCTGGGTCGGCTGGGCGACGAGGGCCTGTCCGTCATCGCGCAGGATCCATTCTCCGGGCGGGTGGTTGCGGGCGCGGAACAGTTCGGCGTGCCAGGCGGGTGTGCCGGGCGCCTGCGCGTTCCAGCGCGGCGAGAGCGAGGCGGCTGGGCGCAGGGCCCAGCGCTGGCGGGCGGAAGAGAGATCACGCTGTGCCCCCACGCGCACCAGCCACAGCACCGCGCCATGCTTCTCCGCCGCCAGGCTGAGCCGGCGCTGGGCGGTAAGCGAGAGCGCGCGGGGATTGCCCGCCATCTCCCCCACCACGAAGGCCAGGTCGCGGCAGCGCAGCCCCTCTTCCAGCGCGAACAGCGCATCCTCGGGCGTGGTGGTGACGACATGGATCAGCCGGTGGCGCAGCGCGGACGGCAAGCCGGGGCGATAGGGCCGCCCGGTCTGCCGCAGGCTGGCACGGTCCTGCACCCACAGCCAGGGCCGCTCATCCCCCGGCACGGCGCGGCTGCTTTCCAGCGCCAGGGCAAAGGCCGTCCCGGCACAGTCCTGCGCGCTGGCGAACAGTTCGATATGGCGCTCCCCATCATTGGCAGCCGGAGACCACGCCGCGCTCCGCGCTGGCCCAGGCGGGAGCACAGCCAGCCGACGACGGGCAAAGGCCATCAGCGGGGTCGGGCGGGAAGTGGTCATCGTGGCGGCTCCAATGTTCTATTTATGTTCTCATTAGTGCCGATTCGCAATGGTCCTTTCGGGCAAAATGAAAGGGCCGCTTCCCTTGTCAGGAAGCGGCCCCACTCTCCCCACCCTTGCGGGCGAACGGGTTTGCCTTAGTCGAGCTTGGCGCCCGGCAGCGGCGGAACCGGCTGCGGCGGGATACCGGCATCCTGTTCGTGCACTTCAACCAGGCCGCGGCCGACATGGCTCTTGCGGCGGCCATAGGAGAAGTAGACCACCAGGCCAACCGCCGCCCAGGCCAGGAACATCAGTTCCGTGTAGCCCGAGAGGTTGAAGAACAGGTAGGCGCAGCCCGCCACAGCGGCCGGACCGACCAGCCATACCGCCGGCGTGCGGAACGGACGGTGCCGATCCGGCGCGGTACGGCGCAGGATGATCACGCCGATCGCGACGGTCATAAAGGCGAACAGCGTGCCCGAGTTCGAGATGTCAGCCAGCTGACCAACCGGGAAGAAGGCCGCCGCCATGGTCACGAATATCCCGGTGATGATGGTCACCACGTGCGGGGTCTTGAACTTGGGGTGCACCTTGGCCAGCCCTTCGGGCAGCAGGCCATCGCGCGCCATCACGAAGAAGATGCGGGTCTGGCCGAACAGCATCATCAGCACCACCGAAGGCAGCGCCAGGAAGGCGGCGAGGCCGATCAGGTTGCCGACGTTGACATAGCCGATCTCACGCAGGACGTGGGCCAGCGCCTCGTCCGAGCAGACCAGCGGCACATTGCCTGCCCCGGCCAGCGCGGCGCACTGGGCCTGCAGCTCCTTGCTGCCCGTGGCCAGCGCCTGACCGGCGGCATCGACCACCGGCTGCGCACCGACTGCACCGATCGCACCAGCGGCCACCAGCAGGTAGAACACGGTGCAGATCACCAGGCTGCCGATCAGGCCGATCGGCATGTTGCGCTGCGGGTTCTTGGTTTCCTCGGCCGCGGTCGAGACCGCGTCGAAGCCGACATAGGCGAAGAAGATCGAGGCCGCAGCCGCCGACACCCCTCCGAAGCCGAGCGGGGCGAAGGGTTCGAAGTTCTCCATCTTCATCACCGGCACGGCGAGGATGATGAAGGCGGTCAGCGCGACAACCTTGATCACCACCAGCACGGCGTTGAAAGTGGCCGATTCCTTGGTCCCGATCACCAGCAGGGCGGTGACCATCAGCGCGATGAACACGGCAGGCACGTTGATCCCGCCGCCCACCGCGGCAAAGGCGCCCTTGGTGAAGAAGGTTGGCAGCTCTATCCCCAACCCGGATTGAACTAGGCCAATGAAATAGTTGGACCACCCGACCGACACGGCCGAGGCCGCGATCGCATATTCGAGGATCAGCGCCCAGCCGACGATCCAGGCGACGATTTCGCCCATCGAGGCATAGGAATAGGTATAGGCGGAGCCGGAAACCGGCACCATCGACGCCATTTCTGCATAGCACAACGCCGCCACCGCGCAGACGAAGCCGGCGATGATGAAGCTAACCATCATGCCCGGCCCGGCCTTTTGAGCGGCTTCGGCGGTCAGCACGAAGATCCCCGTGCCGATGATGGCCCCGATCCCGAGCATGGTGAGCTGGAACGCACCAAGCGAACGGTGCAGCGATTTCTTTTCGGCTGTAGCCAGAATGGCGTCGAGTGATTTGACGCGACCGAACAACATGCAATTCCCCTAGAATTAACGAGGCCGGTTACGCTGCGCGCCCGGCCTTCCTGTCCCTGGCACGGAAGCTAGCGGCAAGCGGGCCATTGGCAAGCGCAAATCGCCGCACTTCCCCAGCTTTGCGAGACCGTCTAAAGCACGTCTCCATGTCCACGACCTTCCAGCTCGACACGGCCACCAGCCGCGCCAACCCCACCCCCGCGCCGATGAAGCGGCTGACCATCCCCGCGATACGCAAGCGCAAGGTCGATGGGGTGACTGCCGAGCCGGTCGTGATGCTGACGGCCTACACCGCTCGGCAGGCGCAACTGCTTGATGCGCATTGCGATTTGCTGCTGGTCGGGGACTCGCTTGGCCAGGTGATCTATGGTCTGCCGTCTTCGGTGCCGGTGACGCTCGACATGATGGCGGCGCACGGTGCAGCGGTGGTGCGCGGCTCCTATCACGCGGCAGTCGTGGTCGACATGCCGTTCGGGGCCTACGAAGCATCGCCCCAGCAAGCCTTTGAAAGCGCGGCGCGGCTGCTCAAGGAAACTGGCTGCGCGGCGGTCAAGCTCGAAGGCGGTGCGGCCATGGCCGAAACGGTTGCCTTCCTGACCCAGCGCGGGATCCCGGTGATGGGTCATGTCGGCCTGACCCCGCAGGCGGTCAACGTGCTGGGCGGCTACAACGCCCGTGGCCGCAGCGATGCCGAAGCGGCCAAGATCGTGGCCGATGCCAGGGCGCTGGATGAGGCCGGGGCCTTTGCCATTGTCGTCGAAGGCGTGGTCGAACCGATCGCGATCGACGTCACCAAGGCCGTCGGTTGCCCGACCATCGGCATCGGCGCGTCGGCCCAGTGTGACGGACAGGTGCTGGTGACCGAAGACATGCTTGGCATGTTCGAACGCGTGCCGCGTTTCGTGAAGCGGTATGAGGAAATCGCCGAGACGATCTCCGCAGCGGCGGCACGTTATGCCGCAGAAGTTCGGGACAGAACCTTCCCGGGGATTGAACAGACCTATCAGCCGAAATAGGGCCTCGCCCAACAAAAAGGTCGGGACCACAATGCTGCTGCGTTACTACAAATTCTCGATCGTGTTCACGCTCGTCTGCCTCGCGCTCGGCGTGTGGTACGGTTGGGCGCAATCGGGCAGCCTCGCGGCAACGGCCTCGATGCTGTGGATCATCTTCGTGCTCTCGATCCTCGAAGTGTCGCTGTCGTTCGACAACGCGGTGGTGAATGCCGCGGTGCTCAAGGACATGGATGAGGTCTGGCAGCGCCGGTTCCTCACCTGGGGGATGCTGATCGCGGTCTTCGGGATGCGGATCGTCTTCCCGCTCGCCATTGTTGCGGTGGCCGCGGGGCTTGGGCCGATGGACGCGGTAAACCTCTCACTCAACAGTCCGGAAGAATACGAACGGATCGTCTCTAGCGCCCATGTCGGCATTGCCGGCTTCGGTGGGGCCTTCCTGGCCATGGTGGGCCTGTCGTTCTTCTTTGACGGCGAAAAGGACGTGCACTGGATCACCTGGATCGAGGAGAAGCTCTCCGTCGTCTCCAACATCAAGGCCGCCGAAATCGCGCTGCTGCTGCTGGTGATCTACGGCATCTCGACCTTGCTGCCCGCAGCCGATGCCCTGACCTTCATGATCTCGGGCACACTTGGTTTGGTGACCTTCATCGCGGTCGAAGCGATCAGCACGATCCTGGAAATGCGCGAAGAGGCGATGAAGCTGCAGGGCGCAGTGGTCCGCTCAGGCCTTGGCGGGTTTCTCTATCTCAACATCCTCGACGCCTCATTCAGCTTTGACGGGGTGATCGGAGCCTTTGCGCTGTCCAACAACATGGTGATCATTGCGCTGGGCCTGTCGATCGGGGCGATGTTCGTGCGTTCGATGACGATCCACCTGGTCAAGCAGGGCACGCTGGCGGAATACCGCTATCTTGAGCACGGCGCCTTCTGGGCGATCATCGCGCTGGGGGGCATCATGCTGTTCTCCGCCGTGATGCACATCCCTGAAACCGCAACTGGGCTGATCGGCGCGGTGTTGATCGGGCTGTCACTGTGGTGGTCGATCCGCCACAACCGACGCAACCCCGACACCGAAATCGAAGAGGCTATCCGGGCGGATTGAGCCGCGCGGCTATCGGTGCCGCGATCACCAGCTGCACCAGGTGATAGAGCAGGATCGGCAGCAGCACGATTCCGGCTGCAGCCGGCGGGAACAGCACTGTCGCCAGCGGCGCGCCCATCGCCACGCTCTTTTGCGCGCCGGCAAACAGGAAGCTGATCCGGTTCGGCCGGTCCAGCCGGATCGAGCCACCCAGCAGCCAGGCGCCCAGGTGGCCGAAGACCAGGAACACCGCCGTGCCACCCGCCAGCCAGACCCAGCCGGCGGGCTCGATCAGCTGCCAGAACCGCTGCTCGACCGCGCCTGAGAAGGCGACGTAGACCGCAATCGCGATCGAAGTCCGGTCCATCCGCGTGACCAGCTGGCGATGGCCTGCCACCCAGCCGCCCAGGCGCCCCTGCAAGGCTTGCCCGAGCAGGAAGGGGATCAGCAGGATCGTCACGACCTTGATCAACCCCTCGGCATGAAAATCGGCTGCCCCGCTCCCCGCCAGCAGCGAGAACAGCGGCGCGGTGATGAAGACCCCGAGGATATTGAGCAAGGCGGCCGCAACGACCGAACTGGCGACATTGCCCCCGGCCAGCGAGGAATAAGCCGTGGCCGACTGCACCGTGGAGGGCAGGCAGCCAAGGTAAAGGAAGCCGAGCGCCAGGAGCGGCGGCATCCAGCCCTGCCCACCCTGCCACAGCAACCAGCCCGCCAGCCCCATCGCCCCGAACACCCAGCCGGTCAGCGGCCAGAGCAGCCGCTGATTGCCGATCCCGGCACGCACTTCATGGCGCGGCAGGCGCAGACCATTGAGGAAGAACAGCAGGAACACCGCCGCATTGGCAATGAACTGGGCGACATCCCGCGCCGCGCCGTGGACCGGCAAGACCAGCGCCAGCCCGATTGCCAGCGCGAGCAGCCGCACCATGGGGTCGATGCGGCTCAGCAAGGGTTCAGCGCCCAGCCAGCTTTACCGCCGGTGCCGGCGTGGCCGAGAAGCGCGGCGCCGGAGCCGGTTGGACCATGCCGCCATCCTCGACAAAGGTGCTGCGCGCCACGTTATGCGGATGCTTTGGCGCTTCCTTGAGGCTGAGGACCGGGGCAAAGCAGATGTCAGTGCCGTCCATGATCGCGCACCATTCGTCGCGGGTCTTGGTCAGGATCAGCGCGGTCATCCGCTCCTTCAGTTCATCCCACTTCATCGGGTTCATCTGCTGCGCGAAGTCCGGATCGCCAGCCAGGCCGGTCTTCTCCATCAGGATCGCGTAGAACTGCGGCTCGATCGAACCGAGCGAGATGTATTTGCCGTCGCTGGTTTCGTAAGTGTCATAGAAGTGCGTGCCGCTGTCGAGCAGGTTGACCCCGCGCTCATCGCGCCACTGGCCGTTGCCCAGGAAGGTATAGGTCATAGCCGAAAGGATCGCCGCGCCATCGACCATCGCGCAATCGACCACCTGCCCCGCACCGCCCGATCGGGCATGGAGGACGCCGGCGACGACACCAAAGGCCAGCATCATGCCGCCCCCGCCGAAATCGCCCACGGCATTGACCGGGAAAGTTGGCTTCTCACCCTTGCGGCCATAGGAATGGAGCGCGCCCGACAGCGCGATGTAGTTGATGTCATGCCCGGCCAGCGGCGCCATTGGCCCGTCCTGGCCCCAACCAGTCATCCGCCCGATCACCAGTTTGGGATTGATCCCCAGCAGCACGTCCGGCCCGATCCCCATCCGTTCGATCACGCCAGGGCGATAGCCCTCGATCAGGGCATCAGCGCTCTTGACCAGTTCCTTGAGCTGCTCGATCGCAGCGGGATCCTTCAGGTCGAGCTCGATCCGTTCGCGGTTGCGGTTAAGGATGTCGCGGTTGCCGCCATCGCCAAAGCGGCTGGAGGTGCCGGGACGCTCAACCCGGATCACCCGCGCGCCATGATCGGCCAGCATCATGCCGCAGAACGGCCCCGGGCCGATCCCGGCCAGTTCGATCACGGTAACCCCAGCCAGAACCCCAGCCATGCCTTGCTCTCCCAAAATTTAATCGCGCGATTAGTTTTGGCGAGAGGAGCGCGGCTTGTCGAGAGGAAAGGCGCGTCAGCGCCGCAATTGCGCGCGGGCTTCCTTGAGCAGCGGATTGGGCCCACCGATCCGCTCAACCTTGTCGAGCAGCGCCCTGGCTTGTTCGGGATCGCGGCCCAGCTTGGCGAGTGCCATGCCCTTGGCCAGCGCTGCCACCGGGCTGGACCGCTGGAGGTCATAGGCTTTGTCCGCCGAGGCCAGCGCTGCAGCAGTATCTCCACTGCGCAGCTGCGCCAGGGAAAGGTCGACCAGCAGCCGGAAATCGCCATGGCCAAGGCGCCGGTCGGCATTGTCGAGCAGCACGGCGGCCCGCGCCCAATCGCCAGACTGCGCCGCGCCGCCGGCAACGAGCCGCGGGGCGAGCAGACTGCCGGGATAGGCCGCAAGGTACTGCCCGGCCAGCAAGGCCCCATTTGCCGGACTGCCGGTGGCATAGGCGGCGCGCAGCATCAGCCATTCCGGAAAGCGGACCTGGGCGGCACGGCTGTACGCAGCCAGTGCTTCGCCATTGGCGCGCTTCAGCAGGGCATTGTCGCCGGCCAGGACAAAGCCTTCGAACGATCCGGGCCACGCCGGGACATTCGCCCGTTCGCGCGCAGCAAAGGGCAAGGCTCCGGCGGTAGCAGCCCGGTCCAGCAGCGCGGCTGCGGCAGCCCGGTCTCCAGTGCGTTCATAGGAACGGCCCAGCACCGTCAGCAGATAGGGCGATGCATCGGGCCGCGCCGCCAGCGGAGCGAACCGCTGGCGCAGGCGGACATGATCGTCGACGGCCAAGAGCGCGCTAGCGAACAGCAATTGCACGCGGGTGTTGAAGGGTTGGCGCCGGTCGAGCCGTTCCAGCATGTCGACTGCCATGGCGCTGTTACCGGCCTCAAGCTCCAGCGCAGCTTGCAGCATTTGTGCAGCCGGCACTTCGCCAAGCCGGTTGCCGTTGCGATTGAGCAGGTTGCGGGCGAAGTCGATCTGGCCAGCCCGCGCCGCGATCACGGCCTGGAAATAGTAGGGCACGGGGCTGCGCGGATCGAGCTGGTTGATCCGGCGGGCGGTGGCCAGCAGGTCCGCCGCGCGCCCTGCCTCGCCCAGCGCCCCGGCATAACCGATCAGCAGCGCCAGATCGTCGGGGGCGGCTGCCAGTCCGCGCTCGAACAGCGGGATCGCCGCAACAGGCCCGGCGGAATCGTTCAGCAGCTGCGCGCGCAGTTCGATCGCGCGCGGGTTTTCGGGCCCGGCCTGCAACGCGCGTTCGGCCGCCTCGACCGCCAGCAGGTGCTCACCCCCGACATAGCGCAGTCGGGCAATATCGACCCACAGCAGCGGATCGTTGGGGGTCAGCGCCAGCGCCCTGTCAAAGGCCTTGCCCGCTTCGGGCAGCTTGCCCTCCAGCCGCAGCAGCCGTCCGGTCATCCGCCATCCCAACGCCTGGTCGGTAGCGGCAAATTGTGCCGGCTCAAGCCACTCGCGGGCATTGCGCAGCTTGCCTTGCAGCAGATAGGCCTCGCCCATCCGCGCGGCCACATCGGTCCGGCTCGCCCCGGCCGACAGCGCCTTGCGCAGTTCGGCCTCAACCGCGATGCCCTCACCCCGCTCGGCCGCTGCCGCCGCCGCGCTCAGCGCCGCAGCGGCCGCCTCGGGCCGCGCGCCGAGCGGACTGGTCAGCGCCAGCAGCGCTGCCCCAACCAGCCCCGCCGCCAGCAGGCCGGGGCGCCTGTCAGGCATGGAGATCGTATTGCTTGAGCAGGTCATACAGCGTCGGGCGGCTGATCCCGAGCAGCTTGGCCGTGTTCGAGATATTGCCTTCGCACCGCGCCAGGGCATGGCGGATCACCCGGCGATCCGCCGCCTCGCGCGCCGATTTGAGGTTGAGCACGTCATCGTCCTCAAGCTCCTTGTCCGCCAGATCCAGATCGGCCGCGCCGACCAGCTTGCCATCGGTCATGATCACCGCGCGCTTCACCCGGTTTTCCAGTTCGCGGACGTTGCCCGGCCAGTGCCAGGCATCGATCGCGGCCATGGCATCAGCGGCAAAGCCCTTGACCTGGGGGTTCATCTCGCGGGCAAACCGCGCCAGGAAGGCCTTGGCCAGCAGACCGGCATCGCCGGGGCGCTCGGCCAGGTTCGGGATCTTGATGACGATTTCAGCCAGGCGATAGAACAGGTCCTCGCGGAAGCTGCCAGCGGCAATCATCGCCTCCAGGTCCTGGTGGGTGGCGCAGACGATCCTCGTGTCGACCGGGATCGACTTGCGCGATCCGATCCGCTCGATCACCCGCTCCTGCAAAAAGCGCAGCAACTTGACCTGCAGCGGCAGCGGAATGTCGCCCACTTCGTCCAGGAAGAGCGTGCCGCCCTGGGCCTGTTCGATCTTGCCCTCGGTGGTCTTGACCGCGCCGGTGAAGGCGCCCTTCTCATGCCCGAACAGCTCGCTTTCGAGCAGATTTTCCGGGATCGCGGCGCAGTTGATGGCGACAAACGGGCGGCGCGCCCTCTGGCTTGCGTTATGTTGATCGCCACAAAGGCTCCGCCGGCCCGGTCGCTCGCTTCATGCAGTCCGCGCGCCAGCAGTTCCTTGCCGGTCCCGCTGGCACCCAGCAGCATGACCGAGACATTGGTATTGGCCACCCGCTCGATTGTGCGCGCCACCTTGACCATCTCCGGCGCGCCTGTGATCAGCCGGCCGAGCACCTGGTTGCCCTGGTCGCTCTTGCTGGCGAGCTGGCGGTTCTCGGCCTCGATCTGGTGGAGCCGGTAGGCACGCTGGACGATCAGACCCAGCGTCTCGATATCGACCGGCTTCTGGTAGAAATCATAAGCACCGCGGGCGATCGCCTGCAGCGCAGATTCGCGCGCGCCGTGACCCGAGGCGACGATCACCTTGGTATCGGGCTTCAGCGCCATGATCTCGTCCAGCACGGCAAAGCCCTCGCTGGTCCCGTCGGGATCTGGCGGCAGGCCCAGGTCGAGCGTAACCACGGCCGGCTCTTCCGCCCGCAGCGCCGCCAGCGCCGAAGCGCGATCGCCGGCGATGATCACCGAAAAATCGGGATAGGCCCACTTGAGCTGGGCCTGCAGGCCGGGATCGTCCTCGACGATCAGCAGCTTGGGTTTGTTGTCACTCATCAGGCCACCTTCGCGGAAAAATTGTTCAGCAGCTCGGCCGCTTTGGCCAGCGGCAGACGGATCGTGAAGCGCGAGCCGAGGCCCTCGCGGCTTTCGACATCAAGCTGGCCGCCCATCGCCCGGACCAGTTCGCGCGCTTCATAGGCCCCGATCCCGAAGCCACCCGGCTTGGTCGAAACGAATGGCTTGAACAGGCCAGTGCGGACGAATTCGGCGCTCATCCCACTGCCGGAATCGATCACTTCGATCACGCCCTGGAGCTGCTCGGTCGCCACCTGGACGAAGACCGGGCTCTCGGCCTCGCTGGCATCGATCGCGTTCTGGACGAGGTGAACCAGCACCTGCTCCAGCAGCTCCTCGCGTCCGGCCACCACGCAGGGATCGGACTGGATCAGCTCGACCCGGTGGCCGGCCTTGAACTGGGCGACGACCCGCTTGGCAACGTGATCGGCGGCAACTGGCGTCAGGTTTTCGACCGCAGTCGTGCCATAGCGCGATAGGCGCGCGAGCAGCGCGTTGAGCTTGTCCGCCGCATTGCGCAGCGTAATCAGCATGTCGGCGCGGAACTCGGGGTTCTCGGCGTGGGCCTCGGCATTGCGGGCCAGCAGGCTGAGCTGGCTGGCAAGGTTCTTGATGTCATGCATCACGAAGGCGATGCGGCGGTTGAAATCGTCGAACCGTCCAGCCTCGGCCAGGGCTTCCTGGCCGGACTGTTCGGCAAGATAGCTGGCCAGCTGTTGCCCCGCGACGCGCAGCAGATCGAAATCCTCCCAGTCGAGCCGACGGGTCAGGACCGGGCGCGCCAGCACGACCATGCCGACCAGCCGGTCGAAGTGGTGCAGCGGGACCAGCGCCCAGGCTCGCGGTTCGGCCAGCAGCCATTCGGGCACGGCCTGCTGCGGCGCGGCCCAGTCGGTACGCGGCCGATCGCCGGCACTGCGCAGCTCGTCCAGATCAACGATGAACCCGCCCGAACGGTCCGCCTCGAAGGCCCGGACCGCCGCCGCCGGCAGCGCCACGGCGGGCACGTCTGCGGTCGGCCATTGCCAGCGGCTGGCCAGCGCGAAGTCACCCAGGTCGTTCAGCGTCAGCAGCAGGCCGGCGGGGCTGTCGGTCATGTCGGCCACGGCGCGGATGACGCGTTCGTGCAGCGGACCGCCGGTCGGCCCACCATGCGCCATGGTCCGGGTGAAACGCAGCCATTCCTGGCGATAGTCATAGCGATGCTGGAACAGGTGCTTGCTGAGCGTCACCCGCAGCCGCGCCCGCAGCGTCCGCGATGATGCAAGCACGGCCAGCACGATGGCCGCGCTGCCGGCAAAGGCCAGTTGCAGCTCGGCAGTCAGTTCCTGCCCGGCCCAGGCCAGCCAGCGGGCAATCGCCACCATGAAGACCAGATAGGCCCCGATGATCATCAGCGAGGCCGACTGGAACATCACGGCGCGCGAGGGGCTGAACCGCAGTGCCTCGCTGCCCCGGCGCAGACCGAGCGCGATCAGCGCCCCGATCGCGACAGCGGCGATCCCGCGCAGCGCGACCAGCCCGTCGAGCGTCCCGGCAAGAAGATAGGAGACGGTATAGTGGTTGAGATCGAACCCCCACTGCGCCGCCAATGCCAGCGCCGGCCAGCGCAGCAGCAGCCGCGCATTCGGGGCCGCCCCGCCATAGAGGTTGTGGACCAGCATCAGCCCGCCGGTTGCCACCAGCAGGCGGAACAGGGTGACGGTGTGAAACGCCAGTTCCGCAAACCGGCCATCGAACGGGCTGGCCAGCAGCAGCAGCTCGATGGTCAATTGCAGCAGTTCGACAAAGCCCAGCGCCACCAGCAGCGGCCGGACCGGGGCCAGGCTGGCATGGCGGCCATCGATCGCGAACAGCCGATAAAGCGCGAACAGCCAGGCCAGGTTGCGCAGGCTGTCGGCCAGTTCGGCCCCCAGCGAGGATGGCCCCGCCAGCGCACCGATCAGCGCCCACAGTCCGGTGACCGCAACCGCAAAGGTCAGCGCGCGCCGGGCCGTGCCGAACTTGCCGGGGCCGGAATAGAGCTGGCCGGCCGCGATCAGGCAGGCGAAGGCCCCCGTCCCCCAGACGATGGAGCCGATCACGGGCCAGATCCCGGCAGCGACGCTCATCTCAACGCGCGCCCTCGTTCCACAGCACCACGCGCAGCGTCTGCAACAGGATCAGCAGATCGAGGAACGAGCTGTAATTCTTGGCGTAATAGAGATCGTATTCCAGCTTGTGCCGGGAATCCTCGATCGAGGCGCCATAGGGGTAGTTGATCTGGGCCCAGCCGGTAATGCCCGGCTTCACCATGTGGCGTTCGGCGTAATAGGGCAGGTGCTGTTCCAGATCGGCAACGAATTCGGGCCGTTCCGGGCGCGGGCCGACGAAGCTCATCTCGCCCTTCAGCACGGTCCAGAGCTGGGGCAGCTCATCGATCCGGGTCTTGCGGATGAAATTGCCGATGCGGGTAATGCGGGGATCGTTTTCACTGGCCCACTGCGCGCCGTTCACTTCGGCATCGCTGCGCATCGAGCGCAGCTTGATCACGTTGAACGGCTGGCCATAAAGCCCGACGCGGGTCTGGCGATAAAAAGCCGGCCCCTTGCTGTCGAGCCGGACCAGCAGCGCGAACAGCAGGATCACCGGCGCGGTGATCAGCAGGACCAGGCCGCTGACCGCAATATCGAACAGCCGCTTCAGGGCGCGCGACACCGCCTGGCCGGATGAAAAGCCATCGGAAAAGATCAGCCAGCTGGGATTGACCGTCTCCAGGTCAACCCGGCCGGTTTCACGTTCGATGAAGCTGGAGAAATCGTTGACGTAGACGCCCGTGGTCTTGATCCGCAGCAGGTCGGCCAGCGGCAGGGCATTGCGGCGCTCTTCCAGCGCCAGCACCACTTCGCTGACCCCCAATCCTTCGACATGACCGGTCAGGTTCTCGATCGACCCGCGCGGCACCGGGTTCGGCACGACCGGTTCGGCCCCGGTCATCGAGACGAAACCCGCGACGCGAAAGCCGCTTTCGGGACGCAGCGACAGCTGCCGCAGCCGCTCGGCCCGCTGGCCCGCGCCCAGCACCAGGACCTGGCGTCGGAAGGCATCGGCGCCGAGCGCCGCGCCCACCAGCAGCCGGTTGAGGACCAGGGCAAAAACTGAGCCGATCATGGCGTAGGCCAGGGTCGAGCGCCAGAAATTGCCCCCGCCGACAATGAAATCCAGGAAGGCCAGGCCGATGATCCCGAACGAGATCGCCACCAGCAGCCGCGCCGTGGCATAGCGCATCGAGCGCAGTGCCTCGGGCCCATAGACCCCCACCGCGATCATCGCCGTCAGCATGACGACCGCATGACCGCCAAGCTGCCAGAACCGGTCGATAGTGCCCCCCGGGTCCATCCCGATCTGGGTGGCCCGCAGGCGCCATGACAGGTCGCCCGCCAGGTACAGCAGGATCAGATCGATCACCCCGACCAGAATGACGGCATGGGGGATGTAATGTTTGAACAGCCGGATCATTTGTCCCTGCGAGCCCGAGTACGTCGGACATGCCTAACGGGGACTTATGAAATGTCGGTAAACTTTACAGATCGCTCACTCGGCGAAGGCGAAGGGGGTTAGGCCGCGCGCGCGTTCGTCAAAGGCCAGCGCTGCGCCGCGCGGCGGCAGGGAACGCTGGGCGCAGTCCTTGCGGTGGCAGCCAGCGCAGCCTGGACCGATCGGCACGGCATGCGGCGCTTCAAACGATACGCCGCGGGCCTGGGCCAGCGTACCGGCCAGGCCCGCATCGATCCCCAGTGCCACCACAAACCGCGGTCCATGGCCGCCCGGTGCCCCGCTCCCCTCGACCGTCCGGGCGATCGTCAGCCACAGGCTTTCCGCCCCGCTCGGCTCGACAAAGCTGGCGAGCTGGACGCAGAGCTGTCCGGCCCGCTCGAACGCACGGTGCGCCACCCACAGCGGGCAGCCGGTATCGCTGTCGAGCAGCGCCGTGCCGCTGGCGCCGGCATAGCGCTTCGAAAACTGCCCGGCGCGATCGACCCGGGCCATGAAGAACGGCAGCCCGCGCTGCCCGACCCGTTGCAGGGTGGTCAGCCGGTGCGCCAGCTGTTCAAACCCAACGCCAAAGCGCCGCTGCAGGATCGGCAAGTCATAGCCGGTCGCCTCGCAGGCGCGGATGAACCGGCCATAGGGCATCAGCACCGCAGCGGCGAAATAGGCCGTCAGGTGGCGCCGGAACAGGCGCCAGGCCGCGCGGTCGGTAAACTGCGCGCCATTGGCCAGAGCGGTGATCTCGTCGCGCTGTTCCAGCAGAGCGAGTTGCAGCGCGATCTGGAAATTGCGCGACGAGGTATCGAGCAGCTCCGACAGCTGGAGCTGGCGGGCGTGCAGATCAAGCCGCCGCAGCGCATCGGGCATAACCTCGACCGGCAGGATTCGCACGGCGATCTGGTGCTTCTGGCGCAGCCGCTCGGCCAGGGCCGCGCCGGTATCGGCATTGGACAGGCGCAGCTCGTCGGCAAGGGCCTCAGCCGCGGCATCGAGATCCGTGAAATGGTTGCGCCACCGCTCGATCTCGCGCCGGACCAGCTCCATCGGCTCATCGGCACTGGCCACCCCGCCCCCGCCGCTGGCATCGAACAGGCGGGCAAAGGCGATCGCGGCCTGGGGCGCAGCGCTCAGCCATTCGGCAATCTCGTCGCGATCGATCGCCAGACCGGCAAAGCGGGCATCGGCCAGCCGGCGGCGCAGGCCATCGATCCCGCCAACAGCCTCATCCTGGCGCAGGCTGCGCGGATCGAAGTCATAGGCCTCGGCCAGCCGGACTAGCAGGCGGGCCGACAGCGGGCGCTGGTTGCGCTCCACCAGGTTGAGGTAACTTGGCGAAATGCCCAACTGTGCAGCCATGGCCGATTGGGTCAGCCCTTCACGCTTGCGCAAGCGGCGGATCGCGGGGCCAGCAAGAAGCAGTGTATCGGGCATGGCCAGATTTTGTAACTTTATTGACAACTTTGCAAGAGTGAACTGGCCAAGCAGCGCACCAAGACAAGAATTTTTGTAATTTGATGGACAGCGACTCAGGCCATCGGGGCTAAGCAGAACGGGTTCAAACCCCTGGAGGTTCTCCCGTGTCCTATACCGATACCATCGCCGCCGCTGACAGCCAGATCAGCCGTTTCAACAACTGGGACGGGATCGACGCTGAATCGGTTGCCCGCATGCAGCTGCAGAACCGCTTCAAGACCGGGCTGGAGATCGCCAAGTACACCGCGAAGATCATGCGCGCCGATATGGCTGCCTATGATGCCGATCCGGCCAACTACACCCAGTCGCTCGGCTGCTGGCACGGCTTCATCGGGCAGCAGAAGCTGATCTCGATCAAGAAGCACTTCGGCACCACCAAGGGCCGTTACCTCTACCTTTCGGGCTGGATGATCGCCGCGCTGCGCAGCGAGTTCGGCCCCCTGCCCGACCAGTCAATGCATGAGAAGACCAGCGTTCCCGCGCTGATCGAGGAACTCTACACCTTCCTGCGCCAGGCCGATGCCCGCGAGCTGGGCATGATCTTCCACGAGCTGGACGATGCCCGCAAGGCTGGCGACGCGGTCAAGGCCAAGGCCATCCAGGCGCGGATCGACAATTACGAGACCCATGTCGTGCCGATCATCGCCGATATCGATGCCGGCTTCGGCAATGCCGAGGCGACCTATCTGCTCGCCAAGAAGATGATCGAAGCCGGTGCCTGCGCGATCCAGATCGAAAACCAGGTCTCGGACGAAAAGCAGTGCGGCCACCAGGACGGCAAGGTCACTGTGCCGCATGAAGACTTCCTCGCGAAGATCCGTGCGGTCCGCTACGCCTTCATGGAACTGGGCGTTGAGGACGGCATCATCGTTGCCCGCACCGACTCGCTCGGCGCAGGCCTGACCAAGCAGATCGCCTTCACCCGCGAAGCTGGTGACATCGGCGATCAGTACAACAGCTTCCTCGATTGCGAAGAAGTGACCGAAATCGGCCACGGCGATGTCCTGATCAGCCGCGACGGCAAGCTGGTGAAGCCCAAGCGCCTGCCCAGCAACCTCTACCAGTTCCGCACCGGCACCGGTGAGGACCGCTGCGTGCTGGACTGCATCACGTCCTTGCAGAACGGTGCCGACCTGCTGTGGATCGAAACCGAAAAGCCGCACATCGGCCAGATAGGCGGCATGGTGAACCGCATCCGCGAAGTCATCCCCAATGCCAAGCTGGTCTACAACAATTCGCCCAGCTTCAACTGGACGCTGAAC
>VFQM010001379.1_pt1 | contig 21489 bp, 20 predicted proteins | sample 3512391 | NCBI WGS metagenome assembly VFQM01 (sample SAMN10412369, study PRJNA504923) | tailings metagenome | isolation source: Replicate 1 from Balatoc abandoned mine | place: Philippines | reverse complement strand
CGGCGGGGGTGTTCCAGGTTACCCATGTAAATCGTCGCGGCGCGCGATCTCCAGCAGCCGTTCCAGCTCATGCGGATGGTTGCGCTCGTTGCGCTGGTGCCAGTGCCGGATCAGCGCCATCGTGCCGGCCACCAGCAAGCCGAAGGCGGTGATGGCCGCGAAGGCGGACAGGCCCATGCCGGTGGAGAAGCTGTAGAAGGCGCCCAGGCCCAGGATGCAGGCCTGCTCGTTGAAGTTCTGCACCGCAATGGAGCGCCCGGCGCCCATGAGGTTGTGGCCGCGGTGCTGCAGCAGCGCGTTCATCGGCACCACCAGAAAGCCGCCCAGCGCGCCCAGCAGCACCAGGAAGGGCGCGGCCACCCAGACGTTGTCGATGAAGTTCATGAGCACCACCAGCAGGCCCATGCCGATGCCCAGCGGGATCACGCGGGTGGCCTGATCGAGCTTCATGCGCACCGAGGCCACCACCGCACCCACCGCGGTGCCCAGCGCCACCACGCCCACCAGCGCCGATGCTTGCGTGGTGCTGTAGCCCAGTGCGGCCGCGGCCCAGGCCAGCACGATGTAGCGCAGATTGCCGCTCACACCCCAGAACAGCGTGGTGGTGGCCAGGGAAATCTGGCCCAGGTGATCGCGCCACAAACGCATGTTGCAGGTCCAGAAGTCGGGCAGCAGCACCAGCAGGTTGCGCGGCATGGGGCGCGGCGTCACGCCGGTGAGCGGAATGCGCAGGTTGAAGCCCGCGGCCAGGGCGTACACGCCCACCAGCAGCGCGATCGCGGCCAGCGGCGGGCTGTCCAGGCCGGGAATGTCCAGCGACAGCAGCAGCGGTGCAATCGCCGGGCCCACGAGCTGGCCGCCCAGCAGCACGCCCAGGATGATGGAGGCGATGGTGAGGCCTTCGATCCAGCCGTTGGCCTTGACCAGCTGCGACGGCGGCAGCAGCTCGGTGAGGATCCCGTATTTGGCCGGCGAGTAGGCCGCCGCACCCAGGCCCACCAGGGTGTAAGCCAGCAGCGGGTGCACGCCGGTGAGCATGAGCACGCAGCCCACCACCTTGATGGCATTGCTGATGAACATGACTTGGCCCTTGGGCCGCGCGTCGGCAAAAGCGCCCACGAAGGGCGCCAGCAACACATAGAACAGCGCGAACATGGGCATCAGCGCCGCGCCCTGCCACTCGGGCGCGCCGCGGTGGCGCAGCAGCTCGATGGCGGCCACGAACAGCGCGTTGTCAGCCAGCGAGCTGAAGAACTGCGCCGTCATGATGGTGTAGAAGCCGCGCTTCATCGCGATGAATCGGGGTGCTGGATGGCCAGGATGAAGCGCCTCGGCGACGGGGGTTCCCGACTCTTTGTGCGACAGTCCGTGCCTTGTCTCCGGTCGGGTGGCGCGGGTTATAGCACGGTGTTTGAACACCGTCGGGTGTATGCCAGCCCGTTGCTCGGCCGGGTTTGCGCCCCTTGACTTTTCTCACGCCATGCCCCGCCCCATCCTGGCCACCGTGCACACCGGCGCCTTGCGTCACAACTTGCAGGTCGCGCGCGAGCGCGCGCCCGATTCGCGCGTGTGGGCCGTGGTCAAGGCCGATGCCTACGGCCACGGCATCGAGCGCGCGTTCGACGGCCTGCGCAGCGCCGACGGCTTTGCACTGCTCGACCTTGCCGAGGCTCAGCGTCTGCGCGCGCTCGACTGGCGCGGCCCCATCCTGCTGCTGGAAGGCGTGTTCGAGGCGCGCGATCTGGAGCTGTGCTCGCGCCTGGGCCTGTGGCACACGGTGCATTGCAGCGAGCAGATCGACTGGCTGGCAGCGCACAAGACGCAGCAGCCGCACAAGGTGTTCTTGAAGCTCAACAGCGGCATGAACCGCCTGGGATTCACGCTGGCGGCCTACCGCGCGGCCTGGGCGCGCCTCAACGCGCTGCCGCAAGTCGACGAGATCGCGCACATGACGCACTTCAGCGACGCCGACGGCGCGCGCGGCATCGCGCACCAGGTGGCGCTGTTCGAGCAAGCCACCGAGGACCTGCCAGGCGAGCGCACGCTGGCCAACAGCGCGGCCATCCTGCGTCACGCCCGTGGTGCCTTGCGCGGTGCCTCCTCGCTCGCAGCCGACTGGGTGCGCGAGGGCATCGCGCTCTATGGCAGCGCGCCCGACTTCCCCGAGCACAGCGCCGCGCACTGGGGCCTGCAGCCCACCATGACGCTGGCCACGCGCGTGATCGGCGTGCAGCAGCTGCAGCCCGGCGACACCGTGGGTTACGGCTCCACCTTCACCGCGCCCGCGCCCATGCGCATCGGCGTCATCGCTTGCGGCTACGCCGACGGCTACCCGCGCCACGCGCCGTCCGGCACACCGGTGCTGGTGGACGGCGTGCGCACCACCACGCTGGGCCGCGTCAGCATGGACATGATTACCGTCGACCTCACGCCCGTGCCCGACGCCGGCATCGGCAGCGAGGCCGTGCTCTGGGGCCGTGCCGCCAAAGGCACCGTGCTCCCGGTGGACGAGGTCGCCCACGCGGCCGGCACCATCGCCTACGAGCCCTTGTGCGCTGTCGCGCCGCGCGTGCGCTTCGAGGTGGCGGCATGAGCGCAGCGAACAGCACGCCCGGCGATAGCCCGCTGCGCCACCTGGGGCCGGCCTGGTTCTCCATCGTCATGGGCCTGTGCGGGCTCTCGCTCGCCTGGCACCGCGCGGCGGTATCGCTCGGGCCCGCGGCGCACGCCTTCGCGCTCGGTGTGGGCGTGCTCGCGGCGGCCGTGTTCACCGTGCTCGTGCTGGGTGGCCTGCTGCGCTGGTTGCGCCATGCCGACGCGGTGCGCGAGGACCTGCGCCACCCTGTGCGCCATGCCTTCTTCGCTGCAGTGCCTGTGTCGCTGATGTTGCTGGCCACGGTGGGCGTGAGCTTCGACGCGCCGCGTCCGCTGTGGTCGGTCCTTTGGGCGCTGGCTTGCGTGCTGCAGCTCGGCGTCACGGCCTGGGTGCTGGGCCGCTGGCTCGGCAGCCGCGACGCCACGCCCGGTGCGCTGTGGTCCGGCGTCACACCGGTGCTGTTCATTCCGGTGGTGGGCAACGTGGTGGCGCCGCTCGCCGGCGCGCCGCTGGGGCACGCTGCGTGGTCGGTCGCACAGCTTGGCATCGGCGTGTTCTTCTGGCCGGTGGTGCTCACCCTGGTGCTGGTGCGCCGGCTCTCGCACAGCCCGCTGCCGCCGCGGCTGCTGCCGTCGTGGTGCATCCTGCTCGCGCCGCCGGCCGTGGTGTCGCTGGCGCTGCTGCAACTGGGCGCGCCGCAGCCTGCGGTGCTGGGCGTGTGGGGCGTGTGGGGCGTGGGCGCCTTCACGCTGCTGTGGTTGATTCCGTTGGCGCCGCGCCTGCGCGAGGTGCCGTTCGGCCTGCCGTGGTGGGCCCTGTCGTTCCCGCTGGCGGCCTTCACCACGCTCACGCTGCGCCTGGCACAGTCACTGCCCGAGCCGGGCGCCATGGGCCTGCTCGCCTGGGCGCTGCTGGCGCTCGCCACCGGGGTGATCGGCGGCTTGTGCGCGGCCACCGTGCGCGGCCTGTGGCGCGGCGAGCTGCTGGTGCCCGAGCCGGTGCCGCCGGCCGCCGCAGCCGCCCAGGCTGCCCGTTCCACCCCTTGATGCCCGTTCGCTGCCCATGAACCCAGCCGCCCCCGTCGAGATCGTCCGCGCCTTCGCGCCCACCGGCCGCCTGCGCGCGTCCATCAACACCGGCAACCCCATTCTTGCGGCGCCCGACGCCGCCGAAGGCGCCCGCGGTGTGTCGGTGGACCTGGCACGCGCCTTCGCCGAACGCCTGGGCGTGCCGCTGGCGCTGGTGGTATTCGACACCGCGGGCAAATCGGTGGACGCGGTGACGCAGGAACAGGCCGACATCGGCTTCTTCGCCATCGATCCCAAGCGCGGCGAAGGCATCCACTTCACCGGGCCTTACGTGCTGATCGAAGGTTGTTACGCGGTGCGCAACGATTCGCCGATCAGCGCTGGCGATCAGGTGGATCAGGCCGCGCACCGCGTGGTGGTGGGCCAGGGCAGCGCGTACGACCTGTTCCTGAGCCGCGAACTGCGCCACGCGCAGATCCTGCGCGCACCGAGCTCACCCGCGGTGGTGGACTTCTTCCTACAGCACAACGCCGACGTGGCCGCCGGCGTGAAGCAGCAGCTCCAGGCCGATGCCGAACGCCGGGGCGGCCTGCGCCTGCTGCCCGGCCATTTCATGGTGATCCGCCAGGCCATGGGTTGCCCGCGTGGGCGCGGCGAGGCCGCGGCGCGTTACCTCACCGACTTCGTGGAAGAGATGAAAGCCAGCGGTTTCGTGGCCGCCGCGTTGCAGCGCCACGGCATCGCCGGTGCGGCGGTGGCGCCAGCGGGTTGATGAAGCGCCCGCCTCAGCGTCCCGGCGCGCATTCGGCGAAGCCGTAGCGTTCGCAGAACGGGTTGCCGAGCACGGGCAGCCAGCGCGGGATGTCGTGAAAATCGCGCGCCACTGCGGCAAGCACCCGCTCCCGGTAGGGCGCGAAGCGGAAACCCTCGCCATCGACGTACCAGAACTCGGCGCCATCCACCGTGAAGGCGCGCTTGCTCACGCGCTCGAAGTAGGGCGTGTAGGCCGCAAGGTCGGGTTCGTCGTAGTGGAAGACGCGGATCGGCCGGCCGTCGTAGGTGCGGAAGTCGATGATCTGGTCGTCCTGCCGTGCATGGTGGCGCCCCGGGCCGAACACCGGCACGTAGCGGCCGTAACGGTACGCCAGCATGGCCGCCGGGTTGTAGGCCTGGGCCATCAACGTGCCGTTGGCGGGCAGCCCGTCGCGCAACGCGGCCACCACGGCGGCGTTCTCGCGCAGGAACACCGCGCGATCGGCCCATTTGGTGTGGGCAAACCAGCCCAGCGGCGCGAGCATCAGGCCCAGCACCAGCACCAGGTGCGGCAGCGACAGGGCTGCCGTGTAGCCCAGCAGGCGGCGCAGCGGACGCACATCGGTGCGAAGGCCGGCCCACACCACGAACACCGGCACGAAGCCCAGCACCCAGTGCAGGCCGACGGTGCGCCGCGTGGCCAGCAGTGCGAACACGACGAACGGGAACAGCCACAGCACCGCAAGCGTGGTGCGCGTGGTGGCGCTCACCCCGCTCGGGGCGGTCGAGCGCGCGGCGCGCCACAGCCACCAGGGTGTCACGAGGTACAGCGCCATCACCACAAAGGTCAGCCAGGTCTCGATCGACCACTGTGCCGCCTCGTTGCGGTTGAAGACGTTGAACATCACGTGGCTCCAGCCGTGCGTGGCGTTCAGGTACAGGTTGGCCGCGATGGCGGGCAGGGCGGTGGCAAACACCAGGAACGGCGCCCACCAGCGCTCGCGCCGCCAGCCCCAGGCGTGGGCCGCGTAGGCAAAACCCAGCAGCGCCGCGAAATACTTGCTGAAGAAGGCCGTGCCCAGGAACGCGCCGCACAGCAGGTACCAGCCCACGCCGCGCTCGCTGGTATCCGCCCGCAGGTAGGCCCAGAACGACAGCGCCATGAACAGGATCAGCAGCGTGTCGGTGGTGACGAGCACGAACAGCCAGCTCCAAGGCATCGCCAGGTACACCGCGCCGGCCAGCCAGGCCTGTGCCTCGCGTGCCTCGGGCAGCAAGCGGCGCAGCAGGTCCACCACCAGCAGCGCGATCGCGCTCGTGACCAGCAGCGTCACGCTGCGCAGCACGATGGGTGCGTCGCTCACCGCGTGCAGCACGGCCAGCAGCCAGCCCACCAGGGGCGGGTGGTCCGAGTAGTGCCAGGCCGGGTGCATGCCCCACTGGTGGAACAGCGCCTCGTCGCCGGTGAAGGGAAACGTGGCCGCCAGCAGCAGCTTGAGGGCCAGCGTGCCGGCGAAGACCCACCAGAACAGACGGCGTGCGGCCGCCAGGGAATGGTCGTCGGCCTTCATGCGCGCACGTCCAGCGCCAGCAGGCTCACGCCGATGACGATGAGCGTGCAGCCCGCCACGCGCAACCAGGAAAACGGCTCGCCGAGCCACACGATGCCCAGGCCCACGGTGACCACGAAGCCCAGGCTCACGAGCGGATAGGCCAGCGATACGTCCAGCCGCGACAGCACCCACAGCCACAACACGGCGCTCGCACCGTAGAGAAACAGACCGAGCCACACCAGCGGGCTGGTGAATGCCTGCAGGTAGGTGCCAGCGACGTCGGCATGAGCGCCACCGGGGGCCAGGCCGCGCTTCATGGCCAGCTGCGCGGCCGAGGACAGCAGCACACAGAACACGGCAAGCACCAGGGCGATGGTTTTCATGGGCATCAGATTCCGACGGTGGCGAGCACACCGATGCCGATCATCACCGCCAGCGTGACCCAGCTGAACGGATCTTTCAGGGCAAAGGCCAGGGGATCTTCGCCGTGCAGCTCGCGCCGCCCGGTCTTGAGCCAGATGCGCATGATCCACAGCAGCAGCACGGGCGAGGCGGCCCACAGCACATCGGGTTGCGCGTAGAGCGCACGGCTGTTGGGCGAGTCGATGTAGAGCGCCAGCACCAGCACCGCCATGAAGCCGCTGGACATGCCCATGCTGCGCAGCGAAGGCAGGTCGCGTGGTTGGTAGCCGCGCCCGGGGGCCAACGATCGGCGGTCATCCATGGCTTCTTCCAGCTCGGCGCAGCGCTTTACAAGCGCCAGACTCAGGAACAGGAAGACCGAGATCGCGAGCAACCAGTTCGATGGGTCGACCGAGGCCGCCACCGCCCCGGCGCCGATACGCAGCGTGTAAAGCGCGGCCAGCAGCAGCACGTCGAACAGCGCAATGCGCTTCCAGCGCATGGAGTACGCCAGCGTGAGCGCTGTGTAGAGCGCCAGCACGGCGGTGAACGGCCAGCCGACCCAGAGCGCCAGCCCGAAAGCCGCCACGATCATGACCGCGCCCAGCACGACGGCCTGCTGGATGGTCACCGCGCCCGCGGCCAGCGGGCGCAGCCGCTTGATGCGATGCACGCGATCGTTGGGCAGGTCGAGCAGGTCGTTGAAGAGGTAGGTGGCCGAGGCACACAGGCCAAAGGCCACGAAGGCCACGAATACCTGCAGCCACAGCGCCGGATCGAGCGAGTGCGCAGCCAGCAGCGGCAGGAAGATGAGGCCGTTCTTGGACCACTGCTTGAGCCGGATCGCGCGCAGCAGCGTCTTGAGCGAAGGGGCATGGTGTTCGAAGGTGTGTGCCACCGGTTGGCGCTGGCGCAGCCGCCGCAGCACGCCCGCTGGCGCGTTGACCGCGATCGCCTGTGAAGCACCCTCCCACACGCTGAGGTCGTCGGTGCTGTTGCCGGCGTAGGCCCAGTGCTCGTGGCCGAGCGCGCGTGCATGCGCGGCGATCGCCTCGCGCTTGTTCGTGCGGCTGAGGTTGTGTTCGCCATCGGCCGTGCCCAGCACGGCACTGAACACGCCCAGGTGCTCGGCCACGCGCTGGCCGACGCGCACATCGGCCGCGCTGGCCAGGACCAGCGTCCGTCCGCGCGCGTGTTCATCGCGCAGGAACTGCACAAAGTCCTCGCGCCAGGGCAGGCGGGCCGGGTCGGGCTGCACGGCATCGGCCAGGGCGCGCTTGAACCCGGCTTTGCCGCGCGGCAACCAGGCCAGCATGCGCAGCAGGTTCAGCGGATCCTCGCGCACGAACAGCATGGCCGACTCATGCAGCGTGTCGCTCGGTGTGAGCGAACCGTCCAGATCCACGTAGAGCGGGCAGTCGTTTCGGGCGTGGTTGTCCAACATGCCGGGGGCGTAAAAGGGGGTCGGGCGATTCTAGGTGGCCCCCGCGGCACGTCGCCTCAGCCCGTGAGCCAGTGCCACCCCCGCTGGGTGAGGTCGATCACGACCTGCCCGAACGCCACCGTGTAAGCCAGCGCGCCCGCACCCGCGGCGGTGGCCGCCAGCAGCGCCAGGCCGTCGCGAAACATCCAGCCCAGCCCCAGCAGCACCAGACTCAGGCTGGGCAGCACGTTGCCGAACGGCAGGGGCAGGAAAATGATGGTGGCCATCACCGCGATCCACGCGCCCCACCAGGCGCGCGTGCGCTCATGGCGCCACGCTTGCCAGCGCGGGCTCAGCCAGCGGTTGGCGCGCTGGTAAAGCCAGGCCAGGCCGTGCAGGCTGCGCAGCGACCAACGCACATTGAGCGTGAGGCGACCCAGCGCGTCGGGGAGGGCAACGCTCTCGCGCCCCTTCGCCCAATACCACCCGAGCGCCACGATGAAGAAACTCAGGAACCAGCCGGCCCCGCCCACCGGGATGAGCGTGAACAGGGACAGCAGCATCACCAGCACCGGCAGCGAGCCCTCGCCGTGCAGGCGCAACAGGTCCGCCAGCGACAGGCGCAGGTCCGTCGCGGCATCGCCGTTGTCCGGGTGGCGTGCCTGTCGTTCGTGCTGGATGGCGGCGCGGCGCAAGCGGCGGGCGATCGGGTGTTTCATGCGGCAGCGATGCTGAGGAGATTGCGTGACCCTTTCACGACGGCCGGGTTCCCTGGCAAGCCTCCCGGTCTGCGTGCCGGCATCGCGTAAACCCGATGTCGCCCGGTTTGACAGCCTGAGCACCTGCCCGGATGGCCACGCCCTGCCAGGCCGCGCCGTGGCTTGCTTGGTCCGTGTCTTGCTGCAGGGCCCCGTCGGGCTCGCAGAAGGCCCGATGGGGCTTGCCCCGAACATCATCCACCGGAGACACATCCATGTTCGAATCCCGCCGCGCGACCCGTTGGTTGCGATCCGCCCTGGTCACGACCAGCCTGGCCTTGTCGGCCGTCACCGCCCAGGCCTTGCCCTACAGCGGCGTGGTCGTCTTCGGCGACAGCCTGTCTGACACCGGCAACATCGCTTCCATCTACGGCGCCGACCCCTTCGTGGCCACCGCCATCGGTTACGGCAGCAATGGCCGCTTCTCCAACGGGCCGGTGTGGCACGAGTACCTCAGCGCGGGCTTGGGCATGGCCGGCGCGTCGAGCACGCCCTCGCTGCAAGGTGGCAGCAACCTGGCCTTCGGCGGCGCGCGCACCGGTGCCGGGACGACACCCCCGGGCCTGCTGACCCAGTACGCCCTGTGGGACGGCGTCACCCCGGGCGCTGATCCGAATGCGCTCTACATCGTCTGGGGCGGTGGTAACGATCTGCGTGACGTCGCCAGCAGCGGCAACCCCGCGGGAATTCCCGCCGGCATCGCCAACCTGCAGTTCATGCTCACCGGCCTGATCGGTCAGGGCGCGAAAACCCTGCTGGTCCCCAACCTGCCCAACCTCGGGCTGATTCCCGAGTTCGCGGGTGATCCGGCCAAGAGCGCGTTGGCCACCTTTGCCTCCCAGCAGTGGAACCTTGCCCTGGCACAGATGCTGGCCTCGCTCTCGGGCCAGGCCGCGATCTACGCGCTCGACACCTTCGGCCTGTTCAACAACATCGCCGCCATGCCGGACGACTTCGGTTTCACCAACACCGCCGGCCAGTGCCGCAGCGTGGTGGGCGGGCTGGAAGTGTCTTGCGTCAATGCAGACGAGTTCGTGTTCTGGGACGCGGTACACCCGACCACCGCCGCGCACGAAATCATCGGCATGGCCGCAGCCGACCTGCTCAAGTACGGTCACCGCGTTCCCGAGCCGGGCACCCTGGCGTTGCTGTTGCTGGCCTGCCTCGCGAGCGTGTTCGCGCTTCAGCGGACCCGACGGCGTTCTGAGGCGCCTCAGCCCATCAGGGCCTGATCGACCGCGACGAGGGTTGGGCGCGGCGTCACCCGCACCGTGTCGCCCTCCCGCAGGCCCAGGGCCTCGAACTGCGCCGTGCCCAGGCGGGCCTCGATCAGCTCGTGCTCGCAGGAGGTGCACTCCAGCTCCAGCCGGACCACCGGGTCAAGCACGAGCACGCGGCGCAGGGTGGCCACCACGCCGCCATCAGCCGGCTCGCCGGGCAACAGCCGGCGCACCTCAAGTTCGTGCGGGCGCAGCGGGCGTGTGCCGTCGCCCACCAGCGGCACGCCGCCGAGAAAGCGCGCCACGAACGGCGTTGCCGGGTGTTCCCACACGCTGCGCGGGCTGCCCACCTGTTCGATCTTGCCGTGGTTCATCAGCACCACGCGGTCGGCCACTTCGAGGGCTTCCTCCTGGTCGTGCGTGACGAAGATGCTGGTGACGTGCAGCTCGTCGTGCAGGCGGCGCAGCCAGCGGCGCAGTTCCTTGCGCACCTGGGCGTCGAGCGCGCCGAAGGGCTCGTCCAGCAGCAGCACCTTGGGCTCCACCGCCAGCGCGCGCGCCAGGGCGATGCGCTGGCGCTGCCCGCCCGAGAGCTGCGCCGGGTAGCGATCGGCCAGCCAGTCGAGCTGCACCAGCTTGAGCAGATCGTGCACCTTGGCCTGGATCTGCTTCTCGCCCGGGCGCTCGCCACGCGGCTTGACGCGCAGGCCGAAGGCCACGTTGTCTGCCACCGTCATGTGGCGGAACAGCGCGTAGTGCTGGAACACGAAGCCGACGTTGCGCTCGCGCACGTGCACGTGGGTGCTGTCCTCGCCGCTGATGACGATCTGGCCGGCATCGGCGGTTTCCAGGCCCGCGATGATGCGCAGCAGCGTGGTCTTGCCGCAGCCCGAGGGGCCCAGCAAGGCGAGCAGTTCGCCGCTCTCGATGTCGAGCGAGATGTCGTTCAGCGCGTGGAAACTGCCGAAGTGCTTGGAGATGTTCTGGACGTTGATGCTCATGCTGGGGCTCCTGCCGTCGTGGCAACGGCATCGGTGCGGGGGCGTTCGGGCGGCAGCTCGGCCAGGGCCTTGAGCTCGCGCTCCATGCGCCATTCGGCGACGGTCTTGATGGCCAGGGTGACCAGGGCCAGCAGCGCCAGCAGCGAGGCCACCGCGAAGGCCGCGACGGACTGGTACTCGTTGTAGAGCACCTCCACGTGCAGCGGCATGGTGTTGGTCTGGCCGCGGATGTGGCCCGACACCACCGACACCGCGCCGAACTCGCCCATGGCGCGCGCGTTGCACAGGATCACGCCGTAGATCAGGCCCCACTTGATGTTGGGCAGCGTGACGTACCGGAAGGTCTGCCAGCCGGTGGCGCCCAGCACCTGCGCGGCCTGCTCCTCCTCGTTGCCCTGCGCCTGCATCAGCGGAATGAGTTCGCGCGCGATGAAGGGGAAGGTGACGAAGATGGTGGCCAGGATGATGCCGGGCACAGCGAACACTATTCTGATGTCGTGCTCGGCCAGCCAGGGCCCCAGCCAGCCCTGCGCGCCGAACACCAGCACGTAGATCAGGCCCGCCACCACCGGCGACACCGAAAACGGCAGGTCGATCAGGGTCGTGAGGAAGGCCTTGCCACGGAACTCGAACTTGGCAATGGCCCAGGCCGCAGCCACGCCGAACACCAGGTTCAGCGGCACGGCCACCGCCGCGGTGATCAGCGTGAGCCGGATCGCCGACCAGGCGTCGGGCTCTTTCAGCGCCTCCCAGTAGGCGTCCCAGCCTTTGCGCAGCGCCTCGGTGAACACCGCGGCCAGCGGCAGCACCAGGAACAGCGCCATGAAGACCAGCGCCGCGGCGATGAGTGTGCGGCGCACCCAGGGCGCCTCGGTTCTTGCAACGCTCATGCCATCGCTCCACCGCTGCGCTTGCGCTGCCAGGCCTGCAGGCCGTTGATGATCAGCAGCAGCACGAACGAGATGGCCAGCATGACCGAGGCCACGGCGGTGGCGCCCGCGTAGTCGTACTGCTCGAGCTTGGCGACGATGATCAGCGGCGTGATCTCCGACACCATGGGCATGTTGCCGGCGATGAAGATCACCGAGCCGTACTCACCCACCGCGCGCGCAAAGGCCATGGCAAAGCCGGTGAGCAGCGCCGGCGCGATGCCCGGGAAGATCACGCGCCAGAAGATCTGCCAGCGCGTGGCGCCCAGGCTGCTGGCGGCTTCTTCGAGTTCCTTCTCGGTGTCTTCCAGCACCGGCTGCACCGTGCGCACCACGAAAGGCAGGCCGATGAAGATGAGTGCGATGACCACGCCGTTGGGGTTGAACGCGAGCTGGATGCCCAGCGGCGCGAACCACTGACCCACCCAGCCGTTGTCGGCCAGCAGCGCGGTGAGCGAAATGCCGGCCACCGCGGTGGGCAGTGCGAACGGGAGGTCCACCAGCGCGTCGACGATCTTCTTGCCCGGGAAGGTGTAGCGCACCAGCACCCAGGCCACGAGCAGGCCGAACACCACGTTCACCGAGGCCGCGATCAGCGAGGCGCCGAAGGTGAGGCGGTAGGACGCCAGCACGCGCGGCGAGGCCACGGCCTCCCAGAACTGCGGCCAGGTCATGGACAAGGTCTTGAGCACCAGCGCCGAGAGCGGGATCAGCACGATCAGGCCCAGGTAGAACAGCGTGTAGCCCAGCGTGATGTTGAAGCCCGGCAGCACGCGGCGCGTGGCGCGCCGCGCACCGGGCGCTGCCGGCAGGGGCAGCGAGGCGGTGGTCATGGCTCAACGCACCGTGTAGATCTGGTCGAACTTGCCGCCGTCGTTGAATTGCACTTTCTGTGCCTCCGCGAGCGAGCCGAAGTACTGGTCGACCGTGAACAGCTTGATGGGCTTGAAGGCGCTGGCGTGCTGCTTGAGGATGGCTTCCGAACGCGGGCGGATGTTGTGTTTGGCGGCGATGGCCTGGCCCTCGTCGGAGTACAGGAAGTCAAGGTAGGCCTTGGCCTCAGCGGCCGTGCCCTTCCTGGCCACCGTGCGCTCCACGATGGCGACCGGGTTCTCGGCCACGATGCTGGAACTGGGGTGCACCGCGTCGACCTTGCCGGCGCCGAACTCCTTGTCGACCGAGACGACCTCGGATTCGAAGGTGATCAGCACATCGCCGATGTTGCGTTGCAGGAAGACGCCGGTCGCGTCGCGCCCGCCGCGTGCGAGCACCGGCACGTTCTTGTAGAGCGCACGCACGAACTCGGCGGCTTGTTCGTCGGTGCCGCCCTTGGCGCGCACCTGGCCCCAGGCTGCGAGATACGCCATGCGGCCGTTGCCGCCAGTCTTGGGGTTGACGACAACCACCTGCACGCCGGGCTTGATCAGGTCGTCCCAGTCCTTGATGTTCTTGGGGTTGCCGTTGCGCACCAGGAACAGCATGGTGGACGTGGTGGGCGCGGCGCCGTTCGGGAACTTCTGGCGCCAGTCCTTGGCCACCACGCCTTTTTCGGCCAGGAAGTCGACGTCGGTGGTGGTGTTGAAGGTCACCACGTCGGCCTCCAGGCCGTCGGCCACGGCGCGCGCCTGCGCGCTGGAGCCCGCGTGCGACTGGTTGACCACCACGGTCTTTCCGGCCTTCTTCTGCGCCTCGATGAAGGCGGCGTTGATGTCCTTGTAGAACTCGCGCGACACGTCGTAGGACACGTTGAGCAGCGTGGTCTGGGCCGCGGCGAGGGTGCTCGCAGCGATGGCGGCGATGGCGATGAGGGTTTTGGTGCTGTTCATGGCAGGCGAGAAGGGTCTTGTCGACGAGGACGCGGATTCTGGAAGCCGTCACGCTCGAAACGAACGACTTTGTTGTGCTTTGCTTATGCGGTGGCGGCATGTGGCCGGCGCGTGTCCTGTGTCAGGCGGCGCAGCAGCTCGCGCCCCAGCGGCCATTCGCCGTGGCCGGAGGCCACGTTGATGTGGCCCGCGCCGTCAAGCCGGATGAACTCGCTGCCCCAGGCGCGGGCGTAGGCGCCCGCGAGGCGCACCGGGCAGAACGGGTCGTTGTCGCTGGCCACGAGCACACTGGGCCAGGGCAGGCAGTGGTAAGGCACAGGCGCGAAATCGGCCAGTGGGGCGCGGCGTTCCGGGTCGGCCGGGGCCACCAGCAGCGCACCCGCGATGCGCGGTGCCACCGCGGTGGGCAAGTGGGCCACCGCGATGCAACCGAGGCTGTGCGCAGCCAGCACCACCGGTTCCGTTTGCGCCTCGATGGTCTCGACCAACCGCTGTACCCAAGCCGTGCGGCGCGGCCAAAGCCAGTCGTCCTGTTCCACCCGCTTCGCGCCGGGCAACTGCGCAGCCCACAACGATTGCCAATGACCAGGTCCCGAGTTGCGCCAGCCCGGCACGATGAGCACGGTGTTCATGTCGCTCACTTGCGCGTGTAGATCTGGTCGAAGCTGCCGCCGTCCACAAAGTGCACCTTGGCCGCCTGGTCCCAGCCGCCGAAGGCCTGGTCGATGGTGAACAGGTTGAGCTTGGGCAACTGCTTGGCGTACTTGGCCTGGGCCTTCTCGGAGCGCGGGCGGTAGAAGTGCTTGCCGATGATGTCCTGCGCTTCTTCGGTGTACAGGTATTCGAGGTAGGCCTGCGCCACGGCGCGGGTGCCCTTTTTGTCCACGTTCTTGTCGACCACGGTCACCGCGGGTTCGGCCAGGATGGACAGCGAGGGGTAGACGAAGTCGACCTTGTTGCCGAACTCCTTCTCCAGCAGGTAGGCCTCGTTCTCCCAGCTGATGAACACGTCACCCTGGTTGCGCTGCGCGAACGTCACGGACGAGCCGCGTGCGCCGGTGTCGAGCACGGGCACGTTGGCGTAGAGCTTGCCCACGAACTCTTTGGCCTTGTCGTCGCTGCCGTACTTGCGCTTGGCGAACTCCCACGCAGCCAGGTAGTTCCAGCGCGCTCCGCCCGAGGTCTTGGGGTTGGGCGTGATGACTTTGACGTCGGGGCGGATCAGGTCGTCCCAGTCCTTGATGTTCTTGGGGTTGCCCGCGCGCGTGACCAGCACGATGGTGGAGGTGTAGGGCGAGCTGTTCTGCGGCAGGCGTTTCTGCCAGTCCTTGGGAATCCACTGACCGTTGGTGTGCAGCGCGTCGGTGTCACCGGCCAGGGCCAGCGTGGCGACGTCGGCGTCCAGGCCGTCGATGATGGAGCGCGCCTGGCGGCCCGAGCCGCCGTGCGACTGCTTGATGGTCACGTCCTGGCCGGTCTTGGCCTTCCACTGTTTGGCGAATGCGGCATTGATCTCGACGTAGAGCTCGCGCGTCGGGTCGTAGCTGACGTTGAGCAGCGTGACGGGCGCGGGCTGGGCGTGCGCGGTGCCCAGCGTGAGCGTGAGCGCGGCGGCGCCCAGGGTGTGCAGAAGGTGGCGACGGGTGGACATGAGGCGTTCCTTGCTTGGGTTGCGGGGCTGCTCGGTGCAGCGAGGCCGCGATGTTCCCGGGAACGCATGGAAGAAGGAACGAATACGTTTTTGGTTGTTTATGACCAAATCATCTGAGCCGCCAGCCTCGCACCCGCGGGCTCAGGACGTCACGCCAAAGCCCGGCGCCAGCGTCTCGCGCAACCACGCGACGAACGCCGTTACCGCGCGCGGCACGTGGCTCGCGTAGGGGCGGATGGCGTAGATGTGCGGGCTGAAGCCGCCCACCGATTCCCAGCCGTCCAGCACCTCGACCAGCTTGCCCGCTTGCAGCGCAGCCTGCGCGCTGAAGTCGGGCACGAGCGCGATGCCCAGGCCGGCGATGGCGGCATCGCGCAAGGCCTCGCTGTTGTTGGCGCTGAAGGGCCCGGCCACAGCGACTGTCACGCGCGGTGTACTGCCGCGCCGTCGCGGATCGGTGGGCTGGAAGTGCCAGGTCGGCGTGTCCTGCCCGCGCGGGTAATGCAGGCAGTCGTGCTGCGCCAGGTCCTGCGGGTTCGTGGGTGTGCCGCGGCGGCGCAGGTAGGCGCGGCTGGCCACCAGCAACGAGCGCGTGTCGCACAGCGTCCAGGCCACGTGGGTGTCGGGCGGCGCGGCGGTATGGCGGATGGCCAGGTCGAAGCCCTCGGTGGCGAGCGAGCTCAGCCGGTCGGAGAGCTCGAGCTCCAGCCGCACCTGGGGGTGGGCGCGCAGGAACTCAGCGATGCGAGGCACGAGTTGCTGGCGCGCGAAGGCCACCGGAGCCGTGACGCGGATGCGCCCCGACGGCAGCTCGGCCAGGTCGCGCACGCTGGAGAAACTCTGCGCGATGCGCTCGAAGGGTTCGCGCATGCCGTCCACCAGGCGTTGCCCGGCTTCGGTGAGGCGCACGCTGCGCGTGGTGCGCTGCACCAACGGCACACCGGCCGCGCGCTCCAGCTCGGCAATGTGCTGGCTCATGGCCGCCTTGCTCACGCCCAGGCGCTGCGCGGCCGCCGTGTAGCTGCCTTGTTGTGCCAGCACCGTGAGCCAGTGAAGGTGCCCCCAGAGCGCTTCGACTTTTTCGGACTTCATGGCGCCATTGTTCACCAATGCAAACAATGCGTTCACGCCGTTGGTCTAGGCACGGGGGAGGTGGCTGCCTACACTGAACCGATCGTTCCCTTTTCCGCCGTTGCTCACCGAGGCCCCGCCATGTCCACGAACCCCACTCCCATCCATCACTTCATCGGCGGTCGCGTCGCCCCCGGCACGTCCGCCCGTGTGCAGGACGTGACCAACCCCGCCAGCGGTGCCGTCACCGGCCGCGTGGCGCTCGCCAACGCAGCCGACGTGGGTGCCGCCGTGGCCGCCGCTCAAGCCGCGTTCCCGGCCTGGGCCGACACGCCGCCGATCCGCCGGGCGCGCGTGATGTTCAAGTTCCTCGAACTCGTGAACCAGCACAAGGACACGCTGGCCAAGCTGATCACCGCCGAGCACGGCAAGGTGTTCACCGACGCGCAGGGCGAGGTGGCGCGCGGCATCGACATCATCGAGTTCGCCTGCGGCATTCCCCAGTTGCTCAAGGGCGACTTCACCGATCAGGTCTCCACCGGCATGGACAACTGGACGCTGCGCCAGCCGCTGGGCGTGGTGGCCGGCATCACGCCGTTCAACTTCCCGGTGATGGTGCCCATGTGGATGTTCCCGGTGGCCATCGCCGCGGGCAACACCTTCGTGCTCAAGCCCAGCCCGATCGACCCTTCGCCCTCGCTCTTCATCGGCGAGCTGCTCAAGCAGGCCGGGCTGCCCGACGGCGTCTACAACGTGGTGCAGGGCGATAAGGAAGCCGTGGACGCGCTGCTCGTGCACCCCGACGTGAAGGCCATCAGCTTCGTCGGCTCCACGCCGATTGCGAACTACATCTACGAAACCGGGGCCCACCATGGCAAGCGCGTGCAGGCCCTGGGCGGCGCCAAGAACCACATGGTGGTGATGCCCGACGCCGACCTCGACCAGGCGGTGGACGCGCTGATCGGCAGCGCCTACGGCAGCGCCGGCGAGCGCTGCATGGCCATCAGCGTGGCGGTGCTGGTGGGTGACGTCGGCGAGCGCATCATCCCGAAGCTGATCGAGCGCACGAAGACGCTCAAGGTGCTCGACGGCATGAACCTCGCGGCCGAGATGGGCCCCATCGTCACGGCCGCGGCGCATGCGCGCATCAGCGGCTACATCGATGCCGGCGCGAAGGAAGGCGCCAGGCTGCTGGTGGACGGCCGCGGCTTCGACGGTGCCAAGGCCGGCGCCGGCTGCGACAAGGGCTTCTGGATGGGCGGCACGCTGTTCGACCACGTGACCACCGACATGAAGATCTACAAGGAAGAGATCTTCGGCCCCGTGCTCAGCTGCGTGCGCGTGCCCGACTTCGCCACCGCGGTGCAGATCATCAACGACCACGAGTTCGGCAACGGCGTGAGTTGCTTCACCCGCGACGGCAACGTGGCGCGCGAGTTCGCGCGGCGCATCCAGGTCGGCATGGTGGGCATCAACGTGCCGATCCCTGTGCCCATGGCCTGGCACGGCTTCGGCGGCTGGAAAAAGAGCCTGTTCGGTGACATGCACGCCTACGGCGAGGAGGGCGTGCGCTTCTACACCAAGCAGAAGTCGATCATGCAGCGCTGGCCCGAAAGCATCGGCAAAGGTGCCGAGTTCGTCATGCCGACCGCCAAGTGAACGGCCTCACCTTCGACTTCATCGTCATCGGCGCGGGCACCGCAGGGTGCCTGCTTGCCAACCGCCTGAGCGCCGACCCGTCGAAGCGCGTGCTGCTGGTGGAGGCGGGCCGCAAGGACGACTACCACTGGATCCACATTCCGGTGGGCTATCTTTATTGCATCGGCAACCCGCGCACCGACTGGTGCTACCAGACCGAGCCCGACCCCGGTCTCAACGGCCGGCGCCTGCGCTACCCGCGCGGCAAGACGCTGGGCGGCTGCTCCAGCATCAACGGCATGATCTACATGCGCGGCCAGCGGCGCGACTACGAGCACTGGGCCGACCTCACCGGCGACGATGCCTGGCGCTGGGACAACGCGTTGCCCGACTTTCGCGCGCACGAGGACCACTACCGGCTCGATGCCGCGCAGGACGAGGCCTTCGCGAAGCTGCACGGCAACGGCCGCCTCGGCAGCACCGGCGAATGGCGCATCGAGAAGCAGCGCCTGCGCTGGGACATCCTCGACGCCTTCGCGCAGGCGGCGCAGCAGGCCGGCATCCCCGCCACGGCCGACTTCAACGCCGGCGACAACGAGGGCGTGGGCTACTTCGAGGTGAACCAGAAAGCGGGCTGGCGCTGGAACGCATCCAAGGCCTTCTTGCGCCCGGTGCAGCAGCGCCCGAACCTCACGGTGTGGACCGAGACGCTCACCGAGCGCCTCACCATCGAGCGCGGCGCCAGCGGCGCGCTGCGCTGCACCGGTGCCGAGCTGCGCCGCGGCGGTGAGCGTGTGGCCGTGCGCGCCACGCAGGAGCTGGTGCTCAGCGCTGGCAGCGTCGGCTCACCCGCCATCCTGCAACGCTCGGGCGTGGGCCCTGCGCCGCTGCTGCAGCAACATGGCATTGCCGTGGTGCACGAATTGCCGGGCGTGGGCGAAAACCTGCAGGACCACCTGCAGATCCGCGCCGTCTACAAGGTGCAGGGCGTGAGCACGCTCAACACGCTGGCCAACTCCCTCTGGGGCAAGGCGAAGATCGGCCTGCAGTACGCGCTCACGCGCAGCGGGCCGATGAGCATGTCGCCCAGCCAGCTCGGCGCCTTCACGCGCAGCGATCCGTCGCGGCCGCACGCCAACCTCGAGTACCACGTGCAGCCGCTCAGCCTCGATGCCTTTGGTGAGCCGCTGCACGCCTTCCCTGCGTTCACCGCCAGCGTGTGCAACCTCAACCCCACGAGCCGCGGGCACGTGCGCATCACCGGTGCCGCGCCCGAGGCCGCGCCGGCGATCGCGCCCAACTACCTCGCCACCGACGACGACCGCCGCGTGGCCGCCGACAGCCTGCGCGTGACACGCCACATCGTCGCGCAGCCCGCACTGGCGCCCTACCGGCCCGAGGAGCACAAGCCCGGCCCGCAGTACCAGAGCGACGAAGAACTCGCGCGCCTGGCGGGGGACATCGCCAGCACCATCTTCCACCCCGTGGGCACCACGAAGATGGGGCGCGCGGACGACCCGACCGCGGTGGTGGACAGCCACCTGCGCGTGCGCGGCATCGCGGGTCTGCGCGTGGTCGACGCGGGCGTGATGCCCACCATCACCAGCGGCAACACCAACAGCCCGACGCTCATGATCGCGGAGAAGGCGGCGCGCTGGATCCGTGCGGGCGCCTGAGCGGCCTCAGCGCAGACCGCCCACGTAGCGTGGATCGCCGTCGGGCGCGGCAGGCGATGCCGGGCCAGGCCGCAGGCTGTCGGCCGCCACCTCCAGCAGCGTGCGGCGCGGCTTGGCGCCCATCGCGTTGATCGCTGCCTCCAGCTTGTCCGCCAGGGGCAACAGGTCGGCGTGTCCGTCGCTGCGCGCCTTCTCGCGGGTGTAGCGAACGATCTCGCGCGCGTACTCCGCGTTGACCGTCATCCACTCGGTGTCCGTCACCCGCCCGGTCTTGCGCCGCAGCAGCACGTGCAGGTGCGCGGCGATCGCGAACAGCTCGCTGCCGGTGCTCATGGGCCGCTCACCCGCCGAGTTTTTCGTTGTGCAACGACAGATCAAGACCCTGTCGTTCGTCGCCCTCGCGCACGCGCAACCCGGCAAAGCGTGACACCGCGAACAGCACCACCGTGGTCATCACCAGGCTGTAGGCCAGCACCGCCAAGCAGGCCACGAGTTGCGTCAGCACATTGCCCGAGGCCCCGCCGATGGCCGGGTCGGCGAACACGCCGGTGAGCAAGGCACCCACCAGGCCGCCGACACCGTGCACGCCGAACACATCGAGCGAATCGTCGGCGCGCAGCAGGCGCTTGAGGCCGGTGGCGCCCCAGTAGCAGGCCAGGCCGGCCACGATGCCGATCACCAGCGCTGCGCGCGGGCTCACGAAGCCCGCTGCCGGCGTGATGGCCACCAGGCCCGCCACCACGCCCGAACACAAACCCAGCAGCGTGGCGCGCTTGCGCACCCACCACTCGGCGGCCATCCAGGACAGGGCCCCGGCCGCCGCGGCGATGTGCGTGACGGCGATCGCCAGCCCCGCGCGCCCGTCGGCGGCGAGCGCCGAGCCGCCGTTGAAGCCGAACCAGCCCACCCACAGCAGGCCGGTGCCGGCCATCGTCAGGCCCAGGTTGAAGGGCAGGAAAGGCTCGCGCCCATAGCCCTGGCGCGGGCCCAATGCGTAAGCACACACCAACGCCGCAGCGCCGGCGTTGATGTGCACCACCGCACCGCCCGCGAAATCGAGTGCACCGAGTTGCGCCAGCCAGCCGCCCGGTTCCCACACCCAGTGCGCGATGGGGGCATACACCAACAGCAACCACAGGCCCATGAACCCGAGCAGCGCACCGAACCTCATGCGCTCCACCAGCGCGCCCACCACCAGCGCACAGGTGATGACCGCGAAGCTGAGCTGGAACATGGCGAACACCGACTCTGGCAGGTGCGGTGCGATGTGGCTCACCGCCACCTGCCCCGTCGTCCCCAGGTAGTCCAGGCCCGCGAAGCCGATGCGGTCAAGCCCGCCGATGAAGCCGCCGAGGGCGCCTCCGGGCGTGAAGGCCAGCGAGTAGCCCAGCGCGAACCACAACAGACTCACGAGCGCGGCGATCGCCACCACGCTGGCCAGCGTGTTGATCACATTGAAGCGGCGCACCATGCCGCCATAGAACAGCGCGATGCCGGGCAGCGTCATCAGCACCACCAGCGCGGTGCTGACCATGACCCAGGCGGTGTCGGCGCCGTCCAGGCCGTCGGTCGGCGCAAGCGCCGGGCCACTGGGCCCCTGGGCCCACGCCAGCCCGGGCAGGGTCCAGGCCGCCATGGGTGTGACGCGCTTCACGAAACGGAGCACGGAGGGCAGGCAAAACAAAGCCTGACGGCCCGGGAGTCGCTTTTGGTGCATGTGATATCCCCCAACGGTGGTGGGCCCGCACAGCATTTCCTGTGCCAGTGGCCAGCGGGTGCAAGGGAAAGCCCGTACGCACCTGTCCGGTGCGGTCGGCTACAGTTGCGCATCGCCGATGCCCTGCGGGGCAGCGGACCCTGGAGACCGAGGAGACGACAGAACACCGGCAGCGCCGGACGTGCCACACCGGCGCAACCCACACCACAGGAGCCGACCCACAAGGTCGGCTCTTTGCTTTTGAAGG
>VFQM010001378.1_pt1 | contig 21499 bp, 23 predicted proteins | sample 3512391 | NCBI WGS metagenome assembly VFQM01 (sample SAMN10412369, study PRJNA504923) | tailings metagenome | isolation source: Replicate 1 from Balatoc abandoned mine | place: Philippines | reverse complement strand
GCCCGGCCAACACCACCGGCAAGCTGCTCAGCCCGCGCAAGATTATGATCAACGTGCGCGAGCGCCTCGAGGCCAAGATGCCGTGGATGGAGCCCGGCGCCGACGGCGGCTTCGCCACGCTGCGTGCCGACGCGCCGGCCGCCCTCGCCGAGAAGCCGCTGCTCGGCGGCTACATCACCGACGAAGAGCTCTGGGCCTGCACGTCCTGCCGCGCCTGCGTTTACGAGTGCCCGGTGTCCATCGACCAGCTCAGCGTCATCAACGAGCTGCGCCGCAACCTCGTGCTGGCCGAGTCGCGCTTCCCCGAGGAGATGATGCCGGCCTTCGAGGCGATGGAGACCAGCGGGTCGCCCTGGGCCTTCGATCCCGGCGACCGCGGCAAGTGGGCCGAGGGAATGGAGATCCCGACGATGGCCGAGATGGCCGAGCGTGGGGAATCGCCCGAGGTGCTGTACTGGGTGGGCTGTATGGGCAGCTTCGACGACCGCGCCAAGAAGACGACCGTCGCCTTCGCGCAAATCCTCAAGGCCGCGGGCGTGAAGTTCGCGATCCTCGGACAGGAGGAGAAGTGCAACGGCGATCCGGCGCGCCGGATGGGCAACGAGTACCTGTACCAGATGCTCGCCAAGGACAACGTCGAGACGCTCGCGAAGTACGGTGTGAAGACCGTCGTCACGGCCTGTCCGCACTGCTTCCACCAGCTGGGCAACGAGTACCCGCAGTTCGGTGGTGAGTACGACGTGATCCATCACTCGACGTACATCGAGTACTTGATGTCCGAGGGTCGGGTGCCGATCCGCGAGGAGCTGCACGGGCCGGTGCGCACGTTCACGTACCACGACTCCTGCTACCTCGGCCGCTACAACGACGTGTACGAGGCGCCGCGCGAGACGCTCAAGCGGGCGCTGCCGGTGGTGAATCTCGTCGAGATGCCACGCAGCAAGGACAAGGGCCTCTGCTGCGGCGCCGGCGGCGGGCGGATGTGGATGGAGGAGAAGGTCGGCAAGCGCATCAACGTCGAGCGCGCGGAAGAGGCGATCGCGACCAAGGCCGATGCCGTCGCCGTGGCCTGCCCCTTCTGTATGACGATGATGGCCGATGGCGTGAAGGCGCAGGGCGCCGACGTGCCGGTGTACGACATCGCCGAGGTCGTGGCGCAGCAGCTGGCCTGATGGCGGAGTCGACCAAGCCCTCGTTGATCGAGCTGCCGCCCGATCATCCCGACCTCCCGGTCAAGCCGCCCTTCGTGTTCCTCGGCGCGATGCTGGTCGGCGTGGTCGTCGATTGGATCAAGCCGATGCCCGCCCGCCCCGATCGCTGGGGTGGGCTCGGGATGCTCTTCGTGGCCCTCTCGCTGGGCCTCATCTACTGGGCCTGGTGGACGCTCAAGCGGCATCACACCGACGTGCGGCCGTGGAAGCCGACGACGGCCATCGTGACGACCGGCCCCTACGCGCTCACGCGGAATCCGATCTACCTCGGCTTCGCGCTGTTCCAGGTGGGCATCGGGCTTTGGGGCGACAAGCTCGCCGTGCTCCTGATGACCATCCCGGCCATCGCCGCGACGAACAATTGGGTCATCGCGCGCGAGGAGTCATACTTGTTCCGCAAGTTCGGTGCGGAGTACGAGCGCTATCTCACGCAGGTGCGGCGCTGGATGTGAGGCGCGGCCTAGCGCGCCGCGCCGGGGCAGGGCACGCGCGCGTAGCGGAAGTCCACCCGACGCGTGCGACCGTCGATCGCCCCCTCGATGTACGCGTGTAGCGAATCGCCGCCGCGCCGCTGGTACACGATGCGCTGCGGAAAGTCGTGCGCGGCCTGCTCGAACACCGCGAGCGTGTCGTTGGCGATGAGCGCAGGGAAGGTCGCGCCGCTTTGCCCCGAGGGCTTCGCGACGTAGGCCAGGCGGCCGTCGACCGGCCCCACGAACACGTACTCCCACTCGCGCAGCGAGTCGTTGCGCACGCTGCGGCTCATCCCGAGCATCGCGCCGCCGGACGGCGCCATCCACTGCTCCTGCGTGACCATCGCGCCGCGACGCAGCTCCCAGCATCCGCTGAACCAGGCCAGCGTGCGCGCGTCGCCCAGCGCGCCGGCTGCAGTCGCGGGCGACTGCGCCGCTGCAGCCGAAGGCAACGCGAGCAGGAACGCGAGCGCGATCCCCGCCGCAGCGCGCATCATCGCTTGCCGCCCTTGAGCTGGTCGCGCAGCGCGTTGCCGGCGCGTCGCATCACGTAGGCTGCCACGGCCACGATGACGATCGCGGCGATGGTCGCAATCACCTTCTGGGTCACGGTGCCCTCCAGCGCAGCTCGTAGATGGTGATGCTCGGCTTCGCGACGCCCGGCGGCGGCTCGACGCGCCGCGCGGCGTGCCAATCCAGGCCGCGCGCCGACGCTTCCTCGAGAAACGACGATAGCCCGATGCGCCCCTGGTCCGCCAGCAGAACCACGCCACCCGGCGCGAGAACCTTCGTGACGACTTCCGCCAAGAGCGGCGAGTAGCGCAGCTCGTAGAGCACGTCGGCGGCAAGCACGAGCTCGAAGCGTCCGAGGTCGGCCGGCAGATGGTACCAGTCCACCATCCGGGTCGCGGGTCGCCGCCCAAGCGTGCGCTCGCTGTTGTGCGCGGCAAACAGCAGCGCATCGTCGTAGTAGTCCGTCGCCAGCGTCTCGAAACCCAGGTGGACGGCAGCGATCGTCGGCACGCCGAGTCCGCAGCCCAGCTCGATCGCCTGCGGGACGCGCCCCGCGCCGACGGCGGCGGCGATGCCGGGCATCGTGGCGAGTCGCGCGCGCTGCTCCAGCAGGTAGCTCGCCAGCGTCTCGGACGAGGCCCAGAGGTCGGCCCAGTAGGGCAGGCGCTCGTCGCGCAGGTAGTCGGCTTCGGAGATCAGGTCGTCGGAGTTCCGCGGCTTGATCAACGACACGCGCAGGCCGGGCAGCTCCACGTCCTGCGTGGCCAGCGTGAAGCGGCGCGCGAGCTCGGTGGGCACGCCGGGAATCTCGCTCACAGGCTGAACGTCTCGCTGAGGGAGGCGTCCTCGCCGAGCAACAGGGCCTGCAGCGTCGCGCCGGCGGGAACCGTCGTCGCGTCCTCGGGCACGATGAGCAGCGCGTTCGCCAATGACATCGACGTGAGGATGCCCGAGCCCTGCGGCCCGGTGAGCCGTGCGTGCAAGCGGCCGTCGTCGCCGGGCGAGACCACGGCGCGGTAGAAATGCGTGAGCTTCGCGCCGATGCTCACCGCTTCGTCCAGCAGCACCGGCACGGGCCGCCGATGCACGCGCCCGTGGCCGAGCAGTCGCCGGATTGTTGGCCGCACGAACAGCTCGAAGGTGACCATCGCGCTCACGGGATTGCCCGGCAGGCCGATCCACGGGATGTCCTGCACGCGGCCGAAGCCCAGCGGCGCGCCGGGACGCATCCGCACGCGCCAGAAGTCGAGCGCGCGGCCCATCGCCTCGATGGCCGTCCGCGTGTGATCGTGCTCGCCCACCGAGACGCCCGCGCTCGTGACGATCAGGTCCGGCGCGAGGTCCACCGCGCGCTGCAGCAGCGCACGCACCGCGTCGAGCGAGTCCGGCGCGTGGCCCAGCGAGAGCGGCTCGGCGCCGGCGAGGCGCACCAAGGCCTCGAGCGTGTAGCGATTGCTGCTGACGATGCGTCGTCCCGCGAGCACCTCGGCGAAGCCGTCCAGCTCCACCAGTTCGTCGCCGGAGCCGAGGATCGCCACCCGCGGCCGGCGATGCACGCGCAGCGTCGCGTAACCGATGCTCGCCAGCACGCCGATTTGCGCGGCGCCGATGGGCGTCCCCGCAGGGATCGCCACCTGGCCCGCGCGCACGTCTTCGCCAGCACGGCGGATGTTCTTGCCGATGTCGCGGTCTTTCATCGCGCGCATCGTTTGCGTGCCCGCGTCCGTGTCCTCGACGCGGATCACCGTGTCGGCACCCGGCGGCATCGGGGCGCCGGTCATTATCTGCATCGCCTCGCCGCGGCGCAGCGCCGCGGGCACCGCGGCACCGGCCGCGATGCTTCCGACCACCGGCAGCGCGCGCGGCGAGGACTCGCTGGCGCCCGCGATGTCGGCGCCGTGCACGGCGTAGCCGTCCATCGCCGAGTTGTCCCAGTGCGGGAGCGTAATCGGCGAGATGGCGTCGGCGGCCAGCACGCAGCCCACGGCATCCGTGAGCGGCAACTCGACGGCGGCCAAAGGTGCCACCGCGGCGACGATGCGCGTGGCGGCCTCGGGAACGGAAAGCATCAGCGCAGTCTCAGCGACATTCCGGCCATCCACGCGAGCAGGGCGTCCTGCACCCGCTCCACTTCGCGCGTCGGCACGGTGTGGTTGTTGGCGAGCATCGAGAACAGCAACAGCTGGCCGTCGGCCGTGGACACGTAGCCCGAGAGGGCACGGGCCTTGTCGAGCGTCCCGGTCTTGGCGCGCGCGTTGCCCGCGGCGAGGCTGCCGCGCGCGCGCTCGCGGAGGGTCCCTTCGACGCCGGCGAGCGGAAGTGACTGGAAGTACGCGTCGAAGTCACTGCGCTGGCGCATCAGGTCCAGCAAGCGCACGATCGCCTCAGGAGCGAGGAAGTTGTGGCGCGAGAGGCCCGAGCCGTCGCGCACCACGGCCATCGACGAGTCGATGCCCCACGCCGCCAATTGCCGGCGGACGACGACCAGCCCGCTGTCGGCCGTGCCGACGCCCGTCTTCTCGCGACCCAGCGTGCGTAAGAGGATCTCGCCGATCTGGTTCTGCGAGGGCTTCTGGAAGGCCGCGAGCACTGCTGGCAGCGGCGGCGAGACGCGCGTGGCCAGCGTCACGAGGTCGGTGGTGTCGGCGATCGTATCCGTGCGTACGCCGGCCGCGATCTCGATCCCGCGCTCGCGCAGCACCTCGGCGAATGCATCGAGGAATGCCGCCGTCGGATCGCGCAGGGCCACGCTCACGGTCACGGAGTCGCCGGCACGCACGCTGCCGTGCAGCGATAGCAACGGCCGCGGCCCGCGGAGGTCGTAGTCCGCCCGCACGCGCGACCGCAGCATACAGCAGTTGCGCTCCGTGACGACGTCCACGCGCGCGATGCGCGGCAGGTTCGCGCTCGGCGCCGTACGCACCCGCACCGCGTCGCCGGGCCGCGCACCGCCGAAGACGGTCACGCGGGCAAAGCCTTCGTTGAACAGCAACTCGTCCACAGGCGCGGCGTAGCCGTCGTCGAGGTCGTCCCAGGCCCAGCCCATCCCCAGCGTGTCGCCGGGGAAGGTGTTGGCGCCGGAGCGCAGCGCGCCCGTCACGCGCCGCAGGCCCAGCGCCTGCAGCGAGTCGGCGAGCGCGCGCAGCGGGGCCATCGCATCGCCACTGAGCGAGTCCGACACGCTGGGATCGCCGTTGCCGACCACGACGAGATCGCCCGAAAGCGTCCCGTCGTTGATACGGCGTCCCATCACGCGCGTCGTATAGCGATACTCCGTCCCCAGCTGTGCCAGCGCGACGGCGCCCGTGACGAGCTTGAGGTTGGACGCGGGGACGAACAGCTTGCCGGCATTCCGCGAATACAGCGTGTCGCCGTTCACGGCATCCACCACCAGCACGCCCCAGTGCGCGCTGCGCCATATGGGTGCGTCGAGCAGGGAGTCGGCGAATGTCGCGAAGCCGACACGCGTGGGCACCGGCTGCCCCTGCACGCTACCCCGCGCGACATCCTGCGCGCACAGCGGCATCGCCAGTGTCCCCAGCGCCATCGCGAGCGTGAGCAACGTCGCGGCGCGCTTCATCGCATCACCTCGCGCTGGACCCAGTCGGCGAGCTTGGGGAGCCACGCGTCATCCTCGAGGGAGAAGAGCGCGCCGCCAAAGCCTGCCGGTGCATCGTCGGTGACCATCGCCCACCACGCCGCCGGATGTGCCGCCTCGGCGGGCCAGAGCGCCGCTGGGTGCGCCGCGCGACGATGAATCTCGACCTTCGGCATCGGATGCCGCTTGAACCCTTCGCAGAGCACGAGGTCGGCATCCGCCAGGTGCTCGGCTACGATCTGCTCCGGCGTCCGCTCCTCGGCCCAGCGCTCCACCAATGCGAACTTGTCCGGCGAAACCATCGCCACGCGCTCCGCGCCGCCCTCGTGATAATGGCGGTAGGTGTCCGTCGTGCTCGGGTCGATGTTAAACGTGTGCGACCCGTGCTTGAGCGTCATCACGCGATGCCCACGGCGCGTGAGCTCGGCGGAGAGCCGCACCACGAGCGTCGTCTTGCCCGCGTGCTTGCGGCCGACGATGCCCAGCATCGGCGGTAGCTCAGGCATCGCCGCCTCCGAGCGCCGCCAGCTCCTCGCGCGTGTTCACGTTCGAGAACATCCGCGCCGGGTCACCGAAGTCCTGCACGCGCGGCAGCGGCAGCCGCTGCACGCGCACCTGCTCGTGAAAGCCCACGACGCGCAGGTCGCCGGCGTCCAGCGTGCGTTCGATGGCGGGCAGGCAGCGCCGCGAGTACCAGGCACAGAGCGGTTCGACGCCGCGCCGCGATCCGTCGCGCTCGGGAATCACCACGTCTTGCGCATCGATCAGCGCGGGCTCGTGATGGCGCTCGGCGCGGCCACCGTCGCCGATGCGCCGCAGCTCGCCGAGCAGCGCGGCGGAGAGGTAGGGCATATCCCAGGCGACGAGCAGCACGTCCGCGTCCGCCTGCGCCAGCGCCGCGTGCAGGCCGCCAAGCGCGCCGAACCCCGGACGCAGGTCGGAGGCCGTGCGCACGCCCGGCAGCCACTGCGGTGCCTCGGGCGCGTTCGCGATGAGCAGCAGGTCGTCGCTGACCTCACGCAGGGCCGCGGCGACGCGGTCGATGATGCGTCGGCCACCGACGCGCTCCAGGCCCTTGGGCGCGCCACCGAAGCGCGACGCCGCGCCGCCGGCGAGGATCACTCCGGTGCAGCTCACGGCTGCCAGACCTGCGGCTGGCCCGACACCGCGCGGCCGATCAAGGCCATCCCCGCCGCTTGTGCGATCTCCACGGCGATCGTGCTTGGCACGCTCGGCGTGGCGACGACCGCGATGCGCGCCCGCGCCGCCTTGAAGGCCAACTCGCCGGAGATCCGGCCCGTGACCAGGAGCATCAGGTCGTCCGGACGCTCGCCCGCGAGGATGCGCGCGCCCATCACCTTGTCCACCGCGTTGTGCCGCCCGATGTCCTCGGCGTGCGTCAGCAAGGTGTGGCCGTCCGTGAGCGCGGCGGCGTGGATGCCGCCCGTGTCCTTGTAGCGCTCGCCCTTGGCGAAGAGCTCCTTGAACAGCACGCGCGTCTGCGCGAGGTCGGGCAGGGCAGGGCGCTCGCTGCGCCGTGGCACGTTCGAGAGCGAGCCGAGGATCGTCGTCACCGCGCCGCAGCCGGAGGCGAGCACGCGACGGCGCTCTTGGCCTTCCACGGTCTGGTAGCGCTGCTCGGGCACCGTCACCCAGAAGCCGGGCTCACGCGCGCAGGGCCGCATCGAGAGCAGGTCTGACTTGGCGTCGATGTAGCCTTCGCCGAAGCACCAGCCGACGACGAGTTCCGGCAACTGCTCGGGCGTGCACATCCACGTGACCGCCGGCTCGCCATTCACCTCGAGCCAGACGGGAACCTCGTCCACCGCATCGAGGCGGGGCGCGCCGTCCGGCAGGCGCGTCATCCCGGCTCGACCTCGGCCCAGAGGCCCGGTGCCTCCGAGACGCGCACGCGCAGCACCTTGCCACTGCTGCCCAAGGCGGCCTGCACCTTGCGCGCGACCCACACGGCGAGGTTCTCGCTCGACGGGATCTCCTTGCCCTCGGCGAACTCCGGCACGTCGAGCACCAGGTTGCGATGGTCGAGGACGTCGAAGACCTCGCGCTTGAGCGCCGTGTCGAGCGCGAAGAGGTCGGCACAGAAGCCCGTTTGCGGATCGATCTCGCCGCCGACCGTCACGTCCACGTTGTAGGTGTGGCCGTGCCAGTTGGGATGCGCGCAGGGGCCGAAGGCCGCCGCGTTCTGCGCGTCCGTCCACTCCGGGCGGCGGTAGCGATGCGCCGCCGAGAAGGTGACACGACGCGTCAGCGTGGCGCGCATCAGCCTAGCGACCCCACACGCGGGCGATGCCGATCGCGAGGAAGGTCTGGCCCGCCCACGGATTGAGCCGGTTGCCCTCGATGATCGGATCGCCGAGGCCGGCGCTGTTCTCGCGGTACTCGGTGGGGTAGTTCATCCGGTAGAAGCTGCGCGTGAGGTCCGCGCGCCACTCCCAGTTCTTGCCCGTCACGCCGCGCAGGTTGAGCCCCAGCGAAAAGTTGAACTTCGAGCCGAAGCGGTACTGGCCGATGTCGTAGTTCGGGTCCGTGGCGCCGATGTAGCCCACGCTGGTGATGACGCGCGGCGTGATCCCCTTCCACGCCTTCTCGCCGGTGAGCGAGGCGCCGAGGCCGACGTCGAGCACCACGAGCTGCTCGGTGCGCGTGCCGAAGTTGCGCTGCGGGCCGTCGAAGAGCGGATCGAGCACGTTGCGCTTGGACGAGGGCGCCACGCCGAGCCGCGTCGTCAGGAAGAACGCGCTCGGGAAGTCGTAGTCGTAGGTCGCCGCGATCATCGGGCTGCCCTGCGGGCCGACGCCCGCGGGGTCGTCCACGCTCGTGAAGTAGCCGAGGTACAGCGAGAGCAGGTGCCGTCCCGTGGCGTCGGTGTACGGGCTCTCGGAGGGCAGCGTGCCGACAAGCTGCGCGCGCAGCGGGGCGGCGGAGAGGACGAGCAGCGCGAGGAGGAAACGGATTCGCAGGGTCACGCGGGGACTCCGATGAGTCGCAGGTCGCGGCCGGTCATTGCGTCCGGTCGCTCGACGCCGAGCAGGGAGAGTACGGTGGGACCCACGTCGCAGAGCGCACCGCCGCTGCGCAGGGGCACCGACTCGCCATCCTCGACGAGCAGGAAAGGGACGGGATTGGTGGTGTGGGCCGTGTGCGGCCCGCCCGTCTCGGGATCGATCATCATCTCGCAGTTGCCGTGGTCGGCCGTGATCAGCAGCCGCGCCCCGGCCTTCTCCGCCGACGCGACGATCCGCGCCAGCTGTTCATCCACCACCTCGCAGGCCCGGACGGTCGCGGCGAAGTTGCCGCTGTGCCCGACCATATCGCCGTTGGCATAGTTGCAGAGCGTGAAGTGATGCGACTTGGTCTCGATGGCCTTGCAGAGCACGTCCGTGATACCCGGCGCGCTCATTTCCGGCATCAAGTCGTAGGTCGCGACCTTTTGGCTCGGCACGAGGATGCGCTCCTCGCCCGCGTAGGGCACTTCGTTGCCGCCGTTGAAGAAATACGTCACGTGCGGGTACTTCTCGGTTTCTGCCGTGCGCAGCGTACGCATTCCCACGTCCTCGAGCACCTCGGCGACGATCTTGGCCATCGAGAAGGGCTCGAAGGCCACGGGCAGCCCGAAGGTCTGGTCGTACTGCGTCATCGTGGCGACGTGCAGGCGCGGGCGGTCGTCCACGTCGAAGCCGTCGAACTCCTTCATCGCCATCGCCCGCACCATCTGCCGCATCCGGTCGGAGCGGAAGTTCCAGGTGATGACGGCGTCGCCATCGCGCATCGGCGCCACGGCACGGCCATCGCGCTGCAGGAAGGCCGGCTCCATAAACTCGTCGGTGACGCCGCGCTCGTAGTTGCCGGTGATGAAGGCGAGGGCATCGTCGGCGCTCGGGCCGACGCCGCGCACGGCGGCGTCGTAGCACTTCTGCGTGCGGGCCCAACGCTGGTCGCGATCCATCCCGAAGTACCGGCCGCCGATGCTCGCGACCACCGCCCGGCCCGCCGTCTTGTCGAGCAGCGCGCGCACGTAGCCAAGCGCGCTCTTGGGCAGGGTGTCGCGTCCGTCGAGCAGCAGGTGCAGCGCGATGCGCGGCACGCGCTCCCGCGTGGCCAGTTCCACCAACGCGAGCAGGTGCTGGTCGTGTCCGTGCACGCCGCCGTCGCCCACCAAGCCGAGCAGATGCAGCGTGCCGCCGTTGCCGCGCACCTGCGCGCAGGCGTCGCGGAACGCCGCGATTTGGTAGAACTCGCCGCTGCGGATGGACTGCCCGATGCGCACTAAGTCCTGCATCACCACGCGGCCGGCGCCGAGGTTGAGATGCCCGACTTCGGAGTTGCCCATCTGGCCCTCGGGCAATCCGACGGCGAGGCCGCTGGCATCGAGCAGCGTGCGCGGCGCACGCGCCCACAGGCGGTCCCAGGTCGGGGTCCGCGCCTGTGCGACGGCGTTGCCTTCGGTTGCTGCGCGATAGCCCCATCCGTCGAGCACGACGAGTACGACGGGGCGGTCTACCCGGGATCCCATAGGGTTGGCCGGTGTCTTGTAATGGTGATAGCTTCGGTGCTGCGACGCGCGACGACTATAACAATGGCGCTCGCGCAATCTATTCTCGCACTCGCCCCCCTTCCAGCGATGGGCCTCCTGCGCCGCCATTTTCTTTTCGCGTTTCTGTCCGCTGCGCTGCCGCTTGGCGCCCAGCAAGCCCGCATCACCACGACCAGCGAGGTGCGCTCCGCGCCCTCGGGCACCGTGGTGGCCGAGCTGAACGCCGGCTCTTCTTGGGCGTCTGGCGCGACCCGCGACGGGTTCACGAGCGTGGTCATCGAGGCCTGGGTGGAGGCCTCACGGTTCGCGGGCGGCCGCGACTCGTTTCCGGTCACCATCGGTGGCGGTGGCAACCTGCGCATCCGCGAGCAGCCGTCGCTGCAGGGCCGCATCCTCGGCAGCTTCCGGGCGGGCGCCGGTATGCGGATCCTCGAGCGGCGCGACAACTGGGCCAGGGTCCGGCGCGAGGTCTGGGTGCCGACGAGCGCCGTCACGGTGCAGGTCGCGGCGTCTCCGCGCCCTCCGGCCGCCGCTCCCACGCCTCGGCAATCCACGCCCACAGCCGCCCCCGCACGTCCCACCGAGACAGCGGTGCCCGTTGCACCACCGGAGCCGGTGATGGCGCCCGCGCCGGGATCCGCGTCTGTGCTCAAGTCCGATCGCGAGGTTCCATTACGCCTTGGACCGAACGGTCAGGTTCTCGGAATGCTCGACTCAGGGGTGGTCGTGAGTGCTGGGGCCCGCGAACGCGGCTGGGTTCGAGTGCGCATCGAGGGTTGGGCACCCGAGTCCCACTTTGTGCCTGCCGATACCACCTATTCCGCCACCCTGTCCGTGGCCGACCTCCGGGCAGATCCTGAGGGGCACCGCGGCAAGACCGTCCGCTGGGAAGTCCAGGTGGTGGGAATGCAGAACGCTGACCCTTTGCGCCGGGATATGGCGGCCAACGAGCCGTTCCTCCTGGCCATCGGGCCAGCCGGTGAGGGCGCGACCATCTATATTACTGTGCCAGAACGACTTATGGCAGAAGCTCGGGCGATCACGCCGCTCTCGAACGTGGTTCTGACCGCTCGGATAAGGACTGGAAAGTCGAATCCGACCGGGGTTCCTATTCTCGAGATGATCTCGGTTGCGAAGCCATAGTCTGGCCGAAAGGTCAGCTTGTGATTTTCTGCCCACTGTAAAGTTTCTGCACTCCCGCCGTGGGAGCGGGCAAGTTTAGGTTGTCCGGGTGCCTGTCCCGACTTCTCGCCTACGACTGATATCCCTCGGCGCCGCCGCCATCGCAGCGGCGCTCGCTGCGTCTGGGGCGCAGGCCAGCGCAGGGACGCAGTCCCAGACGGCGGCTGCGGTCGATTCGGTGCCGACGATTCCCGATTCGCTTCGGGGCCGCAGCGGCGCCCTCCGGCTCGCGCTCCTGCTCCCGACCGCACCCTCGCAGACCGAGGACTCCGCTGGGCGTGCCCTGATGCCCCTCGCGGCCACCTGGAGCCTCCCGGACGCTGCGAAGGGTGGGCTGTTTCACTTTGTGGAGCTCATCCCCTTCGCCGAGAAGCGCGATGGGCGGATCGGAGCCTACACCGTGGGCCGGTTTCCCGGCGAACGCCGCAACACCAGCCATCGGCACTGGGGCGTCCCCGCCGGGTTCATCTCGGTGACGCCCGAGCTGCTCACGCTGCCCGTGTCCACCAACTTCGTGCTGGGCGACTTTGTCTCACTCGTGGACCAGCGAAACGTCTGGCCGCGCGCCGTGGTGCTTGACCTGCGCCTGGTGGACAAGCTCGAGCTGATCATCGCCGCGCTCCGCGACAGCGGCGTCGTGAATCCGAAGCTCAAGGTGATGTCGGGCTTCCGCACCCCCTCGGTGACGCTGCGCAACGCGCGCACGGCGCAGGCCCCCGATTCGCGGCATCAGTATGGCGACGCCGCCGACTTCGTCGTGGACGCCAACGGCGACGGCCGAATGGACGATCTCACGAAGGACCGTCGCGTGGACCTCGCCGACGCCCGCTATCTCGTCCGGATCATCCAGGCCGTCGAAGCGGCGCATCCCGACCTGATCGGCGGCATCGGCGTGTATCCGAGTCGTGGCCAATCGGGCCCCTTCGTGCACGTGGACGCCCGCGGCGAACGCGCCCGCTGGGGCCTCCAGTAACCTTCGGGGCCCCGGGCCCCGTAGTATTCGGTATGCACGACATCCTCCGCGACCGCATCCTCCGCCGCCTCGACGCCCTCCCTGAGGAGCGCCTCTATCAGGTGCTGGACTACATCGAGTTCGTGGAGTCCAAGTACGCCGCCCGCCAGGCGCCGGCCCCCAATGTCCTGCAGCGCTTCGCGGAAGGCATCGAAGACACGCTCCGCGCCGGCAACGTCTCCGCCAGCACGGTGGCCGAGGCGATGGGCTTTATGAGCAAGGCGATGGGCGTGTTGAGCGGGGTCGCGGCCGCGGGCGCGAACGTGGCGAGTGGCGTCGCGGCGGCGGGGGCTAGCGTGGCGAGCGATATCGTGGGTGCGCAGAAGGGGCCGGCCGCGAACAAGCCATCTCCCCCGCCCCCATCTTCCGATTCGAGCGGCGACCGATAGACGTCGGAGGGAGCAGGGGCGGGGATGGTGATAGGGAAATGAGAGAGAGGTGGGAAAGACGGGAGAGGTCCGTGAGACGTGGGCCCCCCATCTCCCCCATTCCCATATCCCCATCTCCGCCCCCGCCCCCCTCAACCCTCTCCCAGGGTGGAATCAAGCCATAGTGTTCGATTACCTTTCGCTATGGCTCCCCATCGTGTTCGCTCCGACGCCGCCCTGACCTTCGACGACGTTCTGCTCGTCCCGCGGCATTCTCTCGTCCATCCGAAGGACGTCAGCACCGCCACCCGCTTCACCCGCGGGATCACGCTCCAGGTGCCGCTGGTCTCCGCGGCAATGGATACCGTCACGGAATCCGAGATGGCCATCGCGATGGCCCGCGCCGGCGGCATCGGGGTGCTGCACAAGAATATGTCCATCGACCGCCAGGCGGCCGAGGTGGACCGCGTGAAGCGCTCGGAGAGCGGAATGATCCGCAATCCGATCACGCTGCAGCCCTCGGCCACGCTGCGCGAGGCGGTCGGCCTGATGGCCCGCTTCCGCATCAGCGGCGTGCCCGTCGTCGACGGCAGCGGCAAGCTGGTCGGCATCATCACCAACCGCGACCTGCAGTTCGAGCGGCAGCTCGACCGGCCGCTCAGCGAGGCGATGACCAAGGACGGCCTGATCACGGCGCCCGTCGGCACCTCGCTCGACGAAGCCGAGCAGATTATGGGCAAGCATCGCATCGAGAAGCTGCCCGTCGTCGAGAAGGACGGAAAGCTCGTCGGCCTCATCACCGTGAAGGACATCCACAAGCGCCGCCAGTTCCCGAATGCGGCCAAGGACGGCGAAGGTCGCCTCCTCGTCGCGGCAGCCATCGGCGCCGGCGGCGACTACCTGCAGCGTGCCAAGGCCCTCATCGACGCCGGCGTGGACGCGCTGATCGTCGACACCGCGCACGGTCACTCGCAGGGCGTGCTCGACGCCACCGCCAAGGTGCGCGAGGCCTTCCCGCAGACGCAGCTCGTGGCCGGCAACATCGCCACCGAGGCGGCGGCGCGCGCGCTCGTCGAGCGCGGCGTCGACGCCATCAAGGTCGGCGTCGGCCCCGGCTCGATCTGCACGACGCGCGTCGTCACCGGCATCGGCGTGCCGCAGCTCACCGCCATCTTCGACGCCGTGGCCGGCGCGGGCGACGTGCCCGTCATCGCCGACGGCGGCATCAAGTACTCCGGCGACATCGTGAAGGCGATCGGCGCCGGTGCGCACACCGTGATGATGGGCTCGATGATCGCCGGTACCGAGGAATCGCCGGGCGAGAGCATCCTCGCCGAGGGCCGCCGCTTCAAGATGATCCGCGGGATGGGTTCGCTCTCCGCGATGCAGGACGGCAGCGCCGATCGCTACTTCCAGGACGGCGAGATGAGCGCCAAGAAGTTCGTGCCCGAGGGTATCGAGGGCCGCGTGCCCTACAAGGGCGCCGTCGCCGACGTGCTCTACCAGATGGTCGGCGGCCTCCGCAGCGGGATGGGCTACTCCGGTTGCCGCAGCATCGACGAACTCCGAACGCTCGCGGAGTTCGTGCGTATCACTCCAGCGGGGTTGCGCGAGTCGCACCCGCACGACGTCACGATCACGCGCGAAGCGCCTAACTACTCGGTGTAAGAATGGGACTGTGGACCACGAAGCCGCTCTCGCTTCTGATGCAGGAAGCGGGCGCGGACGGCGAACACACGCTCAAGCGGTCGTTGACCGCGATGAACCTGACGCTGCTCGGCATCGGCGCCATCATCGGTGCGGGCATCTTCGTGCTCACCGGCACCGCCGCCGCGCAGCACGCCGGCCCGGCCATCGTCATCAGCTTCCTCATCGCCGGCTTGGGCTGCGCCTTCGCGGGCCTCTGCTACGCCGAGTTCGCGTCGATGATCCCCATCGCCGGCTCCGCGTACACCTACGGCTACGCCACGCTCGGTGAACTGCTGGCCTGGATCATCGGCTGGGACCTGATCCTCGAGTATCTCTTCGCCGCGTCCACCGTCGCGGTGGGCTGGTCGGGCTACTTCACGCAGATGCTTCGCGACATCGGCATCGACCTGCCGACGGCGCTCACCACCGCGCCGTTCACGCTCGAGGGCACGCACACCATCGTCCGCACGGGTTCGATCATCAACCTGCCGGCCGTGCTGCTCGTGCTCGTGATGACCACGCTGCTCGTCGTCGGCATCAAGGAGTCGGCCAAGCTCAACAACCTGATCGTGTACGTGAAGGTCGGCATCGTCCTCCTCGTGATCGGCTTCGGCTTCTTCTACGTGGACGCCGCCAACTGGAGCCCGTTCATCCCGGCGCAGCTCTCGGACGAGGCCGGCAACCTGATCAATGGCAAGTTCGGCTGGAGCGGCATCTTCGCCGGCGCCGGCGTGATCTTTTTCGCCTACATCGGCTTCGACGCCGTCTCCACCGCGGCGCAGGAAGCCAAGAACCCGCAGCGCGACCTGCCGATCGGCATCCTCGCGTCGCTGGCCGTCTGCACGCTGCTCTACATCCTGATGGCGCTGGTGATGACGGGAATGGTGCCGTATCCGCAGCTCGACGTCGCGGAGCCGGTGTATGTCGCGCTCGACGCCGCGGGTCCCTCGCTGGCCTGGCTCAAGTACCTCACCAACATCGGCGCCATCGCCGGCCTCGCCTCCGTGGTGCTCGTGATGCTGATGGGCCAGCCGCGCATCTTCTACGCGATGAGCCGCGACGGCCTGCTGCCGCCGATCTTCGGCAAGGTGCACCCGAAGTACAAGACGCCCTGGCTCGCGACGATCATCACGGGCATCTTCGCCTCGATCTTCGCCGGTCTCTTCCCGATCGGCATCCTCGGGCACCTCGTCTCCATCGGCACGCTGTTCGCGTTTATGATCGTCTGCGCGGGCATCCTCCTGCTGCGCTACAAGCGGCCCGAGCTCGAGCGTCCCTTCCGCACGCCGCTGGTGCCCTTTGTCCCGCTGGGCGGCATCATCGTCTGCGGCTACCTGATGTACTCGCTGCCGCCGGACACCTGGCTGCGCCTCGCGGTCTGGATGGCGCTGGGCCTCGCGATCTACTTCCTGTACGGGCGTCGCCACTCCAAGCTCGCGCAGGCGGAGCACCGACCCTGAGTCACGAACTGCACGACCTGTTGGCCGTTCCGGCCGCGAGGCGCGAGGCAATCGCGCGCCTCGCGGCCGAGCTGCGCCCGGGGATGACCGTCGCGCTGTCGACGCACATCAACGCCGACGGCGACGGCTGCGGATCGCAGACCGCGCTGGCGCGGCTCCTCGGGCAGATGGGCGTGCGGAGCTTCATCGTGAATCCCACGCCCTGGCCGGAGCTGTTCCGCTGGCTCCTCGCCGACGACGTGGAGGACCGCACGCCGCTGGGCGCCAAGGCGCTGGCCGGCGTGGACCGGGTGATCGTCCTCGACATCAGCGACCTCGGCCGCCTGGGCAACCTGGCCGAGGCGGTACGCGCGATGCCGCAGGACGCGCTGGTCATCGACCATCACCTGCCCGGCGCCGAGCCCCCGGGCAAGACGATGCTGAGCGACACCGCCGCCTGCGCCACGGCGGAGCTCGTCTACGACTTTGCCCGCGAACGGGGCCTGACCATCAGCACGCCGATCGCCAAGTCGCTGTACACCGCGCTGGTGACCGACACCGGCGGCTTCCGCTTCGGCAACACCTCGCCGCGCTGCCTGGCCGTCGCCGCCGACCTGCTCACGGCCGGCGTGGACCCGGAGCAGATGTACGCCCGCATCTATGGAAGCGTCCCGCTGGGCCGCCTGCAGCTGCTGCGGGAGGCGCTCGACACACTGCAGACGGACTTCGCGCACGGCATCGCCTGGGTGCGCATCGCGGCGGGCGCCTTGGAGCGGCACGGCGTCGCCTCCGAGGACCTCGACGGCATCTCGGAGTACCCGCGCAGCGTGGCCGGCATCCGCCTGGCGCTGCTCTTCCGTGACCTAGGCCACGGCAAGGTGAAGGTCTCCTTCCGTAGCGTGGCGGGTGTCAACGTGAACGTCCTGGCCAAGCGCTTCGGCGGGGGTGGGCACGCTCGGGCTTCGGGTGCCCTGATCGCCGGCACGCCGGATGACGTGGAGTCCCGGGTGATTGGTGAGGCCCGTCACCTCCTGGAGACTGGCGCGCTGGCCGACTGAGCGTCACACTGTGATGTATTGACTGGCGGGTAGCGCCGGTCGTCCTAGATACTGGACCATCCAGGAGTGTGCAGTGGCCCGAATCCGTCCCATCGTGACAGCCGTGCGCAGCCGGCGCGCGTTCACGCTCATCGAACTGTTGATCGTGGTCGTGATCATCGGTGCGCTGCTGTCTGTCGCGGTGCCGAACATCGGTCGACAGATCAACACGGACCGCGCCAAGCGCTCGGCGGCCGTGGTTGCCGGTATGCTCGATGAAGCCAGCCAGCTGGCCGCCCGCCGGCGCAGCCCGGTGACCGTCTCGCTGACCAGCGGCTCGTTGGTCATCCGCGACCGCGCGACCAACGCCGTGCTCAAGCAGCGCGCCTTCGCGGGGAACGACCTGCGGGCGACGCTGACGCTGACCCCGAGCGCGGGCATCACGATCTTCCCGAACGGTCGGGCGAACTCGGCCCTCAGGGTCACGGTCAGCGGCGGCACGACCACGGCCTCGGTCACGCGCACGGCCACCGGCATCCTGCGGAGGAACTGATGCGCAACCGATCCGGCGTCTCGCTCATCGAAGTGCTGGTCGCGCTGGTCCTCTTCGGCGTCATCGCCACCGTGCACACCGTGGCGACGCTGCGCTACGGCGTGCGGCAGCGCATCACGGCGCTGGGGACCGCGCGCGCCGCGGCCGTGGCGCAGGCCATCGACCTCTATTCGTCGATGCCGCGCGGGAGCGTCGCGACCAACACCGGCTGCACGACGATCACCGACTTCCCGAACTTCACGTTCACGCGCTGCGTCAGCGTCACGGCGGTCAACACCGCGCTCTCGCGGATCCGAATCATCATTACGCCGGCGAACGCCAGCCTGCGTCCGGACACGATCACCGTCGATCGCGTGACGGCCAACACCACGCCTCCCTTCTCCTGATGCGCCGCCGCGGCCTCTCCCTCGTCGAAGTGCTGATCGCCATCGTGCTCCTGGGCATCGTCGGCGCAGGCATCACGCGGATGCTCAATTCGCAGCTGCGCTTCTTCGCGCGCGGCACGAATGCCCGCGACGCGCGCGCCGTCTCGCGCAGCGCGCTCAACCTCACGCGCTCCGAGCTGCGGATGGTCGAGCCGCGGGGCATCGTGGCGGCCTCGCGCGATTCGCTGACGCTCCGCCTCCCCTACCTGATGGGGCTCAACTGCTCGCTCAGCACCGGCACCTTCGTGGCGGCCGACTCCCTGACCTACGCGCAGGCGCAGTACGGCGGCTACGCGTATCGCGACACGACGGCAGGCGCGACCTACACCTACGTGACGGCCACGACACCGCCCACCAGCGGCGCCCCGGGCAGCTGCTCCTCGCTGGGCCTCACCCCCATCCCCGATGGGCAGGTGTTGACGCTGACACCCGCCATCCCCGTCACGCTCTCGACCAGCGCCCCGCTGTTCCTCTGGCAGACCGTGACGTATCGCTTCGCCGCCTCGACGCTCGTCCCCGGCCGCTTCGCGCTCTGGCGCCAGGCGGGCTCCGCGACGGCGGAGGAGGTCGCCGTACCGCTCGACACGGCGTCGCGCTTCAACTTCTACACGACCGGCACCACGTCGTCGACGACGGTGCCCAGCCCGCTCAACACGATGCGGGGCGTCGAGATCGTCTTGGTTGGCGAGAGTGAGCGGACCTCGCCGGGAAAGACCGCGCCGGAAGAATCGCTGCAGCGGCTTTCCATCTTCTTCCGCAACGCGGTGCAGTGACTATGCAGAGTCTCCATTTCGTGCCACGCCGGGGCTTCGCGCTCCCCGTGGTCATCCTCGCGATGTTCCTGTTGGTGGGCGCCCTCGCCGGCGGCTTCGCGATGATTCGCGGCGAGCGGGCGGCCAACGACGCCACCGTGCAACAGCAGGCGGCGCAGGCCTTGGCCGAGACGGGCCTCCAGCAGGGCTACCAGAACCGCGTCGGCCTCGGGCTCCCCGCGTTGCCCACCGGCACCGACTCGGCGCGCGTGCAGCTCGCCGGCGGCTATGCCGACGTGATCACGACGCGGCTCCGCGCGCCCGTGGGCACCACGGTGCCGGGGCTCTACTACATCCGCTCGCGAGGCGTCCGCACGCGGACGGGCAGCGCGGGATCGGGGAACGCCGTGGCCTTCGCCACGGGCTTCGCCACCTGGAAGGCGGTGAACCTGACCATCCAGTCCTCCCTCACCTCGGCCAACGGCATCAACAAGTCGGGTAACTCGGGCGAGATCTCGGGCGTCGACAACTGTCCGTCGGGGAGCGGCGGCGGCCAGCCCACGCTCCCCGCCGTGGCCGTTCCGTCGAATCCGGGCTACACGGGTCACACCGATCCACTGGTGGGCAATCCGCAGATCAAGACCATCGGATCGACGCCCCAGCAGGCGGCGGCGGCGATCCCGATCGACTGGGAAGAGATCGTCTACAACAACGCCGTCAGCGCCGACATCTACGTCGAGGCGAACGGCACGGGCTTCCCGACCCAGGCGCAGTTCGACGCCGACACGAACTGGTTCCCGACGATCATCGTGCGAAACGGGCCGGATCCCGACGTCACCTTCGTGATCGAAGGCTTCGGGCGCGGCACGCTCATCGTGTTCGGCTCCGTGTGGCTCAAGGGTAACACCGGCGGCTGGGACGGCATCATCCTGGCCGGCGGCCGGCTCACGAGCTCCGGCGGTAACCAGGTGCGCGGCGCCACGATCACGGGCCTGAACGTCCAACTCGGCTTCAACGTCGGCAAGAACGACGTGACCGAGCTCTCGGGCACCAAGAAGTTCCTGTACAACTCCTGCTATGTGGCCAAGTCGCTGCAGAACTTCAGCTCCGGCGGCCTCCGCGCCTACGAGAACAGCTGGGCGAACAGCTTCCCGTCGTACTGATCGCGCTTTGAGATGGGACCCCGAGGGCCTATCGTTCATAGAGAACGATAGGCCCTCTGGATTATCCCGCCCCAAATGACCGATACCCTGCAGGCCCGCCTCGCCGAGGCGCTGGCCCCGATCGCCAATCCCCGCACCGGCGCGTCGCTGTACCAGACGCAGCAGGTGCGCGACATCGCCGCCACGCGCGACGGCAAGGTGCGCCTCACGCTGCTCCTCGCCGCGCAGGACGACCCCACGCTGGCCCGCCAGGTCCGCCAGGCCCTCGAGAAGGTCGAGGGGGTCACCGAGGTCCGCGTGGACGTCAAGGATGCCGCTGAGCCGCCCGCAGAGGCCAACTACGCGCCTCCCAAGACCGAGGCCAAGGCCCGCGCCCTCCCCGTGATGGGCGAGGCGCCGCAGCGCGCCCCGCAGACGCCGCAGCCGGTGAGCTATCCGCAGCTCGGCCGCATCATCGCGGTGTCGTCGGGCAAGGGCGGCGTGGGCAAGAGCACCGTCACCACCAACTTGGCGATCTCTTTGGCCAAACTGGGGTATCACGTAGGGTTGATGGACGCCGACATCTACGGCCCCAACATCCCGCGGATGATGGGCGTGGACGAGGCGCCGCCGGTGGTGGACGACAAGATCCAGCCGCTCGTGGCGCACGGCGTGAAGGTCATCTCGCTCGGCTTCCTCATCGAGCGCGACCAGCCGGCCATCTGGCGCGGCCCCATCGTGATGAAGATCATCACCCAGTTCCTCAAGGACGTGAACTGGGGCCGGCTGGACTTCCTGCTCGTCGATATGCCCCCGGGCACGGGCGACGCGCAGCTCTCGCTGGTGCAGGCCACGCAGGTGGCGGGCGCCGTGATCGTGACGACGCCGCAGGAAGTGGCCGTGGGCGATGCGCTCCGCGGCGCGAAGATGTTCCAGCGCGTCGGCGTGCCGGTGCTGGGCGTCGTCGAGAATATGAGCTACTTCGAATCCCCCGAGACGGGGAAGCCGATGGCCATCTTCGGCACGGGTGGCGGCAAGCGCCTGGCCGACGAACTCGAAGTGCCCCTCCTCGGGGAAGTGCCGCTGTATCCGCCGGTGCTCGAAGGTGCGGATCGCGGTGCGCCGATCGTCGTGAGTGGCCCGACCTCCACGGCCGCCAAGAAGCTGAACGACGTGGCCGGAAAGATCATCGCCGCAATGGGGGTGGGCGCTCCGGCCTGACCCTCAACCCGGAGCTGGGATGGACGAACGGATCCGCGTCGCCACGCTGCAGTACCACATCCGCCAGGTCGAGACCTTCGACCAGTTCGCCGCGCAGGTGCGCGGCCTCGTCGAGACGGCGGCCGACTACAAGTGCAAGCTCGTACTCTTCCCGGAGTACTTCACGCTGCAGTTGCTCACGCTGGGCGACGTGCGCGCCGACATCCGGCAGCAGGTGCGTCGCCTCGCGGGCTTCGTGGACCGCTACGTCGAGCTCTTCCGCGAGCTGAGCAGCAAGCACCGGCTCTACATCTGCGCCGGCACGATCCCCGTCGCGGAGGGCGAGGAGA
>VFQM010001375.1_pt1 | contig 21545 bp, 14 predicted proteins | sample 3512391 | NCBI WGS metagenome assembly VFQM01 (sample SAMN10412369, study PRJNA504923) | tailings metagenome | isolation source: Replicate 1 from Balatoc abandoned mine | place: Philippines | reverse complement strand
GAGAAGTCAAAGAGCACCCGTTGCGCTAGTGCACGCGGTCCGCCGCCACCCGATCCAATCAAGAGTGCACCTCCGGCGACTTTCGGTACCTCCCTCGCCCTGACCCCACTCCTTGTGCTGACGACAATGGAAGTAAACGGGTGAATTTCGCGGAGTTCGGCGTTTAGAACTACTGGCTCGCCGACGTGTGACTGAGGGCGCCCAAAACCCGATACCGCTACCTCCGAAGCTGAGCACACGAACGCAAACGGCTGGTCGTCGGTCGCTGGACGAAAGCTCCGCACGAAACTGCCTTGCGTTGAGAAAACTGAAGCCTGAGAGAGCGCCGGATCCCACACGAAGAGGGAGTCTGCTCCGCATCTACGAAGCGCGATCGCAGCGCGAAATTCGCCGGGGCCAGATCCCCGCCTGCCAATTCTCGTTGCTCGCCTCGTTGCTGAATCGACGAGAAAGACGGAGACCGAAGGCGCGTCGAGTATCGCGACGCCGCCTCCAGCAAGCAGCGCGGCATCGGTGATATCCGCGACAACGTCAGCAGAAAGTATTTCGGTCAGCGAAACCTGCCATTCCGGCCTGTCGCCGACTACGATGCGGCGCTGCGCCTCCGCATTGCGTGGCGACCACATCAAGGCGACCGCGCCAATAAGCGCGTACAATCGCGTATTGATCGGAGAGTTCATCATTGAGCGTTTCGTAGATGCAGTCTTCGCGAGTCGTCGAGGAATACTAGGAACTACGTGGCCAACTGACAAACGCCGGTACAGTCAAAGAAATCGAGACATCCGCAGCCACTGGAGGTAGTGCTGCAGGGCGGAGAGGTCTGGATGCAATACACATTGATGCTGGTGCAGTCGCAGCCGGAGCCTGCTGCGCAAGAGCAGTTGCCGCTGGTCGCGGCCGGACTCACGATTTTGAGTCGAACGAGCGCTGCCTTGAGGTCGCCCGTTCGGCTGTCGGTCTGTGCATCGGGTGCGCGCGTCGCGACCTTCGGACCGGAGAGCCCAGCAAACACAATGGCACGCGATTCCTGGTCGAAGAGTTCGCTCGCGCGCGCGCAAAGGGCTAGCGCACGCGCTCGTCGCTGCGACTCCGTCGCTGTATCATCGAAGTACACGTCGAGATTCGAAATGGTGGTCAAGACAAAGTCGCGTTGACTCGGCGTTAGGCCGGTCGTGAGCCGAGCCGCCACCTCTCGCTGGGTCGCGGAGCGATTCTCGGGGTGTACCGTGAAAGATTCTAGGTGCTCGCGCCAGAGCTCACGCTTGGCCTCAATCGGGAGGTGCCTCACGACCACGCGACGCACCCGCACGGGATGAGCAAGCAATTCACGGAGCGTCTTAGGGAGCTTCTCGGTATCCTGCGCGGCCCAAGCATCAAGTTCGAGATCCGGGTTGACTGGTTCAAACGGTGCGAATCCCATTACAAGCGCAGCTACAACAACTGGAGTCAACAAGAGGGCCGGGCGAAACAATCGTTTGTCAAGCATCGAGATCTCCATCGTCGGTGTGAGGACTGGCTCGGCTCGCAGCATCGATTGCGCAATTCTTACCCCCCCCCCTCGTTTGTCAATAATCACGGCGCCGAAACGGCCTAGGGCGAGCAACCGTTTCTCACCACGAAGGCACGAAGGCACGAAGGCACGAAGACACGAAAGAAGCCGATCTTCCGCAGGGCCCGTGAACTCTGGGACGACACCGTCTTGGGTTCGCGGGCCTTTCGCGTCGCGGCTAGGTCCTTCGCGTCTTCGTGCCTTCGTGGTGAATGCCGTTCCAAGCCCCGGCACAAAGTCGGGCGTCGTCCCGTAGTATTCGGTATGCGCACACTTCTCGTGGTTTCCCTGCTCGCGGCGCTGCCGCTGAGTGCCCAGCAACCCCGCGCCGCGCGGCCGCTGCCGGCGCACAACGCCGAGATCGAGGAGCCGTGGAGCGGCCCGCTGCAGCTGGTGGAGCTGCGCAACGGCGACGTGGTCGTGCACGATTCGCGCGAGAAGCGCCTGGCGGTGGTGAACTTCGCCTCGCAGGAGCAGCGCGAGGTGGCGCGCGAGGGCAGCGGACCGGTGGAGTTCCGCAGCGTGATCGGGATGTGGCGCGGAGCGGGTGATTCGATCCTCGTGATGGACCTGATCCAGCAACGCGTGCTGATCCTCGACCCGGCGGGCCGTGCGCGGCGCACTCAGCCGATGGCCGGGGCGGGCGATCCGATGGCGCTGATGCGCGCGCCGATGACCCGCGCCGTGGATGCGCAGGGGCGCTGGTACGGCGAAGGCCGGGATATGCAGTTCGAGGGCGGGCGCCTGACGTTCGGCGACTCGGTGGTCGTGGTGCGCACGGACCCGCTCACGCAGAAACCGGACTCGCTCATCAAGTTCTACAACATCGTGCGCGCGCCGCAGATGTCGCCGCAGGTGATGCGGATGATGGTGCCGGGCTACCCCAAGTACGACATCTGGGGCGTGTATCCCGACGGCCGCGTGATGTTGCTGCGCGCCGAGGGCTACGTGCCGGAGATTGTGCTGCCGAACGGCCAGCGGCGTCGTGCGGCGGCGCTGCCGTATCTGCGACTGCCCGTCACCGAGGCGGACAAGAAGTTGATGATGGACTCCGTGCAGAAGGCGCTGAACGAAGGACTGCGGCAGGCCGCCGGAATGGCGCCGGCCAATGCGCAGATGCCGCGCTTCGAGCTCGTGCCGCCCGAACCCTGGCAGACGGAGAAGCCGCCGTTCACCGGCGACCGCGTGTTGGTGGATCCGCGCGGGCGCGCCTGGGTGCCGGTGATCGATCGCACGCCGGGACAGCGCTACGACCTGCTCAACGCTGAGGGCGCGATCGTTGACGCGATCAAGCTGCCGCCGCGCACCCAGCTGCTCGGCTTCGGCGCGCAGGCGATGTATACGGCCCGCTGGGACGAAGACGACCTGATGTACATCCGGCGGCATCCGCTGCCGTGAGGACTTTCGCGGCGCGCGTGCGGGCAGCCGTGTGTGTTGCGGGGATCGTCGGCTGCGCGCGCGAGCCGGTGGTCGACGTTCCGGTCGCGGAGCCGATCGGCGCGGTCATCGACGAGTTCCCCGAGCCGTTCACGGGTCCCATCCGGATGGTGGAGCTGCGCGACGGCCGTCTGCTGTTGATGGACACGCGCGAGAGCCGCTTGCTGCGGCTCGACTTCGCGACGGGCGGCGTGGACAGCGTCTCGCGCTCGGGCGACGGCCCGCTCGAGTTTCGGCAGTCGCTGTTCCGCTTGGCGCTCGCGCCGGGTGACAGCGTCTGGGGCTACGACCTGCGGCGGCGTCGCATCTTGGTGTTCAGCCCTGACGGCGAACCGCTGCGCGGATTCTCGACGATCGCCGCGGACGCAGACCGCGAGGTCACGATGAACGCGCCGTGGATGATCGGCGTGGACAGTGCCGGCCGATGGTTGGGCTACAGTCTGCAACTCCTCGACCGACCGCCGATGATCGAGCCCGGCTATCTGGTCCTCCGCGTAGATCCGCGCAGTGGACGGCAGGACAGCATCACGAGGCTTGCGCGGCCAAGCAATCAGCGGACCGAGGTAGGCTCGCAGGTGGTGACGAACTTCGAGGATCGCGACGCCTGGGCGCCGCTGCCGGACGGGCGGGCGCTGGTGGTGCGCGGCGCGGAGTATGTCGTCGAACTGCATCATCCGGATGGCCGCGTGGACACGGCGGGTCGCGTTGCGCATCGCCGCGTGCCGTTGACGCGCGCCGACGCGGAGCGGGTGCGCGACTCCACCGCGAAGCAAATCGGCGCCCTGGTCGCGGCGACGATGGCGAATATTCCTCAACTCAAGGACGCGCCGCCTCCGCCGACGCACGTACTGCCGGATCCGCTGCCGACGCAGTGGCCGCTGCTGGTGGAGCCGGAGATCGCCGTGGACCACCAAGCGCGGGCCTGGGTGCAGGTGCGCACGCAGCCGTTTGATAGCGGGCCGACGCGCTTTGACGTGCTCGACCGCGACGGACGCTTCGTGCGCGCGGTGGAGTTGCCGGCGGGCGAGCTGCTCGTGGGGTTCGGGCGCGCGCATCTGTTCGCGGCGCGGCGCGACGATGACGGTCTGCTATGGCTACGACGCTACGCGCTGCCGTAGTCGCGGCGTGCGGCATTGTCGCGTTGGCCTGCGCCGAGGCGCGCGGCCCGAGCGTCACGCCGAACATCGAAGCGCTCGCCGCGCCGGTGGACAGCCTGCGTCGCAGCTTCACGGCGCCAAGCTCCGTACACGAGACGCAATCTGGACTCGTCGTGCTCAACGACCTCGCCGAGGAGATGCTGCTACGCGAGCGCATCGCGGGCGACACGCTGGTGCCGGTGACGACGCGCGGCCAAGGGCCGCTCGAGGTGCGGATGGTCCAGCGCATCCATCGCGGGCCCGGCGATTCTCTCTGGGTGATGGATCTGCCCGGCAACAAGGTCATCGTGCTCGATCACGAGGGCCGTCCGGTGCGTGAGATGCGCAGTCCGTTCGCGCCGTCCGTCGTTGCCGCGACCGGCGGCGGCGGGCTTCGCGCAATCTCCACCGCGGGTGACTGGTACGTGGGCGAGCGCAGGATGCGCTTCACGCCGACCTTCGAGGCGGACGATTCAATGTCGGTGGTGCGCTGGCGACAACGCGACGGCAAGCGTGACACACTGGCGCGCATCGCGGTGCGGCCGATCAACTTCACCTCGCGTGGCACGCCACCGACCATCGATGCCTTCACGCCGATTGACGCCTGGGGCGTGTTCCGCGACGGCCGCGTGATCGTCGTGCGGCCGGACTATTCCATCGAGCTCATCGACGCCGATGGCCGCGTGACACGCGCCGGGCGTGGGCCGGCCGAGCCGCTGCCGCTCACGCGCTCGGATGCCGAGCTGACGCGCGACTCGCTGGCCCGCCAGCGGGCGGAGACGCTGCGGATGATGCCCGGGAATCCGATGGGCGGTCAGGCGGGCGGGACGCGGGGTGGACGACCGGCGGCCGTGCTGCCCAATCCGCGGCCGGCGCATTGGCCGCTGGTACGCAGCGATGTGATCGCGGTAGACCGGCAGGATCGCGCGTGGGTGAGGGTGCGTACAGCGCCCCGCGACACTGGTTCGAGTCGCTACGACCTGTTCGACCGCGACGGGCGGTACCTGAGATCCGTGACGGTGGAGTTCGGGGGTGGAGTGGTCGGGTTCGGGCGCGAGTTCGTGTACGTGCGATGGCCTGACGCCGACGGGCTGAGCTGGGTAAAGCGACACCCGCTCCCCTAGGAGCGCGTCGAGCATTTCAGCGCTTCGCCACCGCGGCGCGTACCTCGGCTGTCCCTTTTCCCCACGAGGTACGTCCTGATGCACAGGTTCGCCCGCGCCGGACGGTTGCTCGCGATGACGGCTCTCGCCGCCACGCTGGCCCCGCCCCTCTCACTCGGCGCACAGGGAGACCGACCGGTCCCCGCCACGTATGCCATCACGAATGCCCGGCTGGTGACCGTCTCCGGTGCTGCGATCGACCGCGGCACTATCGTCGTGCGCGACGGCTTGATCGTCGCCATCGGCGCCAACGTCAGCGTGCCGGCGGATGCGCGCGTGATCGATGGCACGGGCCACACGGTCTATCCGGGCCTGATCGACGCGTACTCCACGCTGGGTCTCCGTACGGCGGCGCCCGCACAGGGCGGCGGCTTCGGGGGCGGCGGCTTTGGCCAGCCGGCGCCGCAGCGCCCGGCCGGTGCACCGAACTCCACGATGCCGATCGGCCTGCAGCCGGAGATCCGCGCGGTGGACCAGCTCGTGGACGACTTCGACTTCGCCCCGGCGCACGCGGCGGGCATCACGGCCGCGCTGACGGCTCCGGCAGGACGCACCTACGAAGGCCAGAGCGTGGTCATCAACCTCGGCGGCCGCGATTTCTCCACGATGGCGGTGAAGACGCCGGTCGCGCTGCACGTGGGCTTCCAAGGCATCGGCGGCGGCCGGTATCCGGGCTCGCTGCTCGGCGTGTTCGCGGCGCTGCGGCAGTCGTTGCTCGATGCGCAGCGGTATCGCGCGCAGCAGCAGGCCTACGCGCGCAATCCGCGCGGGATGCAGCGGCCGGCCTTCGACCCCTCGCTCGATGCCCTGCAGCCGGTAATCGCCGGCACGCTGCCGGTGGTATTCCGCGCCTCGACGCAGCGCGAGATCGAGCGCGCGCTGGATATGACGAAGGAGTTCTCGCTCAAGGCGATCATCGCGGGCGGCAGCGAGGCGTACAAGGTGGCGGACCGCCTCAAGGCGGAAAACGTGCCGGTGCTGCTCTCGCTGAACTTCCCGCGTCGCACGGCAGCGCCGGCGGCGGACGCCGAGCCGGAACCGCTCTCGTTGCTGCGCGCACGCGTGCAGGCGCCGAAGACGCCGAGTGAGCTGCAGCGCGCCGGCGTACGCTTCGCCTTCCAGGCGGGCGGCGCGGCCTACACGGAGTTCCTGCCGAACCTGCGCCGCGCGGTGGCAGGCGGTCTTGCCGCCGACGCGGCGCTGCGCGCCGTGACGCTTGGCTCGGCCGAGTTGCTGGGCGTGAACGATCGCCTGGGCTCGCTGGAGGTGGGCAAGATCGCGAACCTCACGGTTGCCAACGGCGACCTGATGGCGAACGAGACGCGCGTGACCCACGTGTTCGTGGACGGCCGCCCGACGGTGATTCCGGCGCCGACGGTGGCGCAGGGCGGGGCTGGTCGCGGTCCCGGCGGGGCCGGTGGCCCGGCTGGGCAGCGTCCGCCGCTCGAGGGGCAGTGGGCGCTCGAAGTGGAGCTCGAGGGCGTGGCGCAGCAGGCGACGCTGACGATCCGCGCGCTGGACGATCGCTTGGTCGGCAAGCTCGAGGGCGACTTCGGCTCGAACGACGTGCCGGCGATCGTGCAGCTCGAGGACGGACAGATCGCGTTCAACACCTTGTTGACGCTCAAGGAGACCTCGGAGGAGGCCTGGTTCCGCGGACGGCTCGCGAACGGCGTCTTCTCCGGCTCCGTCGAGATCATCGGCCACGCGGCCGGGCGCTTCGCGGCGCTGAAGTCGCAGGCCACCACTTCGCAGGAGCGCTGACCAATGACGACGCTGACTTCGATGAAGCGCGGCGCGCTGGCTGCGCTCGCGTTGCTGATGGCGGTTGCGCCGGCGCTGGACGCGCAGGCGCGGCCGGCGGCCTCGCGCACGATGCATATCAAGAACGCCACCGTGCTCACGGTGACGCGCGGCACGCTGCAGAACACCGACGTGCTGATCCGCGACGGCAAGATCGCGCAGATCGGCCAGAACCTCGCGACGCCGGCGGGCGCCGAGGTGTACGACGCGACGGGCAAGTACGTGATGCCCGGCATCATCGATCCGCACTCGCATATGATGGCGGACGCGATCAACGAGGGCTCGCTCTCGGTGACGTCGATGGTGCGCATTATGGACGTGCTGAACCCGACCGCGCCGAACGTGTATCGCGCGCTGGCCGGTGGCGTGACGATGATCAACATCCTCCACGGCTCGGCGAACACCATCGGCGGGCAGAACGCGACGGTGAAGCTGAAGTGGGGGCGCACGACGGGCGAGATGCTGGTGGCCGATGCGCCGCCGGGCATCAAGTTCGCGCTGGGCGAGAACGTGACGCGCAAGAGCTCGAACGTGCAGGCGGGCCAGCAGCGCCGGTACCCGTTCACGCGAATGGGCCAGGAAGAGGTGCTGCGCGATGCCTTCGCGCGGGCGCGGGCCTACAAGGCGGAGTGGGACGCGTATCGCACGGCGACGTCGCGGCTGGCGCGCGGCGCGCAGGCGCCGGTGCCGCCGCGGCGTGACCTTGAGCTCGAGCCGCTGGTGGAGGTGCTCGAGGGCAAGCGCTTCGTGCACGCGCACACCTACCGGGCCGACGAGACGATGATGCTGCTCGAGCTCGCGAACGAGTTCGGCTTCAAGATCCGCTCGCTGCAGCACGCGCTCGAGGCCTACAAGATCGCGCCGGAGATCAAGCGCTACGGCGCGTCGATGAGCACCTTCGCCGACAGCTGGGGCTACAAGATCGAAGCCTACGACGCGATCCCGTACAACGTGGCCATCACGGTGCGCAACGGCGTGATCTCGACGATCAACTCCGACTCGGACGAGCGCATCCGCCGGCTGAACATCGACGCCGCGAAGATGATGCGCTACGGCGGCATCAGCGAGGACGAGGCCCTGGCGACGATCACGATCAACGGCGCCTGGCAGCTGGGCCTGGAGAACCGCACGGGCAGCATCGAGGTGGGCAAGGACGCCGACATCGGCATCTGGAATGCGCATCCGTTCTCGGTGTACGCGCGCGTGGAGCGGACGATCATCGATGGCGAGGTGTTCTTCGACCGCGAGAAGGATCTCGAGCTGCGGCGCGCGCTGCAGGCCGAGCGCGCGACGCTGGAGCAGGCTGAACCGAACCAGGCGCCGGCCCGTGCGGGTCAGCGCGGTGGAAACGGAGGGAACCGCTAATGCGGAGCAACCATATGAACGCGATCGTGCCGGGTCGGGCGACGGCCGTACGGCGCTGGATGCTGGGCGCCCTGTTGCTGGCGCTGCCGGCGGTGGCGGGCGCGCAGTTGGGTTCACCGAACCCCGCGCCGGGTGAGCAGGGCACGTTCGTCATCCAGAACGCGCGCATCGTGCCCGTGGTGGGCGCGACGATCGAGCGCGGGTCGCTGGTGATCAGCGGCGGGAAGATCGCCGCGATCGGGGCGAGCGTCAGCGCACCGGCCGGTGCGCAGGTGATCGACGGCACGGGCCTCAGCGTGTACCCGGGAATGATGGACGCCGGGACGGCGATGGGCTTGATCGAGATCCCGCAGGGCGCGACGCCGACGGTGGACAACGCGGAAGTGGGCTCGTTCAACCCGAACGCCATCGCCTACTACGCGATGAACCCGCACTCGGCGCACATCGGCGTGAGCCGCGTGGTGGGCGTGACGCACGTGCTCTCGCGGCCGACGAGCGGCGTGGTCGCCGGGCAGGGCACGCTGGCGAACCTCGCGGGCTGGACGCCGGCGGCGATGACGATCCGTCAGCGCGCCGCGCTGGTGATCTCGCTGCCGCGCGCCGGTGGCGGCGGCTTCGGCTTCGCGGCGCAGTTCGGGGGCGGCGGCAACAACGCCAACGCGCAGCGCACGCGCGAGGCGCAGCTGGATTCGCTGCGCACGATGCTCGAGGACGCCCGGGCCTACGACAAGGCCGTGACGGCCGCCGCGGCGGGCAACGCGCCGGCCGTGGCGCCCAACGTTCGGCTGGCGGCGCTCGTACCATATGTGAAGGGCGAGCTGCCGGTGGTCTTCGATGCCGATACGCGCGCGGACATCCGCGCGGCGATCGAGTTCGCGGAACGCGAGGGGCTCAAGCCGATCATCCAGGGCGGGCGCGAAGCCTACCTGATGGGCGATCTGCTGAAGTCCAAGAACGTGCCGGTGATCTACACGCGGTTGCGCCAGTTGCCGGGGCGTGAGGACGATCCCTTCGACCTCAACTACACGGCGCCGGCGGCGATGCAGGCGGTGGGCATCACGTTCGCGATCTCCACGGGCGATGACGGTCCGGAAGTGCGCGACCTGCCGAGCATCGCGGGAATGGCGGCCGCGTACGGGCTGAGCAAGGAGGATGCGCTGCGGTCGGTGACGATCTGGCCGGCGCGGATCTTCGGGTTGGACAGCCAGATGGGTTCGCTGGAAGTCGGCAAGGTAGCGAACGTCGTCGTGACGACCGGGGACATCCTCGAGGCGCGGACGGACGTGAAGCACCTGTTCATCGATGGGCGTCTGGTGCCGTTGGATTCGCGGCACACCGTGCTGTTCGAGACCCACAAGGCACGGCGGTAGGCGCAACGGAAGGGTGGGACGCCGGAAGCGTGGGGCTTCCGGGAAACCCTCGCGGCGGCCGGTGGTGACAGATTTCTTGTCCCGCCGGCCGTCGTGCGTTCAGGCGGGCGCAACCCCGATTCCTAGAGTCCGAGCAATGCAGATTCGACTGATTCCCGCGGCGCTGCTGGTCTGTGCGGCGCCAGTGTTGGCCCAGCAGGGGCCCCGTACGCTTCCGGCCGCGCAGGCCGAGTTCGAGGAGCCGTTCAGCCAGGTGGGCGTGGGCTCGGTGCGCGAGCTGCGCGACGGCCGCGTGATCGTGGCCGACCCGCGCGACAAGGTCGTGAGCGTGATCGATTTCCGCAGCGGCTCGGCGGCGACGATCGGCCGCGAGGGCAGTGGGCCGCAGGAGTTCGGGATGCCGATGCGTCTGTATGCGGCGCCGGGCGACACGACCTTCGTGTTCGATCCGCTCAACTCGCGCTACCTGATCATCGGCCCGGATGCCAAGCCGATCAACACGTTCCGGCTCGACGCCGAACCGACGCAGCGTCCGGCCACGCCGCCGGCGGGCGGACAGGCGCGGGGCGGGGCCGGTGGGGGCGGGCCGCAGATCATCGGTGGATTGGGGCTGACGGCGCGCGCGACGGACGCGCGCGGACGGCTCTACGGCGAAGGCAGCGCGCTGGTAATCGGCGAGGATGGGCGTCCGCAGTCGGCGGATTCCGTACCGCTGCTGCGCTTTGACCGCGCGACGCGGCGCACGGACACGCTGGCCTACATCAAGCTGCCGAAGTCGAACACGCAGGTGAGCGGTGGCCAGGGCAATATGCGCGTGATGGTCGGCGGGGCGAACCCGCTGCTGCCGCGCGACGAATGGGCGGTGTTCCCGGATGGGCGCGTGGCGATCGCGCGCGCGGCGACGTATCACATCGACTTCATCCAGCCCGATGGCACGAAGCGTTCGGGCGCGCGCATCGCCTACACGCCGGTGCGGATGAACGCGGCGGAGATTCGCTACGAGGAGGGCCTGCGCAATGCGGCACGGGCCAACCAGCTGAGCATCTCGATGTCGAACGTCAACGGGCAGGTGTCGCGCACGGCGCAAATGGGCCCGGGCGCGAACGCGCCGCCGCTGGAGCCGCTGACGGATTGGCCGGAGGTGAAGCCGCCGTTCCGTTCGGGGATGGCCAGCGTGCTGGCGCGGCCCAACGGCGAGCTCTGGGTTCGGCGCGCGGAGAACGCGCAGGCCCGCGGCACGCTCTATGACGTGATCACGCCGCAGGGCACGGTGGCGTACCAGGTGCGCATCCCCGAGGGCGTGACGCTGGTGGGCTTCGGCAACAACACGATCTACACGACGCGGAAGGACGAGGACGATCTGGTGTATCTGCAGCGGCACGCGGCGGGGGAATTGCCGCTGCGCGGGAACTAGTACGGTTGGCGGAGGACGGAAGCCGCGAGGAGTGAGCTGAGGCGCGTTCGCGGGTGAGTAGGCGGGGGTGGGCCGAGTGGCTCGCCCCCGCTTTCATTAGGGTTTGGTTAGCTGTGTTGACGATTGCCTGCACGAGGCGCAAATAAGGGCGATGCGAAGCCTTCGGATGACGACGGCCGCGGCCGCGGTGGCGATGCTGACGGCTTGCGGTGGAGATGCGGCGCGCGGCGATGGCGTGACGCGCAGTGATTCGGCAGGCGTGCAGATCGTGACCTCGCCGGGCGAAGATCGGCCGTTGGCTTGGCAGTTCACGCGCGTGGGCGTGCTGCGCGATTCGGCGGGCGAGCCCTGGTACTTCACGCGCGTGCATCAGCGTGGGGCCGCCGTGCGCGCCGACGGCGAGATCTACCTGCTCGATGCCACGGAGCCGCCGGTGGAACGCTTCGGACCCGATGGCGCGTATCGCGGCGGCCTAGGCCGCAAGGGCGGCGGGCCGGGCGAGTTCCAGTTTCCGACCGCGGTGATGCTTGTGGGCGATACGCTCTACGTGCGCGACTTTATGAAGGGCGGCTATGTGCGCTTCGCGCCCGACGGCGCGCCGGTGGCCGACCGTCGCATCAGCGAATCGCTGGGCTTCGTGGCCGAGCTGCGCTACCATCGAGACGGCGTGTGGATGACGGGGTCGATACAGGATTCGGTCAACTCCGTGGTGGGCTTCTTCGCGGACACGCTGCGGGCGACGGCTTTGCATCGCGTGTCCACGCCGCGCGGGCGGGCGCTCCAGTTCTCTTGTGTGGGGATCAGCGGCTCGACGCCGATGTTCAGCCCGAACCTGCTGTGGGCCGCGTCCGGTGAGCGCGCGGCCGTGCACGCGCAGCCGGGCTACGAAATCTGGGTGTATCGCGGAGCGACGCTGGAGATGAGCCTGCGGCGAAACATCGCGGCGAGGGCTCCGACGATCGACGACGCAAAGGTGCTGTACCCTGACGGCTGGAAGGTGAGCTTCGGCGGCGCACGCGCCGACTGCGTGGTGCCCGTGGAAGAGGTGGTCGCACAGCAGGGTCTCGCCTCGGTGATGCCGCAGGTGCAGGATTTGCTCGTGCTGGCCGACGGCCGCGTCCTCGTGAAGCGCTCGCTGTTCGGGGCGGCCGAATCCATCATCGACGTGTTCGATGCCGACGGCGCCTATGCCGGCACGCTGCGCGGCACGCCGATGCCGCTGGCGATGCTGCCGAGCGGCGAATGGCTGATTCCCGAGAAGGACGAAGACACCGGCGGCATCGTGGTGGCGATCCATCGCGTGGAGCGTGGGTCGTGAGGCGCCGCGCTCTGATCGTTCCGCGTGCGGGGAGAAACGGCGTCGCCGTGCTGGCGTTGCTGCTGATGGCGGCTGCCGCCTGCGATCGCCAGCCCGCGCAGCAGGCCAACGTCGTGCGCACGGATTCCGCCGGCGTGCGCATCGTCACGAACACGGGGCCCGACACCACACTTGCTTGGCGCTTCGATACCGTCGGCGTGCTCACGGACTCGTTGGGCGAGCCTTGGTTGTTCACGAGCGTGCCGCCGCACTGGGTGCTGACGGATCGCGCAGGACGTACCTACGTGCTCGACCGCGAACCGGCCATCCGGCGCTTTGCGCGCGACGGCCGCTACGAGCGCAGCATCGGGCGCCGCGGCGCGGCGCCGGGCGAGATGGACTTTCCTGTCGCATTGCTGCAGCAGGGCGACTCGATCGCCGTGCACGAGGGCCAGCGCGACCAACTGGTGCGCTGGGGCCCGGATCTGGAGCCGATCGGCACGCAGCAGCTCACCGGCAACTTCCAGGGCGCGCGGAAGCTCGCGTTCCGCACGGGCGGCGTGTGGATCCAGCGCTATCGCTACGATTCCGCCTCGGCATACACAGAGCTCTACGGCGATACCAGCGCGACGGAGCCGATCTATCGGCTCGCCGAGCAGCCGCCGGTGATGATGCAGGCCTGTGGACTGCGCGTCGGGATGGCCTTCCCGAGGTTCTTCGCGCCGACCATCAACTGGCACAACGCCGGCGCGCGGATGCTCGCGAACCTCGGGCCATCCTACGACCTCAAGCTCTATGAAGGGCCGCGCTTGATCGCCGCGATTCGCCGTGACCTACCGCCGCGCGCGCCGGCGGTGGAGGATCTTGCCGCGACCTTCCCCGAGGGGCTCGTGATTCCGGCGGCGAGCGGGAACTGCACGATTCCCGTGGCGGAACTGATGGCGCGCGTCGGCGTGGCCGACACGATGCCCTTCGTGCACGGCCTCACGCTGCTCAGCGACGGCACGATGTGGGTGCAGCGCTCGGTGCGGAACCAGAAGCCGGTGGTGCTCGACGTCTTCGGGTCCGACGGGGCGTATCGTGGCACGCTGCGCGGCTTCCATCTGCCCGTGGGTCGCCTGCCCAACGGCGAGTTGCTCGTGCCGCTGGACGACGTGGACTCGGGCGGCCTGACCATCGCCCGGATTCGGGTGGTCCCGTGAGCGATTGCGCTGACACGGGCAACCAAGTGCTACCGTAGAGGGTCTAACGCAGGACACTTTCCCACGAACCACTCCCAAGATGTCGATGCGTCGTCCAATCGCTCTCCTCCTCGCCGCCACGACGATCGCGGCCTGCGACAAGCTCAAGTCGGCCGCCGGTGGCGATGCCACCGCGACGGCGGACTCGACCGCCGCTGCCACCGATTCCGGCGGCACGTCGGGCAGCGCATCGGTGTCCTTGCCGGTGGTCGTGGCGGACGTCGCCGACGGCGACCTCATCCTCTCCGTGAATACCACCGGGCAAGTGCGTTCCGAATCCGAGGGTCGCATTCGCAGCGAGGTCGCGGGGACGGTGGCCCGGGTGCTCGTGCGGCCCGGTGAGCGCGTACGCAGCGGGCAGCCCTTGGTGGAGCTCGACGCGCGGCCCTTCGAGATCGACTTGGCCGAGGCGGAAGTCGCGCTCAAGCAGGCTGAACAACAGTATCAGGACCTGTATCGCCCAGACTCCGCGGCCACGGGCGTGATGCCGACGCAGGTGCGGCTCGACGCCTTCGTGATCCGCTCGGGGCTCGCGGCGGCGCGCGTGCGCCTCGACCGCGCGAAGCTCGCGCGTGAGCGCTCGACCATCTACGCGCCGTTCAACGGCACGATCGATCGCATCACCACCGTCATCGGCGATCGCGTCAACGCCGGCCAGGAGCTCGGCACTCTCGTCGACCTGCAGAACCTGCGCGTTGAGGCCGCGGTGCTCGAGCACGATCTGCCGCTGATCCGCGTGGGCGGCGAGGCCGTGGTCTCCAGCGCGGCGATGCCGGGCCAGGCGATCAGCGGGCGTGTGAGCGCGGTGCTGCCGATGGTCGACAGCACCACGCGCGCAGGCCGCGCCTTTGTGCGCACCTCGGGCAGCGGCACGCTGCGCCCGGGGATGTACGCCGACGTGCGCCTCGAGGCGCAGCGACTCACGGGTCGCCGACTCGTGCCGGCGCGCGCGATCATCGAGCGCGACGGTCGTCCGCTGGTGTTCGTGGTGAAGGACGGCCGCGCGCAGTGGACCTACGTGCAGCCGGGCCGCAGCAACGGCCTGCAGACGGAGATCCTGCCGGACTCGACCAGCGGCATCATCCCGGTGAATCCGGGTGACCGCGTCATCATCGAAGGCCATCTCACGCTCACGCACGACGCGCCGGTGCGCGCCGTCGCGGCGCGCGAGCGCAACAACTAACCGGGTAGCGCAATGTCGCTCTCCGCCTTCGCCGTCCGTCGTCCGGTGACGACGGTGGCCGCGACCTTGGCCATCGTGCTGCTGGGCAGCGTGTCGCTCACGCGCCTGCCGGTGACGCTGCTGCCGGACGTCACGCTGCCGGTGCTCACGGTGCGCACCACCTACACGGGCGCGGCGGCGGAGGAAGTCTCGCGCTTCGTCGCCGAGCCGGTGGAATCCGCCGTGGCGGCCACGCCGGGCTTGGTCGAGCTGCGTTCGGTGAGCCGCAACGGCGAAGCCGTGACGACGATGCGCTTCCAGTGGGGCACGGATATGCCCACCACGATCCTCACGGTGCGCGAGCGCCTGGATCAGGCGCGCGCATTCCTGCCCGAAGGTGCAGCACGGCCCACGCTGCTCACCAGCGATCCGGGCGAGCGCCCCATCGCCGTCATCGGCCTCACGGGCCTCAACGACCTCCGCCTACTCGGCAGAACCGCCGCCGACGTACACTCGCGGCGCTTGGAGCAGATCGGCGGCGTGGCCAGCGTGGCGGTGGTCGGCGCGCCCGAAGACGAAATCCGCATCGAAGTCGATCCAGAGCGGATGCGCGCGCTGGGCCTCTCGACGAACGACGTGGCGACGGCCGTGCAGAGCGCGAACGCAAACGGCGCCGGTGGCACGATCCGCCGCGGACAGTTCCGCTTCTCGGTGCGCGCGCTCACGGAGTTCCGCCAGCTCGACGAGATCGCCGAGACCCCGGTGGGGCCGGCGAGCGCCAACTTGCGCCTGCGCGACATCGCGACGGTGACGAGTACACTGGCCGAGCCACGGACGCTGACGCGATTGGATGGCGGCGCGGCCGTGGGCCTCGTCGTATATAAGGACGCCGGTTCCAACACCGTGAAGGTCACCGAGGATATGCGCGAGGTGATCGCCGCGCTGCAGACGGAGTTCCCGGACATCCGGATGCACGTGGTGGCGGCGCAGGCGGACTTCGTCGTGGACGCGCTGTCGAACCTCGGGCAGGAGATCATCTTCGGCGGCGTGCTGTCGCTGGTGATGATCCTCGTGTTCCTGCGGCATTGGCGGTCGAGCATCGCCATCGCGGTGGTGCTGCCGCTCTCGGTGATGATGGCGCTGGTCTTCCTGCAGCTCTTCGACGTCACGGTGAACGTGCTCTCGCTGGGCGGCCTGGCGCTGGGCGTCGGCCTGCTGGTGGACAACGCGATCGTGGTGGCCGACGCGACTGGGCGCAAGTTCGCGGATACCGACCTGCCGCTCGACGAAGCGGCAATCGAGGCGACGCAAGAAGTGGCGGGGCCGCTATTCGCCGGCACTCTCACTACGGTGCTGGTGTTCGGCCCGATCATCTTCGTGAAGGGCCTCGCCGCGGCGCTGTTCCGCGACCTGTCGCTGGCGGTGGTGCTGTCGGTGGGTGGCTCGCTGCTGCTGGCGCTCACGCTGATGCCGGTGATGATCGTCGGTCGGCGGAAGTTCGCGGCGCGCGCCCGCGAGAAGGCCGAACGCGTGCCGGGCCCCACGGAAGCGAAGCTCGTGGCATTCGGCGAGCGCTGCGCCGACGTGTACGAGCACGGAATGGAGTGGTCGCTCAAGAACCCGCTCGCGATGCTCGGGCTCGGCGTCGCGCTGGTGGGGATTATGGTGGTCTCGTTCTGGAAGCTGCCGAAGGAGATCCTGCCGCAGGTGGACGAGGGCATCGTCGTCGCGGCGCTGCAGTTGCCCGAGGGCACGGCCATCGACGAGACCACGCGCCAGGCGGCGCGCATCGAGGCGGCGGCCAAGCAACTGGGCTCAACGGGCATCTACTCGCGCGTGGGCATCGCGACCGACGAAGAAGTGCTTTCGGGTGCCGAGCCCGGCACGTCGGCCACGGCGCAGCTGCTCGTGCCGATTCCCGATGGCGCCGACGCGGCGCAGTTCGCGCAGCGCCTGCGCGATGCGGTGCCGGACCTCGCGCAGGGCGGCCTGCTGGCGCTGGACCTGGCGGGGCAGAGCGAGTTCGGCTCGTTGATCGGCCGTGAGGGTCGCTTGGTGCGCGTGGAAGTGAGCGCGCGTACGCTGGCGGAATCGCAGGCCTGGGCGGATTCGGTGCGGCGTCGCTTGGCGGCGCTGCCGACGCTCAGCGACGTGCGCGATGCCTACAGCACGACGCAGCCGCAGATCGAGGTGCAGCTCGAGCGCGAGCGCTTGGCGGAGCGCGGGATCCCCGTGCAGACGGTGCAGCGCGCGCTGCAAGGTGGATTGGGCGGCGTGGGCGCGAGCGAACTGCGCGAGACGGACCGTCGCACGCCGATCCGCGTGCTGTTCGCGGGCAACGCCAACGAAGACCTGCAGGTCGCGCTGGCGACGCCCGTGAACGGCGTGCCGCTCAGCCAGTTGGTGAGCTGGCGCGAAGTGCGCGCGCCCATCGAAGTCGTGCGCGTGAACCAGCGGCCGGTGAGCATCGTCGAAGGGCTCATCGAGGAAGGCGGCACGGCCAAGGCCAGCGCCGACGTGCAGGGCGAACTCGCGCAGCTCACGCCGCCGGCCGGCCTCACGTGGGAAGTCACCGGTGCCGATGTGGAGCAGCGGCGCACCACCGAGCAGCTGGCCTTGGTGGCGATCCTCTCGGTGGCGCTGGTGTTCCTCGTACTCGCCGGCGAGTTCGCCTCGTTCACGATTCCGCTCGTGGTGATGATCACGGTGCCCCTGGCGGCGGCCGGTGGCTTCGTGCTGCTGTGGATGACGGGGCAGAGCATCAATGCGGTGTCGTTGATCGGCATCGTGGTGATGATCGGTATGGCCGACAACGAAGCGGTGGTGAAGCTCGACGCGATCCGTCGCTTTCGTGAGGAAGGGCATTCGATCCACGACGCCGTGTTGCTCGGTGGGCGCCAGCGCCTGCGGGCGATCACGATGACGTCGCTGACGACGATCTTCGGCGTGTTGCCGCTGCTCTTCGGCTGGGGCTCGGGCGGAGCGCTGTACCAGCCGCTGGCCTCGGCGGTGATCGGCGGTGCGATCAGTGCGCAGGTAGTGACGTTCTTCCTGTTGCCGGTGGCGTATGCCGAACTGGAGAAGTGGCAGGAGCGCCGCGCGCAGCGCACGCAGCTGCGCGAGGCAGTCGCCGAGGGGACGCAGGCGTGATTCGCTGGGCGGTGACCCGACCGGCCGTCGTCTGGGCGGCCTCCGTGGCGATCTGCCTCGGGGGTGCCGTGTCGTTCACGCGCCTGGCGCTGGCGACGCGCACGACGGTGGAGCTCCCGCGCCTGCAGATCAGCGCGAGCTGGCCGGGAGTCTCGGCGGAGCTGGTGGAGATGTACATCTCCTCGCCGGTGGAGGCGGCCGCGCAGGGCGTGCGCGGCGTGCGCCGGACCAACAGCGAGTCGCGGGACGGGAACTCGCGCATCACGGTGGAGCTGGATCCCAAGGCCAACGTGCAGATGACGCGCTTGGCAATCCTCGAGCGGCTGGAGTTGCTGCGCGGCGACTTCCCGCTTGGCGCATCGCAGCCGGTGGTGGGCAACCTCGTGCCCGAGGCGCTGCAGGAACCACCGCTGCTGCGCGTGTTGCTCAACGGGCCGTACACGCCGGGCGCATTGCAGCGGGTGGCGAACGAAGTGCTGACGCCGCGCCTGAGCGCGGTGAGTGGCGTCAGCGCGGTTGCCGTGCAAGGCGGCACCGAGTTCGGCGCGAGCGTGAGCTATGACCCGCTGCTGCTGCGGCAGGTGGGGGTGAGTCCCGACGCGCTCTCGGCGGCGGTGCGCGAGAGCCGCGTGGTGGCGTCGTTGGGCACGGAGCGTCTGGGCGCGAGTCGCCGCGAAGTGGTGCTGCGCGACCAGCCGGATGCGCTGGAGGAGCTCAACGACCTCCCGATCCGTGGCCGCGGCGGCCGCGTGTTCCGCCTCGGCGATCTCGCGCAGGTGCGTCCCGAGGAGGATTCGCGCGGGGCGTTCTTCCGCGTGAACGGCAACACGGCGCTGGCGCTGACGGTGACGCGCGAAGCCGGTGCGGATGCCATCAAGACGGCGAAGGCCGTGCGCGCCGCGATGCGTGAGGTGACCGCCGAGTTGCCGCCGGGCATCAGCTGGCGCGTGACGGCGGACGAGTCCGTGGAGCTGGACCGGCAGTTGAAGGACTTGATGCGGCGCGGCGCGATTGCCTTCGCTGCCGTCGCGCTGGTGTTGATCATCGCGCTGCGGAACTTCCGCGCGGTGGGCCTCGTGATGGGCTCGGCCGCGGTGGCGATCGCCGGCACTGCGCTAGGGCTGTTCCTGCTGGAGATCCCGGCGAATATGCTCACGCTCGCCGGCCTTGGGATGGGCATCGGTGTGCTGGTGCAGAACGGCCTTGTGGTCGTGGAGCGCCTCAGGTCGTCGCCGGACACGCGCGAGGGCCGCGCGCAGGTGGCGGCGCGAATGGTGCCGGCGGTCGTGGGCTCGACGCTGACGACGGCGGTGGTGCTGTTCCCCTTCCTGTATCTGCAGGGCAATGCGCGGGCGGCGTTCTTCCCCTTCGCGGCGGCGTTCACGCTGGCGCTGTTCTGGTCGGTGATCTCGGCGTTGGTGATGGTGCCCGCGCTGGCGGCCGGCCACGGGCTCAAGGACACGCATTGGCCGCGTGCGCAGCGCGTGTATGGCTGGACGCTCAAGAAGACGCTGCGTTGGCGTTGGGTCACCATCGTGCTCACGACGGCGACCATCGCCGGCCTGAGCTGGGTGTTCGTGAAGAAGATCCCGCTCGTCTCGTTCAGCGGCTTCGGTGGCCAGCGCAACTTCGTATCGGTGAACATCAGCTTCCCCCGCGGTTCTGATCCGGCGTCGCTCGACGCGGCGATGCGCGAGATGGAGGCGGTCGTCGTCGGCCGCGAAGGCGTCGAGGAAGTGATCGCGAACAGCAGCGGCTTCTTCGGGGCCGGAATGCGCGTGAGCTTCACGCCCGAGGCCGAGCTCACGGCGATTCCGCTGGAGGTGCAGGAGGCGCTGACGGCGCGCGCGGTGTACGTGGGTGGCGCGAGCATCGGCGTGTACGGGCAGGGGCCGGCGTTCAGCTCGGGCGGCGGCGGAGGATCGAGCGCGAACTTCCGCATCCGCGTGCTCGGCTACTCGTATTCCGCCGTGGAGCAGCTTGCGGAAGACGTCCGCTCGCGCCTGGAGCGCATCACGCGCGTGCGCAACGCCACGGTGACCAGCGGCAGCTTCTTCGGCGGCGACAAGGCCTTTGCCGTGACGCTGGATCCCGATCGTGACGCGTTGGCGCGCTATGGTGTGACGGCGCAGGCCTTCACCGGGGCCGTGTTCCGCGAGGTGCGCGGCGCCTCGGGCGGCCAGCGGCTGGAGATTGGCGGCGAGGAGATTCCCGTGAGCGTGAAGACGCTCGGGGCCCGCGAACGCACGCTCGACGAGCTGCGCGATGCGCTGGTGCCGACGAGCACCGGCACGCCAGCGCGCATCGCCGACCTCTCGCAGGTGGACGAACGCGAGCAGCTCGCCGTGGTGACCCGCGAGGACCAGCGCTACCTGCGCGTGGTGGCCTACGAGTTCCGCGGTCCCAACCGCCTCGCGCAGCGCACGCACGAGGCGTTTATGAAGAGCATCGCCGTGCCGCCAGGCTTCACGGTGGAGGACCAGCAGTTCTTCCAGAACAACCAGGACACGAGCCAGAAGGGCCTTTGGTTGGTGTTCGCGATCGGCGTGACGCTGGTGATTCTCGCCGTGGCGATGGTCTTCGACTCGAGTTGGGGCGCGGCGATGGTGTTCCTCTCGCTGCCGATCGCGCTGGCCGGCGTGGTGGCGGCGTTCTGGGCGGCGGACGCGGCGTTCACGCGCGAGGCGGCGGTGGGCGTGATCCTCGTCGTCGGCTTGGCGGTGAACCAGAGCATCCTGCTGGTGGACGCGGCCCTCGAGCGACGGCGGCGCAGCGGCGGCAAGCTCACGGCGGGGCAGGTGTACCACGCGGCGCTGGACCGTTCAGGGATGATCGTGATGGTGACGCTGACGACGATTGCCTCGCTGATTCCGCTGGCCGTGGGGACCAGCGCGTCGACGCTGTTCGGCGCGATCGCGCTGGCGACGGCGGGCGGAACGGTGGCGGGGACGATCGGCGCGATGCTGGTGCTGCCGGCGCTGCTGGCGAGGCTGCGGCGGCGCGCCTAGCGTTCGGGGACCATCACCCCGAGCCGCGCGCCGTATGTCGTCCGCATTGTCCCGCACCGTCCTGCTGTTGATTGCCTCCAACGCGTTTATGACCTTCGCGTGGTACGGCCATCTCAAGAACCATCAGCACCGCGCCTGGTACATCGCGGCGCTTCTGAGCTGGGGCATCGCGCTGTTCGAGTACCTCCTGCAGGTGCCGGCGAACCGCATCGGCTTCACGGTGCTCTCGCTGGGCCAGCTCAAGATGCTGCAGGAGGTGATCACGCTGGCCGTGTTCATCCCCTTCGCGGTGCTGTATATGAAGCAGCCGCTCAAGCTCGATTTCCTGTGGGCGGCGCTGTGCCTCTGCGGTGCGGTGTACTTTGTATTCCGTGGCACCCTCGCTCCTGCCTGAGTCCCCGATCCGCCTGATGCGCCTGATGTTCCGTTCGCTCCTCGCCCTCGCGCTGC
>VFQM010001374.1_pt1 | contig 21554 bp, 21 predicted proteins | sample 3512391 | NCBI WGS metagenome assembly VFQM01 (sample SAMN10412369, study PRJNA504923) | tailings metagenome | isolation source: Replicate 1 from Balatoc abandoned mine | place: Philippines | reverse complement strand
ACGGTGCGCTGCATCTCGGTCACTTCTTCCGGGCGCTCGTCGATCAGCAGGACGATCAGATGACAGTCAGGGTTGTTGCGCGTGATGTTGCTGGCAATGTTCTGCAGCATGATGGTCTTGCCCGCTTTCGGCGGGGCGACGATCAGGCCGCGCTGGCCCTTGCCGATCGGTGCGCACAGGTCGATCACGCGGCCGGTGAGGTCTTCCTTGGAGCCGTTGCCGGCTTCCATGGTCAGGCGCTCGTTGGGGAACAGCGGCGTGAGGTTCTCGAAGAGAATCTTGTTCTTGGCGTTTTCCGGACGATCGAAGTTGATCGAGTCGACCTTGAGCAGGGCGAAGTAACGCTCGCCTTCCTTGGGCGGACGGATCTTGCCGACGATGGTGTCACCGGTACGCAGGTTGAAGCGGCGGATCTGGCTGGGCGAGACATAAATATCGTCCGGGCCGGCCAGGTAGGAGGAGTCCGCGGAGCGCAGGAAGCCGAAGCCATCCTGGAGGATCTCCAGCACACCGTCGCCGGAGATCTCTTCACCGCTTTTCGCGTGCTTCTTGAGCAGGGCGAAGATGATGTCCTGCTTGCGCGAACGGGCCATGTTTTCCAGACCCATCTGGTCGGCCATGTCCAGCAGTTCGGCAATCGGCTTTTGCTTGAGTTCGGTCAGATTCATAGGAATGACGTAGGTAGGGGCATTAAGCGTTGGGCTTGGACAGCCGTGGCCGGAAAGAGGGCGACAGGATCGCGATGCTTACGGAAGGAATGCGTCGGCGACGGCTTGCGGGAACCGCAGCGAGAAGTGCGGCTGCCCGGAATATAGCATCCTGTAAAGGAATGCGTCCAGCCTGAGCTGGAAAAAAGCCGCAATGAACTTGCGGCTTTAGGCGAAACCCCTGCGAATTACAGGTTGGCGTCGAGGAAAGCAGCCAGCTGCGACTTGGACAGCGCACCGACCTTGGTCGCTTCGACATTGCCATTCTTGAACAGCATCAGGGTCGGGATACCGCGCACACCAAACTTCGGCGGGGTAGCCTGATTCTCATCGATGTTCAGCTTGCACACCTTGAGGCGCCCCTGGTAGTCCTTGGCGATTTCATCCAGGACCGGCGCAATCATCTTGCACGGGCCACACCATTCGGCCCAGTAGTCGACCAGCACCGGGCAATCTGCATTGATCACATCGGCCTCGAAACTGGCGTCACTGACGTTGGTGATGAAGTCGCTCATGGATAGTCTCCGTGGTCGGAAGCAATAAAAGTGGTCGCTATCATAGCCGTCATTGCCAGGCACCGAAAGCGCCTCTGTCAGCCACCCCGCAACGCCGGCCATGACGCCCCGCGACGCTGGCAAGTAGGCATTTGGTCGCAGTGGCTGTCATATTTCTTTGATTGGCGAGGCTGCCCGTGCGTGGCACGATGGTAGCCAAGTTCCGAGGAAAGTCCCCTGATGCCGCATACCCCAGCCAGCAATTTCCCGTTGATCGCCGCCATTGACCTGGGTTCCAACAGCTTCCACATGGTCATGGCCACGGTCACCCATGGCGAGCTGCGCATCCGCGAACGCCTGGGCGAGAAGGTACAACTGGCCGCCGGCATCGATGAACAGCGCCTGCTCAGCGAAGACGCCATGCAACGCGGGCTGGACTGCCTGCGCCGCTTCGCGCAACTGACCTGCAACCTGCCCGAAGGCGCCGTTCGCGTGGTCGGCACCAACGCGCTGCGCGAGGCGCGCAACCGCGGCGAATTCATTCGTCGTGCCGAAGCGATACTCGGCCACCCGGTGGAGGTCATCTCCGGCCGCGAGGAAGCCCGCCTGATCTACCTGGGCGTATCGCACAGCATCGCCGACACACCGGGTAACCGCCTGGTCGCCGACATTGGCGGCGGCAGTACCGAGTTCATCATCGGCCAGCGTTTCGAGCCGCTGATCCGTGAAAGCCTGCAAATGGGCTGCGTCAGCTATACCCAGCGCTATTTCCGCGACGGCAAGATCACCCCGGCACGCTACGCCCAGGCCTACACGGCAGCCCGTCTGGAACTGATGGGCATCGAACATGCCCTGCGGCGCATCGGCTGGCAGGACAGCGTAGGCGCCTCTGGCACCATCAAGGCGGTCGGCCTGGCCACCCAGGCGGCCGGACTGAGCAACGCCGAAGTCACTCTGGAAGGGCTGGCCTGGCTCAAGCGCAAGTTGTTCAAGCTAGGTGAAGCCGAGAAGCTCGACATCGACGGCATCAAGCCGGATCGGCGCAGCATCTTCCCGGCCGGCCTGGCCATCCTGGAAGCCATCTTCGACGCCCTGGAACTGCAGCGCATGAGCCATTCCGAAGGTGCGCTACGCGAAGGCGTGCTCTACGACCTGATTGGTCGCCACCACCACGAAGATGTCCGCGAACGCACCCTCAGCGCCCTGCAGGAGCGCTACCACGTCGACCTGGAGCAGGCCGCACGCGTTGAAAGCAAGGCCCTGGAAGCCCTGGAGCAGGTACGTCAGGCCTGGCAGCTCGATGACGAGTGGCACCGCGACTTGCTGGTATGGGCCGCGCGGGTTCACGAGATCGGCCTGGATATTGCCCACTACCAGTACCACAAGCATGGCGCCTACCTGATCGAGCACTCCGACCTGGCCGGCTTCTCACGCCAGGATCAGCAAATGCTCGCCCTGCTGGTGCGCGGTCATCGCCGCAACATTCCACGCGACAAGCTTGCCGAGTTCGGCGACGAGGCGATCAAGCTGGTGCGCCTCTGCGTACTACTGCGCTTTGCCATCCTGTTCCACCACATCCGTGGCCACCAGGAGATGCCCAAGGTGGAATTGCAGGTGACCAGCAGCAGCCTGGAAGTGCACTTCCCCAGCGGCTGGCTGGAAGCCAACCCGCTGACCCAGGCCGATTTCGCTCAGGAAGCCGAGTGGCTCAAACGCATCGACCTGGAGCTCAAGGTCAGCTGATCAACGCACGCTGACCAGCGGGCTGCCGAGCCGCTCCAGCAGGCTCTGCTGGGCGTTGCGCGGGTTCTGGTTGCCGGTGGGCTGCAGGCGCGAGTAGGTACCATCACTGTGCAGCAGCCAGGCCTGGGTGTTGTCGGTCAGGTAGCTTTCCAGCTCCTTCTTGACCCGCATGATCAACTTCTTGCCTTCCACCGGGAAGCAGGTTTCGACCCGCTTGTCGAGGTTGCGCTCCATCCAGTCGGCGCTGGACAGGTAGAGCTTCTCCTCGCCGTCGTTGAGGAAGTAGAAGACCCGCGTGTGCTCCAGGAAGCGACCGATGATCGAACGCACCTGGATATTGTGCGACACCCCGGGCACCCCCGGACGCAGGCAGCACATGCCGCGCACCACCAGATCGATACGCACCCCGCACTGGCTGGCCTTGTACAGTGCGCGAATGATCTTCGGATCGGTCAGCGAGTTGAACTTGGCGATGATATGCGCCGCCTTGCCTTCCTGAGCCAGCGCGGTTTCCCGGGCGATCAGGTCAAGCAGGGTCTTCTTCAGGGTAAAGGGCGCATGCAGCAATTTCTTCATGCGCAGGGTCTTGCCCATGCCGATCAGCTGGCTGAACAGCTTGGCAACGTCCTCGCACAGCGCATCATCGGAGGTCAGCAGGCTGTAGTCGGTGTACAGCCGGGCGTTACCGGCGTGGTAGTTGCCAGTCCCCAGGTGCGCGTAACGAGTGATCTCACCGTTCTCACGGCGCAGGATGAGCATCATCTTGGCGTGAGTCTTGAACCCCACCACGCCGTAGATCACCACCGCACCGGCCGCCTGCAGGCGGCTGGCCAGGGCCAGGTTGGATTCTTCATCGAAGCGCGCACGCAGTTCGATCACTGCCGTGACTTCCTTGCCATTGCGCGCCGCCTCGACCAGCGCGTCGACGATCTCCGAGTTGGCCCCGGAGCGATACAGGGTCTGCTTGATGGCCAGCACATGCGGATCCTTGGCCGCCTGACGCAGCAGATCGACCACCGGCGTGAAGGACTCGAACGGGTGCAGCAACAGCACGTCCTGCTTGCTGACTACCGAGAAGATGTTCTCGCTGCTTTGCAGCATCTTCGGAATGGTCGGTGTGAACGGCTTGTACTGCAGCTCGGGATGGCTATCCAGGCCGGTAATACTGAACAGGCGGGTCAGGTTGACCGGCCCGTTGACCTGATACAGCTCGTTCTCGCCCAGGCCGAACTGCTTGAGCAGGTAGTCGGTCAGGTGGCGCGGGCAGTTGTCGGCCACTTCCAGGCGCACCGCATCGCCGTAGCGGCGGGCGAACAGCTCGCCGCGCAGCGCACGCGCCAGGTCCTCGACATCCTCGGCGTCCACGGCCAGGTCAGCGTTACGGGTCAGGCGGAACTGGTAGCAGCCCTTGACCTTCATGCCCTGGAACAGGTCATCGGCATGCGCGTGGATCATCGACGAGAGAAACACGAAGTTGTCGCCCGCGCCGCCCACCTCGGCCGGCACGCGAATCACCCGCGGCAGCAGGCGTGGCGCCGGGATGATGGCCAGGCCGGAGTCGCGCCCGAAGGCATCCACCCCTTCCAGCTCGACAATGAAGTTGAGGCTCTTGTTGACCAGCAAGGGAAACGGGTGGGTGGGATCGAGGCCGATGGGGGTAATGATCGGCGCGATCTCGTCGCGGAAATAACGACGCACCCAGGCCTTGAGCTTGGTGTTCCAGTGCCGGCGGCGAATGAAGTTGATCTGGTGCTTGGCCAGCTCGGGCAACAGGATGTCGTTGAGGATGGCGTACTGACGATGCACCTGTTCGTGGGCCAGTTCGCTGATCCGCGCCAGCGCCTGGTGCGGCTGCAGGCCATCGGCCCCCGCCTGCTCGCGGGCAAAGGTGATCTGCTTCTTCAGGCCGGCCACGCGGATCTCGAAGAACTCGTCGAGGTTGCTGGAAAAGATCAGCAGGAACTTCAAGCGCTCCAGCAGCGGGTAGGACTCGTCCAGCGCCTGCTCCAGCACGCGGATGTTGAACTTGAGCTGGGAGATTTCACGATGGATGTACAGGCCGCTGTCATCCAGCCCGGGGATCACCGGCACGGGTTCGCTGGCTACGGCAACCTCCTGCGGCGCAGGCGCCAGCAGCTCGGCCTCGGCGACGGCCGGTTCAGTGGACGACGGTGGGGTTTCGAGCGGTTCGGCACTGTTCATCGCAAGGCAAATCCTGTGTGGGGTCGGGCCCCTTGTTGTCATGGGCGGCGCAGCCGTCATGGGCTGCGCCTTGCTGCGCGCGACTTCAGGCGTCCGTCTGACGCAAAAGTTCCGCAGCGCGTACCGCGAAGTACGTGAGTATGCCATCGGCGCCGGCGCGCTTGCAGGCCAGCAGCGACTCGAGAATCACCGCTTCGGACAGCCAGCCGTTCTGGATGGCAGCCATGTGCATGGCGTATTCGCCACTCACCTGATAAACGAAGGTCGGCGCCTGGTAGGCTTCCTTGACCCGCCAGAGAATGTCCAGATAGGGCATGCCCGGCTTGACCATCACCATGTCGGCACCTTCGGCCAGGTCGGCAGCCACTTCATGCAGGGCCTCGTTACCGTTGGCCGGATCCATCTGGTAGGTAGCCTTGTTGCCCTTGCCGAGGTTGGCCGCCGAACCCACCGCATCGCGGAACGGTCCGTAATAGGCGCTGGCGTACTTGGCCGAGTAGGCCATGATGCGCACATTGGGGAAATCGGCCAGCTCCAGCGCCTCACGAATCGCCTGGATGCGCCCGTCCATCATGTCCGAAGGCGCCACCACCTGGGCACCGGCTTCGGCATGCGACAGCGCCTGCTTGACCAGCGCGTCCACCGTGACGTCATTGAGCACGTAGCCCTGCTCGTCGAGGATGCCGTCCTGGCCATGGGTCGTGAAGGGATCCAGGGCCACGTCGCTCATCACTCCCAGCTCGGGAAAGCGCGCACGCAGGGCGCGGATGGCGCGCTGGGCGATGCCTTCGGGGTTCCAGGCTTCCTCGGCGAGCAACGACTTCTTGTCCAGCGGCGTTACCGGGAACAGCGCCAGCATGGGAATACCCAGCTCGACCCAGCGCTCGGCCTCCTGCAGCAGCAGGTCGATGGACAGCCGCTCGACGCCCGGCATCGAGGGCACCGCCTCACGACGGTTCTCACCATCGAGGACAAACACCGGGAGGATCAGGTCATTGCAGGTCAGCACGTTCTCGCGCACCAGGCGGCGCGAGAATTCATCACGACGATTACGACGCAGGCGGGTGGCAGGAAACAGGCGATTGGCGGGAGTAATGCTCACAACAGGCTCCAGAACCCGCGAGGCGGGCGAGTTTGACGGTTATACCGGGGCATTATGACCAATTGGTGACAAGCGTGACCTGATCAGGAACAACTCAACAGCCGACCGCCTCGTGCAAGGCTCGACGCTGGCCAGCGCAGGGAGTAAAACAGCGGGGTTCATCATGCCTTTGCTGAGGAGCCTAGCATGCACAAGAAAGTCGCCGTGATTCTCTCCGGCTGCGGCGTCTATGACGGCGCGGAAATCCATGAAAGCGTGATCACCCTGCTGCGCCTCGATCAACGCGGCGCGCAGGTACAGTGCTTCGCGCCCAACGTGCCGCAACTGCACGTGGTCGACCACTACAGTGGCGACGAAATGGACCAGCAGCGTAACGTCCTGGTGGAAGCCGCACGCATTGCCCGCGGCAACATCAAGGATGTCCGCGAACTGCACGTTGGCGAGTTCGATGCGCTGATCATGCCCGGCGGCTTTGGCGTGGCGAAGAACCTCTCGGACTTTGCCATCAGCGGCGTGCATTGCCAGGTACAGGCCGATGTACAGGCGGCCGTGCAGGCCTTTGCCAAGGCCGGCAAGCCGGTCGGCCTGATCTGCATCGCCCCGGCGCTGACCGCCAAACTGTTCGGCCCGGATGTCACCTGTACCATCGGCAACGACCATGACACCGCCGCGGCCATCGCCCAGATGGGCGCCGTGCACCAGGAGTGCCCGGTCGACGAGATCGTCGAGGACAGCACGCACAAGCTGGTCAGCACCCCGGCCTACATGCTCGCCCAGTCGATCAGCCAGGCCGCCGCCGGCATCAACAAGCTGGTCGACCGCGTACTGGAACTCACCCAGCAGTAAGGCAGCGCCGCCTGCGGGCCGTGCAGACAGGAGAGCAGCATGACCCAGAATCACTTTGTGCTGACCGAGGACATCCAGCAGGCGGTGCGGGCCTTCTTCACCCGCATCCCGTTCAACCAGTTCCTCGATATCGAGATCGACGAACTGAGCCTAGAACGGGTGACCATGCACCTGCCGATGAAGCCCGAGCTGATCGGCAACTACGTGCAAGGCATCCTGCATGGTGGCGTCATCGCCACGCTGCTGGATGTCACCGGCGGTGCCATGGCGCTGATTGGCGCCATGGACCGGCACCAGCACCTGAGCACTCATGAGCGCATGAGCAAGCTGGCCAAGCTCGGCACCATCGACCTGCGCGTCGATTACCTGCGTCCCGGTCGCGGCCAGCGTTTCACCGCCTGCGCCAGCCTGCTGCGCTCGGGCAACAAGGTCGCCGTGGTGCGCAGCGAACTATTCAACGAGGAAGGTTTGTTGGTCGCCGTAGGCACCGGAACCTACCTGTGCGGCTAAGCCGTGCAGCGCGTCGCGTGTGGCACGACGCCAGGCAGCACCGTGCTGTTCGCTAGCGGCGACTCAGGCGGGTGAGCAGGCGATCCAGCGCATTGGCAAAAGCCTGGCGGTCCTTGTCGCTATAACTGGCCTGACCACCCCCCACCTGCCCCTGCTCACGCAACTCGGTGAACAGATTACGCGTGGCCAGCTTGTCGGCCATGTTGCGCTCGTCGAACTCACGGCCCCGCGGATCGAGCGCCGCCACCCCCTTCTTCACCAGCCGCGCAGCCAGCGGAATATCGCTGCAGATCACCAGTTCGCCAGGGGCGGCATGCTCCACCAGGTAGTCATCCGCCGCATCGGGGCCACTCGGCACCACCACCAGCTTCACGCAGGCAAAGTTCGGCCGGGCTACCGCCTGACCCGCCACCAGCACCACCTCCAGGCCGCGCTTGAGGGCAAACTTCACCAACTGATCGCGGGCCAGCCGCGGACAGGCATCGGCATCGATCCAGACACGCATCAGGCGGCGCGCCGCACACTGGCCAGCAGGCCGGCGGCGCCCATGAACAGTGCGCCGAAGCTGCGATTGAGCAGGCGCTGCTGGCGGGGTGAGCGCAGGCTGCGCAGTACCCGGGCCGCCAGGCCGGTGTAGCCGGCCATGACGACCAGGTCCACCAGCACCATGGTCAGGGCCATGGCCAGGTATTGCCCCAGCAGCGGTTGGCGCGGATCGAGAAACTGCGGCAGCACGGCGAGAATGAAAACGATGGCCTTGGGGTTGCTGGCATTGACCAGGAAGCCCCGCAACATCAGGCTCAGCGGCCGACCCAACGGCCGCTCAGACGCCCCTTCGTCGAGCGGTTCGGGCGCCGCGCACCACTGCCGCCAGCCCAGGTAGAGCAGATATGCCACGCCAAACCACTTGATGACCGCAAAGGCCAGCTCCGAAGTCGCCAGCACCGCCCCCAGGCCTGCCGCGACGATGCCGATCTGCATCAGCAGGGCCAGTTGCAGGCCAATGGCATTCCAGTAGCCACGCCAGAAGCCATAGCGCAGGCCTGCCGACATCGAGGCGACAGCGCCGGCCCCCGGCGACAGGCTGATCAGCCAACAGGCCACGAAGAATGCCAACCAGGTTTCCAGGGTCATGGATTGCCTCCTTGTCGGTTACGGCAGGTTCTTGTGCAGCTGGACCGGCTGCGTGCGACGCTCACGACGCACGCGCATGCGGATGTTCAGAGTCTCCACCGCCAGCGAGAACGCCATGGCAAAGTAGATGTAGCCCTTGGGCACATGCACTTCGAACGCTTCAGCGACCAGCATGGTGCCCACCACCATGAGGAACGACAGCGCCAACATCTTCAGGCTCGGGTGCTTGTCGATGAACTCGCTGATGGTACTGGCCGAGAGCATCATCACCACGACCGAGATGACAATCGCCGCCACCATCACCGGCACATTCTGCACCAGGCCTACCGCAGTGATCACCGAGTCGAGGGAGAACACGATATCGATCACTGCAATCTGCAGGATGATGCCCATGAAACCATAGCTACGCGGCGTACTGCCTGATTCATCAGCGGCCCCTTCCAGGCTATGGCCGATCTCCAGCGTACTCTTGAACAACAGGAACAAGCCGCCACCGAGCAGAATCAGGTCGCGCCCGGAGATACCCTGTTCGAACACCTGGAACAGGTCGGTGGTCAACTGCATGACCCAGGTAATCGACAGCAGCAGGAGGATGCGCGTGCCCATCGCCAAAGCCAGGCCGAAGAATCGCGCGCGTGGCTGCTGGGCCACCGGCAGGCGGGAAACCAGGATGGAGATAAAGATGATGTTGTCGATGCCCAGGACAATTTCCAGGGCAGTCAGGGTGAAGAACGCCACCCAGATTTCCGGATTGCTCAACCACTCCATAACACAGGACTCCTAGGTAGCCGCTCAACGCCAGCGGCGCACGGACTTTTGAAAAAACAGACTGTTGGGAACCTGCAGAAGCGCGCCGGCATGCTCGTCGCTGACATCTTCCAGGGTGGTGTAAAACAGGTTGATGGCATGCACCCGCCCCTTCACTCCAGGCTTGTCGGCTGTCTCGATGATCTCCACCAGATCCCCCAGGCGAAACGGCCCAAGGGCGAAGATCAGCAAGGCACAAAACATGTTGGAGAGCACGCTCCAGATGGCGAAGAAGGCTACGGCAGCTACCGCGGCAAAGCCGGTCAGGGCAGCCCACAGCACACTGGCCGACACACCCAGACGCTCCAGCACCAGCATCAGTGCACTGCCGATCACCAACCAGCGCAACAGCCCGCGCAACAGCAGCAATACCTCGCGAGGCACCAGGCTGTAGCGATCGCCCAGGCGACTGATCGCACGCACCAGCAAACCTTGCAGCAGCCAGGCCAGCAACAGGATCAGCAGTACCTGCCCGGCCACCAATAACGGCTCGCGCCACTCATGCAGTACCCCAAGGTAATCCATCAGAGACTGTCCTCCAGTTGCTGCTGGAGCTGTTCCAGATGCTCCAGGGCATTCAGCCAGGCCTCTTCCAACTGCGCCTCGCGGCTCTTCAGGCGGCTTTGCTCGGCGAGCCGCTCACGCAGTTCATCCTTGCGCGCGGTTTCGTAGAGGCTGCTATCCGCCAACTGGGCTTCAACGACGGCCAGTTGTTCATGCAGCTGGCCAAGTTCCTGTTCCAGCTTGTCGGCCTGCTTGCGATGCGGCGCCAGCTGCTGGCGAAGTGCTGCCGCGGCCTGGCGCTGCGCACGCTTGTCGGTTTTGTCGGCAGCCGGCGCGCTCGTCTGCGGCGCCTGCTGGCGGGCCCGGTAATCGACCAGCCAGCGGCTATAGTCGTCGAGGTCGCCGGCAAAGGGCTGCACGCGGCCATCCGCCACCAGCAGAAACTCATCGGTGGTGCTCTTGAGCAGGTGGCGGTCGTGCGACACCACCAGGACCGCGCCAGCAAAGTCCTGCAGGGCCAGGGTCAGGGCCAGGCGCATTTCCAGATCGAGATGGTTGGTCGGCTCGTCGAGCAGCAGCAGGTTGGGGCGCTGCCAGGCGATCAAGGCCAGGGCCAGGCGGGCCTTCTCTCCCCCGGAAAAATTGACCACTGGCTCGTCGCAGCGCGCGCCACGGAAATCAAAACCACCGAGGAAGTCGCGCAGGGTCTGCTCACGCTCACCGCTGGCAATGCGCTGCAGGTGCAACAGCGGGCTAGCCTTGGCGTCCAGCCCGTCCAGCTGGTGCTGGGCGAAATAACCGATGGCCAGGTTCTCGCCACGCGCCAGGCGCCCCGCCAGCGGCGCCAGCTCACCCGCCAGGGTCTTGATCAGGGTCGACTTGCCCGCCCCATTGGGACCGAGCAGGCCGATGCGCGCGCCCGGCACCAGTTGCAGCTTGACCTGCTCCAGCACGCGCTGGCTGGCATAGCCCAGCACGCCCTCGGCCAGGTCGAGCAAGGGACTGGAAACCTTGAGCGCCTCGCGGAAACGGAAGTCGAACGGCGAGTCGACATGCGCCGGCGCCAGCTCTTCCAGGCGCTCCAGGGCCTTGATGCGGCTCTGTGCCTGGCGCGCCTTGCTGGCCTTGGCCTTGAAACGGCGAATGAAGTCTTCCATGTGCGCGCGCTGCGCCTGTTGCTTCTCGAAGGCCTGCTGCTGCTGGGCCAGTCGTTCAGCGCGGGTGCGCTCGAACGCCGAGTAGCCACCCCGGTAGAGGGTCAGCTTTTGCTGTTCGAGATGCACCACATGGTCGACCACCGCATCGAGGAAGTCACGGTCGTGGGAAATCAGCAGCAAGGTACCCGGATAGCTCTTCAGCCAGTCTTCCAGCCAGAGGATCGCATCCAGATCGAGGTGGTTGGTCGGCTCGTCGAGCAGCAACAGGTCGGACGGGCACATCAGTGCCTGGGCCAGGTTCAGGCGCATCCGCCAGCCACCGGAGAAGTCGCCCACCCGGCGTTCCATCTGCTCGTTGCTGAAACCCAGCCCGGCCAGCAGCTTGCGCGCCCGGGCGTCGGCACTGTAGCCCTGGGCATTGTCCAGCTCCACGTGCAGGCGGGCGATGGCCGCACCGTCGTGGGCCGCCTCGGCAACGCGCAGTGCCTGCTGGATCGCCCGCAACGCCACGTCACCATCGAGCACATAGTCGACGGCCAGACGCTCGAGGGTGTCGACCTCCTGGCGCATGTGCGCAATGCGCCAGTCGGGAGGCAACTGGCAGTCACCTCCGTCGGCAGCCAGCTCACCTCGCAGAAGGGCGAACAAGGAGGATTTACCAGCGCCGTTGGCACCGATCAAACCGGCTTTATGGCCGGCGTGCAATGTCAACTCGGCACCTTCGAGAAGGCGCTGCGGGCCGCGTTGCAGGGTAAGATTTTGCAGTCTGATCATAAGGCGGCGGAGTTTAGCAGTTCGCCCGGGAGAACAGCATGCGTGATGCGTTGTGGGAGTTTGCCCTGAATCTCTATGCCTTGCCGGGAGTCGCCGATGACTGCCTGGTACTGCAGGCACAGGGCGAGGATGTCTGCCTGCTGCTGTGTCTGTGCTGGCTGGAACGACGCGGCATAGCCCGCAGCGCGCGCGCCGTAGAGCAACTGCGCGAGCTGGCCAGCCCCTGGCAAAACGAGGTGATAACGCCACTGCGCCTGCTGCGCCAGCAATGGCGTGACGCCGCACAGCGCGACGAACGACTGACGGCACTGCGCGACCAGCTCAAGCAGCTGGAACTGCACGCCGAGCAGACACTATTGCAGCGCCTGCAGGCCGCCTGTGAGACATGGCCGGCAGGGCAGCCCGCCGCTTGGCTGACTGCCCTGCCAGTGCTGCAAAACGCCACTAACAGGCCCCTGCTGCAGCGCCTGCAACAGGCCCTGCAGCAGGCGAAGCTCAGCTGACCGGCGCTGCGTCAGCGGCCTTGCTGGCAGGGGCTGCCACCGGCTTGGCGGCTGGCTGACGAGTCGCCGGCTTACGGGCTGCCGGCTTAGCGGCCACTGCTTTGCTGGTGCTCGGTTTGCGTGGCGCAGCTTGCCCAGCCGGGGTTTTACTGACCGTTTTGCTGGTCGATGCTGCAGGCCGGCGCGCCGTCTTGGGCTTGGCAGCGGGCTTAGCCGCGCTGGCCGACACCTGGCGGGCCGCCACTTCGCGGGCACCCAGCGCCTTGGCGGCGGCATCGCGCACCTTGCCGACGCCTTGTGCCAATTTGAGGCTATCCTCGGCATCGCGCTTGAGCTGGAGGATGTAGTGACGGGTGTCGGCCTGGCGCTGCTGGAGGCTTTCCAGCAGCGTCTCCAACTCATCGATGGCGGCACGTGCCTTGCTCTGCGCTTTCTGCTTGCCGGCAGCCGCTGCGGCTTCCAGCTTGCCACGCGCATCATGCAGCTTGTCCTGGGCCTTGCCGCGCTGCTTCTCCAACTTGGTCAGCAGCTTCTCGGCATCCGCCTGGGCTGCACTGCAGGCATCCTGCAGGTGTTCCAGCAGGCTGTGGGAAAGCTGCTGCAGCAAATGCAGGGGGGTGGTTACCGGCTTTTTCTTCGATGACATGACGAGCCTCCTGGCTGACAAATGTGCCAGCCATACTAGCCACAAGGCCAAGGCCCTGGCTAGCGCGGTGCGCGTCCTATACCGCCTGCATGGCCTGCTGTTGGTGAGCGGTATGCAGCACCTCGATCAGGCAGTCTTCCAGCTCGAAACGCTCGTGCAGCAACTGCCCCAAAGGTGCTAACTCGCTGGCCAGCTGCGGTTGCTCGCCACGCGCCAACTGGGCATCGCAACGATCATTGAAGTCGAGCGCCAGCTGAGTGATGACCTGCAGGCGCGGATAGATTTGCCGGGCCAGTTCCAGACCACGCTGATCATTGAAATCCTGGGCTTCGCGGAGCAGTTGCTCGTAGACCTCGAAATGTCCTGCCGACGCATAGTCGACCAGCCATTGGCAAAACACCTGGAGGGTTTCACGACTGCAGCGATCAAGCTGGCTTTGCAGCTGCTGGTAGGCACTGATCAGCTCATGACGTTCCTGCAACCAGCGATCAATCAGCTGATGCACCCCACCCCAGCGCTCCTGGGCATTTCGGCATTTCTCGAGCATGGCAGCCTCGCTTCCCTTGATTTTCTTGTACTGTCCAGGCTCCCACGTGGGAGAGGGATTGGCGGCGCAGCGCCGCAACGGCAGTTTTCCGGCACTGTGCAGCGCCAGAGTATGCCGCTGGCATAACGCCTTCAAGCCAGCGCCCGGACAAATTTAATACAAGCGTTTAATCATCCGTGATCATTCTGCGCGCCCGGTACAACCCGGTACTTGCCGCAGATCATTAATCGCGGCGCAGCAACTGCACAGCAACCAACAGCAGCATGCCGATAAAGCCCAACAGGCTCCACTCGGGGATGCTCATGCCCAGCAGGGTCCATTTGACCTCGGCGCACTCGGCGGTGCCGTGCAGCACCAGGCGCAGGATGTCCTGGAAGGGCAGCGCTTCGAGCATGTACTCCAGGCTGGGCAAACAGGCCGGCAACTCTTCCGGCGGGATACCTTGCAGCCAGATCTGTCGCCAGGCTGCCGCCAGGCCACCCGCAGCAGCCAGTCCGGCCAGCCCCGCATAGCAACGACGGCCCAGGGCTTGCGGGTTATGCAGCGCCGCCGCCAGACAGAGCAGGCCAAACAGCAGCACGCAGATACGCTGCACGATGCACAGCGGGCAGGGCTCCAGACCCTCGACATGCTCCAGGTACAAAGCCGCCAGCATGAGCAGCAGACAGCCCAGGAAGGCCAGGGCATTCAACAGACGGGAACTGGGCAGCGGCATGATGGCTCCAGGGTGAGAATCGGCAAAGGCCGCTACGGTAGAGGAAAGCCGCCCAGCCTAGCAAGGCACAGGCGGCTGGATGGCTTCAGTGACCTGACGGCAGGGGCAGGCTCGGCCACTGCCCGCCGCGCAGCTGCACGGCCTCCTGCAGCAGCTGGTTGCTACGCGCCAGGTCACCCTGACTGGCCAGCAGGCGGGCCAGTTCGATACAGGTGTCGGCCTGACGGGCAAACTGCAGGCTGGCCTCCAGGTATTCGCGAGCCTTGCCCCACAGCTGATTGCGCAGACACAGGCGGCCCAGGCACAACAGCAGCTGTGCATCCTGCGGTGCCTGCTTGAGCCAGCTCTCGGCCAGCTGCAATTGCTTGCCCGGGTCACGCCCGCGCAGCTGCCCATACAGGGCGACCAGCTCGGGGGTGTAACTGCGCTTGAGTGCCGTACGCAGCACAGACTCAGCCTCTTCATCAGCCCCCAGGGCCTGCAGCTGGCCGGCATAGGCCTTGAGTAGCAAAGGATTCTGCCGCTCGCGGGCATGCAGTTGTTGCCAGGCTTCCTGTACCGTCGCCAGCGCCTCGCCACCGGCCTGGCCAGCCGCCAGCAGGCGGCCTTGCCAGGCCTGCTCCTGCAGCGCCTGCAGCTGGGCAGCCGGCAGGGCCTTGGCCTTGATCAGGTCAGGCAGCAGGCCCAGCAACCCCGACCAGTCGGCACGTTGCGTCAGTACACGCTGTAGCTGGCGCAACAACTGCGGATGTGCCGGATACTGGTCGCGCAACTGTTGCAAGGTAGCCTGTGCGGCTGCCCAGTCGCCGCGCTCGGCCTGCAGGTCAGCCTGGGTCAGCGTAATGGCCAGCTCCGCCTTGGGCTGACGCGCGCGCGCGCGCGCCAGTAACTGCTCGGCCGTGGCACTGTCGCTCATTTCCTCGGCGGCCCTGGCAGCCCCCAGGTAGTAGGGCAACGGCTGGGCGCTACCCTCGGCGGCCCGGCGCAGATGGCGCAAGGCCGGCTGCCAGCGCCCCTCGGCCAGGTCCAGCAGGCCTTGCTCGCAGGCCAGGCGCAGGCGACGTCCGCGATGCAGGCGCGACCAAGGATTGACCACCCCCAGCGACAGCAGCAATAGGCGCAGAGCCCGGCGCAGCGCCCAGCCGAGCAGGCCGGTCACCAACAGCAGGGCGAGGAAAGCCCACAGGCTGGATTGGTAGCGAAAACCCTTGAACGCCAGCAGGACGTAACCGGGGTCCTGGCTGATCAGCCACCACAGCGCATAGCCCAGCCCAAGCAGGCCAGCCAACAGCACCAGGCCCCACAGCAGGCGGCGCTTCATGGCTGTTCCTCCGCGGCTGGCGCCTCACGCAACCCGGCACGGCGCGCCAGGTAGGCCTGCAGGGTAGCCAGGCTATCGCTGAGATCAGGCACCTGCACCTCGACTGGCAGATCGGCCAGCTCGCCGAGGCGCTGACGCAGGCCGGCAGCGGCTGGGTCCTCGGCGTTGAAATGCGCCGCGAGGATCTCCTCGGCCTGGCCCAAGGCCTGTCGATAGACGGCGCTATAACCGTGCAGTGCCGCCCATTGCGCCTGCTCCAGCGCCAGCGAAAGGGCCAGACGCACCTGCTGCAGGCCCTGACCGGCCAGCAGCGGACGCACTTCTTCCTGCGCATCGAATTGAATGCGGAAGTAACCCGACAGCGTCTGCAGCCACTCCTTGAAGGGACTGTCCGGGGCCTCCTGCTCGGCCAGATCGAGGAGTACGCCGCCCTGCCCCTCTGCCAGGGGTTGCAGCGGGGTGAGCTGTTCGGCCTGCTGGCGCAGGGCCGCCAGGCGCAGGAACAGCCCGGTGCGATCAGGGCGCTGCAGGGTACGCAGGGTTTCCAGGTCGCGCGCCAGTTGCTGGCGACTGGCAAAGGCCGCCGGGTCGTCCTGCTGGTGGAGAATCTGATCCGCGGCCTGCAGCAGCGCTTCAGCACTGTTGATGTCCTGCAGGGCACTCAGGCGCAGCGCCGCCAGGCGCAACAGGTGCTCCGCCTCGGCCAGCCGCCAGTCTTCACGACTCTTGCCGAACAGCGCATCAAGACGGGCCGTCTGTTGCTGCTGCTCACCCTGCAGGCTGGCCAGCAGTTGCTCACGCTCGCGCCACTGCGCCGCGCTAGGCAGCTGCTCCAGGCGCGTACCAAGTTGCGCCTGCGCCGCGAGCAGCGCCGCCAACTGCGCCTGACTGCTGTCCAGCTGTTGCTGCCAAGTCTGCTGCTCGTGCAGCGCCTGGCGCTGCTGCCAGCCTTGCCAGGCAGTACCCGCCACAGCCGCTAGGGCCAGCAAAACAGCCAGCCCAGCCAGGCCACGCCCGGCCGGCCTGGGCTTCGGCGCGGCACTGGGCGGGGTCGTAACAGGGGCGTCGAGTGGCGGGGTTTCGGGCGTCTGGGCTTCGTTCACACGTTCATCCTGTGGTTCGAGAAGAGTCCGGGGCGTGTTTCTGCAAGGCTTGTAGCAGCGCCTGCAGGCTGGCCCCCCGACAATCGATGACCTGCCGCGCACCGGCCTGGCGCGCCTGCTCGGCCACTCGCGGGCTGGGCACGAACAAGGGTAGCTCAGCCAGCTGCGGCCAGTCTGCCGCGGCGCTGGCACACAGATTGGCCAGGCCTTCGCCACTGCTGGCCACCAAGCCATTCAAGCCGTGTTGCCGGCAGGTTTGCAAGACCTGGCCTTCGGCATAGATCGGCGCCAGGCGCCGGTACAGCGGCAGATAGTCGACCTGCACGCCTTGGCTGCGCAGCTGCTCGGCCATGTAATCGCGCCCCGTGGTGCCACGCAGGATCAACACCCGCGGCGTGCGCACCGCCAACGCCTGCGCCAGGCTGGGCAGCGCCAGCAGGGCCTCGCTGTCATCACCCTGCGCTGGGCAGTGCACCTGCAAGCCAGCATCCCGCAGCACCCCGGCAGTGGCGGCGCCGACCGTAAACCACGGTTGCATCTGCACGGCCCCGGGCCAGTAGCGCCGGTAGAGCGCCAGGCCCAACTGGGCTGCCGGCTTGCTGACCACGATCAGCGCACTGTACTCGGGCAGAGCCTCCAGGCAGCGTTGCTGCTGCGGGTCATCGGGCAGGGCCTCGATCTCCAGCATCGGCAGGCAGCAGGCAAACACCCCGGCCTCGGCCAACTGCGCCGCCTGACGGGCGCATTCCTGCGCCGGCCGGGTCAGCAGCAGACGCCAGTCATTCACGCCGGATCGGTCTCGCCATACACCGCCTGCAGGATGCGGTCGGCACCCTGGGCCAGCAGCGCCTCGGCCACTTGTACTCCGAGCTCGCTGGCAGCGCTGGCCGCCGCACGCGCTTCGGCACGCAACAGCAGGCCGCCATCGGGTTGGCCGACCAGGCCGCGCAGCCACAGCTGATCACCTTCCAGCAGGGCATAGCAGGCAATCGGCACCTGGCAGCCGCCATTCAGGTGTTTGTTGAGCGCCCGTTCGGCGCTGACCCGCAGGGCCGTCGCGGTATGGTGCAAGGGCGCCAGCAGCGCGTGGATTTCGCTATCGGCGCTGCGACATTCGATACCCACGGCACCCTGGCCACCAGCCGGCAGGCTGTCCTCGACGCTGATCGAGCTGCAGATGCGCTCGGCAAAGCCCAGGCGGATCAGCCCGGCGGCGGCGAGGATGATCGCGTCATACTCGCCGGCATCCAGCTTGGCCAGCCGCGTGTTGACGTTGCCGCGCAGGAAGTGAATGTTCAGATCCGGACGGCGCGCCAGCAGTTGCGCCTGGCGGCGCAGGCTGGAAGTGCCCACCACGCTACCTGGCGGCAGCGCGTCGAGACTGTCGTAGGTGTTGGACACAAAGGCGTCGCGCGGGTCTTCACGCTCGCAGATGCAGTAGAGCCCGAGGCCTTCCGGGAAATCCATCGGCACGTCCTTCATGGAGTGCACGGCGATGTCGGCTTCGTTTTCCAGCAGGGCCGTTTCCAGCTCCTTGACGAACAGGCCCTTGCCGCCAATTTTTGCCAGCGGCGCATCGAGCAGCTTGTCGCCACGACTGACCATCGGCACCAGGCTCACCCGCAAGCCGGGATGGGCACGCTCCAGCGCGGCTTTGACGTACTCGGCCTGCCACAGGGCCAGGGCGCTCTTGCGGGTGGCAATACGGATTTCGCGGGACATAATGACTTCCACAGGCTGAACTGGTGGCGATCATAACAGGCAGGCAGAGGCCACCGGTTGGCCGGGATCAAGGAAATTGCCCGGGAACGCTAGAGGCTCTGCATCAGCTTGCGCACCCCGGCGACGTGTCGCCGACTGACCGTCAGCGCTTCATCACCCAGGCCACGCAGGTACAACTGGAAGTGCCCCAGCGGTGTACGCTGCAGGCGTTCGATGCGTTCCAGGGCCACCAGGGCATTACGGTGGATACGCACGAAGCGTGCGGCAAATTCGTCTTCCAGAGCCTTGAGCGGTTCGTCGAGGAGTACCTCGCCGCCCTCATGGCGCAGGGTCACGTACTTGTGATCGGCCACGAAATAGATCACCTGTTCCAGCGGAATCAGTTCGATGCCTTTGCGTGTACGCGCACTGATGTGACTGCGCGGCCCCTGTCCGGGCGTCTGCGGCGGGCGCGTCAGCGCGGCCAGCTGCACGCGGTTGGGCCGTTCGGCCTGCTTCAGCGCCGCCGCCAGGGCCTCGACACGCACCGGTTTGACCAGATAGCCCACCGCACTGACCTGGAAGGCTTCCAGAGCAAACTCGTCGTGCGCGGTACAGAAGATCACCGCAGGCGGTGCATCACGCTCGCAGAGGCGCGCCGCCACCTGCAGGCCGTCCAGCCCGGGCATGCGGATATCCAGCAGCACCACATCGGGCTTGAGGCTGTCGATCAGGGTCAGCGCCTCTTCGCCATTGCTGGCGCAGGGTTGCAGCACCCGACAACCCTCGATCTCGCTCAACAGGCGGATCAGGCGTTCGCGGGCCAGCGGTTCGTCATCGACGATCAGAACATTCATAGTGCTCCGGCTTCCTGCAGGGGTCTGGCACAAGGATAGCGCAGACAAGCAAAATGGCGACCGTCGCGGCGCTCCTGGCTGAGCCGCGCCGCCGGACCGAACAGCGCCGCCAGGCGCGCCTCGATATTGCCCAGCGCGAGCCTGGTACCGCGGCTATTGGTCGGCACCTCGTCTACGTCACACGGGTTGCTCACGCAAAGGCTGAACTGGCCATCGGCATAACGCGCCTGGATATCCACCCGCCCCCCCTCAATGCGCGGCTGGATACCGTAGATCAGCGCGTTTTCCAGCAGCGGCTGCAGGGTCAACTGGGGAATCGGCAAGTCGTCCGGCACACCGGCGATGTCCCAATGCAGCTGCAGGCGCTCGCCCAGACGATAACGCTCGATCGACAGGTAACGCTCCGCCAGCGCCAGCTCGTCACGCCAGGGCACCAGCGTACCGGGGCGGGCCAGGCTGGCGCGAAACAGGTCGGAGAGATCCAGTACGGCCTGTTCGGCCTTGTGCGGGTCGACAGCCACCAGGCTGGCAATGCTGTTCAGGCTGTTGAACAGAAAGTGCGGGCGGATACGCGCCTGCAGCGATTCGATGCGCGCGTGCAGCTCGGCCTGTTCCTGGCGGCGCCACTGACTCTGCAGGTAGAAATAGCGCAGCAGCAACGCCGACATAATCAGGGCAATCAGCGCATGGCGCAGGTACAAGTCGGCCTGCGGCTCGTCCAGCAACAGGTAATAGTCGGCAATCCAGGTACACAGCAGCGTCAGCAGCACCACCAGCAGGCAGCACAGCACGCCGGCCAGAGCCACCGGCAAGCGCGCCAGCCAGGGACGCAGACGGCAGGTCAGGGCCGCCGAGAGCAGGACGATCCATTGCACAAACAGTGAAGTCAGCGCCAGGCGCAGCCAATCGAAGCTGCCATTCATCGGCTCGGCCAGCACCAGCACCAGCACCAGCAGCTCGGCCAGCAACACCAGGGCGAGCAGCGCCTCCGACTGACACAGCTCGGGAACGAAGAAATCATCGGTAGCGGGCGCAGGCGGCGCGGCAGGCGTGGTCTTGTGCATCTGCGCAGTGTTGACCAGCCCCCGCCTGGCGACAAGCGGGGCAGGCGCCGACCGGCCACTTTGCCGGCGTCAAAGGCCTGGCAAAACGTCATTGCGTGAACCAGCCGACAGTTACCTACGGCAGGCCACAGCCCTGCGCGGGGCGCGCCAGCCTGCTATGATCGCGCCACTTTTTCCGGCCTTAACTGCACGAGTCCAGCATGAGCAGCGAGAAAACCAACCAGTCCTGGGGCGGCCGCTTCAGCGAGCCCGTCGACGCCTTCGTCGCCCGCTTCACCGCCTCCGTCGATTTCGACAAGCGCCTGTACCGCCACGACATCATGGGCTCGATCGCCCACGCGACCATGCTGGCCACGGTCGGCGTGCTGACCGCGGACGAGCGCGACGCCATCGAGACCGGTCTGAAGCAGATCCAGGCCGAGATCGAAGCCGGCAAGTTCGACTGGCGCGTCGACCTGGAAGACGTGCACATGAACATCGAGGCACGCCTGACCGAGCGCATCGGCATCACCGGCAAGAAGCTGCACACCGGACGTAGCCGCAACGACCAGGTGGCCACCGACATTCGCCTGTGGCTGCGCGACGAGATCGACATCATCCTCGGCGAAATCACCCGCCTGCAGCAGGGCCTGCTCGGCCTGGCCGAAGCCGAAGCCGACACCATCATGCCCGGCTTCACCCACCTGCAGACCGCCCAGCCGGTGACCTTCGGCCATCACCTGCTGGCCTGGTTCGAGATGCTGTCGCGCGACCACGAGCGCCTGGTCGACTGCCGCAAGCGGGTCAACCGCATGCCGCTTGGCTCGGCGGCCCTGGCCGGCACCACCTACCCGATTGCCCGCGAGATCACCGCCGAACTGCTCGGCTTCGACCAGGTCGGCGGCAACTCGCTGGACGGCGTGTCGGACCGCGACTTCGCCATCGAATTCTGCGCCGCCGCATCTCTGGCGATGATGCACCTGTCGCGCTTCTCCGAAGAGCTGGTGCTGTGGACTTCCGCGCAGTTCCAGTTCATCGACCTGCCGGATAGTTTCTGCACCGGCTCCTCGATCATGCCGCAGAAGAAGAACCCGGACGTACCGGAGCTGGTACGCGGCAAATCCGGCCGCGTGTTCGG
>VFQM010001369.1_pt1 | contig 21586 bp, 24 predicted proteins | sample 3512391 | NCBI WGS metagenome assembly VFQM01 (sample SAMN10412369, study PRJNA504923) | tailings metagenome | isolation source: Replicate 1 from Balatoc abandoned mine | place: Philippines | reverse complement strand
ACGCCACCCACGGTGGCCGGCCTGCCTGGCTTTTTCAGGGCCGTTTTCGGGCGATTGCCTTATCCGCGTGCATCCGCGTCCATCCGCGTCTGAAAAAAGTCACTCCACGCCCCCGGGGATGCGCGGCGAAACGGGGCCGACGTCGGCGCACTGGGCGCGGTGGCGCAGGGCCTGGTCCATCAGGACCAGGGCCAGCATGGCTTCGCAGATCGGCGGCGCGCGCAGGCCGACGCAGGGGTCGTGGCGGCCGGTGGTGACGACCTCGACCGGCTGGCCGGCGGTGTCGAGCGTCGCGCCCGGCAGGCGCAGGCTGGAGGTGGGCTTGAAGGCCACCGAGACCTCGATGGCCTGGCCCGTGCTGATGCCGCCGAGGATGCCGCCGGCGTGGTTGCTGGCGAAGCCGTCCGGCGCCATCAGGTCGCGGTGCTCGCTGCCCTTCTGCAGCACGCTGCCGAAGCCGGCGCCGATCTCGACGCCCTTGACCGCGTTGATGGACATCATGGCCGAGGCGATCTCGGCGTCGAGCTTGCCGTAGATGGGTTCGCCCCAGCCCGGCGGCACGCCCAGCGCCTGCACGTGCACGCGCGCGCCGGCGGAATCGCCGGACTTGCGCAGCGCGTCCATGAAGGCCTCGAGCTCGCCCACCATCGCGGCGTCGGGCCAGAAGAACGGGTTGTCCTCGACCACCGACCAGTCGAAACCGCGCGGCACCAGGTGCGCCACCTGCGACACGCAGGCGCGCACCGTGACGCCGCGCGCCGCCAGCCACTTCTTCGCGACCACGGCCGCGGCCACGCGCATCGTGGTCTCGCGGGCCGAACTGCGGCCGCCGCCGCGCGGGTCGCGGATGCCGTACTTCTGCCAGTAGGTGTAGTCGGCGTGGCCCGGGCGGAACTGCGCGGCGATGGTGGCGTAGTCCTTGCTGCGCGCATCGGTGTTGCGGATGAGCAGGCCGACCGGCGCGCCGGTGGTCACGCCCTCGTACACGCCGCTGAGGATCTCGACGACGTCGGCCTCGCGGCGCTGCGAGGTGTGGCGGCTCTTGCCGGTGGCGCGCCGTGCCAGGTCGTGGGCGAAGTCCTCCGGCGCGATGGCGATGCCGGGCGGCACGCCGTCGAGCACGCAGCCGATCGCCGGGCCGTGGCTTTCGCCGAAGGTGGTGAGGCGCAGCAGGCGGCCGAAGCTGTTGTCGCTCATCGCGGCCTCAGGCGCGCCTCGCGTCGGCCAGGGCCTTGATGGCGGCGTGGTGCTCGACCAGGTCGGCCTTGTCGATGACGAAGATGCCCATCTGGCCGACCTTGAACTCGACCCAGCTGAAGGGCACGTCGGGCAGCAGGCGCACCAGGGCGCGTTCGCTCTCGCCGACCTCGCAGATCAGCACGCCGTCGTCGGAGAGGTGGGCCGGGGCGTCGCGCAGGATCTCCAGCGCCAGGTCCAGGCCGTCGTCGCCGGCGCGCAGGCCCAGCTCCGGCTCGTGCTGGTACTCGGCCGGCAGCGCGTCGGTCTCGTCGTGGGTGACGTAGGGCGGATTGGTCACGATCAGGTCGTAGACCTCGCCCTTGAGGCCGCGGAACAGGTCGGACTTGAGCAGGCGGACGTTGTCGGCGTGCAGGCGGTCCACGTTCTCCTTCGCCAGCGCCAGCGCATCGTCGCTGATGTCCACGCAGTCCACCTGCCAGTGCGGGTGGTAGTGCGCGGTGGCGATGCCGATGCAGCCCGAGCCGGTGCACAGGTCCAGCGCGCGCGAGACCTCGCGCTCGCCCAGCCAGGGCTGGAAGCCGGCCTCGATCAGCTCGGCGATCGGCGAGCGCGGCACCAGGGCGCGCGGGTCGGACTTGAAGCTCAGGCCGGCGAACCAAGCCTCGCCGGTCAGGTAGCAGGCCGGGATGCGCTCGTTGATGCGGCGGGTGAACAGGGCCAGCACGGCCTGTTTTTCGTCGGTGGTCAGGCGGGCCTGGCCGTAGGCCGGGCCGAGGTCGTGCGGCAGGTGCAGGGCGTGCAGGACCAGCTGGGTCGCCTCGTCCAGGGCGTTGTCCATGCTGTGCCCGAAGCTGAGGCCGGCCGCGTTGAAGCGGCTGGCGCCGTAGCGGATGAAGTCGATGATCGTGCTCAGTTCCGCCGGCATCTGCGTGCAACCCCTCGTGTGGCCCGCGAGTATAGCGGCGCCCCGGCTATAATTGCCGGCCCCGCGCCACCCCGGACCACGCCGTGTTCAACCGCCAGACCCTGTTCGTCCTGCTGGCCGCGCTCGCCGCCGGCCTCGGCCTCTGGGCCGCCCAGGTCGCCTTCGCCCCGGGCGGGGGCGGCGCGGCCGCGCCGGCGCTCGACCCGGCATCGCTCAAGGCCGTGCGCCTGTTCCCGGCGCCGCGCGCCCTGCCCGCCTTTTCCCTGCAGGAATCGGACGGCAGCACGCTCACGCCCGACGAGCTCGCCGGCCGCTGGACCCTGGTCTTCCTCGGCTTCACCCACTGCCCCGACGTCTGCCCGACCACGCTGACCGAGCTGGCGCAGGCCCAGAAGGCCTGGGAAGTCCTGCCGGAGGCGCGCCGCCCGCGCGTGCTGTTCGTGTCGGTGGACCCGGAGCGCGACAGCCCGGCGCAGACCGGCGAATACGCCCGCTACTTCCATCCGGCCACGCTCGCCGCGACGGCGCAGGAGCCGGCGCTGCAGGACTTCGCCTCGGCGCTGGGCATGGTCTACATGAAGGTGCCGGTCGAGGGCGGCGACTACACGATGGACCACAGCAGCGCCGTGGTGGTGATCGACCCGATGGGCCGCCAGGCCGGCCTGATCCGGCCGCCGCTGGTGCCGGCCGACATCGCCGCCGACCTGGCCCGGCTGGCGGAGGTCGCGCCGTGAGCCCCAAGGTCGCCCTGCAGTACCTGCTGCCGCACCGTCTGCTCACCCGCCTGGCCTACGGCGTCGCGCGCATCCGCACGCCCTGGTTCAAGGACTGGCTGATCGGCCTGGTGGTGCGCAAGTTCAACGTGGCCATGGACGAGGCCGCGAACCCGGACCCGCGCAGCTACCTTCACTTCAATGCCTTCTTCACCCGCGAACTGAAGGCCGGCGCGCGCGTCGCCGACGCCGACCCGAAGGCGCTGCTGATGCCGGCCGACGGCAAGGTCAGCCAGGTCGGCCGCATCGAGGACGGGCGCATCTTCCAGGCCAAGGGCCAGGCCTTCACCGCCGCCGAGCTGCTGGGCAGCGAGGCCCTGGCCGCGCCCTACGCCGACGGCTGGTTCGCCAACATCTACCTCTCGCCGCGCGACTACCACCGCGTGCACATGGCCTGGGGCGGCACTCTCGTGGAAACGCTGCACGTGCCGGGCCGCCTGTTCACCGTCGCGCCCTGGGGCGTGCAGGCGATCCCGCGGCTGTTCGCCCGCAACGAGCGCCTGGTCTGCCACTTCGAGACGGAGTTCGGGCCGATGTGCGCGGTGATGGTGGGTGCGCTGCTGGTCTCGGGCGTGGAGTCGGTGTGGAACGGCGAGGAGATCCCGCCCTACGCGAACGCACCGGTGCGCCGCGACTGGCGTGGCCAGGGCATCCGGCTCGACCGCTTCGCCGAGATGGCGCGCTTCAACTACGGCTCGACCGTGATCCTGCTGTTCCCGCGCGACGCGGTGCAGCTCGATGCCATCGCCACCGAGACGCCGACCCGCGTGGGCCAGCGCCTGGGCCGCGTGCTGCGCTGAGCCCGCCGCCCCGGCGTAGACTGCCGGCATGCGCAACGAAGGCCAGCACGCCATCCGCCTTTTCCAGACGCTGGAGCACCCCTGCGGCTACTGGCCCGAGCGGCGCGCGCGCGACCTGATCATCGACCCGGCCGACCCGCAATTGCCCGGCGTGTACGCGCAGGCCATGGCGATGGGTTTCCGCCGCAGCGGCGGCCACGTCTACCGGCCGCACTGCGCCGGCTGCCGGGCCTGCGTCTCGGTGCGCATCCCGGTGCGCGACTTCCGGCCCAACCGCGCCCAGCGCCGCTGCCTGGCCCGCAACGCCGACCTCGAGCTGCGCATCGTCGCGGCCCGGCGCACGCGCGAGAACTTCGCGCTCTACCGCCAGTACCTCGACGGCCGCCACCGCGGCGGCGGCATGGACGACCCGACGCCGGAGAATTTCGACGCCTTCCTCGCCTGCCCCTGGAGCCCGACCCAGTTCATGGAGCTGCGCCTGGACGGCCGGCTCGTGGCGGTGGCGGTGACCGACGTGGTGCCCGACGCGCTCTCGGCCGTGTACACCTTCTACGACCCGGCGCTGGCCGCGCGCGGCCTGGGCACCTACGCGATCCTGCGCCAGGTGCAGCGCGCCCGCGAGGACGGCCGCGGCTACGTCTACCTCGGCTTCTGGATCGACGGGCACCCTAAGATGGCCTACAAGCGCGGCTTCCAGCCGCTCGAATTCCTGGACGGGCCGCACTGGCGCCCGCTGCCGCCGGCCTGATGCGCCTGCCCGCCGGCCCGCGGCTCGGGCAGAATGCCCGGCCATGCGAACCCACTTCCCCCGATCCGCGGCCGCCCTGCTCGCCTTGCTGCTCGCAGCCTGCGCCGCCCACCCCCCGGTCGCCCGCGAGGCCGCACCGGTGAGCCTGCGCGTCGCCACCTTCAACAGCTCGCTGTACGACGAGTCGCACGGCGGGCTGATCGAGCGACTGGACCAGGGCGACGAGGACGCCCGCCGCATCGCCGCGATCATCCAGCACCAGCGGCCGGACATCGTGCTGCTCAACGAGTTCGACTACGACGCGGCCGGCCTGGCCGCGGACCTGTTCCAGCAGCGCTACCTCGGCGTCGGCCAGGACGGCCAGGCGGCCATCGCCTACCCGTACCGCTACCTGGCCCCGGTGAACACCGGCGAGCCCAGCGGCCTGGACCTGGACGGCGACGGCAAGGTCGGCGGCGAGGGGCGTTTCCACGGCAACGACGCCTGGGGCTACGGCCTGCACCCGGGCCAGTACGGCATGCTGGTGCTGTCGAAGTACCCGATCGACGCCGCGGCCGCGCGCAGCTTCCGCCTGCTCAAGTGGAGCGCGATGCCGGGCGCGAGCCGGCCGGTGCGGCCGGACACGGGCCAGTCCTTCTACCCGGACGCGGTGTGGGCGCAGCTGCGCCTGAGCTCGAAATCGCACTGGGACCTGCCGATCGACACGCCGCTGGGCCGCATCCACCTGCTGGCCGCGCACCCGACCCCGCCGGTGTTCGACGGCCCCGAGCGCCGCAACGCGCACCGCAACCACGACGAGATCCGGCTCTGGGCCGAGTACCTCAACCCGGGCAACGAGACCTGGCTGTGCGACGACGCCGGCCGCTGCGGCGGCCTGCCGGCCGGCGAGCGTTTCGTCATCGTCGGCGACTACAACGCCGATCCGGCCGAAGGCGGCAGCCTGCCGGGCACGATCCACCAGCTGCTCGAACACCCGCGCGTGCTGCGCATGGCGACGCCGCGCAGCGAGGGCGGCGTCGCGGCGGCCGCGGCCCAGGACGCCCGCCCGGGGGCGCAGGCGCCGGAGCGGCGCACGTCGCCGGCGCATGCCACCGCGCAGTTCAGCCGCGGCGGCCTGTTCCGCGTGGACTACGTGCTGCCCTCGGTGGGCTTCACCGTGCGCGGCAGCGGCGTGTTCTGGCCGGCGCCGGGCGAACCCGGGGCGGCCTGGCTGCAGGCCACCGACCACCGCATGGTGTGGGTGGACCTGGCCGAGTAGGCGCGGCCCCGCGCCGGGCGGCGCCGCGCGGGCTTCAGCGCAGCGTGACCTTCAGCGCCGCGGCCGAGCGGCGCGCCTTGGCCCGCGCGGCCCCGACGTCGACATCGCGCGCCAGGGTCACCGCCACGCGGCGCTGCCCCTCCACGCGCGGCTTGCCGAACAGGCGCAGCGCGGTGCCCGGCTCGGCCAGCGCGGCATCCACGCCATCGAAGGCCGGCACGCCGTGGCCTTCGGCCAGGATGGCCACCGAGGCCGAGGGCCCCATCGTCGCGATCTCCGGGATCGGCAGGCCGAGGATGGCGCGCGCGTGCAGGGCGAATTCGCTCAGCTCCTGCGAGACGAGCGTGACCAGGCCGGTGTCGTGCGGCCGCGGCGAAACTTCGCTGAACCACACGCGGTCGCCCTTCACGAACAGCTCGACGCCGAACAGGCCCCAGCCGCCCAGGTCGTCGGTGACCGCCCGGGCGATGCGCCGCGCCTCCGCCAGCGCCGCGTCCGACATCGGCTGCGGCATCCAGCTCTCGCGATAGTCGCCGGCGACCTGCAGGTGGCCGATCGGGTCGCAGAAGGTGGTGCCGTCGCGGTGGCGCACCGTCAGCAGGGTGATCTCGTAGTCGAAGTCCACGAAACCCTCGACGATGCAGCGACCCTGGCCGGCGCGCCCGCCCGACTGCGCGTAGTCCCAGGCCGCGTCCACGTCGGCCTCGCCGCGCACGGTGCTCTGGCCCTTGCCCGAGGACGACATCAGCGGCTTGACGACGCAGGGCAGGCCGATGGCGCGCACCGCCTCGAGGTACTGCTCGCGCGTGTCCACGAAGCGGTAGGGCGAGGTCGGCAGGCCCAGGGTTTCGGCGGCCAGGCGGCGGATGCCCTCGCGATCCATGGTCAGGCGCGCGGCGCGCGCGGTGGGCACGACGCGCTGGCCGTGGTCGCGCTCGAGCTCGACCAGGGTCGGGGTGTGGATGGCCTCGATCTCGGGCACGACCAGGTGCGGCTTCTCGTGCGCGACCAGGTCGCGCAGCGCGGCCGGGTCGAGCATGTTGAGCGTGTGGCTGCGGTGCGCCACCTGCATGGCCGGGGCGTTGTCGTAGCGGTCGGCGGCGATGACCTCGACGCCGAAGCGCTGCAGCTCCAGCGCGACCTCCTTGCCCAGTTCGCCCGAACCCAGCAGCAGCACGCGGCAGGCGGAGGGGCTGAGCGGGGTGCCGAGCGCGGCGGGCCGGGGATCGGTCATGGCGGCGGGTCCTGGGGATGGGGCCGCGATTGTAGCCGCTGGCCCCCGCCCGAACCGCGCCGCCGACGCGGGCACGGCTGACCGGCGGCACCGATTTCCGCGATACTCACGCCGTGAATCCGACACACCCTGCCCGGCTCGCCGCCGCCCTCCTGCTCGCCCTGCTGCCCGCCGCCGCGGGCGCCGCGCGCTGGTCCGAGCCCGAGGTCGCGGGCCTGGTGACCCAGCGCGCCATCGGCGAGATCAGCGGCCTGGCCGCCTCGCGCACCTTCCCCGGCCACTGGTGGGCGATCAACGACAGCGGCAATGGCCGGCAGCTGCACCTGGTGGACGGGCGCGGCCGCTGGCGCGGCGAGGTCGAACTGCCGGTCGGGAACATCGACTGGGAAGACCTGTCGGGATTCGAACTCGACGGCCGGCGCTACCTGCTGGTCGCCGATACCGGCGACAACGGCGGCATCCGCGGCGAGCTGGCCCTGCACGTCATCGAAGAACCGGCCTCGCTCGACGCACCCGCGCGCCTGGCCTGGACGGTGCGCTTCCGCTGGCCCGACGGCCCGCGCGACTGCGAGGCCGCGACGGTCGACCCGGCCCGCGGCGAGGTGCTGCTGGTGTCGAAGAAGCGCGTGCCGCCGGAGCTGTTCCGGGTGCCGCTGCGGCCGGCGGGCGACCACCTCGTCGTGGCCGAGAAACTCGGCACCGTCGCCGGCATCGCCCAGCCGACCGAGGACGACCTGGCCCGCAACCCGGTCTACGGCCGCTACCGCGCCCAGGTCACGGCGGCCGACCTGAGCGCCAACGGCCGCGTGCTGGCGGTGCTGAGCTACCGCGCCGTGCACTTCGTCGTGCGCGGCCGCGACGAGGACTGGCCCGGCGCCCTGGCCCGCCCGGCCAGCGAACTGCCCCTGCCCTGGATGCCCCAGGCCGAAGCCGCCGCCTTCTCGCCCGACGGGCGCGAACTGGTGGTCGGCAGCGAGCAGCTGCCTTCGCCCCTGGTCCGGTTCCGGGTCGAGGAGTGATCCAAGCCCCTGATTCCAAAGACCCTGGAGTCACCGGGGCGGCCGCCTGCGTTCGGCCTATTGACGGTTGATATCTTTTTGATATCGTTCGCTCACCCCACGGGAGAACGACCATGAAAGAAATGCCCCTGCGCTCCATCCCCGGTATCCCGGCCCTGCTGGTCCTGCTGCTGGCCCTGGCGGGCGCGATCGCGCTGGTCGTGTCCGGCGCCGGCGATCAGCCCGATCCGGTCCGCATCGTCGCCGGCCTGGTGGCCGCGGTGGTGCTGATCGTCCTGACCTGCGGCCTGTACATGGTCGAGCCCAACCAGGCGGCGGTGCTTAGCCTGTTCGGCAAGTACGTCGGCACCTCGAAGGAGCAGGGCCTGCGCTGGAACAACCCCTTCTACAGCGCCAAGAAGGTCAGCCTGCGCGTGCGCAACTTCGAGAGCGGCAAGCTCAAGGTCAACGACCTCGACGGCAGCCCGATCGAGATCGCCTCGGTGATCGTCTGGCAGGTCGTGGATTCGGCCGAAGCGGTCTACAACGTCGACGACTACGAGAGCTTCGTGCACATCCAGTCCGAGGCCGCGCTGCGCGCCATGGCGACCAGCTATCCCTATGACCAGCACGAGGACGGCCAGGTCGCCCTGCGCAGCCACGCCGCCGAAATCGCCAAGCACCTGACCGAGGAGATCCAGGAGCGCCTGGCCGAGGCCGGCGTGCACGTGATCGAAGCGCGCATCAGCCACCTGGCCTACGCGCCGGAAATCGCCCAGGCCATGCTGCAGCGCCAGCAGGCCAGCGCGATCATCGCCGCCCGCACCCGCATCGTCGAAGGCGCCGTGAGCATGGTCGAGATGGCCCTGGCCCAGCTGAGCGAGCGCAACGTGGTCGAACTCGACCCCGAGCGCCGCGCCCAGATGGTCTCCAACCTTCTGGTCGTGCTCTGCGGCGAGCGCGGCACCCAGCCGGTGGTGAACGCCGGCAGCGTGTACTGAGGCGGCCGGCATGGACGAGATGGTGCTCGCCGGGATCCTCCTCATCGCCAGCGCCCTGCCGGGCCTGGCGATGGGCCTGATGCTGCTCACCGGCAAGTGGGACCCGGTGTCGATCCGCGCCGCGAAGGACCCGGCCCGGGCACGCGCCACCACCGCCCGGCTGCTGCTGGTGGTGGACGCGCTGCTGGTGCTGCTGGGCATCGCCCTGATGGCGGCGCCGCGCGAACACGGCGAGCTGCTTGCCCTCGCGGGCGTCGGCCTGGTCATCCTGGCGGCCACCGTGTTCGGGATCGCGGCCGTGAAGGGCAACAAGGCCTGAGCCATGGCCGAGAAGAAGGCCTACCCGCTGCGCATCAACGCCCAGGTGCTGGACGCCGTCCAGCGCTGGGCCGACGACGAACTGCGGTCGGTCAACGCGCAGATCGAATACGTGCTGCGCGAGGCGCTGCGCAAGGCCGGCCGCCTGAAGGCGCCGGCCCCCGCGGCCGACGACGACACCCCGTGAGGACCGGACGATGCTCGCCACGTCGCTGAGCCTGCCCTGCCCCTGCCGCCCGACCGGAGACCGCCATGGCCCGTGAGCCCGCCCCCGCGTCGACGCCCACCGCCGATCGCCGGTTCCGCATCCCGCCGCTGGGCAAGGGCCCGGTGCTCTTCGCGCTTTTCCTCGGAGGCCTGCTGCCCGCCGGCATCGCGGCCTTCGCGATCAGCCAGGTGCGCAGCGGCGAACTGGCGCCGGCGATGCTGCTGGTGATCCAGCTCGTCGTGGCGGTATCAGTGCTGGCCGTGGTGCTGCCGATGCTGCGAAGGGAGGTCAGCTTCGACGACCGGCGCCTCCGCGTGAAGGCGACGTTCTACACGCGCGAGGCAAGGCTGGACGAACTGCGGCTCGACGAGGCGCGGATCGTCGACCTGCGCGAGCACACCGAACTGCGGCCGATGCTCAAGACCAACGGCTTCGGCCTGCCCGGACTGAGCGCCGGGCACTTCCGCCTGCGCGACCGGCGCAAGGCCTTCTGCCTGGTCAGCGATCCGGCCCGCGTGCTGGCCCTGCCGCACGTGGACGGGAGCCTGTGGCTGCTGAGCTTCGACAATCCGCGCGCCGTGCTGTCGGTGCTGCGCGAGGCCGCCGGGCGCACCGGCCGCTGAGCCGCCTCTGCTAGGCTGCGCGCCATGCGTCCCCTGCCCTGGCACCTGGTGAACAGCGACGCGGTCGAGGCCTGGCCGGCGCAGCTGCTGCGCGCGCGCGCCAACGCCGATGCGCGCGCGCTGGCGACCGCCCCCTGGCTGCTGCGCCGCAAGCGCGACGGCCGCTACCTGGCCACCTTCGACGGCCTGCGCCTGCACGCGCTGCAGCCGCGGCTGGATCGCGAACCAGGCCTGGCCGGGGCGCTGGCTGCGCTCGAGGCCCGCGCGGACCGCGCCGGGGCCGGCCTCGACCTGCCGCTGGCGGGCCTGGAGGCGCGACTGGCCTCGCTGGGCCTGGATGCCGCCGCCTACGCCGCCGACACCGGCCTGCCGCTGGTCGCCGAACCGCGCCGGCTGGAGTTCGCCGGGTTCGACCGCTATCGCCGGCCGCTCTGGCTGCGCGAGGGCGCGGCGCGCGCCTGGCGGCGCATGCAGGCGCAGGCCCTGGACGAGGGCATCGCGCTGGAGGCGATCTCAGGCTACCGCAGCCACGATTACCAGCTGGGCATCTTCGAGCGGAAGCTCGCGCGCGGGCTCGCGGTGCCGCAGATCCTCGCGGTCAACGCCGCGCCCGGCTTCAGCGAACACCACGGCGGCCACGCCATCGACATCGGCACGCCCGGCCAGCCGCCGGCGGAGGAAGGCTTCGAGGCCACGCCGGCCTTCGCCTGGCTGCACCGGCGCGCCGGCGACTTCGGCTTCCGGCTCAGCTATCCGCGCGGCAATCCGCACGGCATCGTCTACGAACCCTGGCACTGGCGCTGGCACCCGCCGGGCGCCTGAGCCCGCGCCGGCGCGGCGCGGCCGCCCCCGCTCAGTCCTGAGAGCGCTTGACCGGCGGCTTCGCCGGCGCGGCGGCGTCGACGATGCGCCACAGGTACAGGCCGGCCAGCGTGCGGTACGGGCCCCAGGCCTCGCCGCGCTCGGCCAGCGCCTTCGGGCGCGGCATCTCGTCCTGGCGGTCGAGGATCTGCGCGCCCTTGCGCACGCCCAGGTCGTCCACCGGCAGCACGTCGGGGCGGCCGAGCTGGAACATCAGCATCATCTCCACCGTCCAGCGGCCGATGCCGCGGATGGCGGTAAGCCGTTCGATGATGGCGGCGTCATCCAGCGTCGCCATTTCGCGCAGGCCCGGGATCTCGCCGCGGGCGTCGCGTGCGGCCAGGTCGCGCAGGGCCAGGGTCTTGTTGCCGGACACGCCGCAGGCGCGCAGGCCGGCGTCGTCGATGCGGGCCAGGGTGTCGGCGTGCAGCACCCGGGCGCCGATCGCCGCCTCGACCCGGCCGACGATGGTGGCCGCGGCCTTGCCGCTCAGTTGCTGGTAGAGGATGGCGCGGGCCAGCGCGTCGGTGGGGTCGAAGGGCTTGCGCCAGCGCGCCGCGACGTCGAGCGGGCCGATGCGCTCGATCCAGCGGCCGAGCTTGCGGTCGCGCCTGCGCAGGTGCGCGGCGGCGGCATCGAGGTCGAATCCGCGGCGGAATCGGGGCATGCGGGCCTCAGCGGCGAAGCGCGTCGGCGCCGACGACGAGCCAGCCGGCCATGAGCAGCCACCCACCCACGGGCGCCAGCGCGGTCGGCAGGCCGGCGAGCACCGCGCCGAGCAGGGAACCGGAGAACAGCAGCAGTCCGGCGAGCAGCGCGGCCAGGCCGAGGAGGCGCGGCGGGCGGGCGCCCGGGGCGAGCACCAGCAGGGCCAGGCCGTGGCCGAAGGCGAACGCGGCGGCCAGGCCCGCACGCGTGGCGTCTTCGCCCGCCAGGCCGTGGCTGGCCCAGGCCGACACCGCCACGGCCAGCGCGCAGCACAGCGCGCCGACGGCCGCGAGCGCGCGCGCCGCGGCGTTCACCGCGAACCGGCGAGGTAGTCCTCGCGGGTCTTGATCAGGTTGGCCGCCTTGTAGGGCGGCAGCAGGAAGACCTTGCCTTCGAAGCGCGCCTGCCAGCCGGCGACGTCGTCGCGCAGCGCGGCGACGCGCTCGGCCGGGGACGGCGTGGGGACGGCGGCTTCGTCCGCCTCCGGGGCGACATCGCGGACGTCGGCGCCTGCCACCGGCGCGGCGGACTCCGGTTCGTCCGCGTCGGCCGCGCCCTGCCCCGCGTCCGTGGCCCCGGCCGCCGCGGCGTCTTCCGCGGCGCGCGCGGCCTCCGCGGCGGCGGCGCGTTCGAACCAGGCCAGGGCCCGGGCTTCGTCGAGCGAGGCGGCCAGGCGGGCCCAGGTGCCGGCCTCGTCGCGCCACAGCGCGAACTCGAGCGTCACGCCATCGACGCTGTCGAAGCGCACGCGCTGGCTGGCGGCCTGGCCCGCATCCTTCGCAACGTCGTCGAGCACCAGCTGGTCGGGCACGCTGGCGGTCGCGTTGCCGTCCTCGGGATTGCCCATGGCCGCGGCGGGCCCGCCGTCGAGCGTGAAGCGGTCGCCGTTGGGCGCCAGCCGGAAGGCGCGGCCCTGCGCCGGCGCCACGGCCACCGCGGCGATGCGCGCCAGCGGCAGGTCCACGAGGCGGCGGTCGAGCCAGGCGGCGGGTTCGCGCGCCGGCGCGATGTCCTCGTCCAGCAGCCAGGCCTGGGCCTCGCCGGCCAGGCGCACGTGGCTGCCGCCGAGGCTGGGATGGTTGCTGCCGACGACGATGCGGACCGGCTCGCCGCCGCCGGTGAGGCGGAGTTCGGCGCCGCCCGCCCCGGGCGAGGCGACGTCCTCGACGCCCAGGCGTGCGTGCCGCTCCGGCAGCGCGGTCTTGGCCTCGATGCGCCGGGCCTGGGCGAGGCGGAACAGCGCGCGGCTGATCTCGCGCTGGTTGCCGGGCCAGTCCAGGCGGTCGGGCATGCGCCACTGGCCATCCACCTTCGCCAGCCGCACCAGCACCGTATCGCCGGCGCCGACCACCTCGATGCCGTCGATGGCCTCGATGCGCGCCCCGAAACCCGGCAGCAGCGGGCCCAGGGTCGCCGCGTCGTCGGGCGTGCGCCGGTCGAGGCTCCACCACGCCGCCGCGCCGAGGGCGAGCGCGGCGACCGACAGGATCGCCAGGGTGCGGGCGCGCATGCTCAGGCCCCCGCCACCGCCGCGCGGCGGCGCGACCAGCGGCGCCAGGCCACCAGCAGCGAAGCCAGCACCACGAGCGCGGGCATGCCCAGGATGTTGAGCAGCTTCAGGCGGTCGCCCAGGGCCTCGATGTCGGCGTTGAGGCGATGCTGCACCTCGCGCAACTCCTTGCGCATGCGCAGGCGCTCGTCCTGGAAGCGCAGCACCTCGGCCTGCTGCTGCGGCGTCATCGCCGCGGCCTGGCCGTCGGGGCCGGCCTGCTGCAGGCTGGCCAGCTGCTGCTCGAGCTGCTCGAGCTGCTGCTGGATCTGCTGCTCCTTGGCGCGGTAGCGCTGCTCGGCGCCGCGGCGCAGGGCCTCGACGCGCTCGAACGGCCGCTCGGCGGTGGCGCGGGTGCGCACCGCGATCAGGTCGGCGTTGCCGACCAGGTTGTCGACCGCGTTGTAGACGAAGTCGCCGTTGTTGGCGAAGGCGTTGTAGACCGGCTGGCCCATGAAGTCCTGCACCTGCACCCAGAGGCGGTCGGTGAGCACGTCGGTGTCGGCGACCACGACCAGGTTGACCGGGCCCTCGCTGCGGGCGCGGTGGCCGGCGCCGGCGCGGTCCGGGAAGGCGGTGGCCAGTTCGCCGGTGAAGCGCGCGGCCAGCACCAGCGGGGTCTTGCCGGGCCGGAAGTCCTCGCGCAGCGCGTCCGGATCGCCGGCGGCACCGCGCACCGCGGCGGCGTCGGCCAGGGCCGAGGCGCCGGCGCTCTGGGCCAGGGCCTCCATCGCGAGCGTCGATTCGCGGGTGACGCCGAGCGCGCCGGCCGTGGAGAAATGCAGGGTCTCGAGCTCGCCCGTGACCACGTCCTCCTGGTTCATCGCGTCGCGGTCCAGGCCGAGCACGGCCAGGTGGCGCACGGGCCGGCCGGACGGATCGGCCTGCACCTGCAGCGCGTGCTTGTCGTCGAGCACGACGCGCGCCGGGTCGAACTGGATGCCCCAGGGGCCGAACAGGCGCGCCAGGTCGGAGGGGCGCGGCTCGGCGCCCGAGAGCGGATCCATCGGGTCCACGCCGCTGGCGTCGGCTTCCGCGTCCGGATCCACGAAGGCCAGCAGCCGGCCGCCGCGCAGCACGAACTGGTCGATGGCGTAGAGCGTGTCCTCGGGCAGGTCGCGCGGGTGCACCAGCATCAGCAGGTCGACGTCGTCGGCGATCTCGGTCGGCAGGCCCTGCAGCCGGCGCAGCTCGAACAGCTCGGCGATCTGCCGGTCCACGACCCAGCCCGGCGACGCGCGCCCGGTGGGATCCAGGCGCGGGCCGGTGGGCAGGCCGCTGAGCAGGGCGACGACCGGGCGTTCGTCCACGCTGAGCGTGGAGATGAGCTTGGCGACGTCGTACTCGAGGAAGGCTTCCTTGTCCGGCTGGATGAACGGCATCAGGGTCTCGCCGTCCGTGGTGTTGGTGCCGACCAGGCCGAAGTAGAGCTTGTCGCCGCCGGCGCCCAGCGGCACCGCCTGCAGGCCGTAGGCCGCGGCCTGGTCCTCGGCTTCGGAGAACGGCAGCGGGTCGATGACCTCCAGCTTCACCTTGCCGGCCGAACGCGCGGCGATCTCCTCCAGCAGCTCGCGCACGCGCGCGGCGAACACGCGGAACTGCTGCAGGTCGCGGGTGGCGTGCTCGGAGTAGTAGAACTTCAGCGTCACCGGCTCCTCGATCTTGCCGAGGATGGCCAGGGTGCCCGGGGAGAGCGTGTACAGCCCCTTCTCGGTGAGGTCGAGGCGGGCGCCGCGCAGGGCCACCGAGGACAGGGCCACGGCGGCGACGAAGGCCAGGGCCAGCACGGCCAGGGCGATGAGCGGGAGGGAACGTCGGGTCGCGGTGTTCATGCGATCAGTCCGCCTTCTTCATGTCGATCACCAGCACCGTGGCCGCCAGCCAGGCGGCGATGCTGAGCAGGAAGAACACCACGTCGCGCAGGTCGAGCACGCCGCGGCTGATGGCGGTGAAGTGGGTCAGGAAGCTCAGGCCCGCGACCGCGTCCACCCAGGCCTGCGGCGCCCAGCCGCGCACCAGGTCGAGCGCCATCGGGTAGCCGGCGAGCAGCAGCAGCAGGCAGGTCACCACCGTCAGCACGAAGGCCACGACCTGGCTGCGCGTGGCCGCCGACAGCGCGCTACCGACGGCCAGGAAGGCGCCGGCCATCAGCCAGCTGCCCAGGTAGCTGGCGAGGATGACGCCGTGGTCGGGCGAGCCCAGCCAGGCCACGGTGATCCACATCGGCACCGTCAGCCCGAGCGCGAGGCCGAGGAAGGCCCAGGCGGCGAGGAACTTGCCGAGCACCGCCTGCCAGGGCGCCAGCGGTAGCGTGAGCAGCAGCTCGAGCGTGCCGGACTTGCGCTCCTCGGCCCACAGGCGCATCGCCACGGCCGGGGCCAGCAGCAGGTAGAGCCAGGGATGGAAGCGGAAGAAGGCCTGCAGGTCGGCCTGGCCGGCCTCGTAGAAGCCGCCGAGGTAGAAGGTGAAGGCGCCGGCGAGCGCCAGGAAGATCACCAGGAACACCACCGCCAGCGGCGTGGCGAAATAGCTGGCGAACTCGCGCCGGAACACGGACAGCACGGCGCTCATGCCCTGGCCTCCCCGGTGGTGATGCGGCGGAAGACCTCGTCCAGGCGGCCGCGCTCGGGCTGCAGGCCGGCGAAGGCGACGCCGCGCTGGCGCAGGCGCTCGGCGACGGCCTCGGGCGAGACCGGCTTGTTGCCCTGCGGGAAGACGTAGAGGCGGCCATCGGCCGGCTCCTGGTGCAGGCCGCTGACGCCGGGCATGCCGTCGAGCGCGGCGCGCGCGGCGATGCTGTCGCCCGCCTGCAGCGAGACCGCGCCCTGGTAGCGCGAGCGCGCCAGCAGCTCGGCCGGGGTGGCGTCGGCCAGCACCTTGCCGCGCGCGACGATCATCGCGCGGGTGCAGACCGCCTCCACCTCCTCGAGGATGTGGGTGGACAGCAGCACGGTGCGCTCGCGCGCCAGCTCGCGGATCAGTGCGCGCACCTCGTGCTTCTGGTTCGGGTCCAGGCCGTCGGTGGGCTCGTCGAGGATCAGCGCCGGCGGGTCGTGCAGGATCGCGGCGGCCAGGCCGACCCGGCGCTTGAAGCCCTTGGACAGGGTGTCGATGGGCTGGTGCAGCACGCCGCCGAGCGCGAGCCGCTCGACCACCGCGCCGATGCGCGCCTTGCGGGCGTCCCCGCCCAGGCCGCGCACGTCGGCGACGAAGCGCAGGAAACCCCGCGGATCCATCTCGCCCCAGGCGGGCGCGCCCTCGGGCAGGTAGCCCAGGGCGCGGCGCGCGGCCAGCGGTTCGGCCTGCACGTCGTGGCCGCAGACCTTCGCGGTGCCGGCCGTCGGCGCGAGGAAGCCCGCGATCATCTTCATCGTGGTGGACTTGCCGGCGCCGTTGGGGCCGAGGAAGCCGAGCACCTCGCCGGGCTCGACGGTGAAACTGATGCCGTCCACGGCCAGCAGCCGGCCGTAGCGCTTGTGCAGGTCTTGGGCCTGGATCATCGCGGGGTGTCTGCCTCGTCGGGTGCGTCGCGGGGCCTCGGGGTCGCCGGGGCGCTGGACCTCGCCGGGGGCCGGGAAGTTCCGCACATGGCGTGCGCCGGCCCCGGAAACGACAAGGCGGGCACGAGGCCCGCCCTGTCGGCGTTGCTTCAGGCGGTCGGGGCCGCCTCGCCGGACTCGGCCGGCGCGGCCTCGCCCTCGGCCGCCGGCGGGGTGCCGGCCTCTTCGACCGGCGGGACCGGCAGGATCTGCACCGGCGCCGGCGGGTTCTCGCCGTTGGTGCGCAGCGGCCAGTAGACGGTGAACTCCGCCTCCTCGGCCAGCATGTCCTTGATCGCGACGTTGTAGTCCTCCCACGGGCGATCGGCGGTCTCGTTGCCGCGGACCATCGCCCAGGCGCGCACCAGGTCGCGGACGCGGGCCAGGCCGGCGGCGCTGCCCACGTAGGTGGTGCTGGCGGCGCGGATGGCCGGGAACTGCGCGTAGATGACCGGGTTGTTGTCGCCCTCGAGGATCACGTCCAGGCGCTCCAGCGGCGCGGCCGGGGCGGTGGCGTCGGCCGGGGTGGCCTCGGCGACGGCCTCGGTGCCCTCGGCGGCGTCGGCGCCCGCCTCGCCCTCCGTGGCGGCCTCATCACCCTCGGCGGCCTCGCCCTTCTTGCGGACCGGCTGGACCACGTCGAAGGCGTAGCTGTCGGCGCCGAAGTCGGAGGTGACGATGCGCATCGGGCCGGCGGCCTCCAGGCCGCTCTTCTCCATCACCTGCTCGATCCACTTCATCTGGTTGGTCATGGCGACCGCGATGTCGTCGTTCGAGCGCTTGGCGGTGGCGCTGGCCAGCAGGACGTTGGCGGCCGGGACCTCGACCACCTGGAACTCGTTCGGGTGCTGGCTGTAGTCGAAGCGCGGGATGGTGGCCATCAGGTTGCTGAACTTGGCCAGGCCGCGCTTGATGTCGTCGCCGACGTTGCGGGTGACGTAGAGGCCGGCGTAGCGACCGATCAGGTCGAAGCCGTAGTCCACGTGGTAGGTCTGGGTGATGCGCACGTTCTGCTTGCGCTGGCCGGTGCGCTCGAAGTCGAACACCATGCGCTTCTTGGCGCCGCGGCCCGGGGTGTCGAGCGCGAACACGATGCGCTCGCCCGGCACGGCCTCGACGATCTCCCAGCTGCCCTCGCCCACGGTGCGCTGCATCGAGGCGAAGCTGAGCTTGGCGCCCTCGCCCTTCTCCGGGCCGCTCGGGGTCAGGGTGATGCGCGGGTCATAGTTGACCAGCGCGTTCCAGTCCTTGAAGCGCGCGTAGCCGTTCAAGGTGTCGAACACGGTCGCCATCGGGCGGTTGGTTTCGACGGAATGCGAAACGGTGCGCTCGGCGGGGAGGAACAGGCCGATCGCCACGAACAGGGCGACGACGATCAGCAGGGAAATCAGCCACTCGATAACTCGGGTCATTCGGAATCTCTCCAGGAACGGCCGTCGGCGGGGCCTCGCCCGGCCGCAGGAACGGCGAAGGATAGCAGGTCAGGACGGACCCCGGCAGGGGGCAGCGCGCGCGTCCCAAGCGCTTGGCGCGACAGGGGTTTCCCGGCCCGCCGCGGCATGCGCGGCGGGTCCCGGGGCGAGGCCGATTCAGACCAGCTTTAGCTCGAAGGCCTTGAGCACGGCCCGGGTGCGGTCGCGCACGCCCAGCTTGCTGAGGATGTTGGACACGTGGTTCTTCACCGTGCCCTCCGCCACGCCGAGGGAATTGGCGATCTCCTTGTTGGAGAAGCCGCCGGCCATCAGGCGCAGGATCTCGGTCTCGCGCTCGGTCAGCGGGTCGGGCTGGTCGAGGCTGACGAAATCGTTCTGCAGGCCCTCCAGGCCCGAGAGCAGGCGCTGGGTCACCGCCGGCTGCACCAGCGAACCGCCGCCGGCGACGGCCTGGATCGCGCTCACCAGCTGGTCGAGCGAGACGTCCTTGAGCAGGTAGCCCTTGGCGCCGGCCTTGATGCCCGCCAGCACCAGCTGGTCGTCGTCGAAGGTGGTCAGGATGATGGTCGGCGGCAGCTGGCCCTTGGCCGACAGCGCCTGCAGCGCCTCGAGGCCCGACATCACCGGCATGCGCATGTCCATCAGCACCACGTCGGGCTTGAGGCCGGGGATCATCTCGACGGCCTGCTTGCCGTCGCCGGCCTCGGCCACGACCTCGATGCCGTCGGCCAGTTCGAGCAGGGACTTCACGCCCTGGCGCACCAGGGTCTGGTCGTCGACCAGGCAGACACGGATCATGCGGCGTTCTCCAGGGGTAGTCTGATGTCGAGCGCGAAGCCCTGCCCGCGCCCGGTGATGATATCCACGCGCCCGCCGAAGGCCGACAGGCGCTCGCGCATGCCGCGCAGGCCGTTGCCCTGGGCCAGGTCGCTCTCGGCGCCGCGGCCGTCGTCGCGGGCCTGGATGCGCGCCTCGCGGGCGTCGCGGGACAGGCCCAGCCAGAGCGTCGAGGCGCCGGCGTGGCGCACCGCGTTGGTGATGATCTCCTGCGTGCAGCGCAGCAGCACGTGGGCGCGCTCGGGATCCTCGATCTCCAGGCGCTCGGGCAGCTCGAGCCGGATGTCCAGGGCCGGCACGCCCTCGACCAGGGTGCGGATGGCGCCGGTCAGGTCGACCGAGCCGTCCTCGCGCATTTCGCTGACCGCCTCGCGCACGTCGGTGAGCAGCAGCTTGGCCAGGGTGTGGCTCTGGCGCACGTGCTCCTGCGCCTTGCCCTCGGTGAGGTGGCCGGCGACCTCGAGGTTGAGGCTCAGGGCGGTGAGGTGGTGGCCGAGCAGGTCGTGCAGTTCGCGGGAAATGCGCACGCGCTCGCTCATGCGCGAGCTTTCCGCCAGCAGGGCGCGGGTGGCGCGCAGCTCGGCGTTGAGCCGGCGCTGTTCCTCGCGCGCCTGGGCCTGCTGCTTGGCGACCAGGCCGATCACCATCGCGAAGCTCGAATAGCCGACGTAGAGCATCGCCTGCAGCACCGCGAAGCCGGGGGTGAAGCCCTCGAGCTTGGTGAACACCGGCACCAGCGCCGCATGCTGCAGCACCAGCCACAGCACGCCGACCGGCAGCGGCACCAGCCAGGGGATGACGCCGGCGATGATCATCATCAGCACCGCGCCCATGCCGGTGCCGGTCTGGTAGCTCACCGCGATCGCCGACACCGTCAGCGCGGCCAGCAGGGCGATGTCGGCCAGGCGCGAGGTGCGCGTGCCCAGGGCGCGGGTGACCTGCCAGTAGATGGCGCCGAAGGCGAGGTAGGCGACGCTGGCGACGCTCAGGCCCGACAGGCGCGGCGACTCGCCGGCGTCGAGGGCCTCGCTCGCCGGGAAATGCCAGGTGAGCACGATCAGCGGAATGCCCACCACCGCCCAGGTGAACAGGCCGGCGTAGCGCAGCAGCTGGGTGTGGCTCAGGCGGTTCAGCATCGCCACATCATAGGCCCAGGGCCCGCGCCCGCGCCGCCCCGGAAGTCATGGCCGCGGCCCGCCCCCGGGGCCGGCGGGCCGTGCGATAATCCCGCCCCGATCGCCGCCCGTCCCCCCGCGAGGCGGCGCCCCGACGTCGGAGCCCCTGAAACAATGCCGATTTCCATCCGCGACGTGCGCGAGCACGAGCTGGATTCCGTACTGGCCCTCAACAACGCGGCCGGGCCGTCCATCCTTCCGATGGATGCGGCCAAGGCGCGGTTCTTCTGGGAGCACGCCGAGTACTTCCGCGTCGCCGAACAGGACGGCCTGATCACCGGCTTCCTGGCCGCCTTCAGCCAGGACGCCCCGCACGACAGCCCGAACTTCCTGTGGTTCCGCGAGCGCTACGAGCGCTTCCTGTACATCGACCGCATCGTCATCGCCCGGCCGCGCCGCGGCGGCGGCCGCGGCCGCGCCTTCTACGCCGACGTGCAGAGCTTCGCCGAGCTGCGCTGGCCGCGGCTGTGCTGCGAGGTCTTCCTGCAGACCGGCAACGACCCCGCCCTGCTCTTCCACGGCGGCTTCGGCTTCCGCGAGGTCGGCCAGCAGGTGATGGCCGGCACCGACATCCGCGCGGCCATGCTGATGAAGGAGCTGTGCAGCCACGCCTGGGTCGCCCAGGCCTACGGCGACCGCCTGCCCGACCTGCCCTGGACCCGGGCCCGGCCGCTGGCCGGCCGCGGCGCCGGCACGCGCGCGACGGGGACCTGAGGCATGGCCGCGACCCCGGATTTCGAGCAGGCCGGCGAACTCAAGTTCGGCCAGGTCGGCATCGCCAACCTGCGCATCCGCACCCTGGACATCGACAAGCTGGCCGCCGAGATGGCCGACCGCGTGCGCCGCGCGCCCAAGCTGTTCGCGCGGGCGGCGGTGATCGTGGACTTCGGCGGGCTCAGCGCCTGCCCCGACGCCGGTACCGCCGGCCGCCTGCTCGAGGCCCTGCGCGGCGCCGGCGTGCTGCCGGTGGCCCTGGCCTACGGCACCCGCGAGGTCGAGGCCCTGAGCGAGGCCGTCGGCCTGCCCCTGCTGGCCAAGTTCCGCGCCCAGTACGAGCGCGGCGGCGAAGACCCCGCGCCGGCCACGCCGGCCCCGGCCGAACGCGCCCGCGCACCGGAGCCGGCTCCCGCGCCCGCCGCCCCGGCCACCCGGCCGCAGCCCGGCCTGGTGCACCTGCACCCGGTGCGCTCGGGCCAGCAGGTCTACGCCCAGGACCGCGACCTGACCGTCTGCGCCACCGTCGGCGCCGGCGCCGAGGTCATCGCCGACGGCTCGATCCACGTCTACGGCGCCCTGCGCGGCCGCGCCCTGGCCGGCGCCTCGGGCCTGGCCTCGGCGCGCATCTTCTGCCGTGAATTCCACGCCGAGCTGGTCGCCGTCGCCGGCCACTACAAGGTG
>VFQM010001368.1_pt1 | contig 21592 bp, 22 predicted proteins | sample 3512391 | NCBI WGS metagenome assembly VFQM01 (sample SAMN10412369, study PRJNA504923) | tailings metagenome | isolation source: Replicate 1 from Balatoc abandoned mine | place: Philippines | reverse complement strand
GCCGCGCCCGCACCGGACGCATCGCCGATCGAAGGCTACGAGGTGGATGCGCGGCCGCCGAACGAGATCCCCGCCACCCCGGACCTGCGCGAGGCGCCGCAACCCAAGCCCGCGCCGCCGGCGGGCGAATCCGGCGCGCTGCCGCGCATCGCCGACCTGCCCGTCGCCGAACGCGCCGCGCTGCCGCCGCTCAAGCTCAGCATGCACGTGTACGCCGACGACCCGGCGCAGCGCTTCGTCATCCTCGACGGCCGCCGCCTCGGCGAAGGCGGCGCACTGGCGGAGGGCGTGCTGGTGCAATCCATCGGTCGCGAGGGGCTGGTACTGTCGGTGCAGGGCCGGCCCTACTGGCTGGCGCGATAGGAGCCGCGGTGTTCGTCGAACTGCCGAGCCGCCGCCGCACCCGCTGGCGCTGGGCCACGCCCGGGCTGGCGGCGCTGATGGGCGCGGCCTACCTGTGGATCGCCCTGCTGCCCGACGACGCGGCCTGGCGCGACGCGCTGCTGCGCTGGGGCACGCTCTCGGGCAGCGTCACCGAATGGCGCGCGGCGCTGCGCGACGAGCGCCTGCTCACCCTGGTCACCGCGCTGTTCATGCACGCGGGCCCGCTGCACCTGCTGGGCAACCTGCTCTTCCTGCTGATCTTCGGCCTGCCCGCCGAGCGCAGCATGGGCCCGTGGCGCTACCTGCTGCTGTTCCTGGCCGGCGGCGCGCTGGCCAACCTGGCCGCGGCCCTGCTGATGGGCACGCCGGCGCGCGCCATCATCGGCGCCAGCGGCGGCGTGTCGGCGGTCATCGGCGCCTACCTGGCGCTGTTCCCGACCGCGCGCCTGGGCGTGGTGGTGCCGTTGGGCCTGTGGCTGGAATTCATCAAGCTGCCGGCCGCCCTGCTGATCGGCCTGTGGGCGCTGCTGCAGCTCGTCTTCACCTTCGTCGGCCCCAGCTTCGGCGCGGTGGCCTGGTGGGCGCACCTGGCCGGCTTCGGGGTCGGCCTGCTGTACGCGCTGGCGCTGCGGCCGGTGCTGGCGCGGCGCGCCCGCGGCGGCGGATAATCGGCGGCCATGAATTCGCGCGTGCTCTACAAGGTGACCTTCCTCAACGCCGGCAAGGTGTACGAGCTGTACGCCCGCCGCGTCGCCGCCAGCTCGCTGTGGGGCTTCACCGAAGTGTCCGACCTGGTGTTCGACGTCAACGAAGGCGTGGTCGTCGATCCGACCGAAGAACGCCTGCGCGAGGAGTTCGCCGACACCCGCGTGCTGCACCTGCCGATGCAGAGCGTCATCCGCGTCGAAGAGGTGGACCGCAAGGGCAGCCTGAGCATCCGCGACGCCGGCACCGGCGAGAAGGTCGTCACGCCCTTCCCCTTCCCGCCGAAGCCCCGCTGAAACGGACGGCGCCGACATGACCCACACGACCGTGCTCATTGCCTACCGGGCCCAACCCGGGCAGGTCGCCACCGCCGGCCAGGCGCTCGCGGCGCTGGTCGCGACGGTGCTGGCGAAGGAAGCGGACTGCGGCGGCATCACGATGCTGCAGGACCAGGACGACCCGGCCCGCTTCACCCTGGTCGAGCATTGGCCCAGCCGCGAAGTGTTCCTCGGCCCGCACATGCAGCAGCCGCATATCCAGGCCTTCATCGCGTCGGCCGGCGCCTTCCTCGCGGGGCCGCCGGAGATTTCCTTCTGGGTCGCGCCGCAGGCGCCGCGGGCCTGACCCACGGCACGGGCGGGCCCGGTGGCCGCGGCCGGAAGATTCGAGCGCCATTCCCCAGGAAGCCGCCATGCCGAACGCCCTCTCCCCCGCCACCGTCGCCGCCGCCCTCACCGAGCTCTGGTCGCCGCGCGTGGTGGCCGAGGTGGACGATGCCTACGTCAAGGTCGCCAGGGTGCAGGGCACGTTCGGCTGGCACGACCACGCCGACGAGGACGAGCTGTTCATGGTGCTCAAGGGGCGCCTGCGCATCGAAATGGCCGACGGCGCGGTCGAGCTGGGCGAAGGCGAGGTGTTCGTGGTGCCCAAGGGCGTGCGCCACAACCCGGTGGCCGAGCAGGAGTGCCACATCCTGCTGATCGAGCGGAAAAGCACGCGGCACTCGGGCGACGAGGTCACGGCGCACACGCGCTCGATCGAAGACCAGCTGCGGCCGCTCTGAGCCGGGACTTGCCTCGGGCCGCGCCAGCGCCTAGCGTCGGCGCGTCCACCCCGGGAGAGCCGCCATGCCCCGCGCCCTGCGCCTCGTGATCGCCTTCGTCGCCGGCTGGCTGGCCGGCAGTGCCGTCAACATGGGCCTGGTGATGGCCGGCGGCCGCCTCATCCCGGCACCCGCGGGCGTGGACGTGACCACGATGGAAGGGCTGAAGGCGGGCATGCACCTGTTCGGCCCGGAGAATTTCCTCTTTCCCTTCCTCGCGCATGCGCTGGGCACGCTGGCCGGCGCGATGGTCGCCACCTGGCTGACGCCGGGCCGAACCCGCGGGCCGGCGCTCGCCGTGGGCATCGTCTTCCTGCTCGGCGGCATCGCGGTGAACTACATGCTGCCGGGTCCGCTCTGGTTCACCCTGCTCGACGTCCTGGTGGCTTACCTGCCGATGGCCTGGCTGGGCCACCGCCTGGCGGCCGGCCGCGCGGCGCGCGCCGGGGCATGAGCGAACTCGAGCGCATCCTCGCCTTCCTGCGCGAGATCGGCATCGAGGTGCGCGAGGCGCCGGTCGCCGGCGATGCCTTCCTGCCCGGCGTGCGCATCGAGGGCGGCGCGCTCGTGGTGGACCGCGACACGCTGCGCTGGCCCGGCGACCTGCTGCACGAGGCCGGGCACATCGCGGTCACGCCCGCCGCCCTGCGCGACCGCCTGCCCGGCGTGCTCGACGCGCTGCCGGTGGATGCCCACGGCGGCGAAGTCGAGGCCACCGCCTGGGCCTGGGCCGCGACGGTGGCGCTCGGCCTGGCGCCCTCGGTGCTGTTCCACGAGGGCGGCTACCACGGCCGGTCAGCGGGCCTGGTCCAGATGTTCAGCCTGGGCGTGTATCCCGGCGCGCACGGCCTGGTGAAGGCCGGCCTGGCCGCCGCCGCCGGCGACGGCCCCGCCTACCCGGCGATGCGGCGCTGGCTGCGGGAGTGAGCGGATGCGCATCGCCATCCTCATGCACGCGCGCGACCGCGGCCGCGACCTCAACCGCTACGACCTTTTCCGCGTCAGCCCGCACTGGGAGGCCGACGGCCACGAGGTCGTGCCGGTGTTCGGCACCGCGCGCTTCGTGCCGGCCGACGTGGCCATCCTGCACGTGGACCTCTCGGTGGTGCCGCCGGAGTACCTGGACTTCGCCCGCCGCTATCCGCGCTGCCTGAACCTGGCGGCCACCGACATCCGCAAGTCGCGCTTCAGCGCCAACGGCGTGCGCCCGGGCGATGGCTGGGACGGGCCGGTGATCATCAAGAGCGACGCCAACAGCGGCGGCGCGCCCGAGCGCGGGCACGGGCCGCGGCTTGCGCGCGTGGGCCACGCCCTCGGGCGCGCATGGCGACGGCTGCGCGGCGGCATCGTGATCCGCTCGCAGCTCGACTACCGCATCCTCGACCACGCTTCGCAGGTGCCCGCCGACGCCTGGGCGCGCGAAGACCTGTTCGTCGAGCGCTTCCTGCCCGAATTCGAGGACGGCCTGTACCACGTGCGCAGCTACCTGTTCCTCGGCACGGCGGACACCGCGCAGCGGCTGAGCGGGCCGGCGCCGATCCTGCAGGTGCGCACCTCGGTGTCCCTGCTCGAGTGCGAACCGCATCCGGACATCGTCGCGCTGCGCCACCGCCTGGGCTTCGACTACGGCAAGTTCGACTACACCGTGCACGAGGGCCGCGCCGTGCTGCTGGACATCAACAAGACCACCGGCGGCGGCCGGCTCGATGGCCACCCGGTGGTCGAGGGCCTGCGCCGGCGCCGCGCCCAGGGCCTGTACGGCTGGCTGCGCGGCTGACCAGGGCGCGCACGGCGGCTGCGCGGCCGGGGGAATCGGGGGATACTGGCGCCGGGAAATCCGCCCGGGGCCATGCATGTCCAGCCTGTCCGTCCTGCTTGCACTGATCGCCTGGGCCCTGGCCCTGCTGCTGCTGATGGAGGCCATCCGGGCCTGGCTGGTCCTCAGCGGCCAGGTGAAGGCGAATGGCTTCACGCCGGGCAACGAGGGGCTCTCGCCCTTCATGCAGCGGCTGGCGCGCGCGCACGCCAACTGCCTGGAGGGCCTGCCGATCTTCGGTGGCCTGCTGGTGGTCGCGCTGCTGGCCGACCTGGCCGCGATCACCGACCCGCTGGCGCCCTGGCTGCTGGCCGCGCGCCTGCTGCAGTCGCTGATCCACCTCGCCTCCACCCACCCCACCGCCGTGACCCTGCGCTTCACCGCATTCTCGGTGCAGATGGGCATCGCCGCGTGGTGGACGCTGCAGCTGGGCCAGGCGCTCGCGGGCTGATCCATGGTGCCGATGCCCGAGCCCGACAGCCGGGATCCCGTGGCCGCGCAGGCGGCCTTCCAGCGCAGCCTGGCCCGGCGCGTGGCCACGGTCACCGCTTGGTCGACGCTGGGCCTGCTGCCCGGGCTGCAGCTGCTCGAATACCTGTCCGGGGCGAGCTCCGAGGCCCTGCAGGCCACCAATGCCTGGCTGCGGCTGCCGTTGATGCTGATGGCCCTGGTCGTCATCGCGCTGCGCTATGCGCGGCCGCAGGGCCACTGGCCGCGGCCGGCCGCGCTGGCGTTCGGCGGCGCGCTGATGGTGGTGGGCTGGCTGATGCTGGCCATGCACGCGAACACCGGCGACGAGGGCGTGCACGGCGTGTCGCACGTGCTGGCGATGGCGACCGTGGCCGTGGCGGTGCTGGCCACGCGCGGCGCGCGCGACCTGGGCTGGATCTACCTGCCGGCGCTGCTGGTCGGCCTGGGCGCGATGCACGTGCTGGGCGTGCCCGACGGGCCGATGCACGTCGTGCATCCGGTCATCGCGATGGGCCTGGGCGGCGTGATCGCCGAGATGCTGCACCGGGGCAACCGGCAGGCCTTCGAGGCGAACCTGCGCCTGGCCGAGACGGCCATGACCGACGCCCTCACCGGCCTGCCCAACCGCCGCGCGATGGATGCGCAGCTGCGCGCGGTGCACGCGCGGGCGCGCCGGCACGGCGGCGCCTGGACGGTGCTGATGGCCGACCTGGACCACTTCAAGCGGGTGAACGACACCTGGGGCCACGCGGTCGGCGACGAGGTGCTGGCGCAGCTGGCCCAGCGCCTGCGCGAGGCGGTGCGGGCCGAGGATTTCGTCGCGCGCTGGGGCGGCGAGGAATTCCTGGTGCTGCTGCAGGACGCCGACGCCACCACCGCCCGGCGCGTGGCCGAGAAAATCCGCATCGGCGTCGGCGGCCAGCCCTTCGCCACCCGCGCCGGCGAGCTGCCGGTCACGCTGAGCCTGGGCGTGGCCGAATCCCGCGGCGAGGCGCGCGTCGAGGACGTCGTGCATCGCGCCGACCAGGCCCTGTACGCGGCCAAGCACGCCGGCCGCAACCGCTGCGAAGTGGGCTGAGCCGGGACGGGCGCGCCGGCGACTTCAGTCGCGCGCCGGCCAGTCGCCGGCGTCGATCACCTCGCGATAGCCATGCCACGCCGCGTAGGCCAGCCAGGGCATCACGACGACGAGGCCGAGGAAGGCGGTGGCGAAGCCCAGCGCGGTCAGCGCCGCGATCAGCACCGCCCACAGCGCCGCCGCGCCCTTGTTGCGCAGCACCGCGTTCACGCTGCTCAGGCCGGCGGTCACCATGTCCACCTCGCGGTCGGCCACCATCGGCAGCGAGAACGCGGCGATGGCGAAGGTGAGCGCGGCGAACACCGAGCCGGCCAGCGAGCCGATCAGCAGGAACTCGACCAGGTCGCCGGCGTCGCCCTCCGCCATCGGCACGAAGGCGCTGACCATCATGCCCGCGCGCGACCACAGCATCAGGATCACCAGCTGCACCAGCGCGAACACGGCGGCCTCGCCGACCACGCGCCGGGCCAGCCGCAGCGATTCGCGCAGCGAGGGCCGGCGGCCGGCGGCCAGGGCCCGGCACACGCCGTACAGCGCCACCGCCAGCAGCGGCGCGATGAAGACGAAGCCGGAGAGCAGCGCCGCCAGCAGCGCGAAGCGGCCGAGCGACCAGGCCATCCACGAGACGCCGATGCTCACCACCGCCACCACGGCGCCCAGGGCCAGGCTGGGCCCGGGCGCGCGGCGCAGGTCGGCCCAGCCCAGGCGCAGCCAGCGCAGCGGCGCACCGGCGCCGGGCTCGCGGCAGGGCGCGACGAAGGGGCGGGTGTCCTCGGCGGGCGGCGGGCTTTGCATGCGCGGGCGCAGGCGGGAAGATGGCCACAATCTAGCAGCCGGCCCCGCCATGCACGATCCCGCCCGCCGCCAGCGCGACAGCTGGGCCGCCAACGCGGCGGCGTGGGTGCGGGTGGTGCGCGGCGGCGGCATCGCCAGCCGCATCGCCGGCACCGATGCCGCCATCCTCGCGGCGCTGGCCGCGGTCGCGCCGCGGCGCGTGCTGGACGTCGGCTGCGGCGAAGGCTGGCTGTGCCGCGCGCTGGCCGCGCAGGGCATCGAGGCGGTGGGCGTCGACGCGCAGCCGGCCCTGGTCGAGGCGGCCCGCGCCGCCGGCGGCGGCCGCTTCGAGGTGCTCGACTACGCCGCGCTCGCGATGGCGCCCGAGGCCCTCGGCCGCTTCGAGGCCATCGCCTGCAACTTCGCCCTGCTCGACGAGGACCTGGCGCCGCTGCTGCGCGGCCTGCACGCACTGGCCGCGCCCGGCGGCTGGCTGTTCATCCAGACCCTGCACCCGGGCGAGGCGCCGGCCACCGGCTGGCGGGAGGAAGCCTTCGCGGGCTTCGGCGAGGGCTTCGTCGCGGCGATGCCGTGGTACCTGCGCGACACCGGGGCCTGGCTGGCGCTGCTGCGGGAATCGGGCTGGTCGCCGGGCGCGGTGCAGGAGCCCCGGCCCGCCGGCGGCGGCGCGCCGCTGTCGCTGTTGCTCACGGCCCGGGCCTAGAATGAGGACGCCGGCGGGGGGCCGGCGCATCCGCCTCCGGGGGAGGAGTCCCATGAAGACCACGACGACCGCCGCGCTCGCCGCGGCCCTGCTGTGCTGCACCGCCGCGCCCGCGCGCGCCGCGACGACGATGGCCCTGACCTGCATCGAGACCGACACCGGCTACGCCATCCACTACCAGTACCGCTGGGGCGAGGACGACGAGTGGAAGGACACGAGCGTCGAGCCCGGCTACTGGAACGAGCACTGGTGGGAGTACGACCGCCCGGGCGAGAACCGCTCGCCGACCTTCCAGGTGCGCTACGACGACGACCTGGGCGAAGGCTCGAACTTCGTCGTCACCAGGCTCTCGTCGTACGCGGCGGAGCGCAAGGACTGCGAGGGCGAAGGAAAGACCTTCGAGTTCTGGGCCGACGGCAACGAGCTCAACATCGGCGAGTCGGAATGATCCGGCTCAGCCGCCGCGCCCGGACTTGAGCCGGGCCAGGGCCTGCACGACCGCTTCGTCGCCCTCGATCACCTCGCCCTCGGCGTAGCCCTCGCTGCGCTCGTCGTCGCCGCGCAGGTGGCCGGGCAGGTCCTGCTCGCGCAGGCCGCGGGCGGCGGCGCCACGCAGGCGCACGTCGGGCGCGATGCCCCGGGCCTGGATCGAGCGGCCCTTGGGCGTGTAGTAGCGCGCGGTGGTCAGCTTCACCGAATCGCCGTTGTCCAGCGGCACCACCGTCTGCACCGAACCCTTGCCGAAGGTGCGGCTGCCCATCAGCAGGGCGCGGTCGTGGTCGCGCAGCGCCGCGGCCAGCACCTCGGCGGCGCTGGCGGTGCCCGCGTCCACCAGCGCGACGATGCCGGCGCCGCCGCTGAGGTCGCCGGCCTTGGCGTGGTAGTTCGCGTTGGAATACGAGAGGCGGCCGCGCGTGCTGACGATCAGGCCGTCCTCGAGGAAGGCATCGGCCGATTCCACCGCGGCGTTGAGCAGGCCGCCGGGATTGCTGCGCAGGTCGAGCACCAGGCCACGCAGCTTGCCGTCCGACTGCCGGGCGAGCGCGGCGAGCTGGCGGCGCAGCTGCGGCGCGGTGTCCTCCTGGAAGGTGCTGATGCGCAGGTAGCCATAGCCGGGCTCGAGCAGGCGGCTGGAGACGCTGGTCACCTCGATGCGCTCGCGCGTCATCACCAGGTCGCGCGGCGCCGGTTCGCCCGGGCGCTGGATGGTCAGGGTGATGCGGCTGCCGGGTTCGCCGCGCAGCTGCAGGCTCGCGGCATCGGCGCCGCCGGCGCCCTCGCCCGGGGCCTGGCCGTCGATGGCGATGATCAGGTCGCCGGCGCGCAGGCCGGCGCGCTGGGCCGGCGTGCCGTCGATCGGCGCGACCACGCGGATGCCGCGGTCGTTGCCCTGCTCGATCTCGACGCCGATGCCGACGTAGGCGCCTTCGGTCTGCTCGCGCAGGGCCTCGGCCTCGTCGGCCTCGAGGTAGGCGCTGTGCGGATCGAGGTCGGAGAGCAGGCCGCGCAGCGCGGCGCGCATGAGCTCCTTGTCCTCCAGCGGCTCGACGTAGGCCTCCTGGATGGCGCGGTAGACCGCGACGTAGCGCTGGATCTCCTCCAGCGGCACCGAGCGCGCCGGGCGGGACGCGGGCGTCGGCGCGGAGGCCGGCGTCGGCACGGATGCCGGCGCGGGCGCGGGCGCGGCCTCCTGCGCCGGCACGGCGGCCGGCAGGACGAGGGCCAGGGCGAGGCAGGCGGCGGCGGGCGTCTTCATGGCCCGATTATGCCCCGTCGGCTCAGGGCCGGAACCAGGGCCGGGGGTCCTGGGGCTGGCCGTTTCGGCGCAGTTCGAAATACAGGGCCGGCCGGCCCTGGCCGCCGGAGCTGCCGACGGTGGCCACCGGCTCGCCGCCGCGCACCCAGTCGCCGACGTCCTTGAGCAGGGCGTCGTTGAAGGCATAGAGGCTCATCCAGCCATCGCCGTGGTCGATGATCACCAGCAGGCCGTAGCCCTTGAGCCAGTCGGAATAGGCGACCCGGCCCGGTGCGACCGCGCGCACCTCGGCGCCGGCGGTGCCGGCCACCAGCCAGCCGTCGCTGCCGCGGCCGTCGGGCAGGCGGCCGCCGAAGCCGGCCAGCACGCTGCCCGCCAGCGGCCGGCCGAGCTGGCCGCGGCGGCTGGCGAAGGGCCGGGTGTCGTCGACCTGGGCCGGCACGTCGGCGACGGCGTCGCGCAGGCGCTCGAGCAGGGCGAGCACCGACTTCTCGTCGCGGCCCAGGGCCGCCAGGCGCGCGCCGCGGTCCTTGAAGCCGGCCTCGAGCGTGGCCAGCACCGCGGCGCGTTCGCCGCGCTGGGCCTCGAGCGCGGCCAGGTCGGCCTGCTGCTGCTGGCGGGCGGCGTCGAGGATCTCGCGCTGCTCGCCGATCTGCCGGGCCACGTCGGCCAGCGACTGCAGCTCGGCGATCAGGCCCTGGATGCGCTCCTGGCGGTCGGCCTGGAAATAGCGGTGGTAGGCGAGCACGCGGGCCAGGTCGGCCATGCGGTCCTGGGCCAGCAGCAGCTTGAGCTGCTCGTGCCGGCCCAGCGCGTAGGCCGAACGCACCAGCGCGGCCAGCGCCTCGCGCTGCTTCGACAGGCCGGCCTCGAGTTCGCGCTTCCTGCCCTCCAGCGCCTCGACCTCGAGTTCGGCGGTGGCGATGCCGGCCTCGGTGCGGCGAAGCGAACGCACGGCCTCGGACACCTGGGCGTCGGCGGCGCGCAGCGCCTTCGTCGCTTCGCCGCGCTCGCCTTCGGCGGCGCGGTTCTCGGCGGTGATGGCCTTGATCTGGCTGCGCAGCGCCTCGAGCCGCTGCTGGGCCTGGGCTTCCTGGCGCGCGCGGTCGGCCTGGGCGAAGGCGGGCGCCGCGGCCAGCAGCAGGGCCAGCGCGGCGGCGACCGCGGCGGCGCGGATCACCCGCGCTCCAGCAGCGAGCGCCCGGTCATCTCGGCCGGCACCGGCAGGCCGAGCAGGTCGAGCATCGTCGGCGCGATGTCGCGCAGCGCGCCGCCGGCGCGCAGGGCCTTGGCCTGGCGGCCGAAATACACCAGCGGCACCGGCCCGACCGTGTGCGAGGTGTGCGGCTGCCCGGTCTCCGGGTCGCGCATCATCTCGAGGTTGCCGTGGTCGGCGGTGACGATCATCTCGCCGCCGACGCTTTCCAGCGCGGCGCGGATCGCGCCCAGGGCGTCGTCCACGGCCTCGGCCGCCTTGACCGCCGCGGCCATCACGCCGGTGTGGCCGACCATGTCGGGGTTGGCGATGTTGCACAGGATGACGTCGTGCCTCCTCGCGCGGATGTCGTCGGTGAGCCGCGCGGTGAGCTGCGGCAGGCTCATCTCAGGCTGCAGGTCGTAGGTGGCGACCTTGGGCGACGGGACCAGCGCGCGCTCCTCGCCGGCCAGCACCGCTTCCTTGCCGCCGCTCATGAAGAAGGTGACGTGGGCGTACTTCTCGGTTTCGGCGATGCGCAGCTGGCGCAGGCCGTTCGCGGCCAGGACCTCGCCGAGCGTATTGCGCAGGTCTTCGGGCGCGTAGGCCACCGGCGCCGGCAGCCGGGCGTCGTATTCGGTCAGGCAGGTGAAGCGCGACAGCGCCGGCACGCGGCGCGCGAAGCCGTCGAAGGCCGGGTCCACGAAGGCGGCGGTGAGCTGGCGGGCGCGGTCGGCGCGGAAGTTCATGAACACCACGGCGTCGCCGTCGCGCATCGGCCGGTGCCCGGCGATGATGGTGGGCAGCACGAACTCGTCGTTCTCGCCGCGGCCGTAGGCGGCTTCGAGCGCGGTGATGGCGTCGGAGGCGGTGTCGTCGGCCTCGGCCTCGACGATCGCCTTCCAGGCGCGCTCCATGCGCTCCCAGCGCTTGTCGCGGTCCATGGCGTAGTAGCGGCCGATGACCGTGGCCACGCGCACGTCGCCATCGGCGCACAGGGCCTGCAGGGCGCGCAGGCTGGGTTCGGCCGAACGCGGCGGCATGTCGCGGCCATCGAGGAAGGCGTGCACGGCGATGTCGGCCACGCCCTCGCGGCGCGCGAGTTCGACCATGGCGAAGACGTGGTTCTCGTGGCTGTGCACGCCGCCGGGCGAGAGCAGGCCGAACACGTGCAGGGTCCGGCCGGCGTCGCGGGCGGCGCGGCAGGCGGCGAGCAGTTCGGGGTTGGCGAAGAAGCCGCCGTCCTCGATGGCCGCGTCGATGCGGGTCAGGTCCTGGTAGACGATGCGGCCGGCGCCGATGTTCATGTGGCCGACCTCGGAATTGCCCATCTGCCCGTCCGGCAGGCCGACATGGCGGCCCTCGGTGTGCACCAGGGTGTGCGGGCAGCCGGCCAGCAGGCGGCGCCAGTTCGGCAGCCGGGCCTGGGCCAGGGCGTTGTCGGCGGGGTCCTCGCGGTGGCCCCAGCCGTCGAGGATAAGCAGCAGCAGGGGCGTGGGGCGGGCGGCGGCGGTCAAGTCGGGCTCCGGGACGTTCGGCACGGGCGGATTGTAGCGCCCGGGCGGAGGCTGGGCCCCGCCCGCGCCGGCTTTAAACCCTGGCGCCGGCCCCGGCATCGGACCGGGCATGTCCACAGGAGTGAACCCCATGCGTCGTCTTCCCCTCGCCTCCTTCCTCGCCCTGGCCCTGGCGGCCGGCCCCGTCCTGGCCCAGCAGGACATCGACCGCGTCTTCGGCGCCATCACCGCCGAATCCGGCCGGGAGTACGGCTCGCTCGACACCGTCAACGGTTCGATCACCATCCGCAGCGGCGCCACCGTGCGCAGCGCCGAAACCGTCAACGGCGGCATCTCGATCGAGCGCGACGCCCGCGTCGGCCAGGCCGAGACCGTGAACGGCGGCATCTCGCTGGAGGAAGGCGCCCAGGCCGAGTCGCTCGAGACCGTCAACGGCGGCATTTCGCTGGGCCGCGGCGCGCGCGTGGCCCTGGACGTGGACGCCGTGAACGGCGGCATCCGCATCGGCGAGGACGCCGTGGTCTCCGGCGACGCCAGCAACGTCAACGGCGCGATCCGCGTCGAGGGCGGCGAAGTCGGCGGCAACCTCACCACCACCAACGGCGACATCCGCCTGCGCGGCGCCACGGTGCGCGGCGACATCGTGGTCGAGAAGCCGCAGGGCAGCTGGTGGAAGCCCGACCGCGCCCGCCTGCCGCGCGTGGTCATCGAGGCCGGCACCGTGGTCGAGGGCCGGCTGGTGTTCGAGCACCAGGTCGAGCTGTACGTGCACCCGGACGCGAAGGTCGGCAAGCAGGACGGCGTGGCGCCGGTGATGCTGGACGCGCCGGACGGCCGCCGCTGAGGCCCGCCCCGGCCGCCGGCCGGGCCGCCCCCGCCGCGGGCCGCTGCCGGCTGCGGCGATGGGGCTAGAATCGGGGTCCCGTCCACCGGAGACCCCGTTCCCATGAAGCACACGCTTTTGTTCGCCGCCGCCAGCCTCGCGCTGGCCGCGTGCAGCCAGGCGCCGGCGCCCGCCGACGCGCCGGCCCCCGAGGCGCCGGTCGCGGCCGCCCCGGCCACCGAGCACGGTTTCGGCCCCGAGATCTCGGCCGAGGATTTCGCCGCCCACGTCAGGACGCTCTCGTCCGACGCCTTCGGCGGCCGCGCCCCGGGCACCCCGGGCGAGCAGATGACCGCCGACTACCTGGTGGCGCAGTTCCAGCGCCTCGGCCTGCAGCCCGGCAACGGCGACAGCTGGTTCCAGGACGTGCCGATGGTGGTGACCACCGCCGACGAGTCCACCAGCACCGCCAAGTTCGTGCTCGGCGGCGCCGACCGCCCGCTGGCCTGGGGCGGCGACATGGCCCTGGGCACGCGCACCGCGCAGGCCAGCGTGGCCGTGGACGGCAGCGAGCTGGTCTTCGTCGGCTACGGCGTGAACGCGCCGGAAGCGGGCTGGAACGACTACGCGGGCCTGGACGTCAAGGGCAAGACCGTCGTCATCCTGGTCAACGACCCGGGCTTCCACGCCGGCGACGAGTCGCTGTTCAGCGGCAAGAAGATGACCTACTACGGCCGCTGGACCTACAAGTTCGAGGAAGCCGCGCGCCAGGGCGCCGCCGCCGCGCTGATCATCCACGACGACGCCGGCGCCGGTTACGGCTGGGACGTGGTGAAGAACAGCTGGTCGGGCGAGCAGTTCGACCTGCCCGCCAGCGCCGACCCGGAGCCGCGCCTGCCGATGCAAGGCTGGATCACCGGCGAGGTGGCCAAGGAGCTGTTCGCCAGCGCCGGCCTCGACCTCGAGGCCATGCGTGCCGCCGCGAACACCCCCGGCTTCACCGCCGTGGACCTGGGCGACGCCACCTTCAGCGCCAGCCTGAACTCGAGCGTGCGTGAGGCCAGCTCGCGCAACATCCTCGCCAAGCTGCCGGGCAGCGAGCGGCCGGACGAGGCCATCGTCTACACCGCGCACTGGGACCACCTGGGCGACCACGGCGCCACGCACGGCGGCGACAAGTCGGCGGCGACGGCCGAGGGCGAGGACCATGTCTACAACGGCGCCATCGACAACGCGACCGGCGTGGCCGGCGTGCTCGAGATCGCCGAGGCCTTCACCGTGCAGGACCCGAAGCCGGCGCGTTCGGTGGTGTTCCTGCTGGTGACGCTGGAGGAGTCGGGCCTGCTGGGCTCGAAGTACTACGCCGCCAATCCGGTGATCCCGCTCAAGGACACCGTGGCCGTGGTGAACCTGGACGCGATGAGCGTGGTCGGCCCGACGAAGGACTTCGTGGTGATCGGCCTGGGCAACAGCGAGCTCGACGACGTGCTGCGCCCGATCGCCGAGGCGCAGGGCCGCGTGCTGGTCGAGGAGGACGGCGTCGAGAAGGGCTTCTTCTTCCGCTCCGACCACTTCAGCTTCGCCAAGTACGGCGTGCCGGCGCTGTACGCCAAGGGCGGCATCGACCACGTCGAGAAGGGCGCGGACTACGGCCGCCAGGTGCAGGCGCAGTACCAGACCGTCGCGTACCACAAGCCGGCCGACGAGTTCGACCCCAACTGGGACCTGCGCGGCGTGGTGCAGGACCTGATGGCGCTGTACGGCGTGGGCCGTGAACTGGCCGGAAACGAGGCCTGGCCGAACTACGTCGAGGGCAATGCCTTCAAGGCCGCGCGCGACGCGGCGCGGGCCGACGCGGCGAAGTAAGCCGCGGGCCCGTGGCAAGGGAAAGGCCGCCCCCCGGGGCGGCCTTTTTCATTTCCCTGGCCGCTGCGTCGCCGGTGCGTCGCGCGCGGCGTTGGCCCGGGCGTCGCGCGCCGCGCGGGCCTTCAGGGCCTGGAAGCCGGGATCGAGCGCGGCCCGGATCCGGCGCGTGGCGTCCTCGTCGAATGCCCGGCGCTTGGCGTCGGCATCGGGCGCGAAGGGCTGGCCCGGATCCTTCGAATGGAACGCCAGGCGCGCGGCGATGCGCGCGCGCGCCGCCGCATCCGGGGCCAGGCCGAAGTGCGCGGCGATCGCCGCCAGGGCCGGCGCATCGAGCGTGGCGTAGTCGACCAGGCGGGTGCCGGGCGCATCCGCCGCGGCGAGCATCGCCTGCTGCAGCACGTCGAGCACCCGGATGCGATGGCCGGGCAGGTCCACGCCCGGCGCCGGCGCCCCGAGCGCGGGATGCAGCGCGCCGAGGGACGGGTCGCCGGCCATGTGCCGGCCGCTGGCGCGCGCGTGCGAGGCGAGGATCTCGACCGGGTCGCGGAACAGCAGCAGCGCCGGCACGCCGGGGAAGGCCGACGCGATGCCCGGCCAGGCCGGCAGGTCCCAGGCGTTCCACTTGACCACCCCGCGGCGGCCCGGGAAACAGCCGGCCTGCAGCGACACGAGCGCCGGCAGGCAGGCCGCGCGCTGCGCCGGGTCGAGCGTGGCGTCGAGCAGCCAGTCGGTCAGCAGTGGCGATTCGGACAGCACCACCGCGTCGTCGAGCAGGGACAAGGCCCCGGACACCAGCGTCGAGCCGCAACGCGACAGGTGCAGGATGAAGCCGGCCGGCGGCGCGCCGGGCGTGGGCAGGCCGGTGCGCGGGTTGAGCAACTGGTGCGCCGCCGAGGCCTGCTGGGCGCGCAGCAGGTCGTCCTCGAGGAACGGCTCGCGCGGCGCGCCGTCGGGCAGCCGCCAGGACAGGCAGCGCGGCCCGGCGTGGTAGCGCGCGGCCATCCAGTGGCCCGCCAGGGCCTCGGGCGGCAGGTCCAGCACCCGGCGGTTGCCTTCGCCGATCGCGGCCAGCAGGGCGTGGTCGTCGGCACCCGGCACGCCCCAAAGCGTGCGCAGGGTGTCGAGGAAGCCCGGCAGCGAACCGGCGGCCACGCAGCGGGCGAGGTCCGCCGGGGAGGCGACCAGCGCCCGGTAGGCCGGCAGCAGTTCCATGCCTCAGCGCGGGCCCGGCTCGGCGAACACCGGCCCGGCGGCGAAGAGCGCGTCGCGCAGCCAGTCGTTCGCCACGCAGTCCACGACCAGGTGGATGCGGTCGTGCGCGCCGCGGTTGCGGACCTCGTGCACCAGGTCGGCGTTGAAGTACCAGAGTTCGCCGGGGGCCATCGGCAGGCGCCGGCCGGCGACGATGAAGTCCACGTCCTCGCTGGTCTGGATCGCCAGGTGCAGGCGCGCCTGGCCATGCTCGAGTCCGAGCCCGTGGTCGCGGTGCGGCAGGATCGCGGCGCCGGCGCGCAGGCGCATCAGCCGCGCCGACTGCAGCGGGCAGCGCAGGCCCGCGAGCACGCCGCGCAGCGCGGGACAGCCGGCGAGCACCGGCAGGTCCTGCCAGTCCTCGCCCGCGCCGATCGCGAAGCCCTGCAGCACCGGGTGCGCGTCCACGTGCTCGCGCAGGCAGCGCAGCGGCAGCACGTCCCAGCCGCCGACGTAGTCGCGCTGGTTGACGTGGTCGACCCAGGGCCGTTCGAGCAGCGTCGCCAGCTCGGTGCGCAGCGCCTCCAGCGGCGCGGCCACGGGCAGCCGGGCGAAGGCGAGCACGTGCCCGTCGGGCGGGGGCGGGAGGGGCGCGTGGAGGCTCATGGCCCGCGGGCGAAGCCGGCCAGCGCGGCGGCGACCTCGGCCGGCCGCGCCATCATCGGCATGTGGCCGCAGCCGTCGAGCAGCACCACCTCGCTGCGCGGCAGGCCGGCGCGGAAGGTGTCCACGGCGCTGACGTCGATCACCTGGTCGTCGCGGCACCACAGCAGCAGGGTCGGCGCCGCGATGCCGGGCAGCAGGGTCTCGAGCAGCAGGGCCTCGGGGCCGCGGCCGATCGCGTCGAGCACCCGCTGTTCGAAGGCCGCGTCGGCGATGCGCCGGCGCACCAGGGCCTCGTCGGCCGGCCAGGGCACGAAGGGCGGCTCGGCGAAGACCATGCCCAGGAAACGCTTGAGGTCGGCGCGGTTGCCGACCTGGTAGGGATTTCCGCCGGCGAGCACGGCGCGGGCGAAATCGTTCTCGCGGAAGGTGACGCCGGCGGCGGACATCAGGGTCAGGCGCGGCGCCAGGCCGGGATGGCGCGCGGCCATCAGGCCGACCACCTGCCCGCCCATCGAATGCCCCACCACCATCGCCGGCGGCGAGGGCAGCGCGCGCAGCAGGTCGGCGAGGCGGTCGGCCTGGGCGACGGGGCCGTAGTCGAGCGACTCGTCGCGCCCGCTCTCGCCCCAGCCGGGCAGGTCGGGCGCGATGACGTGCCAGTCCCCGGCGAGTTCGCGCATCAGCGGCAGCCAGTTCTCCTTGCTGCCGACGAAGCCGTGCACGAGCACCAGCGTGGGCGAGGCGGGATCGCCGGCCTCGAGGTAGGCGACGCGGTGGCCGGCGACCTCGAGGCTGCGTTCGCTGGCGCCGGCGAGCCAGCGCTGGCGGGCGAACTCGGCCTGCAGCACCGACTCGGGCGTCGCCGCGGCGAGCGTGACCACGCCGGCCACCACGCCCACGGCGCCGGCCAGCGCCAGCGCGAGGCGCTGGCGCCGCGGGCGGCGTGCGGGCGCGGCCTTACGGATTCTGGCCCGCCTGCGCCTTGGCCAGCACCGCCTCGACCGAGGCGGTGGTGATCGGGTGGTAGCCCGGCCTGGCCATGCGGAAGACCTGGGTGGCGAAGGCCAGGCCGTCGGGCGTGGCGGCCAGGGCCTCGTAGGTCGGCATGATCAGCTTGCGGCGGCCGATCTTGCGCAGGAACAGGCTCATCGCCGGGCGCGCCTCGAAGTATTCGCTGCGCTCGCTCAGCGGGTACCAGCGCTGGGCGATCTCGCCGTTGCCGGTGCCGGTGAAGCGGAAGGCCTGGTCGAGCTCGACCATGCGCTCGCCCGGCAGGGCGTCCGGCATGCCCTCGAGGAAGTACACCCACTCCTGCGTGGTCCACGCGGCCGCCTGCAGGTCGCGCGCGGCGGTGCGGCGCTTGAGCCAGGCCTCGCGCGCGGCGTCCACCGCGGCGAAGCGCGGCGAGGCCGTCTGCGGCGCGAAGGCCGGGATGCCGGGCTGGGTCATCCAGGCCATCACCTCGGCCTCGGTGACGGCGCCGGGCTTCTTCGCCATCAGCTCGCTGCGCAGGAAGGCGAGGAACTGCTCGCTGGTGGCGCTCTGGAAGGCGTGCTGGTCGAACCAGGCGCGCAGGAACGGATCGAACAGCTCGCGGCCGAAGCGCAGTTCGAGGAACTGCAGGAACCAGGCGCCCTTGTCGTAGGCGACCGCGCCCAGCGCGTCCTCGGGGTCCGAGCCGGTGCGGGCCGGCAGCATCAGCACCTGCTGCGGCTCGGGCACCTCCTTCATCTCCGCCAGCAGGCCGTTGCGGCTGTTGACGAACTCCATGTCGGCGCGCTCCTTGCCGTACAGCGCCTCGACGATGCGGTTCTCGACGTAGCTGGTGAAGCCCTCGTTGAGCCACATGTCCTTCCAGGTCGCGTTGGTGACCAGGTTGCCGGACCAGGAGTGCGCGAGCTCGTGCGCGATCAGCGAGACCAGCGACTTGTCGCCGGCGATCACGGTGGGCGTGATGAAGCTCAGGCGCGGGTTCTCCATGCCGCCGAAGGGGAAGGACGGCGGCAGGATCAGCAGGTCGTAGCGCTCCCAGCGGTAGGGGCCGTAGAGCGACTCGGTCACCGCGATCATCTTCTCGGTGTCCTCGAACTCCTTGACCGCGCGGTCCACGGTCTGCGGCTCGGCCCAGACGCCGGCGCGCGGCGAGATCGGCTTGAACACCAGGTCGCCGGCGGCGATGGCCAGCAGGTAGGACGGGATCGCCTGCGGCATGCGGAAGCTGTACTCGCCGTCGCGCGCCGCGGCCGGGTCGTTGTCGGCGCTCATCAGAACCATCACGTCCGGGCGGCTGCGCACGGTGGCGCTATAGGTGAAGCGCACGGACGGCGTGTCCTGCAGCGGCACCCAGCTGCGGGCGTGGATCGCCTGCGACTGGCTGAACATGAAGGGCAGCTGGCGGCCGGCGGTCATGGTCGGCGCCAGCCACTGCAGGCCGCTGGCTTCGGGCGAGGTGGCGTAGGTGACGCGTACCTGGTCGAACTGGCGCGGCAGGATGATCGTGAGCTTGCTGCCGAAGCGGGCGTCGCGTTCGGCGAGCGCGAATTCGACCTCGCGCCAGCGGCGCTCGCCGTTGCGGGCCTCGGCCTTGGTGATGGCGAGGTCGCGGGTGTCGAGCACCAGCTCGCGCTGCGCCGGGTCGGACCAGGCCAGGGTGTAGGTGGCGGTGCCGGTGATCTGGCGCTTGTCGAAGTCCAGCCCCAGGTCCAGGGCCAGGTCGGTGATGCGGACCTTGTCGGGCTGGGCGTAGGAATGCTCGTCGGTGCGACGGTCCTGGGCGGCGGCCGGCAGGACGGCGAGCAGCAGGACCAGCAAAAGGCTGAGGCGGCGCATGGGTGTTTCCGGAGGGCGGGACCGGCCGATTCTAGCCCAGCGGCCCGGGGCCCGCGGCCCGGCCCCGCCCCCGGCCCGGCGTCCGCGGCCGGCATGACCTCGCTCAATTCCGGCGGCCGGGGTCCGGGCCATACTGGCCCGAGGACCCCACCGGACCCGCCATGAACGCCACCGCCACCGGCCCGCTGCTGATCACCGAACAATCCAGCCTCGCCCACTGGCTGGCGGCGACCCCGAACGGTTCGCCCTGGGGACATGCCGACCGCCCGCCCACCCTGGCCGACTGGCTGGCCCTGGGCGAGGACGCCACCGAGGCCCATTACCGGCGGGCCAGCGACCTGGGCGTGCCGCTGGTGCGGCTGGGCGGGATCGAGGCCACGCACGAGGCGACCACGCTGATCCGGCCCGAGGTGGCACGCCGCCTGCGCGTGGTGCCGCTGATGATCAAGGGCGACAGCATCGCGGTGGCCATGGAGGACCCGGGCAACCACGATGCGCTGAGCACGCTCGACTTCCTCTGCCGCCAGCGCGTGCTGGCGATGCTGGCGACGCCGCGGGACATCCGCGAGGCGATCGCCCGCCACTACGACCAGGTCGAGGACCGCGACGTGGCGCGCCAGCTGGGCCTGGACCCGACCGCCACCGCGGCCGAGACCAGCGAGCAGGAGGCGCAGCGCCTGTCGCGCGAGAAGCCGGTGGTGCGCATCGTGCACGCCCTGATCGCCGAGGCCGTGGCGCGCCGCGCCAGCGACATCCACCTGCGCCCCGGCGCCGGCGGCACCGACGTGCTCTACCGCATCGACGACGAAATGGTGCCGGTGCGCCGGCTGATGCGCAGCCTGCATCCGGCGGTGACCAGCCGCGTGAAGGTGCTGGGCAGCATGAACCTGGCCGAGCACCGCAAGCCGCAGGACGGCCGCACGACCTTCGTGCTCGACGACGGCCGCGAGGTGGACCTGCGCATCTCGGTGCTGCCGGCCATCCACGGCGAGAGCGTGGTGATCCGCCTGCTCGACACCAACGAGAGCCTGTGGAACCTCGACCAGCTCGGCCTGAGCGACGCCGACCGCCGGCGCATCGACGACGTGATGGGCCGCAGCCACGGCATGTTCCTCACCACCGGCCCGACCGGCTGCGGCAAGTCCACCACGCTGTACGCGATGCTGCTGGAGCTGCGCAAGCAGCGCATCAACATCCTGACGATCGAGGATCCCGTCGAGTTCTACATCGACGACATCCAGCAGATGCAGGTCAACCGCGCGGCCGGGTTCACCTTCGCCAGCGCGATGCGCAACTTCCTGCGCCACGACCCGGACGTGATCATGGTCGGCGAGATCCGCGACGAGGAGACCGCCGGCATCGCGGTCGAGAGCGCGCTGACCGGCCACCTGCTGCTGTCGACGCTGCACACCAACACCGCGGCCACGACGGTGACCCGCCTGCTCGACCTGGGCGTGGAGGCCTACCTGCTGCGCGCCTCGCTGCTGGCGGTGATGTCGCAGCGGCTGGTGCGCCTGACCTGCCCGCACTGCCGCGAAGTGGAGGTCGTGGACCCGCACGTGCGGGCGGTGCTGGGCGTGGCGCCGGAGGAAATCTTCCACGCCGGCCGCGGCTGTTCGCGCTGCGAGGGCCTGGGCGTTTACAAGCGCCGGGCGGTGTACGAGCTGATGGTGGTGTCGCCGCGCATCCAGTCGCTGATCCAGCCGGGCGCCGAGGCCGATGCGATCCACCGGGTCGCGATCGAGGAAGGCATGGTGCCGATCACCCGCGCCGCGGTGCAGCTGGCGCGGGAGGGCCTGATCTCCCTCGCCGAAGCCTGGCGCGTCCGCGCCGACTGACCCCCGCGCAGGATCACCTGCAGGCGCGACCCACCCGGCAACCCGTCGCGGAAGATCGCGCCTGAAGGCGCTCCTACCGGGTCAGGTGCGGTAGCCGGAGTGGATGGCGCAGATGCCGGCGCTGAGGTTGCGGTAGTCGCAGCGGGCGAAGCCGGCGGTTTCCATCATCGCCTTGAGCTCGTCCTGCGGCGGGTGCTTGCGGATGGACTCGGCCAGGTACTGGTAGCTGCCGGCGTCGTTGGCGAACAGCTGGCCCAGGCGCGGCAGCACCTTGAAGGAATGGAAGTCGTAGACCGGGCGGAACCATTCCGGCTTGACCTGCGAGAACTCGAGCACGAGCGCGCGGCCGCCGACCTTGAGCACGCGGTGCATCTCGCCCAGGGCCTTCTGCTTGTCGGTGACGTTGCGCAGGCCGAAGGCGATCGTGACCAGGTCGAAGCTGGCGTCCGGGAACGGCAGCGCCTCGGCGTTGAGCTGCACGTATTCGAGGCCGCGCACCAGGCCGCGGTCGGTGAGGCGGTCGCGGCCGACGCCGAGCATCTGGGCATTGATGTCGCCCAGCACGACGCTGCCGGTCTCGCCCACGCGCTCGTGCAGCAGCGCGGCGATGTCGCCGGTGCCGCCGGCGAGGTCGAGCACGCGGTCGCCGCGCTTCACGCCGCTGGTGCCGACGAAGTAGCGCTTCCACACGCGGTGGATGCCCAGCGACATCAGGTCGTTCATCAGGTCGTACTGGCGCGCGACCGAGCTGAAGACCTGGCCGACCAGCTTCTTCTTCTCGGCCACGGGCACGTCCCGGAAGCCGAAGTGGGTGGTGTCCTGCGGGCTCTTCTCGTCCATGCCCAAGATTATCCCCC
>VFQM010001367.1_pt1 | contig 21614 bp, 12 predicted proteins | sample 3512391 | NCBI WGS metagenome assembly VFQM01 (sample SAMN10412369, study PRJNA504923) | tailings metagenome | isolation source: Replicate 1 from Balatoc abandoned mine | place: Philippines | reverse complement strand
GAGAAAACAAAAAAGACCGACATCGCTGCCGGTCTTTTTACTTTTTAGATCTGAGGATTAATTTCCTTTATACTCATCCCAGCTCAACTCAGCCTGTGGATGAGGGAATTGGGTGAAAATCGTGCCGCCGTCAAAGCTGGTGGGAATCTGATTTAGACGCTCGTATCGACGTGCATCGATCCAGCGGTGACCCCAAGGCTCAGCCCATAAGGAATATCTTCGTTGATAAAGAATCTCATCGATCAGAGCAGCTTGAGTCGTCGCACCAGTGTAAGGTCCAATTCCTGCGGCATTTCGGATGATATTGATTGCTTCCACTGCCTCATTTGCTTGATTGAGATTGGCATGGGCTTCTGCTTTCAGAAGAATCAATTCCTCATTTTTGATGAATGGTATAGAAGCTGTGTTTGCAGGCCACCTGCCATCTTGATGGGTGCCTACCAATGCACCTGCATCGGTGGTTACCGTCACAGGGTTGGTACGAAGGAAGAATTTGGATCTTACCCTCAGGTCTCCTGCCGTCGTATCTGCTAAGACAGATGGATGCACTACAATGATCGTATTGATAGCTGCATTAGGTACGTAGTAAAGTGGGTTAAACACGTCCGGAGATGCACCATAAGGATGGGAAGGACCCACATCCAGATTACCATCCAAATCCATAAAAGAAGCATCCAATGCACTCAATACGCCTTGCCAATCTTTGCGATATGCATTCAATCGAGCAGAAATCGCACGATTGACTTGTCTCATACCTGCGATCGTATTGAAACCTGCAAAGCCTCTAGTGAGGGTAAAAGGGAAGTTGCCACTTCCTGCGGCCTGAAGATCAGCATCTCCTGCATCCAAAATCCCCTTGATTGCATCCAAAGCCTGGGCATAGGGTACAAATGGACCTGGGTTTTGAGGGTCTTTTACATCGATTCGGATCCCGTTTTCGTAAACGAAGTTTGCAGGGATCATGAATTGATAGCCTTGGATTGTTTTGGCAAAGCCAACTACAGCTCTTTTCGAAGCATCAGGAATCAAGCTGGTATTGTTCGCAGCATCGATGAGTACATCGGCTTGCTTGATGGCTTGATAGGGTGCCGCCCAAGAACCTCCACCGGTATTGCCAAATCCAAAATAAGAACGGTCAGGAACTCGTCCATTTTGGCCAAGCCAGTCAGTCTGGAATCTAGGGTCAGAGGCATTCAGGTACCAGATCTCGCGGCCAAAGGTATTCCAAGCCTGAGAAATATTGGTCACATATCCTCTGTGTCTGGATTCCAAACCCGTTACCAAAAACTGGATTTGCTGTGGTGTGGCATTATTTGAAACCGAACCTACAGATGGGTTATTGGGGTCTTGCACCTCATCGAGTTGCAAGGGATTACAGCTGGATAAAACCGCGGCGGAAATCAAAGCTGAAGCGAAATAATTTCTTAAGTTTTTCATGATTTAGCCGGTTTAGAAATCAATTGTTAAATGAAAGAATACACGACGTGGGGTAGGATATGGAGCAATGTCCACGTTGTTTGCAATAGCAGTCGCACCGAAGGTGGAAGTTTCAGGATCGTAGCCTTCATACTTGGTAAACAAGAAAGCATTATTGATTGAAGTTCCGACTTTGACTCCTTGTACTGTACTTCCAAACATGTTGGTGATGCTTGTTTTTGGGAAAGTGTAGTACAAACCGATTTCTCTGATTTTCACAAAAGAAGCATCTTGTACCCATCTGCCCGCATTATTGAAAGGTTCCGGTGCGCGCTGACGCCCATTTGGAATACCATCACCATTATCATCATCAAACCAGCCGTTGGTCGTACCACCACCGTCGTTGAGGAAAGAGGTTAGGTTAATGTTATCCCCACCTTTTTTCCAATCTACCAAGACAGATAGATCCAGGCCTTTCACAATGTTAAAGCTATTGAAGAAAGACATGTTGAATTTAGGCTGAGCATCTCCCCATACGGTAAATCCTCCAGGCACCTCGGCTGTCGCTGGAGTACCGACAATGGTAGTCGGAGAGAATCCCTGAGCATAAAGGAAGGTGCCAAGACCTGAACCAAATGCCCCTGCGATGTAAGTTGGGATACCGAGTCTTGTCATGTTTAATCGATTTTGCCAATACATCACACGAGAAAACCATCGGAAATTAGGCTTTTCGATGATCGTTCCGGACAAGCTCAATTCGATCCCTTTGTTCTGCAATTCTGCCTCGTTAGAAGGAGTAGAAGTCACCCCAGTAGAAGGAGCCAGGTTTAGGCTTTGGATGTTGTTTTGAGTGTTTTTGATGTAGTAGGTTGCTTCCAGTGCCAGTCTATTGTTGAAGAATCCGGCATCTACACCAAACTCCAATTCGGTCGCTGTCTCAGGTCTGATAAGTGTGTTTCCAATCTGAGTTCCCACCACAGATCCGAGCAATCCACCGATATTGGTACCACCGAGTGGAGTAAATGTTGCTCCGAAATTGACCGGGCCGGCTGTCTCGCCGTAAGCAATTCTTGGCTTCAGCTGATTGATAAATGAGCTGTTCCAAAATCCGAAGTTACCCAAGTTGAAAGCGACAGAAGCTCTAGGGAAAGCATAATACTCGTTTGGATTGCCGTTAAGTGTGGACTTATCCCATCGCACACCTACAGTACCGATGATTTTGTCTTCAAAGTTTGCTTCCTGCTGAAGGAAAATACCAGCATCTGATACGGTTGAATTAAAGTCCTGATTGATCTCTTGGATGGCTGCTTGGTTGAGGTTTCTCATGCCGGGCACCAAGCCGCGACCGCGATTAAACAGCGCATTATCTCTGAAATCCAATCTGACCAAACCAGCCTGTGAGTTCATGTTGACTTTGCCAAGATTCCAGTTGTAAACCAAAGCAGCTTGGAAGTTAGTATTGAAGCTCTCCTGACGGCCAACAAATAGATCACCTGGGTTGGCTTGACCTCTTTGGAACTGGAGAAACTCAGGCAAATACACCAACGTGGAATTTTGGAGAAAGTCCAAGCCACCCGCAATCGAGGCCTTTAAGAAACTATTTTCTGTTTTTAGCAAATCGATATCCAGGGTAAACGCTTGGATAAATCGGTTCACTTTGGAATTATTGATGCCATTTTCAGTTACGGCCACGGGGTTTTCTGAGAAGTAAGGGTTGGTAGGATAGCTACCGTCAGCATTTCTTCGCAGATCAAAATAGTTTGGAACATAAGCAATGCTATATCCGATAGATGCGCCTGAGTTATTTTGGTTCCCCGTAAAACCTCGATCGGTATCAGACTGAATATAGTTAGATGAAATGCCCAGTCGGATAGAATTGGTGATTTTATGATCCACATTAGCCCGAATGGAGTAACGCTTAAATCCAGTTCTTCTCACTGTCCCTTCTTCATCTGTCAAGTTGCCTGAGATAAAGAATTTGGTCTTTTCATTTCCTCCTGACACGTTCAGTCGGGTGTTGAGTAGGGTTGCCTGATTGTTGTAGAAGTAGTCCTCATAGTCTATGAAGGTTCCGCTTGCCTGTGCTGCACGGAATCGCTCAAGCTCGATCGGTCTTCTGGCTTCTGGAAAGAAGAAATTAATTTTGTCTTCACTCCAGTCGTCCACACCGAGCAGTCTAAGTGGCTTGGCAAAACCTACGTCTTGCGAAAGTGACACAGTTGTTCTGCCTTCAGCCCCTCTTTTGGTAGTGATAATAATCACACCGGCATTGGCTCGTGTACCATAGATCGCAGCGGCAGATGGGCCTTTTAGGATTTCGATGTTTTCGATATCGGCTGGGTTTAAGTCTGCCAGACGGTTAGAGCTGTCATCTTGGCTACTTGCACCTGCACCGGAGACGGTGGCACGACCGGAACGTTGAGAGGAGTTATTGATGTAAACTCCATCTACAATAATCAGCGGCTGAGATGCACCTGTCAAAGAAGAAATACCCCGAAGTTGAATCGAAATACCACCTCCAGGAGCTCCGCCGTTGGAGCGGATCGTAGCCCCGGCGACTTTTCCATAAAGCGCACCGTCTGTAGTCTGGATCGTGGTAGTACCAGTCAGATCTCTCGCTGAGACTGAGGAGACAGCGTTGGCGAGGTTACTTCTTTTGACCGATGAGGCCAGACCTGTCACCACCACTTCTTCCAGGTTAGTTGCGTCCTGTTTCAGTTGAATGTTGAGGATAGAGACTCCCGGTGCCACATCTACCGACTGGCTGAGGTAGCCTATCGAAGAAAAAACTAACGTCGACCCTGCATTTGAGGGGATGTTAATCGAAAACCCACCGTCTAGGTCTGTAATCGTGCCTGAGGTAGTTCCTTTGATTAAAATACTGACGCCAATCAATGGCTCACCGGTACGTTCGTCTGACACTTTTCCAGTGACCGTGTATTGAGCATAAGCCCAGCCGACAGATCCCCACAAAAACGCCAGGGAAAGGAGTGTTTTGTAAAATTTGAACTTAGGATAAAGAATATTTTGTTTAAGCGTAGTTAGTGAAAAAAAATGGATCTCGTACGTCCGAACGACAGAAGTAAGTCAAAAAAGTTACAAATGGATTTTTAACCTGACAAAGTGAAAAGTAGTTTTTACACTTGTGGATTTTTCCTCAAAAAACAGGGAGGAAGTTGATTAATCTGGCTGATGTTAGGGATAAAATGACTTTATACTAAAGCCGTATTTACCTTGGTTGAGAAAAATAAAATTAGGTAAGGGCGTTAGTAGGGTTTTCGATTTTGGGTTACTGAAAATTCGAGTTTAAGCTAAACCAAAAAAAAGACCGACATCGCTGCCGGTCTTTTTCTTAGTTGAAAATCTACATCTTATTTCTTGATCATCGGGAGTACTATTCTGCTTTGGAATTTTCCTCCATGATGAATGTTGTTCGTCGCGACTTTTCCCTCAGTCTCGTCATAGTTATTTCCGCCGGTATTCATATTCCGATCAAATCTCGGGAAATTGGATGAGCTGACCTCAATTCGGATTCGGTGTCCTTTTTCGAAATAGTTTGAGGTACTCATCGGAGTCATTTTGATCTCATAGACTTTCCCGTTTTCCATCATGACTTCCTTGTCATAGCCCTCGCGATAGCGCACTCGCTGTATAGTTTCGTCGAGGTTGTAGGCTTTTCCTTCTGCATCCACATCAATCAGCTTGATGGTGACATCCGTATCCAAAACATCTGAAGACAGATAAAGGTAACTTTCGATAAATCCGGAGACTTCCATCCCTTCTGCCAAAGGCTCGGAGGTATAGACCAAAATATCATCCCTCAACTCCATTTCACTCTGATCAAAAGATCCGCCCTGAACGGCATTGCCAGTACAGCAGACGTTTCCGCCGTAGGAATTTACCGGGTTCATGGGGTCGTATTTGAAGGTGTCCTTCGCCTCGGTTTTTGGAGCTTTGGCCACTAGCTTTCCATCACCGTTTCGGGTATTTGCTTTACCCTGTGAATCCAAAAAGTAAGAAGTCATCACTGCCTCTTTGGGAGGCCATACATCAGAGGACTGCCACTTGTTGATTCCCATGGTGTAATAGGTCACTTTTGGAAGCTTGGCGATGGTACCGCTTTCGTCTTTTCCTTTCAGCCAAAGGTCAAACCACGCCGTAATGACCTCATCATAGTTCCATCGGGCATCACCGACACTTCGCTCGCCCACGATGGTGTTTTCAGTAGCGCGGGTAAATGCACAGTGAAGGGTAGGCGCAATGACCAAATATTGATTGTCCCGAGCCATTTGGCTGATCGCATTTTGACGGGCGTGATTGTAGAGCGCGATGTTTGGTGAGGATGAAACATCATACCAAGATACAAACCACATACTTGGGGTATTGAATGGCATGTCGTCGTGATACAATCCACCCTGATACCATCTAGCACTGTTGGGAGTGCGCGTGATCATTTCGTCATAGATTCCCATTGGGCCGTTGACATTCTTAATGATGTCTTGGACAGGAAGATGAGCGAGCCCTTCTTTCCAGTCCACACGAGGGTATTCTGGTGCCATATCGTAAAAGCGCTGCAATCTCAGTAGGTCTTTTTGCGCGATGCCAGGCTGAAGTCTCGGCGCCATCGGGTCATGCTGGGTGCTGTAAAGCCAAGCGGTGAACAGCATCTGTCCGGCACCTCCACGATACCAGTTTCCCTGCTCGTAAAATTCCCCGATTCGACCTACACCGGCCCCATATCCCTGAGGAACCATCGCGCCCAAAGCCGGATGTTGAAGGGAGGCCGCCGCCATCTGCCATTCGGCAGTCGAAGAGCAACCAAGCAAACCGATTTTGCCATTGCTCCAAGGCTGGGTGGACATCCACTCAAAAGCATCGTAGCTGTCAGTAAGGGGCGTACCCAGAATATCCCAGTTTCCTTCCGAAAAGAATCTGCCACGTTCGTTTTGCACCACATAAGCGTAGCCTTTTTTGACCCAAGAAAGGGCAGTTTGCATGGTACGCTCGTTCATTTCACCGTTTCCAAAAGTATTAAAATTGTACGGCGTACGGGAAAAAACGATCGGTACTTTGGCATCTCCTTTTGGTCGATAGATGTCGGTGGCGAGGCGTGTGCCATCACGCATGGGCATCATGACCTTTTGATCAATAATGGCAACTTCGTCCAGCTGAACGAGGATGGGTTTTTCCTGGGCAAAAACAGTCGGAGTCAGCCCGAGGATTAAGAAAATAGCGAGAATTCGAATAAATGATCTCATAGTGAATAGGGTTTACATCGGGAAGTTAATGTCCAAAATTTAATTCGGTTTTGAAATGTGACAAGTGGTTTTAATTCGGTAAGATTCTTGCACTTTTAAATGCCACAGTGTGGCGGACATTTTTGAATTACGGGGATAAGGCTAACTTTGCGCCCTCAAAGATTTTTACCATGAGCGACAGTTCGATTCCTGCCCTGAGTACCTGGGTAGAAGTTCCAAAAAATTCAGATTTCACCATTTACAATCTTCCTTTCGGGGTATTCAAAAACAAAAAACTGAGTCCCAGAATCGGTATCGCTATCGGCGATAAGATTGTTGATCTTAGTATTTTGGATCAGGAAGGTTTCTTCTCCTCATTCTTTCTTCCAGAGGGAGTTTTTCTTAAAGAATCACTCAACGAGTTGATTGCGCTGGGAAAAGTCCAAACCAAGAAAATTCGGGAGCGGGTTCAGCAATTGCTGTTAGCTGACAATGAAGAGCTTCGGGATCATTCGGCTCGCGGCAAAGTCATGGTTAACCGTAAAGAAGCCGAAATGCTTATGCCCGTGAAAATCGGTGATTACACGGATTTTTACTCCAGCATCGAGCATGCGACCAATGTGGGGAAAATGTTCCGAGATCCGGAAAATGCGCTTTTGCCTAATTGGAAACATCTTCCGGTGGGCTACCACGGACGAGCTTCTTCCATAGTGGTTTCTGGTACCCCGATCTATAGACCAAAGGGCCAATTTAAGGATCCAGATATGGAAAAGCCCGCTTTTGGTCCGAGTCGAAGATTGGATTTTGAGTTGGAACTGGCCTTTATCACTGGTAAGCAAACTAGGCTCGGCGATACGGTTGGTACAGCAGAGGCAGAAGAATTTATTTTTGGTTTTGTGCTCTTCAATGACTGGTCAGCCAGAGATATCCAAGCTTGGGAATACGTGCCTCTTGGTCCGTTTTTAGGTAAAAACTTCGGTTCTTCGATTTCCCCCTGGGTGGTGACTTTGGAGGCTTTGGAGCCATTCCGAGTAGCTGGGCCAACCCAAGAGCCTGAAGTGCTGGATTACCTCAAGTGCGAGCAAAATCACAGCTTTGACATTAATCTGGAAGTGATGATCCAGCCTGAGGGCAAAAAAGCCTCGAAGGTTTGCTCTTCCAATTTTAAATCCATGTACTGGAATATCGCTCAACAGCTCGCTCATCATACAGTGAATGGGTGCAATATCAATGTCGGTGATATGATGGCATCAGGCACTATTTCCGGTCAGACGGAGGATTCTTTTGGATCTATGCTGGAGCTCAGCTGGAAAGGTACCAAGCCGGTGAAACTTGAAGACGGAGAGGAGCGCAAGTTTATCGAGGATGGAGATACCGTCATTATGAAAGGTTTTGCAGAAAAAGACGGAGTCCGAATAGGCTTCGGAGAAGTATCTGGACAAATCTTACCTGCGAAATAAATCAAAAAAGGCCTCCGAAATCGAGGCCTTTTTTGCTTAGAGACTGAAGGGATTACTTTCCTTTTTTTACGAGTTCCAAAAGGATTTCCGGTTCATCTGTGGTGATAAAGGTGATTCCCTGATCCAATAGCCAAGTCATGTCTTCAGAAGAATTGACAGTCCAGGAGTTGGTGGTGAGCTCGAGATCAAAGGCTTCCTTAATCCACTCTGGTTTCAGTCTCAAAACTCGAATATTGTAATCAAAACCGAAAAACCCATCTGATTTGAGCTGGGCGGGAGTTTTGTCGCCAGTTAAGTAAGCAACGTTGGCCTCGGGGTCAGTGGCGATTGCTTTTTTGCCTCCTTCGTAGCTGAAAGTGATGTAGTCCACCCATTTTTCTGCGCCGAGTTTCTGGACAGTCTTTACCGAAAGTTCTCCCACACGCTCACTTCGCTCTACGCCGAGACGGGAAGGCTTGAATTCTAAAATCAGTTTGGTTTTGCTTTGCTTCATTCCTTCAGTGAGATAGGCTTCGAGCGTTGGGATTTGCTCCCCATTTTCCATTTTTTTGCTCAAAAGCTGCTCGTAGGTGGAGGTTTCGATATCAAGTCCGTGAAAATCATGGTCGTGGTTTACCACCAAAACTTCATCTGCAGTCATCCACACATCAAACTCGGTGCCCTCGCAGCCCAATCGAATGGCTTCCTGAAGCGAGGCAATGGAGTTTTGAGGTAATCCTTTGGCCTTCCAGGCACCTCGATGGGCGATGACTTTGTTTTGGTGGAAAGTACCTTGGGCAACTGCTCCAGATAAACACATAATAACTAGGCTGAGTGCAAGTAATAATTTTGACATGTTTGGGAAAATCATAGTGCGAGTAAAACTATTCATTTTTGATTTTTTGAATGTGCCGATCCTGTATTTTAATCAAAACTTAATAGTTGTGTAATTGCCATTTTCCGGATTTTGATTTGGGATTTCGTGCCAAAAAGATTTTTAAAGCATTTTTTGAGATGTTTTTATGGCAATAACAGATTGATTATCTTTTGATTGAAATCAGTGACTCTTGCCGTTTTTTGAGAGGAACTTTTCATCAATTGATCCTTATCATCTTTTTCTAAACATTTTCCACGCTATGGCCCAGCTCAAAGTCAAATTTCGAGGTGAACGCATCACAGACAATGAAATCAACTCAGTAGATCACTTCGAAGCCATCCAAATCTATAAAGTCCAACCTGCCACCCGTGGCGATGTGGACATGGTCAAACCGATAACGATCGAGGAGGATCAGGTGATCCAATTGGATTTTATCGATGAGACGACCTGGGTGGGTGATGTGTCCACGCTGGAGCAGCTTTTTCCCCAAAGCATCAATCGATCGGGTGAAGAAAATGAGCTTTTTCTCGATGCATTGGAGATCGAGACCGAAGATCGAAATGCCGTCAAACGGATTGGGGTCAAGCTTTTTTCGATTTTTAAAAAGAAAGATGCCTTCATCCAAAATGCGGTAAAAGAAGTAGCCGAAAAGGTTGAAAACAAACAACTAAGTGTCGAAGGAATCTTTGATTTTGAAAACATCGGAGCAGGAGTATTGGCACATGTAGATATGGATTTTTCGCTCAAAAAGCTGGAAGGTAAGGCCCTTGGCAAAAAGGCACTGCTTTTCCTTCACGGCACGGGCAGCTCGACCTCAGGCTCTTTTGCTTCACTCTATCAGGTGGAAAATCAACTCAATCAAACCTGGCCCACCTTGTATCAAAGCTATGGTGGGGGAAATGTCCTGGCTTTTCAGCACCGAACCCTAACGTGCAGCCCGCTGGAAAATGTTTTCGAACTAGTCTCTCAATTGCCCTCAGCTATCGAGCTGGATGTAGTGACTCACTCCCGAGGTGGTTTGGTGGGAGATGTGTTGGCGAGGTTTGCCACTGATAGTGCGGGGTTTGACAAGACGGAGCGTGGTGTTCTGGAACTTGCCGGCCGAAAAGAAGACCTTGACCTGATCAATGCGATCCAGCAGATCATGATCGCCAAAAAGATCAAAGTCTCCAATATGGTGCGTGTGGCCTGCCCCGCAAACGGAACCACTTTGGCTTCACAGCGACTAGACTTCGTGCTCAATGTGTTTCTGAATCTGATCGGATCGGCAGTGGGAGGCGTAAGCAATCCTGGTTTTCAGGCTTTTCGAAGTCTGGTGATGACTGCAGTCGATTCCAAAGACAATCCTGCGGTGCTACCAGGATTGGAAGCGATGAATCCAGACTCACCTTTTATCAAGGCATTGAATCATCTCGGCACCGAGATCAAAGTAGCCAGTCAGCTCCATGTCGTAGGAGGGAGCAGCGAGTTAAGTGTGAGCTTTAGAGGTTTGATAGCATTGGTAGGCAAGCTTTTTTTCCGGGGGAAAAACGACCTTGTAGTCGATACAGAAAGTATGAAATGGGGAGCGCAGCGAGTTCCCGGAAGCACCTTTGTCTATATCGATGAGTCCAAAAAAATCAATCACATCGTCTATTTCTCCACGCCAAGAACTCAGGAGAAAATCTTCGAAGGGCTTCGTGGAAAAGTACTCACCGCTAAAGATGGGTATCTGCCTGTCAATTTGACCAAACCTGTTGATCAGGATCGGGGTATTTTAGGTCTGGAGGGAGGAAAGACCATCCGGGAAAAAGTCACCGGAAAGCGACCCATCGTGATCTTGATGCCGGGTATCATGGGCTCCAATCTGACGGTCAGCGATGACATGATCTGGATCAATTATTTCCGATTTATTTCCGGTCAGTTGACTCGCCTGAGAAATGAGCCCAAAAACAATACTCAGGTCAAAGCCCACTCTCTGGTCAAAACTTCCTACGGCAAACTAGCCGATTTTCTCGGTAAGTCTTATGATGTGGTGACCTTCCCGTTTGACTGGCGAATGTCCCTGCTCGATAGCGCTAAGATGCTCAATGATCGCATTCAGGAGCTGATGCAACACGGACAGCCCATTAAAGTGGTCGCCCACAGTATGGGAGGGGTGCTTTTCCGGGATTTTATTCTCCACTATTCAGACACTTGGCAGCGACTCAATGCCACCGCCGGGTTTCGAGTGCTGTTTTTGGGCTCACCGCTGATGGGGTCCTATCGTATCCCTTATGTACTTTTTGGTCAGGATGATATCATCAAGTTGCTCGGCAAGATAGACATTTCCAATTCGCTTAAGGACTTGCTGGCGGTATTTTCCCAACTACCGGGTTTGCTGAATTTGCTGCCTATTAAGGTAAGTGAGAATGATCCCGACTTTTCTAAAACTGATACTTGGGAAAAGATGCGTGCAGCCTTTGGTGATCCTAATTGGCCGATTCCGAGCCGAGAACTGCTGGATGAGTTTGCCGCATATCAAGAAAAAGTCAAAGAAAGTGCAACACTGATCGATCATTCGAACATGTACTATATAGCCGGCCAAAGCCGAAAAGACAAGTGTACTATCAATTCCTATGTCATCAATGAGGATAAAAAACTAGAGTTTTTTGGAACAAACGAAGGTGACGAAAGTGTCACCTGGGCCACAGGAATTCCGGCTGCCATCCATGGGCTGAAGCAGGTCTATTACGCTAATGTAACTCATGGGGCACTCTCCACAGAAGTATCGATTTTTGGCTCCATAGAGGAGATTTTGTCACGTGGAAAAGCCTCAGCCCTTGCCAATCAGCTGCCCAAACTACGGGGTGAAGGTGTCCATAAAATCAAGCCAAAAACCGAAGAGATTTTTGACCTCAGCGAAGCAAATGTCGAAAACGTACTTTTGGGGATCTCGGCTCAAAAAGAAGAAGATTTCAACCTGCCGATCAGAGTCAGTGTGTCTCACGGCGATTTGAAATTTGCCAAATACCCCGTGCTAGCTGGGCACTTTGAACTCGATACCATTATGGCCGCGGAGGGTGTAATCGACAGACAGTTGGGAGGCGAACTGAGCAAACTGATGGAGTTGAGTCTATATCCCGGCCCAATTGGCACCAATCAAATTGTCCTGAGCGACTCTACCTCACCACGAAAATTCAAAGGTGCCGTCATCATCGGACTCGGAGCGCCCGGTCAGCTGACGGCCTTTCAGTTGACCAATTCGGTGGAAATGGGCATTTCCCGATACCTGACCATCCTGAATCGAAAGGAGGGAGATGAAAATTCAAATCAGGAACCTATCGGGATTACGATCATCGCCATAGCCAATTCCTATGGGGGCTTGAGTAGTGATACCTCGATTCGAGCGATTCTGACCGGGATAATCCAATCCAATCAAAAAGTTCGAACTGCCTATCAAGGAAGATTGAGGCAGATCGAGGAGGTTGAGGTCATCGAATTATTCCAAGATCGGGCGTTATCCATCCTCAAGACAGTCCACCGCCTACGAGAAAATCCGGACTTCCAAAACAATATCATTTCCGAAAGCCCGTCTTTGACGCTCAAGCATGGACGTATGGTTCGAATTCCCTTCGAAACAGTATCAGACTGGTGGTCTAGAATTACCGTGTCTCATGAGAAAAAGGAAAAAGGGGAAAGTATGCCAATAAAAATGTCCCTAGCCACGACTGGAGCCAGTCAAAAAGTCGAGTATTTGAAAATCAATGTCAAAAATCTCGATACGCTGCTCGAGGAAATGACTGAGCTCAATCAGCCTAGTCCCGAAATCGCCAAGACACTTTTCGAGCTACTCGTGCCGCTTGACTTCAAGCATGAGCTCAAGCGTCAACCCAATATCTCCTGGGTAGTCGATGAAGTGACCTCGGCTTTTCCTTGGGAAATGTTGCGTGAAGACCTCAAGGGAAATCCTCTGTCGATCAACTCCGGCATGGTGCGACAGATGGCCACCGAGACCTATCGCAAAGGACCCGCGACTGTCAATGCCAATCGGGCACTCGTGATCGGAGATCCGGTATTGCAAGGTTTTATGCCTCAACTGGGACAGGCTGCGATTGAAGCTTCTTCTGTGGCTGATAAACTTCAAGATCAGGGGTTTGAAGTCAAAAGCAGAATCAATAGCTCCACGTCAGGAATATTACTCGACTTTTTCTCTGATTCCTACAAAGTCATTCATGTGGCCGCGCACGGTGTTTTTGATGCCGATGATCAAGAGCGCACAGGTATCGTGATCGGCAAAGATGCTATTTTGACTGTGCAGGAAATCGCCCTGATGAGCACCGTTCCAGAGCTGGTTTTTGTAAACTGCTGCTATCTGGGAAAGGCCGAAAAAGATACCGGTCAACACGCTGAGCAGCGCAATAAGCTCGCCGCCAATATCGGCACTCAATTGATCCGAAATGGAGTTAAGGCCGTGGTTGTGGCCGGCTGGGCAGTGGATGATCGGGCAGCGTTGGAGTTTGCTGAGACATTTTATGAGGAAATGTTTGCAGGATATAAGTTTGGGGTGGCGGTACTTCGGGCCCGCAAGAAGATTTTCGAGCACTTTGGTCAGTACACGAATACTTGGGGTGCCTATCAGTGCTACGGAGATCCTTTTTACCACATCTCTCGAGGAAATGCAAATGGAAACGAGGAGGAGGAGCTACTGGTCAAGGAGGAAGTGGAGATCGAACTGGAAAATCTCGTGCAGCTCCTCGATGCCAAAAGCCTGGATGAGTCAAGTGCTAAGGAGCGACTGGGCACATTGGAATCCCTACTTAAAAAACAGGATATCAAAAGCGAAAAAATCACGGAAGGATTTGCGATCCTCTATGCCAAAATAGGTGATTATCATCTGGCTATGGGGTGTTTTAAGGAGTTGTTCAAGCTGGAAAAGGCGGATTTTTCGCTCCGGGCTATAGAGCAATGGTGCAATATCCGCTGCAAGCATGCCGTGGAGGTTTTTCACCTGAGTACTCAAAAAGAAAAGGACAGAAAAACAGCCCTAGCTGAAATCGATGATGCCATCGTGAAACTGCAAAGCCTGATCGCATTTGGCGGAACTGCTGAACGGTACAGCTTAGTGGGAAGTGCCTATAAGCGAAAGCTGATGATCCTATCCCGGGATGCGTCAAAAGAGATCGAGAGTTTGCTGGGACTGGCAGCGAGTGCTTACGAGGAAGCCTTTAAGGTCAAGGGAGAATATGATTATTACTCCCTGATCAATTGGGCACAGTTACTTAAGTTAGGGAGCTTTTTCTCAGATCCAGCTCGATTAAATGACAAAAAGAGGCTATTGGGCTATTTGCAGACCCATGAGGAACGTCTATCCACAAGTTTTGAAAAGGAGGGAGATATTTGGAACAGATTCGGAATTGCCAATGTCAAGCTGGCAAGATTGGTATTAGAGGAACCCAATCAAACTGCCGATGAGGTAGCAGATGCTTTCAAAGAGGTGCTCGCAAATGCAGGTGCCTCTGGACATCTCAAAGCCCAACTTGAGCATTATGATATTCTGATCAAATGCCTTGAAGCCTCACAAAAACCAAAGGCTCAAAGTCTTGCTTTAAAAATCAAGGATATAAAGACCAAACTCTTGGAATAAGTATCCGAAAAAAAATATCGAAAAAAGGAAGAATAGCCTCTTCCTTTTTTTTTTTCTTTTGATGGTTTTGCGGTGATTTTATACAGCAGCTAGCCGACCTTGAACAGGAAGTGAATGCTTAATATGACCAAAACCCAAACTACGGTGACGCTGCTGCTCAGGATGTTTTGCTTAAGGAGGGTGGTTTTTCCCCTGCGATAGCTCCATAGATTCAGAAATATCCAATTATTCGGATTTCGAACGTGTGACTTTTGTCTTCCTGGGAGACATTTCTGGTTTTTCAGTCTACATCTTGAAAGTCATAGACCGGATCTTTGCCTTCAGCTTTTTGCTTTTGGTAGTCTTTCAGTGCTTTCAAGGCAGGTTTGCGCAGCAAAATAATCGCGATCACATTGAGCCATGCCATCAAGCCCACACCGATATCCCCTAGCGTCCAAGCCACCTCTGCTGTCCGGACCGAGCCGTAAAAGGTAGCCACCAAAATCAAGGCTCTCAAGAGATAAAGGGGCCATTTCTGTTTACCGTCTTTTTGGAGAAAACTCAGATTGGTCTCTGCAATGTAGTAGTAAGCCATGATCGTGGTAAATGCAAAAAACATCAGCGAAATCGCCACAAATCCAGCGCCGATCGCCGGAAAATGCTCCGCAATGGCCATTTGCGTAAATTCCGGACCAATGTTCACCCCCGGGAGATTTTCCACAATAAAGCCTCCATCAGGATTGACCACATTGTACTGCCCGGTAAACAAAATCATAAACGCCGTGGCAGTACAGACAAAAAGCGTGTCGATGTAAACGGAGAACGCTTGAACCAATCCCTGTTTGGCAGGATGACTCACTTCAGCAGCGGCCGCCGCGTGCGGTGCAGTGCCTTGACCGGCTTCATTCGAATAAATACCTCGCTTAATTCCCCAGGCAATGGCCAAACCAAAAACTCCGGAAAATGCGGATTCCAGATTAAATGCGGACTTGATGATCAATAAAATGACTCCGGGGATTTCTGCATAATTGATGATCATAATGATCTGAGCGATCAGGATATAGCCCAATGCCATAAATGGTACCACGAGCTCAGCTACTTTGCCGATCCGCTTGACTCCGCCAAAAATGATCATGGCCAAGAAAACCACCACGATCCCACCTGTCCACTCTACTGGGATGCGGAAGGCGTTGTTCATACTCAAAGCGATACTATTGCTCTGGACACCAGGCAGTAGCATGGACATGCTGATGATGGTGACCACCGCAAACACCACGGCGTACCATTTGACTCCCAGTCCCTTTTCGATATAAAAGGCCGGTCCACCACGGTATTGACCATCTTTGACTTCTTTGTAAATCTGACCCAAAGTGGCCTCAATGTAAGCCAACGCCGAACCCAAAAATGCAATAACCCACATCCAAAATACAGATCCAGGACCTCCCATCGCGATGGCGGTGGCCACTCCTGCGATGTTTCCGGTACCGATTCTGCCCGATAGTGCCAAAGCAAAAGCCTGAAAAGAAGAAACTCCCTGCTCGGAGGATTTCCCCCCGAAAAGCAGCTTGATCATTTCTTTTAAATACCGAACCTGGACAAATTTGGTGACGATCGAAAAGTAGATTCCCGCTCCGAGGCAAAGAATAATCAGGGCATTGCTCCAGATGAGCCCGTTGAGGGAGTTGATGAAATCAACCATAAGCGAAGAGTTGGTTTGGTTTTTCTGATTTTTTGAAATGAAAGCTTCAAATATAGAGGCTTACCCGGTGTGTTTGGTGTTTATTTTGGATTAATGGGTTTGGTTTTTCTTTGAAAGGAGGGATTTCCTGATCAAATCGACCAAAGTCAGTCAATAAAAAAGCCAACCTTGAGGCTGGCTTTTTTGGGAAGGTGGTGGATTTTTATTGGAAACCAATCTTCTTTAATCCTTCGTGGCTGATTTTGATGGCTTCGAGTGGGTCAAGCTCAAATGTATTGTCCTGCTCGACAAAGTACACTTCCATCCCGGATTGGGATTTTTGATCCAAAATCCGCTTGAAATCAATAGTGCCCGTGCTTACAGGCGCAAAGTTGCCCTCAGCATTCATGTCTTTCACATGCCAGGCTTTGAATCGGCCCGGGTGTTTTTCGAAGTAAGTTAAAGGATCAACCTCAGCTTTGGTTACCCAGAATAGATCCATTTGGAAGTTGACAAACTTCGGATCGCACTTTTCCAACAGCACATCTTCGATCACTGTACCATCCGCCATGGGCTTAAACTCAAAATCATGATTGTGGTAGAGGAGTTGGAGTCCGGCATTGTAGCATTTTTCGCCCAGTGTATTCATCACAGTGACCAGTTCGTCTGCAGTGCCCTTCATCCCCATGCCGTTCGGACCAAAGGTAAACATGCCCATCGGAGGCACAGGGATCACAAAATAAGTAATGCCGGCTGCTTTTACATCGGCGATGAGTTGGTCGGCATTTTCCATATTGACCATGCCCATGTGCGCAGATACGGCAGTGAGCCCGAGGGATTCGAGGTAGGATTTAAACTCGGCAGGTGCCATGCCATAGAAGGTGCCGTTGTCGTAATTGGCTGCTTCCACGTATGCATAACCTGCATCAGCTACCTTTTGCAGGGTGCCTTTGGGATTTGCAGCCATGGAGTCACGCACCGTATAGAGTGCCAGACCTCCCAGTCGGGCAGGGGCTTCGGCTACTTCTTGGGTTTCGGTGACCTCTTCGGTTTTGGGTCCGCAGGAAAACATGCCCAGCAGGATTGAGGCTGCCAAGGTGAGGCTAAGGGTTGTTTTGTTCATAGGGTAAGATTGATTTGAGATTGGAAGTTAGCTTTTTCTCAGGATTCAAATTGGACTTTTGGGATAATTGCACATTTATCCTGAATAGTGGTAGAAAATCCCTCATAGGTATAGTCAATGAAACAAACTGACTCAGAATCGTTTGTATAAGTGTACTAAACTTCAATTTTTATGTCAGCAATTGTTAAAATACGTTCGATCCAATCCCTTACCCACGATGTCAAGCAGTTTAAGGTCGATAAACCAGATGGGTATTCTTTTGAGCCGGGTCAGGCTTGCGAAGTGGCGATCAATCAGCCCAATTGGAAGGAAGAAAAGCGACCGTTTACCTTCACCTCATTGCCCCAAGAGGATCATCTTGAGTTTGTGATCAAATCCTACCACGACCATGATGGAGTGACCAAGGCTCTCGATAGCCTGCAGGTTGGTGATGAGCTGATCGTGGATGAGTCTTGGGGAGCGATTCAGTTTAAGGGAAAAGGGACCTTTATTGCAGGTGGAGCCGGAATTACTCCGTTTATTGCCATTTTCAAAGACCTTCATGCCAAAGGCCAACTTGCTGGGAATAGGCTGTTTTTTGCCAATAAAACGGCAGAAGATGTGATTTTGGAAAAGTGGTTTCGAAAACTGCTCGGGGATGATTTTATTTCCGTTTTGGAGAAGGAAGAAAAAACAGGTCATAAGTCAGGCCGGATAGACCGGGCATTTTTGGAAAAACATGTGAGCGATTTCGGTCAGGAATTTTATGTCTGTGGGCCCGAACCCATGATCGAAGCAGTGAGTAAAAATCTCGAAGAATTGGGAGCCAATCCTGAGGCGATTGTTTTTGAGAAGTAGGTTTTGACCTTTCTCTTGTGAGAAAAGTTGCCCGGCAAAATGAAGGTTTTGCCGGGTATATTTGTGTTTGAACAATTACCTAAATCCGAAGATCACTGGAAATAAAAATACCACGATCATGGTCCAGACTAAATAAATGGGCAAGTAACTGACCACGGTCAATCCAACCCTTTGCAGTGGAGTGTCTTTTTGCACAGAGTGGATCAATTCCCGGCTTACCAGTAGCAAGTGGATCAGCATCAGAATATTCACGCCCAAAACGGCCAATCGATTAGGTGTAAGGCCCCATTCAGAAATTCGAAAGGCAATGGCTGAAAGGGCCACTCCGTTGACAATGATGGTAACCAAAGACAATAGGGTAAGCACCCATTTGGACAATTTGGAATTTTCCTGGCCGGAAGACTCGGCCACGGAAAAGAAAATCAAGGCCATTACACCGATCAGAAGGCCATTGAAAAGGAGCAGGAATTCTCGGTCGTTGTAAGGGTCCTTACCCGAATAGACAATAGCCCCAAGGTAAATCACCAGCATGATCAACACTAGTGGACTGAAAATTTTGGCTACGATCGGAGGCACTTTATTGACCAGTTGGGGGTTGGTTTGAGTGAGATGCGTAGCAATCAGAGGTGCCGCCACCAAGCCAAAGAGTCCGATATATTCAAAATAAAACTCCTCGATCCGAAGCCCGATCAGTGAAAACAATCCAATCGTAATTCCGGATAAAATCATCCCCGATAGCCCAAGTACAGCCCCCATGATCACCGCGTCTCCGTTGAAATTGAGATAGGACAATCGCAAACTAAGGTCCTTTCGATTAGCGCCGGCAAAGACAAATCCCAATATTCCCCACAGCAAAAGCGGCAAATGAATACAAGCCAGTGCCAAGGTGTCGCTTTCTTGATTTTTCGGTAACAGGTTGATGTAAATGACTGATGCGAGCAGGGTAATAATAGGTAGGGCCAAAGCCTTAATCGAGAGCTTTTGTTTCCAGACAAAATAGGCCGATACAAAAGGAAAGACGATGAATCCCAAATTTCTGGGATAGAAAAACTCCTCATCCCATTGAAAAATTGCCGGGAGTTTGGCGATCAAATAGGCAATCCCGGCTGCCAGTAAGATAAATGTCCAATCCCCGGATTTTCCCCATCCAACGGTTTCAGATTCGTAGTTGAGACGGGCGTGCCAAGCTTTGGCAAGTTCATTTTCCTGTAATTCTGGGTATAGGGAGTTAAAGGCAGATTTGAACTCGGATTTGTTTTTTCGATAAAGTTTTTCCAGTTCGGCAGGATGCGAAAGGCTGGAAAGGATATGGTCTTTCATGGTTCTTTGACTTAAATGAATCTTCTTTTTTTCAATTCCAATGTCCCGTAATCGCAAAAGCCATCACCGCGCTGATCCACAATCCAAAAAAGTAAACTAAGGTGCTGAATAGAATTGCAATCAGTTTTTTGCTGCCCTCTGGAAACCATTGGAAACCCATCAAATAAAAAAATGTCCCTCCCACAGCACCGCCAAACGGGATGATGGTCAATGGATAAAACATCCAGGTTTCGAAGAGATTTTCTTTGGTCAGAATGACAAAGAGTAGCCAAGCCAATGGCAGACTTGCTCCCAAGATAGCTGGCAGGAGGAGATCTCTGAGGCGAGATGGAAGGAAGGGGAGTGATTGATTTTTCATGGGTTTTGTGAATTTATAGAAGTTGATTTAAAGATTGAAAGTGCTTTGTATTTCAAAGTGAATGGATAAATTTTTTTAGGATTTGTTTTGATTGATCAAAGTTTCAAGGAAGTGGAGGTGCGCTTGAAAGGCTATTCGGCCGGCTTCCGTGGCTGAATAATTCGTCAGCGGCTTTCGTCCGGCGAAGGTTTTTTCGACGGAAATGTATTCGGCATTTTCCAGATTTCTCAGGTGGGAGGCTAGGTTGCCATCTGTCACTTCCAGGATTTCCTTGAAGGAATTGAAATCATACCGCTCATTGACCATCAGGATGGACATGATGCGCAGTCGGATGACATTTTCAAAAGCCTTGTCGTAAGTTCCTTTCACCTCAGCGATCGTATCGGTAATACATCATGGAGCCATAGAGCACATGCAAAACCCCAAAACCCAACGCCCAGCACACCAAGCCAAAGTCTGGAAAGAAAGCTGCAATTAGGCCCAGAATCAGCTGTCCGATTCCCAGGTTCCGGATTTCACCCAGGGAAAAATGAGAAGCATTGATCAGGCCTAATCCATAGAAAATCAAGGTAGCCGGAGCGATCAGTTGATACGAGCTTTCATGAATCAAGGCAAAAGAAAAGAGTCCTCCGGCCACTACAGGGAGAAATAAAGCTTGAAGGAATCGCTTACTCGCCGGTGTCCAGAATTGTTGGGATTTTTTCTGGCTCTTCTGTTGGCTGAGCAAATAGGCAGTTCCAATCGCCAAAAGCAAAACAATCAAGGCAAGTACCAGCAAATTGAACTGAAGGTCAGCCTGACTGATTGTTTCCGTTCCGGTACCATACTCGGTCGATGGGAAGTAAATCCAATACCAGGCAATTCCGGCACCGGCAAAGGCATAAATGCCCGCTAGGATACCCGCCAGTCCACTCAGTGAAAGGAACCGGGTGCTCCGCTCCATCATGGACTTGATTTCAGCTAATTCTTGTTCTGGTTTCCTCATGTCAAAAGTACTTTGTGATGCAAAGTAAATTCAATTTTCAGAAAGTCAATAGGTGATTAAGATTTTTTTAGAAAACCAACCTAATCATCCGGTAACTAATGGAGTTGCGCGACAATCTAGGGCATTTGTCGTATGGTCAATTTTTAGCCTTCTGGTGAATTTTGGGAAGAACAAAATTTCAACTGATTATGAAAAAATTACTGTTTTCTTGGATTTGGCTTGGTTTGTTGACGGGAGTTTTGGTCTCCTGTACGGATGGAGAGGATGTGGATCCGGATGATCAGCAAGCGACTAATGATTTGAATTTTCCATTTACCCTGACTGGTGACGAAAGCAGCTATTCGATGGAAATAGATGGGGTGGAGGTGAAGAATTATGCGGAAATCCTCAACACCCTGAATGTTGACAAATCTATTTCGGTGAATCTATGGGGACCTTCCAATGACTTTAATTTTGGAGGATTTTATTGGATTCCTTTGGGAAAAGGCACCTATGAAGCAGGACATGATTTGGGCCCGGGCAATGGTTCTAATGGCAACAATATTTTCATGAATGCTTTTGTGAAAAAAGGCAGTACCAAATATTACGCATACTCCTCTCATGAATACGGATACTTGGAGGATAGAAAGATTCCCGGATCATCCTGTACCGTGAAGATCAATACTTTTGACGGGAAGCAGACTAGCTACCGATTTATGAATGGTACGTACAGTTTGTTTATCGGAACTGTCGAGGGGCAATTTGCCGGTACGTTCAAAAC
>VFQM010001363.1_pt1 | contig 21648 bp, 15 predicted proteins | sample 3512391 | NCBI WGS metagenome assembly VFQM01 (sample SAMN10412369, study PRJNA504923) | tailings metagenome | isolation source: Replicate 1 from Balatoc abandoned mine | place: Philippines | reverse complement strand
GTATATGCGTTGGTATTAAGCTTTGTCAATAGTTGGGTTTTATGCAAAGATAGGGGCTGAAGATAAAAGGAACCCCGCCCCACAGAACAGGGTTCCACCCAAACACAAGTAGCTATTTTAAATTACGCCTGCCAGTTCCAGGCTTTTCTTTTTTACGTTTATTACATCAAGATCATCTATTATAGCATCGGTTGCTAAAATCAGGGATGTATTGTTTTGTTTCCACCATTGCTGGTTAATTAGTTTACTGCAATGCAAAACACCTATCAGGTATTTTCTTTCGGCCTGTGCATGCCATTCTTCTACCCATTCAAATTCTTCTTTAGGAATATATTTCAGGTCGTCGAAGCTAACGTACACTTTTAAGTAATAATCGTTGGTTAACTCATGTGGTTTATGATGGTATAGTTTTTTGTATTCGTACCGGTAATTGTAGCGTAATGCAGCAATATCACTTAACACTGCAGAAGCAGTAGGGAAGCTACCTGCCCCTTTTCCGTAAAAGAATTGTTTATCTGCAAAACCTGATTCAATAACCACCCCATTGTACTCATTTTTTACAAAGGAAAGAGGGTCTTGTACTGGTACAAATTGCGGGAGCACAAATGCGGCCACTTTTCCATTTTTTAATTTTTTGGCTTGTCCAATCAGTTTGATGTCTAGATTTTTTTCTCTTGCTACAAGTGCATCTGAGCCCTGAATATTTTGAATTCCTGTAAACAAAATTTCTGAGGGGGCACTCACTACCCCATATGCGTGGTTCAGCAGAAGGGTCCATTTGTTCAATGCATCGTATCCCTCCACATCTAGTTTGGGATTGCTTTCTGCAAAACCCAGTTGTTGAGCCAGCAATAAAGCTGCGGAAAAATCTAATTTTTCCTCAAACATTTTGGTTAAGATGAAATTGGTAGATCCATTTACGATGGCTTTGATTGAGTGTAGTAAATCGTTGTCATAGTACTCTTCCAGATTTCTGATAACCGGAATAGAAGCGCAGGCGGCTGCTTCATACAAAAAGGGGAGTCCTGTTTCTTTTTGCAATGCCAGTAGTGCAGGTAAATTATCTGCGATCATTTTTTTACTCGCACTCACTACTGATTTGCCATTTTTTAATGCGGTGGATACAATATCGAATGCCGCAACCGAATCGTCAATTACTTCTACTATTACATTGATTTCTGGGTCTTGTAATAATTCATTCTTATCGTTTGTAAATAATGCTGCAGGTGCATTTCTTTTTTTATCTGCATTCTTAATACAGACTTTTTTAATACTGGCTTTTAATGAGGGGGTCTGTTGTAATACTTTGTACAATCCTTCTCCTACAACACCAAATCCGAATAATCCGATTGTTAACTGTTTGTGTGTTTCCATTTTAATTTTCGATTTTGCTACTTATGTTTTTGTGAGTGATTTTTATGCTACTATTTCTTTTCTATCCGATTTATGCAGGCTGAATGTTTTTTCAGTTTCATTACTTACCAGCTTTTGCAAAACCTTCGCTAAGTCTTCTATTAAATCTTCTGGCTCTTCCAGCCCAATAGATAGTCTGATTAAGCTATCACTAACACCTGCTGCTCTTCTTTTTTCAGCAGGGATTGATTTGTGGGTCATATTGGCTGGATGTGAGATTAAGCTTTTGATGCCTCCCAGGCTTTCTGCCAGTTTGAATAAATGAGTTTTGCTAGTAAATGCAACAGCTGCTTCATTGGTATCATTTACCAACGAAAAAGAAATAATACCTCCCCCTGTTTTTCCCTGCTGAATAGCAAGTGCATGATTGGGGTGTGAGGGAAGCCCCGGGTAGTTTACATGGGCCACTGCAGGGTGCTGTTCTAAAAATTGCGCAACTTTCAAGGCTGTTCTGCTGTGGTGCTTCATGCGTAAATGCAGGGTTTCAATTCCTCTGATCACCAGCCAGCTATCGAATGGAGCCAGTACAGCTCCACAGGCATTCTGAAAAAACTTCAGTTTTGCTCCCACAGTTTCTTCTTTTGCTACCAAAATACCGGCAATTAAATCGCTATGGCCTCCCAAATATTTAGTAGCGCTATGAATTACAATATCGGCACCCAATAACAAAGGTTGTTGCAATACCGGTGTTGCAAAAGTATTGTCTACACATAGCAGGCAGCCATTGGCTTTGGCTAGATTGGCTATAGCTTTTATGTCTGAAATTTTTAAAGTGGGATTCGTGGGTGTTTCCAGCCATATCAACTTGGTTTGCTGGGTGATAGCTGCTGCTACTTTTTCAACATCACTGGTATCTACAAAATTTACTTTGATGCCGTACTGTTCATATACAGCAGTAAATAATCGATAGGCACCTCCATAAATATCATCAACAGCCAATATTTCATCTCCCGTTTTTAGTAGCTTAACTACGGCATCTATGGCAGCTAATCCGCTTGCAAATGCAAGTCCAGTTGCGCCTCCTTCTAGTTCTGCAATGAGTGATTCCAGTGCAGCTCTGGTTGGATTATTTGATCGGGAGTAATCATACCCTTTGTTTACTCCTGGGGCATCTTGCACAAAAGTGCTGGTTTGGTAAATGGGTACTGAAATAGCACCCGTTAAGGGATCTACCGGAATGGCATGAATGAGTTGGGTTGCATTGAGCATGTCACGATGTTTTTTTGATTAAAAAATATCGTTCTCTTCAATCTCTAGGTGGCTTTCCCTGGTAGTTACACCAAAAAAAAACCCACCTGATAAAATCAGATGGGCGTGTATAATTTTCCTTGCGGTAATAATAAATGCTTGACTCTGACTTATCTTCCCCGTTAAAGCATTGCTTTATCAGGATGGAATTGGCACCTTCATACTACTGAGTTAAAGTAATATGGGTTGCCAAGGCTTCACAGGGCCAAAACCCTCCGCCTTTCTGGATAAGATTATGAAAGAACTAATACAAATGTACAACCGCAACTTTAAATCACCAAATTAAAAGTCTATTAAATTAGTAGATTATTTAATTTATGCTGATTTTTCATTTAGTCATGTATTGCCCTTTTGGGTATTTCTGATTTTCTTTTTTCAGTAACCAAACTTTGATGCGGCATCCTTGTTTGTATCTTTAATCTCTATTATGGCAAAGAAATCAATTCCTACTTCATCAATACCTGCAAACGATAACGACTTTATTCAGGTAATGGGGGCTCGCGAACACAATTTGAAAAACATTGACATTGCTATTCCTAAAAATAAACTAGTTGTTTTTACAGGGGTAAGTGGCAGTGGAAAATCTTCATTGGCTTTTGATACCATTTACAATGAAGGTCAGCGCAGGTACATGGAAAGCTTTGGTGCTTATGCCAGACAGTTCATGGGTGATATGGAAAGGCCCGACGTGGATAAAATCACAGGCTTGTCACCCGTTATTTCTATTGAGCAAAAAACGACCAATAAGAATCCTCGTTCAACGGTTGGAACCGTTACAGAAGTCTATGATTTTCTTCGCTTGCTTTATGCGCGGATTGGGGAAGCCTATAGTTATGAGACCGGAAAAAAAATGGTGAAGTTTAGTGAAGAAGAGATTGTAGAAAATATTTATACCAAGTACAAAAATAAAAAAGTGAGTTTGCTGGCTCCACTGATCAGAGGCAGAAAGGGGCATTACAGGGAACTCTTTGAAGATATCAGGAAGAAAGGATTTTTAAAAGTGAGGGTTGATGGAGAGATCATTGATTTAACTCCTAAACTTCAGGTTGACCGATATAAAATTCACGATATTGAAGTGGTGATTGATCGGTTACAGGTAACCGATGATTTAAGAGTGCGGGTTAGCCAAAGTGTGCAGCAGACGTTGAAAATGGGAAAGGATCTGATGTTCTTATTATTGAACGACACCAATAAGACGGTTCAATATGCCAAGCAACTAATGTGCGAAGACACCGGCATTTCCTATGAAGAACCTTCTCCAAATTCTTTTTCTTTTAACTCTCCTTATGGTGCCTGCCCAACCTGTAAAGGATTAGGGCATATGTATTCCATTGATTTGTCTGCAGTAATTCCCGATCCGAATCTGAGTATTAAAGAAGGAGGTATTGCTCCATTGGGTGTGCAAAGAGATGCATACATGTTCCGCAATGTAGAGCAGCTGGCAAAGAAAAATAAAATCAACCTGGAAAAGCCGGTGAAGGATTTGCCGATTACGGGATTAAATATTCTGTTGTATGGCAATCCGGATGGAGATAGTTTAATGGTTGATCCTGCTGAAACAGAGGCCGTAGGAGCAGATCCATATGCAGGAGAGTTTGAAGGAATTATTCCGATGCTGAAGCGTTGGTTTGCCGGTGTAAAATCGGATGGTATGCGAGAGTGGGTAGAACAATACATGGAATTAAAAGTCTGTACTTCTTGTAACGGTGACCGATTAAGAAAGGAAAGTTTGTGGTTTAAAATTGATAATAAAAATATTGCTGAACTCAGTACATTGAATCTGGACAAGCTACAGCAATGGTTTAAGAATCTGGAAGAAAGACTAAGCAAGAAACAGAACGTAATTGCGAAAGATATTTTAAAAGAAATCAGGGAGCGATTACAATTTCTGCTGGACGTAGGACTCACGTATCTTTCTTTGAATCGTTCTTCCAGAACCCTTAGTGGTGGTGAGTCACAGCGAATTAGGCTGGCTACCCAGATTGGATCTCAGTTGCAGGGGATTACTTATATACTGGATGAACCTTCTATTGGTTTGCATCAGCGCGACAATCATCAGTTGATTCAAGCCTTGAAAAATTTACGTGATATTGGTAATAGTGTGCTAGTGGTAGAGCACGATAAAGACATTATGCTAGCAGCGGATTATCTGGTAGACATTGGACCGCGTGCGGGTAAATATGGGGGAACCATTGTAGCTGAAGGAACACCGCAACAAGTGTTGGAATCCGGAGCAGATACTGCTCAGTATTTGAATGGACAAAAACGGATTCAGGTTCCTGCAGAAAGGAGAGCTGGCAGCGGTAAGTTCCTGGAATTGAATAAAGCTTCTGGCAATAATTTAAAAAATGTTTCTGTTCGTTTACCACTGGGTAATTTAATTGTGGTGAGTGGGGTAAGTGGTAGTGGTAAGAGCACTTTGATCAATGAAACCCTGTATCCAATCTTAGCGAAGCATTGTTACAATAGCAAAGTAACACCTATGCCATTTCATTCTGTGAAAGGATTGGAGCATATTGACAAAGTGATTGAAATTGATCAGTCACCCATTGGTAGAACACCAAGAAGTAACCCTGCTACCTATTGTGGATTCTTTACAGAAATCAGAACTCTATTTGCAGCTGTACCTGAAGCCAAAATCAGGGGTTATGCAGCGGGTCGTTTTTCCTTTAATGTGAAGGGCGGTAGATGTGAAATTTGTGAAGGAGGGGGTATGAAAGTGATTGAAATGAATTTTCTGCCAGATGTATATGTAAACTGTGAGAAATGCAATGGCAAAAGATACAATCGGGAAACACTGGAAATTCGTTACAAAGGAAAATCCATCAGTGATGTGCTGAATATGACGGTGGATGAAGCCTGTGAATTTTTTCAGCCAGTTCCTTATTTGTACAGAAAGATAAAAGTGTTGCAGGAAGTGGGATTGGGATATATCACATTGGGTCAGTCTGCCACAACTCTGAGTGGGGGTGAAGCACAGCGAGTGAAACTGGCAACTGAACTGGGTAAGAAAGATACTGGTAAAACATTTTATATTCTGGATGAACCTACTACGGGTTTGCATTTTCAGGACATCAGTCATTTGCTGGATGTATTGAACAAACTGGTGGACAGAGGCAATACAGTACTCGTTATTGAACACAATCTCGATGTAGTAAAAATGGCCGACTATATCATTGATCTGGGCCCTGAAGGCGGAGATGGCGGAGGCCAGATTTTATTTGAAGGAACGCCAGAGAAAATGCTGCAGCATAAAACCAGTCATACTGCCCGCTTTTTAAAAGCTGAAATGAATTAACTTCATTCCATGAATTTGAATGACCTGAATTTTTTGCCGGAGTGGGATGAAAGCCGCTACAAAGTTGGGCCTGATGATGCAGCCGAAGAGTGGCGCAGAGGGCCGGCCAGGGCGATTGCTAAAGCCATGTACAATCAATGGAGAGAAGTATTTGGGTTGGTGGTTGCCTTTGCAGAAAATCTGGCAGATGATGGAGAAGAAACGCATCCTGCTTCTACTAAGGCATTGATCTATGAAAACGTAATGATTGTTGCGCCTAAAATTATTGGCGCCATCAGCATGGATTTATATGTTTTGAAAATGGAGAATGCTTCCGTTATTAGAACCAATGCCAAGCAAATGATGGAACAGATTGGATTTGCTGTTTTGATGGGGTGGGCAGACGAAGCCCATAAACAGGTAATAGAAGAAGCTTTGTATAAATTCAGAGAGCTATACAAACAATGGGTTAGTACTTTTCAAAAAGATAGTTTTGAAGACGAATGGGGCCTATTTATTTAATAAGCTGATTTATTTTTTTGCATTGGTTTCCACACCAGATAAAAATATCCCAGTATTAAAATTCCAATAGTGAAAGGGATTAGCGCTATATGTTTGTACGTGTACCCGTTCCATATTTCAATATGATCAAACCCAAAAAACTCACTGACCATCCAGTAGGAGTTAGCAGAAATCCACACCGTTATCGCAAGATTATGGCATAGTTCCGACATGTACTGACGGGTTCTGTAGGCAATGATTATGGAGATGATTAAAGTAGGAAGTATCATAGATGTCCCCAACCATCTGAGCCCTAAGCACCAGGCCACATCTTTGAATAACCAGAATACAATATGGAGATTTTCCATCTTCCGGTACTTCAGCGGAATATCATATCTGTCATCGTGTACTGTAGGTGGTTGTTCCATGCCTGATTAAATTGAGGCACAATATTAATTTTTTGTAAGCAATCAGCGGCTTAAAATATTCTTGAAACGATCCATACTAGCCAATGGGTGAATGGGTTGGCCGTTGATGATATTTTGTGTTAGCTGGTGTGCAAAATAGGGGGCCAGACTACAGCCCTTGGTTCCCATGCCATTCAGCATGCCAATGTTTTTATGTATGGGGTGGAACCCCACAAAAGGTCTCCTCTCAATATTGGCAGGTCTTTCCGATGCCATATGATCCACTATCTGATAGGGTAACTTGAGCCAGTTTTTTAATTGGAACTCCACTTTTTCCCTGAAGGCAGGTGTTGGATTGGGATGATCGTATTTCCATTCATAGGTAGAGCCTATCCAGAACAAATCTTCTTTCCAGGGAACCAGGCTAAGGCTTTGCTTGTAGATATGGTTTCTAGGTAAATCGGGTATGGAGGCAAGGATGGCTTCTCCTTTATTGGGTGCAAAAGGAAGTAGTTGAAACCAGGGGTTGGTAGCTCCTGCATTTCCATCACAAAAAATAAGCTGTCTGGCAGAAATCTCTTTCCATTGAATGCTTTGTGCTGTAACATTGCATTCTTCGAAATTGAAATCAGTTTTTATCAATGAATCTTGCTGTTGTAATTTTTTTCTCCACGCTGCCAGTAAATCGGTTAGTTGTATCAGCCAGCAGGGATGAATTTCACCAATGCCAAACTGCAGATGAAAATAGGAATCCCAATTTTTTTCGTCCACCAGCGATAAATATTCAGTTTCTGTTTTTAGCCTTTCTGTAAAAGCTATTTTGTTTTCCGGTGTATTATGAAAATCCAGCACATTGCATTGACGAATGAATTCATTGGATAATTCAATTTCCATCTCACGGTAAGCATTTACCGCAAATGGCATGAAAGTTTCAATCTCCCAGGTTCTCACAATCCTTCTTCCCGTAACAGGATTGATAACCCCGCTGGCTACTTTGGTTGCAGTGTAAGGATTTGCCCTGTCCACCACCATTACCCGCTGGCCTGCTTTTAATAAGTTCCAGCTTAAAAAACTACCACATAATCCTTGGCCTATAATGAGCGTATCTACCTGCATGATTATTGTTCAATTCTTATTTTAAGAGTATTGGAATGCGCTTTCAATGCTGGTGCATACATGCTTTGAATGGAAGCAAGACCTGCAGTATATAATCCTGTATGGGTTGCTCTTATGGTATAATCTAATTGATGTGTGCCTCTGGGTAAAGAATGGAAATAATAATTGGTGCTGACATCTTTGGTGCTCTGATAATAAATAGAACGGCTCTTCCATTGATAGCCACTTATTACATCGGTAGGCTCTGTTGCTGCAGGACGTAAATCCTTAACATGCACATAATCCATTTCCCTGTCTGTTTTTATACTCAGCGTTACATTCAATAATTCACCCACTTTAACAGGCTCATTTTCATTCAATAAAATCCATTGGTTATTTCTGAAAACACGGAGGGTCTTATTGATTTCGATGGGGCCTTTACTTGCTGTGATTTCATCCATATTGGCTAAGTACTGCCAATAGATACTGCCGTAAGAAGGTTGATCTGAAACCATATGTTGGGTTGCCGTCGTTACAGTAATATTGCCCATGGCAGCATTTACTTTATTGCCTTCTATACGCTTTTTAAAATACCCCGATCCTTCCATGATTTTTTCTGTTGCAGTTCCTATAGTGGTTGTTTTACCCAGTTGTATTTGCACCGCTCTTTTATTGCTAAACCATTCACCTGCATTAGCTACTATACTGTAAACGGCATCTGTTGTGCTCATGCTATTCCCCCAGTGGGTGGCTTCTTTATTCAATACCAACCAGGTTAGCATTCCGCGTATGAGTTGCTTGTAAGGTTGTTTGGGTAAGGCAGCATTGATTTCACTGAAACAATCTATCATCATGCTCTGGTGTTGTATAGGTAAAGCATACCATCTAGAAGTTATTCTGTTTTTCCAATAAACCCCTCTGGCTGTTTCATTCATCGATTGTTCTGTCAGCGATTTCAAGATTCTTGCCGCTAAGGCAGTCTGATTATTTCTGTGCGCAAGTAAAGCTGCCATGGCCTGTCCATATAAATTTTGCTGCGACCAGTTGTCCAATGCTTTCTTTATATAAAACTGATAAGCAGAGTCGTTGGTAATAGCAATATCTCTGTAAAGGCTTCGCATTACTAAATAATCCAACGGAATGCTAATCTGAGTTGCGGCTTTTTCTTTTTTGTAACGGTACTGGATATCACTATCCATAAAATGATTGGCTTTCACCAGCATCCCTCTTAATCTTGCAGAAAGGGATGGATCAATGGCACCGATTCTTTTTAGCTTTCCTAATTGTGTTAAAATATAATTGGTGATAAAAGGATCAGAATTTCCACCTTCGAACCAACTAAAGCTTCCGTCTTTGCCTTGCAGTTTTTCTAAACGGATAATCCACTCTTCATTTTCACTGGATATTCTTTCTGTATTAAATTGGTTAGCCAGTTCTTTTAATAAAAGGTTTCCTGATTTTGCATCCAACACCCAAGGTGTCTCTTCCATTAAAACCTGTTTGAGTTCGCTATTTTTTTCTAAAGGGTTGAGCAAAGCCGAACTATCTTTTCTCCATGCATCCAAGCTTTGTGCAATTGCTGGATATTTTCGGATGATATGCAAGGCCATTAGGTTGGCATAGATGCGGCTGAATTGCTGTATAGCAGATTGTTCAGGATCTGTTTTCATATAACCCAATGCCTGTATGGCATTCCAGACAGGTTGTGTGGAATATTCAACCGTAAGCGCTTCTGTACTGATTCCTTCGCTTTGGTTGTTCAGTAATTTGCTGAAAGTGAATGGTAGTGTGGTGTCTTTGGATAAGAAAATGGGCAGTGTTTCTGTTATGAATTGTCTGTTGCTTAAAACGGGAATGATATGTTCTTCCCCGTCACTGAAATTGCTAGTCCTTGCCGTTATCCGAATGCCTAAGGGCTTATTGTAGCTGAATGGTATTTGTACCGGGAATTGTGCAACAGCAGATTGCCCGGCTTCAGCAGTAAAATACTGCTGCGGAAATACATTCTGGAACCATCCGTCCACTGGAGTATTGGTAGTGGCATCAATCAATTCAAGTGTAATGATGCCTGTTAATTCTTTTTGTGTAAGGTTGGCAATTTTTACTGGAATTTCCATCTGATCTCCCTCCCTTAAAAATCTTGGAAGGTTGGGTTGAACCATCAGGCTTTTTTGTGTCTGCACCTTCTGTTCCATATAGCCAATGGCCAGCTCTTTGGTATGGGCTAGCGTCATCCATTTCCATTGGGTAACGGCATCTGGAAATTGAAAACTGAAAGTATATTTACCGGTGCTGTCTGCATAAAGTTGCGGAATAAAAAAAGCCGTCTCGTTGAAATTCTTTCTAATCTGCACCAATTCCTCTGTTGGTCTGTTGGCGGGTATTCTTCTGCCATTTCTGATGATATCACCTGTGATAGGATCAACTATTTCGGTTGCGGTAAATACCTTGTCATAGTCCTCTTCCATTAGCGAATTTTTACCCCTGACCCTTATATTCGAAGGTGGGGGTGCTGCCAATGATTTTTTGGCCTGTGTTTCATAAAGAACCTGATCTCTCATTTTCCAGGGTACAGGAATCTGGCTGAGTAGTTTCGGATCTTCGTATGGTTTGGCTTCACAGAAACATTGATAGTCGTACAAAATAGTGATATGACTGGGGCGAAATATAGAGCTGTTAAATTCACCATCATAGATATTACTGGTAAACAAGTTTAATCTTTCCCAATAGTGTTGATGTAACGCGTCCAGACTGGCATCGTACATACCTGTTAGTATTTCTGCGGCTTTTTCAGTTGCTTTGCTACCTTCCACTTCAATTTGCCAGCTTTCTTTAGATCCGGGTTCAAAGACATTTCTGAAAGTTCCTGTTTTAACAGAAAGCACTTTGTCATAGAAAGGCACAGCAATGGATTGTACCTGTTTAAACAATCTTCCATATGCAATGAACACTTCCTGCATGTAAATGCCACCCTTGTCGCTTTCATTGATGGTTAACGCTTCTTCTGCAATCCTTTCTCTTTGTTTATATTGATAGGTGGCTACGTTATTTCCTCTTTTTATTTTTTGAATAACGGAGGAATAAGGAATGGGGTATCCTATTGCGATTTGAAGGGTGTCGCCTGGCTTTGCAGTGGTAGATGAGTATAATTGAAAATGATTCGGATACAACTTGGTTTTTTCTGGGTTAATCACTTGAAGAAATTGGACAGATTTGAGTGGCAGTCCAAAACTGTCAATAGCAGTAGCTATTACTTTATAGGTTCCTGCTTCTATTTGATGAATATCTGTAGCCATTTCTGCAACAGGCCAGTTTTCTATTTCTGTTTCCTGATTATATTCATCCTGTGGAAAATATTTTCGGTAAGTAAGCGAATCGTAGATATGCATATCTGAACGCTCCCAGTATTTTTTTCGAATGAATTGAGTAGGCTCTGTTACTCTATAGATAGTAGTTTGTATAGGAATATTTTTGGGTTTCCCTTCCATGTCCTGTACCCATGCTTCTATCTTTTTCAACTTATTTTGATATACTATGGAAGGCGTCTGAATAAATAGTTTCCAGGCTGTTTTGGCTGCACTGATATTGATATTGCCCGATTTGCTCTCACCATTTAAATCGGTCACCGTTACCTGAACAATATAATTGATGGAGAAATCTTCTGCATTGCTTTTTGTAGAATCGTATAATGCTTTAAAAGGAATGATGAATTTCCCGCTACCATCCGTAATGCCATTTCCTGAAGCTATTATATCTCCTGCCCGTTGAGGATATCTGCCGTATTGCTTTACAGTATACACAACTTTAGCACCATTGATCACATTGCCTGCATAGCCCATCGCTTGAATGGTATAGTGTATACTGTCGTTTAATCGATAACCTGACTTTGGTTGATTAAAAATCAGTTGAATGGTAGGCCTTTTGTATTCTTCAATTCTAATGCTAGTGCTGGAATAGTTATAATCGACTGCTTCGATGGTAAACTGACCGCTTAATCCGTTAGTGGGAATTGGAAACTCTCCTGCAATGCTGCCGAAAGCATTTAATGTAAGGTAAACTGAATCTATTTTTTGTCTGTTCGTATTATATAAATAGCAAAGAACAGGGGTTTTGTTAATTATCAGTTTGGGTTGTTTGGTTGTTAATTCTCGGGTTACAGCTATGCCCTTAAAGTAAATCGTTTGTCCCGGTCTGTAAATAGATCGGTCGGTAAAGAAATGTATTCTTCTGTTTTCTTTTTCAAATAGGGCAGACTTGGATTCGGATTCATCCAATGGTCGGAACCCATATTGGTATTCACTAAATTCTAAACTATGGTTTTTGTTTTTAACTAATATGCTAATAGTATTGTCTACTTTTTGAGAAATAATGAAACTTCCCTGCTCATCTGTTTGGGTTTGTAAAAAAGTATTTTTTTCTGTGACACCTGTAATATCTCCGTATTTGTTTTGTGCTACAGTAACAGTTGCATTGACCACAGGTTTGCCATCTGCATAGTTTCTGATAAAGTACCGTTGATCATCTTTCACGTACATCCAGTTGGAAACATGGAAAATTGTATAACCCAATTTGTCTTTTCCCATATTGAATGATTTACCTGCACTGGTCAATAGCAGGTAAGTGCCATCTGATAGTGGGTCTATCTTGAACTCAGTAAAATGTGTCTGATAATCTCCGTTTACAGGAAGTGGGATGGCAATTTCCCTTACTAGATTTTGTCTTAGAATGTTTGATAGAATCTCTTCTGATTGAAATCCTTTAGGATAAAATCCAAAGTTTACTTTGTATAGCTTTCCATATAAAGTATCCAGATTTTTAAATTGCAGAAATACCCGGAATGGTTTATTGCTTTCATTGTACTCTTCTGTTTGTATCCATAGTTTCTTGTCCTTGATTTCATTCTTCAAATCCGTTAATCCACTTTTTCTAATAATCATTGAACCATTCTCCACTTTACCAAGTTGCGATTCCGCCTCATTGATAATAGATAAAGCATTAACCAGTGCATACCTGTTTGAAGTGTCATTAAAGGGATGATAGCTTTTTCCTTTTTCGGCAGTTAGTCTTGCCAGTTCTTGGTAAGCATCCGCCATGACTGATGCATGTTTCTTTTCTTTAAAAGTTGCATCAGTATCTAATTTTGTGAATTGCGTTAGTGCAAACGCATATTCCTTTTCTTTTATGATGTTTTCTTGAAACTGCCATTTGATAAAATTGAATTGAAAACGTTTTTCTAGTGGTTCGCCTGCTTTTTTGGAGGCAATTAATTCCTTGTATAAATCAGCAATCTGCTTTTGATGACTTTCGCTGGCTGCATTCCCTAAACCTTCCGAATAATACTTTATTTGTTCCAATAAGAGTAAATCGTAGAGGGTGTACTGTTGCAGCGGTTCTGATCCCCCAATAATAACAGGCATGTAATTATTAAGTGAACTGTTTTTTAATGCTTCTGCATTTACTTTAGCCCCTTTGAATTGAAATTCAATACTATCTTTTAATGACTGTGCATTCCAGTTCTTCCGGTTGTATAAATTCCATTTCTGGTTCTCGTAATATTCATTGTATTTCTTGGCAATCAATATATGCAGCAAGGCTTTATGTATTGAGCCGTCCTTGGTTTGTTTGTTTGTTTGTTTTAATTGTTCAATGGTTTGGGTATACCCTTCCTCTGTGTATTCTTGATTGATTTCTGTTTCATAGATCATTGCCTTGATCTGCTCTGCTTCTTTTTTTTCTGCTACTGCTTTCTTGTATAGCGCTTTCACTTTTTCCAGCGCAGTTTTTGGCAACTTCTCTTTCAACAATAAGCTATCAATAATTTTATATTCATTCGTGTAATACCTATCGGGTGTTTGTGCTGCTAATTGAAAACTTACTAAAAATATAATTAAGGAAAATAGTATGCGCATAGAAATGAATTGTGTCTATAATGCTTAAGATGCAAGATGCTGTTTTTTGCATAAAAAAACCCGAAGCTTTAGAGCCCCGGGTCGTTTATTAACAATTTACTTGTTTATTTTTTTAATGCAGCAGCCATGGTAATACCAATATCCGCAGGACTTGCTACTACTTCAATACCACATTCTGCCATGATTTTCATTTTGGCAGCTGCTGTATCATCGGCACCGCCAATGATGGCTCCGGCATGTCCCATTCTTCTTCCGGGAGGTGCTGTTTGGCCTGCAATGAATCCAACAACGGGCTTGGTTTTATTGTCTTTGATCCACCTTGCAGCATCTGCTTCCATGCTTCCACCAATTTCACCAATCATGATGATGCCATCGGTTTCAGGATCGTTCATTAATAATTCTACTGCTTCTTTGGTTGGAGTTCCAATAATGGGATCTCCACCAATACCTATCGCAGTACTGATACCTAATCCGGCTTTTACCACCTGGTCTGCAGCTTCATAGGTTAGGGTACCACTCTTAGAAACAATACCGATTCTGCCAGCTTTGAAAATAAAGCCAGGCATGATACCAACTTTGGCTTCTTCTGCAGTAATTACGCCAGGACAGTTTGGCCCGATTAAACGGGTTTTGCTTCCCTGTAGGTAATTCTTAACTCTTACCATATCCTGAACCGGAATTCCTTCAGTAATGCATACTACCAAACCAATTCCTGCTTCAGCCGCTTCCATAATGGCATCTGCTGCGAATGCAGGTGGCACGAAAATGATACTTACATCAGCACCAGTTTGCTTTACGGCATCGGCTACTGTATTAAATACGGGCTTATCTAAATGGGTTGTTCCACCTTTATTGGGTGTAACGCCACCTACCACATTGGTTCCATACTCAATCATTTGAGTGGCATGAAACGTTCCCTCTGTTCCGGTAAAACCCTGAACAATGATTTTTGAGTGCTTGTTTACTAATACTGACATAGCCTATCGTTTCGGAGATTTTTAAATTTTGGGCAAAAATAGGTGAAAAACGTTTGCAAAATGTGAAATGTCATTCTGCCACCCCATAAATATGGCATCCGTTTTGTATATTCAATACTTCAAATATAAAAACATGAACACAAAGAGAATTACCCTTATTGTCATTATCGGATTAATTGTATTAATTGGCGGATGCGGTATGAGTGGTTACAATGGTTTGGTTAAATTAGATGAAACCGTAAGCCAGTCCTGGAACAACGTACAAAGTGATTATCAGCGCAGGGCAGACCTTATCCCTAATTTGGTGAATACCGTTAAGGGAGAAGCCAATTTTGAGCAGTCAACTTTGCAGGCTGTGGTGGAAGCCAGAGCTAGCGCTACCCAAATGAAAGTAGATGCAAAAGATTTAACTCCAGAAAAATTACAGGAATTTCAGGCTTCTCAGGGTCAGTTGTCTCAGGCATTAGGTCGTTTGTTAATGGTTACAGAGAACTATCCTAACCTCAAGGCAAATGAAGCGTTTCGTGGCTTGCAGGCTCAACTGGAAGGAACTGAGAACCGAATCAAGGTTTCCAGAAATGATTTCAACGCTGCTGTAGCTGCTTACAATGTTAAGGCAAGATCTTTCCCAATGAATATTCTGGCCAGCATTACCGGCTTTAAAGTGAAAGAAGGATTCAAAGCCGAAGTAGGTTCTGAGAAAGCACCGGAAGTTAAATTCTAAAATCGGCTCATGTTTGGATTATTCGGAAAAAAACAGAAAGAATATTTTACCCAGGCAGAGAAAGATGCCATTGTTGCAGCCATTCAAAAAGCTGAACAAAGAACCAGTGGCGAAATCAGAATCTATGTGGAGCCTAATTGTGAGCTGGTGAATCCGGTTCACAGGGCTAAGGAAATATTTTACCAATTAAAAATGGATCAAACAGCATCCCGCAATGGGGTGCTGTTGTATTTGGCTATGGAAGATCATCAGCTGGCCGTTTTTGGGGATGAAGGTATCCACCAGAAAGTAGGTCATGCATTCTGGCAAAAAGAAGTGGAAATAATGCTTTCCGAATTTAGGGAAATGCATTTTATTGAAGGCATCTGCCATATCATTGAAGATATTGGAGAAGCATTGGTATCTCATTTCCCTTATGACGGAACCACCGACAAAAATGAATTACCTGACGAGATTGTTTTTGGAAAATAAATGAAGAAGTTACTGCTCATATTATTGTTGGTTGTTTCCTTTATTGCAGGCATTGCTCAAAACGTAGTGCCTCCGCCGAATCCACCCCGGTTGGTGAATGATTATGCGGGGGTGTTAAGTAAGGAGCAGGTTTCCATTCTGGAAGAAAAACTAGTGGCACTGGATGATAGTACTTCCAATCAAATTGCGGTAGTAATTCTGAAATCACTGGATGGCTATGAAGTTCAGGAGTACGCCAATAAACTATTTCGTTCCTGGGGTATTGGGAATAAAAAGACCAACAACGGGGTATTGATTCTGGCTTCTATTGAAGACCGTAAAGTATGGATTGAAGTTGGTTACGGACTGGAAGGAGCTATACCCGATGTAACAGCTTCCAGTATATACAGAAATGAGATTGTACCTGAATTTAAACAACAGAATTATTATCGCGGAATTGACAACGCCATTAATGCTTTGTCAAAAGCGGCTGTTGGTGAATACAAAACCAAACGGGTAAAGAAAAACAATAACAGTGGAGATGATGGAAGCTCCATTCTCACTTTTATTTTTATCATTATAGTAATCATCTTTATTTTAGGTGCAGGCCGTGGAGGCGGTGGAAGAGGCGGCCGTGGCGGAGGAATGATGAGCCGAAGAGGCGCAGCCAATGTGGCTGAAGCTTTGTTATGGTCCTCTTTATTAGGGGGAAATAATAGAGGTGGTGGAGGTTTTGGTGGAGGCGGCTTTGGCGGAGGAGGCGGCGGCTTCGGTGGTTTCGGCGGTGGTAGCAGTGGCGGTGGTGGCGCCGGTGGATCTTGGTAATTTCTTTTATCATGCAAAAATGGAATAGGATAGGGTTGCTTTTTATCTGGTTATTGCTTTTTGCATCGGGTGAACCGAGTGCACAGACAAATTCAATGCCCCCTTTCCGTGTGGCTCATCAGGTTAAGAATATTACTACCCTGCATATTCCCGATCAGCCAATTACCATTCAATCGCAGAAGTCAACAAAAACCAGCTATCGTTTATTAATGCCGGTCTCAACTCGTTTTGAGTTGGAAGCTACAACTGAAAATATTTCCGGTAGTTTGTTTGCCTTTGGCAAAGAAGAAAAATTCAATAGCAATGATACTGCCGGATTGCAATCAGAGGAACAAGCTTGGCTCATGGCGAACATCAATAAGCCCAGAAAAATTGTTATCAGCCGGTTTCATGCCGAAGGATTGTTGTACGATACACTTGAGTCTAGTAAACCTTTTTACTTTGAAATAGAAGAAGACCCCGGCAAATACTTTTTACCATTTGATAAGAAAATAGTGAAAGCGGGGTTAATCTGGTCGGATTCTACTGTTCAGGATAGTTCTAAACAATCGCATCAGTACGTCATTAATAAAATAGTTGAACAGCAGGTTTTTGTATCTGTACTATCAGACTGGATTATTAATAATAAATTGAGTCAAATGGGGAAGTCTGTTTTGCAGCAGCTCAAAGGAATTGCTCGATCAGAACGGGTCTACCATTTAGATACAGGCTTATTGCAATCCGAATCCATGAAAGTTAAACTTTCTGGTAGCAGCACCATGGAGAAAGAGGTACTGCCTATTACGATTGAACTGAGTACCAATACTGCTGTTTCTTTGCATTAAAAAGCCCCAGGCGAACCCAGGGCAATTGAATATTGTAATGTTTATTAGTTCAAGCGAACTGTCGCTTACTATTGCTTAGCTTTTTCTTTTACATAATCCGCCAATGCCTGTTCCCCGCTGGCTTCCTTTTTAGTAGCCAATCCTTTCAGGAACATATTGTTGATTACAGGATCTGTTTGAGATCTGGCACTGGATGGAATGGCATTTCTGAATTCCACAATGGCATCCACCCCTGCTTTGAATTTGGTTGCATCTTTTACCTTAGATAAAAATTCAACCAAAGAACCAATGGCCGTAAACTTAGCCTGCGACAAAGGCATTTCGTTAAAGCTCTTCATAATGTATTCATAGGCAGATTCATCCCCATTGGCAATAATCACTGAACTGATAGCAGTACTTAATCTGCCTTTTGCTGGTTGATTTTTTAATTCATTGGCAATGGCGTAAGCTTTCTTGCCATCTAAATCATTCAATGCCATTAAAGCGGCACCGGCAACGGAATACGAAGAGTCCTTTATGTAATTTTCAAAAGCAGTTGTGTAAGCAGGATTTTTCAATCTGCCCAAAATACTGATGGCGTCTGCTCTTACGAGTTTGGAGGGATCATTTTTCGCAAGATTTTCAATGGTTGCTATGGTTGCTTCTGTTAACTTGGCGTTTCCAAAACTACCCAATGCCTTCATTCTGATTCTGAAATAGGGGTCTTTTAATCCCGCTTCTACTAATGCATATGCTCCGGGTTCTGCAATCTTTTTGCCTGCATAATCAATCGCTTCTCTTCTGTCTAAATAATGACCACCATACTTCATTTGGTGGGCATAGGCTTCCATGGTTTTAGCTTCTTTTTTTACAGCCAACAAAACTCTTTCAGGGTCAATATTTACCAGGTCGGGTTGTGTTGCTGCATCAAAATAAAATGTATCTGCTGCATTCTTTGCCCAAACCATTTCTCTTTTCTTATTAGTACCATGATAAATATCTATAAGTATGGGTAGTTGATAAATCTGATGAGTCTGGGTTTGCTGAATTACCACCATTAACTTTTTGCTAGCTGCATCATATTGCTGACTCAAAGTTAAATTCGGATGACCGCTGTTGAAATACCATTGATTAAAGAACCAGTTTAGGTCTTTGCCGGTAACAGCTTCAAATGCCAGTCTTAATTTATGCCCACTGCCGGTGCCGAATTTATTGTCGGTTAAATATTTATTTAACGAGGCAAAAAATGCATCATCACCTACATACTTTCTTAGCATATGAAGGATTCTTCCCCCTTTACTATAACTAACCGCATCAAACATATCTTCCTGTGAATCGTAGTAAAATCTTACCAAGTGTTTGCTGGCATCAGAGGGACTGTTTAAATAACCGTTCATTGCGCTCCAATTAATATAGGCTGCTTCGTCTTTTCCCTGTTTGTATTCAGCCCATAAATATTCACTGTAATCTGCAAAACTTTCGTTGACTGTAAGGTTGCTCCAGCTTTCTGCAGTTACATAATCCCCGAACCAGTGATGAAACAATTCATGTGCAATGGTCCCTTCCCAGCTATTGCCTTCCGTTAATTCTCTGGCATCTTGTTGTGCTGATTCCTGGTGCAGGGTAGCAGTAGTGTTTTCCATGGCACCGCTTACATAATCTCTTCCTGTTATCTGGCTGTACTTAACCCATGGATACTCTACACCTAATTTGCTAGAAAAATATTGCATCATTTCGGGCGTGTTCCCGAATATTTTACGAGCAACTTTTTCATAAGGTTTCTCTACATAATAACTTACTTCTTTTCCTTTGTATGCATCTTTAATAACGGCATATTCTCCTACACCCATGAAAAATAAATAAGGCGCATGCGGTAGATCCATCTTCCAGCTATCGGTACGGGTACCATTGCCATTCAGGGTTTGCTTTACCAGTTTACCATTGCTTAAGGTTACATATTTAGCAGGCACTGTTAAGTTAAACTCTTGGGTTGTTTTCTGATTGGTTTTGTCAATGGTGGGCACCCATACAGATGTTGCTTCTGTTTCTCCCTGGGTCCATATTTGAGTGGGCTTGTTTTTGTCTTCGCCAGTGGGATTGATGAAATACAGGCCTTTTGCATCGGTTATAGCCGCGCTCCCCTTAACTTCCAAGTCGTTTGGTTTGGCTGTATAATCAATATATACCGTATAGCTTTCATTACGGGTATAGGATTTATCCAGTTTTATCCGGATTACCCATCCATCGTAATGGTATTTTAGTGGGATATTTTTTCCTGCTTTTACTACTGCCACCTGTTTGATATCCATTCCCTTGGCGTCAAGTTGTAAAGAGTCTGTTGCATAAAAGTGCGGCTTTAAGGTAATCCAGACGTTTCCGTTCAACCTAGACTGGCTATAATCGAAATTTGCATTCAGCTTGGTATGTACCAGGTTATTGATTTTTTCCGGAACAGCCCTGTATTGCTTATTCAACTCTTTTGCTGCTTCCTGTGCTGTTATATTGCCCAGCTGTGCCAGCGCAATAATCAGTAATAGTTTCTTCATAATCTGTTTTAAGTAGTAAATTTGAAAAAAGCAAGTTTACATGTTCATGCGTAGTATGCTACACCGTTTATCCTTTTTAACCGGATTTTTATTGATGGCTTTACTATCCAATGCCCAAAATAACTTTTTGTATATACAGTCTGAAAACAATCAGCCCTATCATATACAGCTTAAAGGTAATATCCATTCTTCTAATGCAAAAGGGTATTTATTAATTCCTAATTTACCCAATGGCGATTATAGTATGGTATTGGGGTTTCCTTCCGGAGCTTATCGTGAATATAATTTTAAATTTAGTATCAACAGCAAGCCCAAAGGCTATGCGTTAAAGATTACGCAGGATGGAGAGTGGATGCTAATGGATATGGTATCTCTTGCGTTGGTTAGGGGAGAAGCGCCTGAGCAACCCATCAGTGTTCAACCTGGTGAAAAACAAATTGAAAAATTATCTGACCGGGTAACTGATGCTGGAATAGAGCAGGTTTATAAAGTGAGAAATGGCGGTAAAGCAGAGAACCTAATTATTTTAATTCCGGTTCCTAAACCGGTTACCGTTCGTGAGGCACAGAAAAAGCAGAATAGATAACCATGCCCCGTTTTTTTATTGAACTTTCTTACAAGGGTACTGCCTATCATGGCTTTCAGATTCAAGACAATGCACCTACAGTGCAGCTGGCACTCGAAAAAGCCCTGCTCACTTTATTCAAAGAGCCAATTGCCTTAACGGGTTCTTCCCGAACAGATGCAGGGGTGCATGCTTTGCAGAATTATTTTCATTTTGATACAGCCTTGCCAATAACGGATAAGCATGTCTATAACCTGAATGCCATTCTTCCGGAAGACATTGCGGTGCGAAGCATCCGGTTAGTAAGTGATACTGCTCATTGTCGTTTTGATGCATTGGGTCGAGAATATCATTACTATATATATCAACAGAAAGATCCGTTTATGAAGGATCGTGGTTGGTATTATCCTTTTGAATTGGATTTTGATTTGTTGCAGTCTGCTGCAGCTACATTAAAAGAGTACACTGACTTTACCAGTTTTGCCAAGCGAAATACACAGGTATTTACCCATAACTGTTCTATTGATTTGTCTGGGTGGAGCAAACCCGCCACACAACAATTAATGTATACGGTTTCTGCCAACCGTTTTCTGCGTGGAATGGTACGCGGAATAGTAGGAACCATACTGAAAGTAGGACGCAAACAAATCAGTTTAGATGAATTCAGAAGTATCATTGAAGCAAAGGACTGTACAAAAGCCGATTTCAGTACCCCTCCGCAAGGACTTTTTTTAGCCAAAGTGATTTTTCCTTAAAAATTTTTATCTGCTGAAACCCTTGTCTGTATTGTGGTTTGGTAAATGCCTTAAAATTAATTTTAAAAAACATTTGCCAGCTAAAATATCTGTCCTATATTTGCATCCCGCTTAACCAAAAGGGGATGTTCTTTAAGAGGTTTTGAGAGTAGG
>VFQM010001359.1_pt1 | contig 21685 bp, 17 predicted proteins | sample 3512391 | NCBI WGS metagenome assembly VFQM01 (sample SAMN10412369, study PRJNA504923) | tailings metagenome | isolation source: Replicate 1 from Balatoc abandoned mine | place: Philippines | reverse complement strand
CTTCCGATCTAGGTAGCCGTGCGCGCAGTGCAGTTCGAGCCAGTCGAAGCCGGCCTCGGCGGCGAAGCGCGTGGACTGCACGAACTGCTCGCGCACGCGGTCCATATCGGCCCGCGTCATCTCGCGGGCCCGCTGCGAGACGCCCTTCAGGTACTCGATCTCGCTCGGTGCGATCAGCGGCCAGTTGCCGTCGGGCAGCGGTTGATCGATGCCTTCCCACATCTTCTTGGTGGAACCCTTGGCGCCGGCGTGTCCCAGCTGCATCCCGATCTTCGCCGCCGAATGCTCGTGCACGAAGCGCACGATGCGCGTCCAACCGTCGCGCTGCTCGGCGTTCCAGAGCCCCGGGCACCACGGTGTGATGCGTGCGTCCGCCGCGACGCAGGTCATCTCGGCCATCACGAGTCCTGCGCCGCCGGTGGCGCGGGCGCCGAGGTGCACGAGATGCCAATCGCCCACCGTGCCGTCGGGGTTGGCGCTGTACTGCGCCATCGGCGAGACCACCACGCGGTTGCGCAGCGTCACGCCGCGCGCGCTGTAGGACGTGAGCAGCGGTGGTGGAGCTGGCGCGCCGGCCTTGAGCGTGACGCCGACGCGCTCGGCGAACCAGCGCTCGAAGCTTGCGACATACGCGGCGTCGCGGACGCGCAGGTTCTCGTGCGAGATGCGCTGCGAGCGCGTGAGCAGCGAGTAGGCGAACTGCTCCGGCGCGAGCCGTGCGTAGCGATCGACCGACTCGAACCACTCGGTGGAGTTGCGCGCGGCGTTCTGCAGCTTGAGCACCTCGACGGAGCGCTCATCCTGATACCGCGCGAAGGCCCGCTCGCGGCCGGGCTCGGCGGCGAGGATCGCGTCGAGCGCGATGGCGTCTTCGAGCGCCAGCTTGCTGCCCGACCCGATGGAGAAGTGCGCGGTGTGCGCCGCGTCGCCCAGCAGTACGACCGGCACGCGCCGCGCGCCGTCGGCGAGCCAATGCACCCAGGAGCCGCAGGTGATGCGCGGAAAGCGGATCCATTGCGCGGACCCGCGCAGGTGCTTCGCGTTGCTGAGCAGCGGGGCACCGTCGAGCTGCGCGGCGAAGAGGCGCTCGCAGAACGCGATGGACTCCTCGCCGCTCATCTGGTCGAGGCCCGCGCGCGTCCAGTTCTCCTGCGGCGTCTCGACGATGAAGGTGCTCATCGACTCGTCGAACTGATACGCGTGGGCCTGGAACCAGCCCTGGGCGGTCTCGACGAAGGCGAAGGTGAAGGCGTCGAACTTCCGCGGCGTGCCGAGCCACACGTAGCGGCAGTGCCGCAGGTCGCTGTCCGGCTTGAAAGTGTCGGCGTAGCGCTCGCGGATGCGGCTGTTGATGCCGTCGGCGGCGATGATGAGGTCGGGATGCTCCGCCGCGACGATCGCGTCGAGGTCCGCGGGCAGCTCGTGCTCGAAGCGCAGCGTGACGCCCAGCTCGCGACAGCGTTCGTGGAGGATCGCGAGCAACTCCTTGCGGCCGATGCCGGAGAACCCGTGGCCGCCGGAGCGCATCGTGCGCCCCCCGAAGTGCACGACAATGTCGTCCCAGCGGTGCAGGGACTCGGCGATGCGGCGGCCGCTTTCGGGGTCGGCGGCGCAGAGATTGTCCACCGTTTGATCGGAGAGCACGACGCCCCAGCCGAAGGTGTCGCCCGGCCGGTTGCGTTCGTGCACGGTAACGGACGCGCCGGGATGCCGCCGCTTGAGCAGCAGCGCCGCATAGAGCCCGCCCGGCCCGCCTCCGACCACCACCACGCGCACGCCGAACTCCCGAGTTGAGTCAGGGAGAGAGTGCGGCCAATTGCTTTAAATGTCAAGTAAATCGGCAGGTCCGGGGGCTGGGGCGGGCCGCTACCTTATATAGATGCCTCACACGATGAATCCGCTGGCCCGATGAGCGGGCCCGCCAAGAAGAAAGCCTCCGGTGCCTCGCGACGCGGCGGGCGCCGCCGAGGTGGATCGGGCGGTGGAAAGCCTGCCGCCAAGCAGCCGACGCTGACGTCGGTCCCGACCGGCCGCGCCGCCTACGTGGAGACCCGCAAGTGGCTGCTCGCGCGCCACGGCCCGGTCTGTGCCTACTGCGAGCGCATCGTCCCCGAGCGGACGATCACGCTGGATCACGTCACGCCGCGCAAGGGCCTCACCGCCTACGATCGGCGCGACAACCTCGTCCTCAGCTGCAAGACCTGCAACGCCGCGAAGGCCGACAAGCCGATTCTCTCGTTCCTGCTTGGGAATCGCGCGCGCGTCGTCGCGCTGTACAAGTACGGCCAGCATCTCAGCCATCAGTTGGTCGAGATGGTGAAGGACCTGCTGCCGCCGGAGCAGCGGCCGCCGCTGCCCACCGGGCCCGTGCACGCCAAGAAGGCGAAGCCCGCGGGGCGGCGCCGGAGCTGGCGCGAGCTGTATCCGCAGGACCGCGACGACGCCGACCCTTACCTCGACTGACCGTGCCGATCACGCGCATCTCGACGCCGAACGCCCCGACGCCTGCGGGGCACTACGCGCAGGCCACCGTGCACGACGGCACCGTCTACGTCGCCGGCCAGCTGAGCATCGATCCCGCGACCGGCGAGAAGCTCCACGGCAGCATCGAGGAGCAGACCGAGCGCACGCTGCGCAACGTCGAGGCCATCCTGCACGCCGCCGGCAGCGACTTCGCGCATCTGCTCAAGGTGAACGTCTACGTCACCGACATCGCGTTCTGGCCGCGCGTGAACGCGGTGTACGCGCGCGTGGTCGGCGCGGAGGTGCCGGCGCGGGCGGTGGTGCCCGTGCCGGCGCTGAATCACGGCCTGCTCATCGAGATTGACGCCATCGCTGCGGTGCGAGGATAGCGATGCTGCGCGCGGGGAGTTGGTGGGCACTCGCGCTGTTCGTCGCCGCACTCGCGGCCTTCTGGAAGCCCTATCTCTCGCAGCTCGACCGCGCCGAGGCGGTCGTGCACCTGCACGCGATCCTGATGACGCTCTGGATCGGGCTGCTGGCGCTGCAGCCTCAGCTCATCGCGCGGGAGCGTCGCGCGCTGCATCGGCGCATCGGACGCTACACCTATGTACTGGCGCCGCTCATCATCCTTGCGGGCCTCTCTCTCTGGCACATCCGCACGCTGCAGGTCCCGGCCGACCGCCTGGACGCCGCGGCGCCGTCGCTGTACCTGGGCTTCGGCGCGACGCTCAACTTCGCGGTGTTCTATGCGCTGGGCATCCGGCATCGACGCGTCGCGCCGGTCCACGGCCGCTACCTGCTCGCCACGCTGGTGCCGATGGTCGATCCCGTGACCGCGCGGCTGCTCGGGTTCTACGGCCCGCCGCTCGAGTCCGATCTCGCCTATGCGATGCCGGCGTGGCTGATTGTCACGGGCGTCGTCGGCGCTCTGGCTTGGCGCGATAGCCGCAGCGCTGGCCCGGCGCGCTTCACCTTCCTGCGTGTGCTCGCGCTCTACGCACTCTTCCAGGCGCCGCTGGTCGTGCTCGCGCCGACGGCGTGGTGGCGCGCCGCGATCGATGCGTATCGCGGCACGTTCGGCGCCTGAGATCGCGTCGGCGATCCCTTAGGGGATCACCACGCGCGACATCGCGGCCGTGAGCCGCTCCGGTTCGTAGCCGCGCCCAGCGCGGAACACCAGTTGGATGCTCCGCAGGTCTCCGATCCGTTCGTGCGGCTTGCCGTTCACGATCACCAGGTCCGCTGCCTTGCCGACGGCGATGCTGCCGAACTCGGCGTCGATGCCCATCACGCGTGCCGAGGTGAGGGTCGCCATCTGCAGTACCTGCGAGGCGGGGACACCGGCGCGCTCGTATTGCTCCAGCTCGGCGATGTAGCTGGAGCCGTCGGTGCCGGCGACCATCGTGATGCCGTGTTCGTACAGCCGCGTGATGAGTCGTCGGTACGCCGCGTTGCCGGCGCGTGCGTCGAGCGAGTCCGCGCCGTTCTCCGGACGCATCCACAGGTTGAAGGTGCCATCCACCACCGTGTTGTGCGCCTTGAGGTCGGCGAGCAGGCGGCGCATTTCCGGGCCATCCACGTCGGTCCGCGGCGCGACGATCGCCGCGACGCCGGAGTACGGACGCATCTCCGGGACGTAGAGCGAATCCTGATAGTGCGTCGAGAACAGGAAGGCCGCGTGGTTGATCTCGTCGAAGCCCAGGCGGATCGCCGCGTTCACGCTGAGCCCGCGCGGCACGTGGCCGCTAACGCGCATCCCGCGCTTGCGCGCCTCCGTGACGATCGTCGGCACGAGGTCGGGATGCACGAGGTTGTAAAGCTTCACCTGCACGTAGCCCAGCTCGGCGTAGCGCGCGACGGCGGCGCGGGCTTCGTCCTCGGTGCTCACGATCACGTCCGTAGGGCCGTACCAGCGCTGCGGTCCTTCGATGATGCCGGTGAGCACCACCCGTGGCGAGACGATCTGCAGCGCATTGGCGCGGTCGCGCAGCGAGACGGCGGCGTCGGTGTCGGCGGCGAGGTCGCGCACGCCCGTCACGCCGATGGAGAGATCGCGAAGCGACTGCGTGGCCGGTGAGGACGCGAACACGTGCGTATGCATATCCCACATTCCCGGGATGACCGTCTTGCCGCGTGCATCCACCCGGCGCGCACCGCGCGGCACCGCGAAGCCGCGGGTCGGACCGATCGCCGTGATGCGGCCGTCGGCGATGGCGATGCTGTACGACGGAAGGATCGCGCCCGACGCCGCGTCGAATACATCGGCGTTCTCGATCACCACGCTGCCGCTGTACGTGGGCGGAAGGTCGGCGGCGATGCGCGCCGCGAGGCGCTCGCGATACGCGAACTCGAGCGCACGCAAGGTCGGCATTGCCGGGAGGTAGTCGGGATGGACCGTGATGAACCAATCGGCCTGGCTGGCGACCAATGCGCCGCTGGCGTCGAGCCAGACGCCCCGCGGGTTGGCGCCGGGCCCGTGCAGCATCGCGAGGCGCACGCGTGCGCGGCCGCGCGCGGTCGGCACGGCGGTGTCGGCCACGATGACGAGCTGCGTCATCGCGGTGCCGCCGAGCAGGGTCGCCTTGCGATCGGGTGCCGCCAGGAGCTGCCGAGCGAGTTCGGCGAGGTCGAAAGCCGTCGCGTTGCCGAGCGAGAAGACGCCACCGGCGCGCGCGACGGCCCGCGTGCTCCCGCCGCGCGTGAGGCGCAGCGAATCGCCATCCACCTGCAGGCGCTCCGTGGCCGCGCTGACCTCGCCGGCGCGCGTCATCGGTCGCGACTCCGCCGCGACGATGCGCCCGTCCGGCGTGAGGCTGTATCGATTCTGCAGCCAGCGCCCACGATTGCGGTCAATGTGCGAATAGGTGACGACGACGGAGTCGGCATCGCGCACGACACGCATCTCGCCGGCCGGCCGGCCGTGATTCATCACCGGATACGTGAGGGTGTCGGCGGCGACGGCGATTGCGAGGATCGGCAGGAACACGGGAACCCTTGTGGTGGAAGACGCCGCGAATGTGGCGCGAACTTGGCTGGCGCGGAAGCGTGCCGGCCCATACGCTAATGGATATGCGCACACTCTCGATCGTGCTGAGTCTCCTGCTGGTCGGCGCCGCCTGCCGCCGCCCCCTCGACGCCGACGCCCAGGCCATCGCCTCGCCGCAGCCCGCGTCCACGCCGAACGTCCTGCGCGTCGAGACCGTCGCCACCGGCCTCGAGCATCCCTGGGGCCTCGACTTCCTGCCCGATGGCCGGATGCTGGTGAGCGAACGGCCAGGCCGGCTCCGCCTCGTCACGCCGGACGGCAAGCTCTCGCCGCCGCTGAGCGGCGTGCCCGCGGTGCAGGCGCGCGGGCAGGGCGGGCTCCTCGACGTCGCCGTGGACCCGGACTTCGCGAGCACGGGCCTCGTGTACCTCAGCTACGCGGAGCCCGGCGACGGCGGCGCGGGGACCAGCGCGGCTCGCGCGCGACTGACCGACGCCGGCCTCACGGAGCTGCAGGTCATCTACCGCCAGCGCCCCAAGCTCGAGGGCGCCGGCCACTTCGGCTCGCGCATCGTCTTCGCCCGCGACGGTACGCTGTTCATCACCCAGGGCGACCGGCAGTCGTATCGCGATCGCGCGCAGGATCTGACGCAGGGAATGGGCAAGATCGTGCGCGTGAACCGCGATGGCTCGGTGCCCGCGGACAATCCGTTCATCGGGAACTCGAGCGCGCAGCCGGAGATCTGGTCCTACGGCCATCGCAACCTGCAGGGTGCGGCGCTGCATCCCGAGACGGGTCGGCTCTACACCGTGGAGCACGGCGCGCGCGGCGGTGACGAGCTCAACCATCCGGAGGCCGGCAAGAACTACGGCTGGCCGGTCATCACCTATGGCCGCGACTACTCGGGCCTGCCGATCGGCGAGGGCACGGCGCGCGAGGGAATGGAGCAACCGCTGTACTTCTGGGATCCCGTGATCGCGCCGAGCGGGATGGCGTTCTACACGGGCGATCGCTACGCCGGATGGCGCGGGAGCCTGTTCATCGGCTCGATGAATCCCGGCGGATTGGTGCGCCTCAGGCTCGATGGCGATCGCGTGACGAACGAGGAGCGGTACCTGGGCGAGCTCGGCGAGCGCATCCGCGACGTGGTGCAGGGGCCGGACGGGTATCTCTACTTGCTGACCGACAGCGCGCAGGGACGGATCCTGCGCGTGCTGCCGGCCGACGGGTCTCCGCGATGAGGACGTTGGCGCTTGCCGTCGCGATGCTCGGCGTCGCTACGGTGGCGGTGGCGCAGACGGCGGATCAGGCGGCCCCGCCGACAGCGCCACGGGTGCGAGGATTCACGGGTGACCCCCGCGACTGGGAGAGTTGGTTCGATCACGGGGTGCGCGTGCTGCGTGTCGCGCCGCGCGAGGCCGCGGCGGCCTTCGCCTGGTCGGCGCGGCTCGATCCCACCCGCGCCGAGCCGCACTTCGCGTTCTATGCAGCCACGATGCTCGTGCTGCCGCGCGAGCGCACGGTGCAGTACTTCCGCGGCGACGCCGAGGCGATGGGCGATCCGCGCGTCCTCGCGGCCGACAGCGCGCGCACGTTGGGACTGATGCGCAATCCCTTGGTGCATCGCGGTCTCGAGGCCGTGATGTTCGACGCGCTGCCCGGCAGCTTCCGCGACGACCGCGACACGCGTGCCTGGATCGCCTACAGCAACGGCGAGCTGCTGCAGGCCGTGCGGCTCCACACCCGCACGATCGATCGGCTCGGCGAACGTGCGCGCTGGCAGCTCTTCGACCGTGCGCTCGCCTATGCCGCATCCGGCGACTCGCGCGCAGCGCTCCAGGACCTGCGGCGGCTCCACGAGGCGCTGAAGACCGACGAGGAGAGTGCCTCCGTCACGTTCTATCGCTCGAAGCACTTCCTGCTGCAGATGATCGGGACGCTGCAGTTGCGCAACAACGACGTGACTGGCGCGCAGGCATCGTTCGCCGAGGCCTTGGTGGAGGACGCCTCGTTCGCGTATGCGCACGCCGGGCTCGCGCAGGTGGCGCGGGCGCAGCAGCGCTTCGGCGACGCCGTCGAGGCGCTCAACCTCGCCATCGAGCTCAACGACCGCGACGCCGTGTTCTACCACGCCCGGGGAGCCTCGCAGCTGTCGCTCTCGAACTTCGCCGAAGCCTTGGCGGACTTCCGGCGGGCCGCCGAGCTGCAGCCGTTGTGGCCCGCGCCCGTCCTCGCGCAGGCAATGGTGCTCGAACGGCAGCGTCAGGACGAAGGCGCCCGAACGCTCTACCTGCGCTACCTCGAGATGGCACCGGCGTCGGACCCGCAGGCGCGGAGCATCCGCCAGCGCCTCGGCGTCGGCGCGCCCTGATCGCTACATCAGCAACAGCGTCGCGAGCCCGAGCAGCATTCCCATCGACGCGACGTCCGTCGCCGTCGTGAGGAAGATGCTCGACGCGGTGGCCGGATCGGCGCCGACGCGCTGCAGCGTGAGCGGGATCAGCGCACCGCTGATGCCGCTGATCACGCAGGAGCCCATCATCGCGAGCACGACGATGCCGGCGAGCGCGAGCGCGTTCGGATTCCCCTGCGCACGCGCCACCACGAACATCCCGACGCCGGCGACGAGGCCGACGAGGAAGCCGTTGAGGACGCCGAGCAACGCTTCCTTCGACACCAGCGTACGGGCAGCGCCCTGCTCCAGCTCGCCGAGCGTCATTCCGCGCAGCGTGACCGCCAGCGCCTGGCAGCCGGTGTTGCCGCTCTGCCCCGCCAGCACCGGCAGGAACAGCGCCAGGATGACCATCTGGTCCAGCGTCTCCTGGAAGAAGCCGACGACGCCGGCGGCGAGGAAGGCGGTGAGCAGATTGAGCTGCAGCCAGGGATGCCGGAACTTGAGCGAGCGCGGCCACGGCGTGAGGAGGCGTTCTTCCTCGTTGACGCCGACCATCTGGCCGGGCTGTGCCGAGATCTCGACCGCCTGCTCCTGGAACATCGCGCTGCCGCGCACCTGGCCCAGGAAGCGCCCGACGTCATCCACCACCGGGTACACGGGAAAGTGCTTCTGCACGACGAGTCGCATCGCGTCGTCGAGCTGGATGTTCGGCTGCAGCGTGAACACGTCCTTGAGCATCACCTCGCCGAGCGTGGCGTTGTCGTCGGCGGCGAGGAGGTCGCGCATCGTGCACACGCCCACGAGGCGTCGTTCGGAGTCGAGCACGAAGGCGTAGGTGAAGAACACCGTGCGCGGGATGGCCCGCACGCGCTCCGACGCCGCCCCGACGGTCTCGTCGGGATGGAAGGTGAGCGGCGGCATCTCCATCAGGCGGCCGAGGCTGCCCTCGGGGAAGGAGAGGTTCAGCGACCACTGCTGCGTGACGCCGGCCGGCGCGACCGCAAACAGGGAGTCGCGCGAGGCATCCTCGAGCTCCGGGATGATGTCGCCGACCACCGACGGATTGATGGACTGCAGCACCTCGGCGGCGAGCGCGGGATCGAGCGCCTCGAGCGCGTCGGCGGCTTCGGCCGGCCCCAGCGATCCGATGGACCGCTTCAGCTGCTCCGAGGTGAGGGACTTGCGGCTGGACTTGCGACCGTCGGCCACGGCGGGACTCCTGTGGGGGCGGATAGAAATAGGATGCGCAAGAAGATGGCCCCGGCGCCCGCAGGGCACCAGTTGGCGCGCGGCCGTTCCTGCGGGCAAGTTGGTGGGAGGGACTGAACGCTGCCCACGCGCCGCGCGTAGGGAAACGGTCGCCTCTTACCTCCAACGGGAATCCCGATGCGTGTTTCGATCCTCGCGCTGATGCTCTCCGCCGCACCCCTGGCCGCCCAGATGGGTGGCGGCGGGATGAACGCGCCCCAAGCCCCGCGCGATACCGTGCGCAAAGTCCTTACCATCCCTGGCCAGCGTGACGGCAACTCGATGTTCGCGCTCGCGAACTATCCGGAGATGCGCCCGCGTCAGTGGGGCGTGATGGACTTCCAGCATTACCACACGACCGCCGAGCTGAACTACTGGATGCAGCGCTGGGCGACGGAGAAGCCGAATCTGGTCGAGCTCGTGCAGGTGGGCACGTCCTTCGGCGGGCAGCCCATCTGGCAGATGATCGTCACCAACAAGTCCACGGGCAAGCACACGGACAAGCCGGCCGCGTTCTTCGAAGGCGGTCGCCACTCGGGCGAGATCACGTCGAGCGAGAGCGTGCTCTACCTCGCCTGGCACATCCTCGAGAACTACGGCAAGGACGCGGGCATCACGAAGATGCTCGACCAGTCGGTGCTGTACCTGCGCCCGAACAACAATCCCGACGGCGCCGATATGTACAAGCTCACGGCGCAGGCGAACCGCAGCAGCGTGCGCCCGGTGGACAACGATGGCGACGGACTCCTCGACGAGGACGCCGGCGAGGACCTCGACGGGGACGGCCACATCCGCCAGATGCGCAAGTTCGTCGGCGCGGGCAAGGGCACGCACGTGGTGGATTCGCTCGACCCGAAGGGTCGCCTGATGCGCAACGTGGGGATGGGCCGCGGCGACTATATGCTCTGGCCCGAAGGCATCGACAACGACAAGGACGGCCGCTACAACGAGGACGGCGTCGGCGGCCTCGACCTGCATCGCAACTATCCGTACAACTGGCGTCCGATGGCCGAAGCCACGGGCCGCGGCCAGACGCAGTTCGGCGCCGGCGAGTACCCGCTCTCCGAGCCCGAGACGCGGGCCGTGTTCCTGTGGCAGGTCACGCATCCGAACATCAGCGTGACGAACTCGATGGACACCTCGGTGCCGATGCACCTCCGCGGTCCGAGCACCTGCCTCGAGCGCGAGTGCGTGTTCCCCTCGGACCTGAAGCTGCTGCATCACTATGACTCGGTGGGCAACTCGCTCACCAACTACGGCCTCGCCGGCGACGTGTACTGGACCTACGGCACGCGTGGCCAGCCGCGCGGACAGGAACGCCCGCAGCCGCTGTTCGGACACGGCCCCGACTTCGGCTACTTCCAGATGGGCCAGGTCTGGTACGGCGACGAACTGTGGAACGGCGGTCGCGAGCGCGACTACAACAACGACGGCCGCATCGACCAGTACGAAGTGCTGCGCTACAACGACGAGCGCTTCGGTGGCCGCGGCTACCAGATGTGGACCAAGGTGATGCATCCCGACCTCGGCGAGGTCGAGGTGGGCGGCGCCGATCCGAAGTTCTGGTCGCAGAATCCGCCGGCCGAGGACCTCGAGCGCTGGGCCAAGAACCAGGCGATGTTCAACCTGAATATGGCGATGGACCTCCCGAAGGTCGAAATCCCGAACGTCCAGGTGCGTCGCCTCCGCGGCACGCAGCGCGACTCGGCCACGCACGAGGTGGTGGTCAGCGTGCGCAACACCGGACGCATCCCGACCGCGCTCGAGCAGGCGAAGCGGGTGCACATCGTGCGGCCGGACGCGCTGACGATCGAAGGCGGCGGCATCCGCGTGATCGGGCCCCGCATCCAGGAGTTCTGGCTCGGTGGCTACGAGTCCAAGGACATCACGATGCGCGTGATCGTCCCGGCCGGGCAGGCGGTGAGCGCGAACGCGCGCGTCACGAGCACGCGCGGCGGCATCGCGGATGCGCCGGTGCGCATCACGCCCTAAGCGCAGGACCTCGCGGCAGGTGACGCGCCGGCATCTTCGCGATGCCGGCGCGTCGTCGTCCTAGCGGGGCAGCTTGGCGTCGAGCCAGCGCTCGAGGCGCGCGAAGACCGGCGCGGCCAGCGCGCCCTCGTTGAAGATCTCGTGGTAGAGCGCATCGAAGCGCTGGGCCTCCACCACGGCCCCCGGTGCGCCGGCCGCGAACGCGGCGCTGCCGGCGGGATCGACGATCCGGTCCGCACCTCCGTAGAGCAGGAGCGTCGCGGTGTCCCACTTGGCCGCCGCGGCGCGTGCCGACTCGCCGGCATCGATCACCGCCTTCGCCAGCCGCGCCGAGATGCGGTCGTGCACGAGCGGATCATCAAGATACGCATTCACCGTGAGGGGATCGTGCGCGATGCCGCTCGGATCGAGGCCGTTTGCGAGCGCGACATCCGGCAGGAAGCGCGTGCCGATCGCCAGCTGCAGCCGCTGGAACGGACTGAGCCGCGCCTTGAGCGCGGGGCTCGAGAGCACGACGAGATCGGCCGCGCGCACGCGGCGCGCGACGAAATCCGCGACGACCGCGCCGCCCATCGAATGGCCGAGCAGGATGAACGGGCGATCGGTGGGTCGGACGGCATTCACCACCAGGCCGAGGTCCTCGAACAGCGCGCGGTCGTGGGCGATCACGCCGCGCGCGCCCCCGGAACGCCCGTGCCCGCGGTGGCCGGAGCCGATGCAACGGAGCCTGCGTTCGGCGAGCCAGGCCGCGACGTGGGCGTAGCGCCCGCCGTGTTCGCCGAGGCCGTGCACGAGCAGGACGGTGCCACGCGGACCCTCGCCTGGCCATCGGTGCAGGTGCAGGCGGAGGCCGTCGGGCGTGCGAAGGGAGTCAGGGAGGGTGGTCACGGGTATATGGAGAGGACTGGAACATTAGGCGCACGCCGGACACTTTGCGAGCACGATGCGACTTCGCAGCACTCTCCGCAGCCTCGCGCTGCTCGCGGCATTGGCCGTCGTCCCCGCCACGCTGCGCGGGCAGGACGACGCCGCCGTGCGCGGCGTGCTCAGCGCCGACAGCGTGGTGGGCAGCGACGCGCGTGAGCTCGGGGTGGTCCTGCACGGGATGGGCCGCACCTGGCGCTCGATGCGCCCGGTGGAGCTCGCCCTGCGCGAGGCCGGCTTCGACGTCCTCAACATCGGCTACTCGAGCTACTGCTGCAGCATTCCCGAGCTGGGGGCCGCCGTGCAGCGTGAGATCGCCGCACAACGGCGACCGCAGCACGCGCGCGTGCACTTCGTCGGGCATTCGCTGGGCAACATCATCGCGCGTTGGGTCGTCGCGCAGGACGATGCGCCGCCGGGGCTCGGCCGCCTCGTGATGCTCGCGCCGCCAAACCAAGGGGCGCGGATGGCGAACCGCTTCTCCGGCATCGCCGGCTGGTTGCTGGAACCGATCGACGAGCTGCGCGCCGACAGCGCGGCGACGGTCCGACGGATCCCGACGCCTGCGGGCGTGGAGATCGGCGTAATCGCCGGCCGGGACGACAGCACGGTGCGCATCGAGGAGACGCACGTGGCGGGAGAGACCGCGCACATCGTCGTGAAGGGCAATCACACGTTCATAATGCGCGAGCCCGAGGTGCAGCGCCTCGCGGTGGAGTTCCTCAAGAGCGGCCGCTTCACGCCGCCCGCGGCCGGCAGCTCTCGATGACTGCAGACGCGCCGCTGCTCGTGTACGACGGCGACTGCGGTTTCTGCGCGCGTTCCGTGCAGTTCGTCCTGCGGCACGATCGGCGCGGCACGCTGCAGTTCGCGGCGCGCGACGGACTCGCGGGGCGTGCGGTGCGCGAACGGCATCCCGAGTTCCGTGGCGTCGAGTCGCTGCTCTGGGTGGAGCGGCGCGGCGACCGCGAGGTCGTGTACGCCTACTCCGACGCCGTGCTGCAGACTGCCCAGTACCTTGGCGGTGTCTACGGTTTGCTCGCTGCCGTGGGTGGATTCGTGCCGCGCGCGCTGCGCGACCCGGTCTACAACCTCGTGGCGCGCGTTCGCAAGCGACTGTTCGGTGGGGCTTCGGCCTGCCGACTGCCGTCGCCCGACGAATCGGCGCGGATGCTGCCCTAGGCCAAACCTCGGCGCCGAATCTTGACGGCGCCCGTACCGCGCGGCATATCGGAGCATCCCATCTATTGGAGATGCGCAATGCGTCGCGGAATGCTCACGACGTCGCTCGGCCTGCTCGTCCTCGCGGAACCGCTCGTGGCGCAACGGCTCGGTCCGGAGATGCCGCGTCCCGCGCTCGGCGCCAACGCGGACACCAACAACGCATTGGCATACCTAGAGCTCGGGTTGTCGAGCGTCGCCGAGCGTCCGGAGGTCGCGGCGCCCGCGTTCTACTGGGCGGCACGGCTCGATCCCTCGTCGCCCGGGGCATTGTACGGTCGCAAGGTCGCGCTGCTGGTGCGCAACGCGCGACTGCTCGACCAGTACTTCGAAGGCGGACGCTCCGCGCGCAACAACCGGGAGACCTTCCTGCAGCTCGACAGCCTGCAGCTGCGCGCGCTTCTGCGCGATCCCCTGATGTACCGGATGCTCGACCGCACGCTGATCTTCGCGTACTACTTCAACGACTATCGCAACCGCGGCGGCACGCTCTCGCGGCGCGAGTTCGATCGTGAGATGCAGTTCGAGATGGCGGCCGAGCCGGCGGCGACCAAGGCGTGGATCTACTACGGCGCTGGGCAGTTCGACCGCGCGGTGGAGCAGTACACCAGCGCCCTGCGCGGCTCGCGCAGCCCGATCGGACTGCACATCGAACGCGCGCGCACGCTCTCGCTGCGCTCGCGGGACGACGAAGCCATCCGCGACTTCCACTCGGCCATCCGCTTGCTGCGCGAGCGCGACGAGCGTCGTGGTGAGTACGTGGTCTTCTACGACTCCAAGGCGCTGCTGCTCCACAGCATCGGACTGCTCTACGGACGCAAGAACGCACTGGACTCGGCCCGTGCCTACTTCGGCCGCGCGATGGAAGAGGACGTCTCCTTCTGGCCGGCCCACGTCGAGCTGGGGCGGCTCGCGCTGACGCAGCACGACTCCGTGACGGCCGTGAGCGAGCTCGGCCTCGCCGCGGAGCTCGCCAAGGACGAACCGCACGTGTATCACCTCTACGCCGAGATGCTGAGCGCGACCGGGCAGCACCAGGAGGCCATCGCCGCATTCCGGCGCGCGATCGAACTCGAGCCGTTCTACGCGGCGCCGCAGTTCGGGCTCGCGACGGCGCTGGAGGCGCAGGGAGATTCCGCCGCCGCCGCGTCGCACTACGAGCGATTCCTGCAGCTGTCATCGCGGGAGCGGGGTGAGCAGCGCACACGGGCGACATCCCGGCTCGCCGCACTGAGGCCCTGATGCCCAAGCGTTCACGTATGCAGGCCTGCGGGTTCGTCGCGGCGCTGGCGCTCGGCCTGCCGCTGGCGCTTCCGGCGCAGCAGGCGCCGGCGACGCGCCCTCGCACCGCCGCCGAGGACCTGCAGCTCTTCAGCCAGGTCTACAACCAGATCCGCGTGAACCATCCGGACTCCGTGGATTCGCATCGGCTGTTTATGGCGGCGATCCAGGCGATGGTGCAGGCCACCGACCCGCATTCGTACGTGATTCCCGCGGCGCGCCTGCAGCCCGGGAAGGCCGAGGAGTTGCGGCTCGGGCGCCTGTTCCCGGTGCCCATCGAATGGAGCTTCATCGGTGGATCCGCGGTCGTCGCTTCCGTGTACGCCGGCACCGACGCGCGCCGTCGCGACATCCTGCCCGGCGACGAGCTCGTCGCCATCGACGATCAACCGATGCGGGCGGAGAGCGCGCTCGAGCTCGAATTGCAGTTGGCCGGGCCGCGGAACAGCAACGTCAAGCTCACGCTCGAGCGCCGGCAGGCGGATGGCAGCTATGCACGCCTCGATCGTGCCGTGAAGCGGGAGCGCTATTCGGAGGAGTCGGCGGTACCCGCGTCGCTGATGCTGGACACGCGCACGGGCTACATCCGCATCACGACGTTCGTGGGCAGCAAGGTCGCCGACGACCTGTCGGACGCGCTGGACGCCCTCACCCGTCGCGGGATGGAACGCCTGATCCTCGACCTGCGGCAGAACGGCGGCGGCTCGGTGGACGAGGCCGCGGCGATCGCCAGCGAGTTCCTGCCGCGCGGTGCCGTGGTCTACACGTCGGAGAGCCGTCGTGCCGCACCGGACACGGGCCGCGTGCGGCGCACGTCGCGCCACGCGCATCGGCATCCCGTCATCGTGCTGGTCGATAACGGCTCGGCCAGCGCCTCCGAGCTCGTCGCGGGCGCGCTGCAGGACCACGATCGCGCGCTGATCGTCGGGCAGCCGAGCTTCGGCAAGTCCCTGATGATGCGCGGGTTCCCGCTCTCCGACGGCTCCGTGCTGATGCTCGTCGTCGGGCATCTCAAGACGCCCTGCGGGCGCGTGATCCAGCGCGAGTATCGCGGCCTGACGATCCGGAACTACTATCGGCTGGCGGGCGCGGATCGCGATACGGTCGGCCTGCCCAGCTGCACCACGGCAGGTGGTCGCCGCGTGTTCGGCGGCGGTGGCATCTACCCCGACGTGCGGATGCCGGAGCCGGCCGCGCCGCCGGCGTGGATGCGTCGCGTGCAGGAGCTCGATCTCCCGCTCGCCTGGGCCGGCGGCTACGTCTCCGCGCAGGCGGCAACCCTCGCCGATCGCGGCGAGTTCGCGAAGCGCGGCGAGTTGGTGGCCGGTGCCGAGGACAGTTTCCGCGCCTTTGCCTTGGAGCGCGGCGTGACGATCCCGCGCAGCGAGGCCGACGACGCGCTGCTGCGCCGCGCCTTGCTCGGCAGCGTGGCCTTCGCGAAGTGGGGGAACCCCGGGCTCTATGAAGTCGAGGCCCGCTGGGATCCCGCGATCAGCGCGGCGCTTCCGCACTTCGCCGAGTTGCCGACGCGCGGCATTCGCTGACCGTCGGCTCGCTGGGCGCGAGCCGACGGTCAGCGCACGCTGTCGTAGTCCGCCGGCGTATCGACGTCCTGCAGCGCAGGCTCCGGCCAGTCGTGTATCCGCGCCTCGGCCTCGTGCGCGCGGACGACGGCCTTGCCGCAGCCCTCGCCGTGCCAGGCGAGCAACTCGGGCCATAGGGCCCGCCGGAAGAGCAGCGGCGGCGCGAGCACGTCGCCGTAGCGCGAGACGCCAAGCGGTTCGCTGCCGGTCGCGGCGGCATCGATGAGCGCGCGCAGCATCGGCGTGGTGACCTGCACCATATCGGCCAGCATCACCAGCGCCGCATCGACGTCGGCGGGCATCGCGTGCAGCCCCGCGTGCAGGGACGCGCTGGTGGGGCCCGTGGGCGCCGGCGAAGTGGCGAAGCTCACCTCCAGCGTGCGCAGCGCGCCGCGCACGAGCTCGGCGTCGTGGCCCGTCACGACGATCACGGGATCGCAGCCGGCATCGCGCACGCGCCGCACCGTGCGATGCACCATCGCCTCGCCTTCCACCGGCAGCAGCAGCTTGTTGCGCCCCATCCGCGTCGACGCGCCGGCCGCGAGGACGATCGCGGCCACGCGCAGCGGCCGGGCGGCTTCGGAGGTCACGATGCGCCCGAGCGCGGTGCCCCGGGCTGCGGCCGCGACTCGGCGTCGTTCGCGCTGGCGTGGATCGGTGCCACGCGCTCGCGCAGCGAGCGCGGCCGGCGGCCGCTGCGCACGGCGAGCATCTCGGCCACCACGCTGAGCGCGACCTGTTCGGCACCATCGGTGCCGATGTCGAGACCGACGGGGCCGAAGATGCGTTCGGCATCGACATCGCCCTCCGCGCGGAGCAGTCCCAGGATGCGCTGCGTGCGCTGCCGGGGCCCCAGCACGCCGAGGTAGCGCGCGGGCGTCTGCAACAGGCTGCGGAGGTAATCCGTGTCGTCGGCGAAGTTGTGTGTCATCACGACGGCGAACGATTCGCTGTCGAGGGCCACGCGCTCGCGCAGCTGCGCGGCGTCCGCCTCCACGCGCTGGATCGGCGCGGGGAAGCGCTCGCGGGTCAGCAGGCCCGGCCGCCGATCGGCGACGACCACACGGAAGCCGACCGACGCGGCAAGCCGCGCGAGGGGTACGGCATCGTCGCCGCCGCTCACCACGAGCAGGCGCGGCGGCGGTTGCAGGATCTCGACGAATCGCTCGCGCTGCTGCGCCGCGTCGCTCCCGATGCCGCTGGCGAGCGTCTCGAGCGTGGCGGTCTCGGGGAGCGGCCAGCAGTCGCGCTCACCGTTGTCGAGGTAGGTCACGACGACGTGCGCACGCTCCTGCGCGATCATCGCACGCTCGGCGTCGCGCGCATCGCGCACGGGCTCGATGTAGAGCTCGACCACGCCCTCGCAGCCGACGCCCAGGTCCCAGGCCTGGATCTCGTCGATGCTGCCGCAATACTCCCGGAGCTCGGCGATGCCGCTGCGGATGACGCGCAGCGCGACCTCGCGCACGTCGGCCTCGAGGCAGCCGCCGCTCACGTTGCCGACGTGCTCGCCGGTGGCCGCGACGACGAGCTTGGCGCCTTCGTGGCGATACGCCGAGCCCTGCACGCGGACCACCGTCGCCAAGGCGCAAGGCACTCCCGCCGCCTGCCACGCGGCGAGCTGGTCCAGCACCTGACGGGTCTCCAGCCACTGCTTCATCTCAGCTCCAGCGCAGGTCGTGCTTGTTCAGCGGCAGCGAACGGATACGCTTGCCCGTGGCGGCGAAGATCGCGTTGGTGAGCGCCGGGATCACCGGCGGCAGCGCGGGCTCGCCCATCCCGGTCGGGGCGTGCTCGGTGAGCTTGAACTGCACCTCCACCGGCGGCACGCCGCGCATCCGCAGCAGCGGGAAGTCGTTGAAGTTGGCCTGCTTCGCCGCGCCGCCCTCGATGGTGATCTCCTGCGCCAGCGCCTCGCTGATGCCGTCGAGCACCGAGCCGCGCACCTGGTTGAGGGCGCCGCTGGGATTGATGATCACGCTGCCGACATCGCCGGCGACCCAGACCTTGTCGATCGTGAGCGTGCCGTCGCGCGCGACGGTGGCCTGCACCACCTCGGCGAAGTAGCCGCGGTGGCTGAAGTGGAAGGCGACGCCCATTCCCGTGCCGCGGGGCAGGGAGCTCCGTCCCCAGCCCGACATCTCGACGACGAGATCGAGCACGCCGCGCATCCGGGCCGCGTCCATAAACTGCGGGCGCGGACCGTTGCCGGTCGGCGGTGGCGGCGGAGCGAACTGCGCGAGCATCTCGCGGCGGAACGCGACCGGATCCTTCTTGGCCGCGTGGGCCAGTTCGTCGATGAAGCTCTGGTACACGAAGGCGATCGCGTTGCTGCCCGGCGCACGGAGGAAGCCCGTCGGCACGCCGAGCGGCATCGTGGAGGCGGCGAGGCGGAAGTTCGGCACGAAGCCCGCGGGGAACTCCGACCCGCCGATGCCCGCCGCCGGGGCGAAGCCGTTGCCTTCGCCGAAGGACACGAAGTGATTGTCCCAGGCGACGAGCTTGCCCTGGGCGTCCACCGCGCCGCGGAGCTTGTGGTAGCCCGCCGGGCGGTAGAAGTCGTGCCGGATGTCGTCCTCGCGGCTCCACACGAGCTTGACCGGCGCGCCGACCTGCTTGGAGATCGCCGCCGCCTCGACCATATAGTCGTTGTTGAGGCGCCGGCCGAAGCCGCCGCCGGAGCGGATGATGTGGATCGTGATGTTCGCGGCGTCGATGCCGAGCGTGTTGGCACAGAGCACGCGCCCGGACTGCGGGTTCTGCGTCGGCGCCCAGACCTCGAGCTTGCCGTCGGCGAAGTGCGCCGTGCAGTTCATCGGCTCCAGCGAGGCGTGCGCGAGGAAGGGGTACTCGTACTCGGCCTCGACCAGCTGCGCGCCCTGCAGCGCCGCGCCGGCATCGCCCATCGCGAACAGCGTGCGCTGCGGTTCGCCCGCGAGGAACTCCGTGGCCTTGGCGCGGAACGCCGCGCTCGACTGCTGTGCCGTCGGATGCTCGGCCCAGGTGACCTTGAGCGCGTTACGGGCGACGCGCGCGTTCCAATAGGAATCGGCGACGATCGCCACGCCCGGGAGCAGGCCGGCGAGCTGCGTGCCGCCCTCGACGACGAAGGCATCGCGCACGCCGCGCATCCGCTTGAGCTCGTCGAGGTTCGCGCTGGCTACGCGCGCGCCGTAGACGGGGGCCTTGATGTACTGCGCGTGCAGCATTCCCGGCACCGTCACGTCGATGCCGAAGAGCGGGGCGCCGCGCACGATCTTCGGGTTGTCCACACCCGGGATCGCCTTGCCGATGATGCGATACTCGCTGGGCGCCTTCATCCGGAGCGTGGCCGGATCCGGCGCCGGCAGCGTGGCGGCCGTCGCGGCGAGTGCGCCGTAGGTCGCGCTGCGCTGCGAGCCGCGGTGCTGCACGCGTCCGTCGCCGGTGGTGGCGCATTCGCTCTCGGGGACGTTCCATTGCTTGGCCGCGGCCGCGAGCATCAACGCCCGTCCGGCGGCGCCGGCGCGGCGCAGCGGCTCCCAGTTGGTCGGCGTCGCGGTGCTGCCGCCGGCCACCTGCGGGCCGTACTTGGCCGGGTCCGAGTCCGCCTGTTCGATGGCGATCGATTCCCAGGTCACGTCGAGCTCCTCGGCGATCAACTGCGGCATCGAGGTCTTCACGCCTTGGCCGATCTCGGGATTCTTCGCGACGATCGTGATCTTGCCGTCGGCGGCGATGCGGATGAACGCGTTCGGGGCGTAGTCCGCGTCGGCGTCGAGCAGCGTGCCCTGCGCGTCGCGCGCGCGGAACTGCAGCTGCGTGCCGATCAGCAACCCGCCGCCGGCGATGCCGGTGACGCGGAGGAATCCGCGCCGGTCGAGAGTCTGGTTCACGGGGCCTCCTGCGCGAACTCGCTGTCGCGACGCGCGGCCGCCGGGGCCGCGTTGTCGTTCGCGGCGATCGCCGCCGCGCGATGGATGCCCTCGCGGATGCGATGGTAGGTGGCGCAGCGGCAGAGGTTGCCGTTCATCGTGCGGTCGATGTCCGTGTCCGTCGGGCGCGGCGTGCGGCGCAGCAGCGCGGCGGCCTGCATAATCTGCCCCGCCTGGCAGTAGCCGCACTGCGCGACGTCGAGCTCCTGCCAGGCCAGCTGCAGCGGATGCGTGCCGTCGGCGGAGAGCCCTTCGATCGTCACCACCGTTGCGTTGGCGACGGCCGCGACCGGCAGGTTGCAGGAGCGCACGGCGTTGCCGTTCACGTGCACCGTGCAGGCGCCGCACTGGCCGATCCCGCAGCCGAACTTCGGGCCCTTGAGGTCGAGCGCTTCACGCAGCGCCCAGAGGAGTGGCATCTCGTCGGGGACGTCGAGCGTTCGGCGCGTCCCGTTGACGGTGAGGGTGACCGGCATCGCTGCTCCAGAAGGGGAGATTGTGCAAGTTGCTGCGGGGGCCCCGCGACCGCAACGCGTACGGCGGCGCACGTCTGCAGAGTACGTTACAGGCGGCCCAAGGGTTGCCTTTGGCGGTCCATCCTGACCGATTACTGACAATGTCTCCGTCACCGAGCGCGCGTCCGTGAGCTGGGCTGTCCTCAAGGACCTCCCTGGGTGGTGGGCCTATGCCGCCGCGGCGGTGGTGCTGGCCTTCAACCTCTCGGCGACGGCGCACGTGCTCGTCAACAAGCGCGATGTGCGCGCGGCGATCTCGTGGACGGGCGTGATCTGGCTGGTGCCGGTGATCGGCTCGGTGCTCTACGCGATGCTCGGGCTCAACCGCATCCGCCGCCGCGCCGCGGAGCTGCAGCGGGCGCGCCGCAAGATGTCGCTGGCGACGCCGCGCGACTCGGCGATCGCGCGCATCGGCTCCGAGTCCACCGTGCCCGAGTGGTTCAAGCCGATGGCGCGCCTCGGCGGCACGATGAGCGGGCGCCCGCTGCTGACGGGCAACAAGATCCAGCCGCTGCACAACGGCGACGAGGCCTATCCGGCGATGCTCGAGGCCATCGACGGCGCACGCAGCACGATCGCGCTCTCGAGCTACATCTTCGGCGACGACGCCGCGGGACGGCCCTTCGTCGAGGCCCTGGGGCGCGCGGTGTCCCGCGGGGTGCAGGTGCGCGTGCTCGTCGACGGCGTGGGCGTGCGCTATACCTGGCCGCCGGTCATCCGTGCGCTGCGCGCCGTGGGCGTGCGCGCCGAGCTGTTCCTGCCGCGCGTGCGCGATGCGGGACTGGGCTTCTTCAACCTCCGCACGCACCGCAAGGTGTTGACCATCGACGGCCGCGTGGCCTTCTGCGGCGGCCTCAACATCCAGGCGCGCAACATCCATCGCGACAACCCGCCGCGAAAGGTCCGCGACCTGCACTTCCGGCTCGAGGGCCCCGTCGTCGCGCAACTGCAGGAAGTGTTCGCCGAGGACTGGGCGTTTGTGACGCGCGAGGTGCTCGACGGGCCTGAGTGGTATCCCACGCTGCTGCCGGCGGGCGAGACCACCGCGCGCGCCTTCACCGACGGTCCTGACGGCGACCTCGAGATCCTGCGCACCGTGCTGCTCGGCGCGCTGAGCTCGGCGCGGGAGTCGGTACGCATCGTCACGCCCTACTTCCTGCCCG